>Ga0209415_10009711_pt1 | contig 16486 bp, 8 predicted proteins | sample PeaSoiSIISIP2007_FD_187696 | JGI IMG/M metagenome (GOLD analysis project Ga0209415, IMG submission 187696) | Peat soil microbial communities from Weissenstadt, Germany - SII-SIP-2007 (SPAdes) (version 2) | ecosystem: Environmental > Terrestrial > Soil > Wetlands > Peat | place: Germany...
CGGCCCGGCGGGCGTTGCGGGCGGCGATCCTTCCGTGGGCGGTGGCCCGCGTGGCCGTCGGTGCGGCCCTCGCCGTCGCCCACGGGCTGGCCTCCGGTGATCACGTCTCGGCGGCGGCCGCGGCGCGGATCCGTCAGGGTCTTCTCGGGTGGGACGCCGGGTGGTACGAGTCCATCGCCCGTCAGGGGTACGCCGGGGCCGGCCACGCCTCGCTGCGCTTCTTCCCCCTCTTCCCCCTCCTGGCCCGCGGTCTGTCGGTCCTGCCCGGTGTCGGGGTGGGGGCGGCGGTGGTGGTGGTGGCCAACGCCTGCGCCCTGGCCGCGACGGCCGTCCTGGTGGCGCTGGTGCGTCACGAGACGGGCGATGACCGCCTGGCCGGGCGGGCGGCCTGGTTGGTGTGCCTGGCCCCGGCGGCTTTCACCTTCGTCATGGGCTACGCCGAAGCGACGTTGCTCGTCCTCTCGGCCGGCATGTTCCTGGCCCTGCGGACCCGGCGGTGGTGGTGGGCGGCGGCCTTGGGCGCCGCCGCCGGGCTCACCCGGCCGGTGGGCGCCCTTCTCCTCGTCCCCGCCGCCGTCGAGGCATGGCGGGGCCTGCGGTGGGCGGGCGGCGGGGAGCGGGTGGGCCGGCTGGCGGCCACGGCCGCCCCCGCCGTGGGCACGGGGGCGTTCCTCGGCTGGGTCGGGTGGCGCTACGGCGACGCCCTGACGCCGCTTCGCCTGCAGGAGCAGGGCGGCCACCACGGCCATCTGGCCGATCCGTTCGTCACCCTGGCGCACGACGCCTCCTACCTCGTCCACGGCCATCACCTCGGCGAAGGGCTCCACCTTCCGTGGGTGCTGCTGGCGGTGGCCCTCGTCGTCGTGGCCTTCCGCTCGTGGCCCGTCTCCTACGGGGCCTTCGCCGTGGCCGTGATGGCGGTGGCGCTGACCGGGAGCAACCTGGACTCCTTCGAGCGCTACGCCCTGTCCGCCTTCCCCCTGGTGCTGGCGGGGGCGACCCTGACCGCCGACAGGCGCCTCTTCCGCGTGGTCGTCGCGCTGAGCGCCGCCGGCTTGGTCGGCTACGCCCTTCTCGCCTTCACCAACCTCTACGTGCCGTAGTGGACGGGCCCGTGGGTGAGCCGACGGCGGGGGACATCCGTCGGGTCCTGCCGATCGTGGCCGCCGGCGCCGCCGTGGGGGTGTCCAGCCTCCTCACCACCGTGCTCGTCGCCCGCCTCCTGACCAGCCGGGGTTACGGCGCCCTCATCGTCCTCATCGGCCTCTTCCTCGTCCTGTCGATGCCCGGGACGGCCCTCCTGGTGGCGGTCGTCCGCCGCATCACGGCGTGGGAGACCGAAGGGCGCGGGGACCGGGTCCACGCCTGGGTGGTGCGCGTCCACCGGATCGGGGCGGCCGCCGTGATCGTCCTGGCCCTGGCTATCTGGCTGGTCCGGGCTCCTCTCATCAGCGCGCTGTCGCTCCCGGGGCCCGGCGGGGTGGTCGAGATCCTCACGGCGGCCGGGATCTGGGTCCTGCTGTCCATCGACCGCGGCCTCCTGCAGGCCCGGCAGGACTACCGGAACCTGTCGATCAACCTGGTGCTGGAGGCGGTCACCAAGACGGCCGGCACCATCGGGTTCGCCGCCCTGTGGGGTGTCACCGGCGCCGCCCTGGGCATCCTGGTGTCCGAGGTGATCACCGCCGTCCACGCCCGCGTGACGGCCATGGCGGCGCTGGCCCGTGCGCCCGGGCTCACCGGCGAGGCGCCGATCCTGGCCACCGAGTGGGTCCCGGCGGCCTCGACGCACACGGCGCGCCATCTGGCCGCCGACATGGTTACGGCGCTGGTCAGCCTGGCGCTGCTGGCCGTCCTCCAGAACGCCGACGTGATCGGGTTCGACAGTCAGGCACCGCACCACTCCGGTTCGTACGCGGCCATCTCGGTCCCGTCGAAGGCGCTCGTCTTCGGCGCCCTGGTGTTCGTCAATTATCTGTTGCCGGAGTCGGCCATCCGGTGGCACCAGGGATCGCACGCCTTGCGCCAGCTGGGTCACACCCTGATGATCCTGGCCTTGCCCGCCGTCGTCCTGGTCGGGGTGGCGGCGGTGGCACCGAAGACCCTTCTCGACGTGGTCTTCGGGGCCAAGCTGGCCAAGGCGGCCCCCGCCTTCTCCACCCTGGCCCTGGCCATGGTGTTCCTGAGCGTGACCGTGGTCCTCACCGTGTATCTGCTCGGGGTGGGCTACCGGTGGGTCGTCCTCCTCCTGGCCCTCGGGACCGGCGCCCTCATCCTCTTCACCCTGCGCGCCCACGGGAACTACCTGGCGACGGCGCGCGCCGACCTCGGCGTCCAGGCCACGCTGGCCGTGGCCACCGCCCTCGCCCTGGTGGCGGTGCACCTCCGGGCCGGGAGGGGCTGGTCGTCCGCCGAGGGTGGTGGCACCGCCACGGCGGGCACCGAGACCGGCGACGGGGGACCGGCGGACCAGGGCCCGGTGTCCGAGTCGGGATACCGTGGTCCGGGCTGACCAAGGGGCATCGGACGTGCCGGACGACGAAGGACAACGAGGGACCATTGCAGAACCGGCCTCTGGGGCGGCCGTGGCCGCCGTGGCTCGTGTTGTGCCCGAGGAGACGGACGGGGACCACCGGGCCGACCTGGTGGCGGCCGGTGCCATCCGGCTGGACCAGGCCGTGGCCGCCGCCGCCAAGGTCGGCCTGGCCCGCATCCATCTCCTGGCCTGGCGGGATCTGGACGATCCGGAGGCCGGAGGGTCCGAGCTCCATGCCCACCGCATCGCCACCCTGTGGGCCCGCGCCGGTCTGGACGTCACCATGCGGACATCGAGCGCGGCGGGCCACGATCCCCTGACCCGGCGCGACGGCTACCGGGTGGTGCGCAAGTCGGGCCGCTACGCCGTCTTCCCGCGCAGTGCCCTGAGCGGTCTGGTCGGACGCCGGGGCCGCCCCGACGGTCTGGTCGAGATCTGGAACGGGATGCCCTTCTTCTCACCCTTGTGGGCCCGGTGCCCGCGCATCGTCTTCCTCCACCACGTCCACGCCGAGATGTGGCAGATGGTGATGTCGCGTCGGCTCGCCCCCGTGGGCGCCTTCGTCGAGAGCCGGGTGGCGCCCCCCTTCTACCGCCGGAGCCGGATCGTCACCCTCTCGTCCTCGTCGCGCGACGAGATCGTCTCGATGTTGCGACTCCGGGCCGACCACGTGAGCGTGGTGCCCCCCGGCGTCGACCCGCGCTTCACGCCCGGTGCGCAACGGTCGCCGGACCCCCTGGTGGTGGCCGTGGGACGGCTGGTGCCGGTGAAGCGCTTCGACCTTCTCGTCGACGCGCTCGTCGCCGTGCACCGTCACGTCCCGAGGCTGCGGGCGCAGATCATCGGCGAGGGCTACGAACGTCCCCGTCTCGAGGCGCGGATCCGGGCCGCCGGTGCCGGCGACTGGATCGAGCTCGTCGGCCGACGGTCCGACGACGAGCTGCTCGACTCCTACCGCCGGGCGTGGGTGCTGGCCTCGACGTCACAGCGCGAGGGGTGGGGCATGACCATCACCGAGGCGGCGGCCTGTGGGACGCCGGCCGTGGTCACCCGCATCGCCGGTCACCGCGACGCCGTCGTCGACGGCGTCACCGGCATCCTGGTCGACACCCCGGGTCAGTTCGCCGACGCCCTCGAGGCGGTCCTGCGCGACGAGACGCAGCGACGACGTCTGGGGCGCGCCGCCTCCGAGCACGCCGGCCGGATGACGTGGGAGGCGACGGCGGCGGGAACCCTGGAGGCGCTCGTCAGCGAGGCCGAGGCCCGGCACCGTCGGGGTCCGGGCTAGGCGACTCGCCGACCTGGTCATCGGCGGCGGCCGACCTGGCCGAGATACCGCGGGCGATCTCGACGATGGCGTCGGCGGCCAGGAGGACGACGGCCGTCCAGGCCAGGTTGCTGGCCGGCTCGAAGTTGATGGGCCACCCTCCCGGGGGGAAGTGGAACACCGACTGGTGCATCACCGTGTAGACGGCGGTCGAGGCCAGCAGGCCGATGGCCGTCAGGGTGAGAAGAAGACGGAGATGGCGGACCACCAGGACGACCAGGACGGCCGCGGCCACGGCCAGCCCGATCGTCGGCCGGGTGAGGACGCCGGCGGCGATCCCGCCGGCCAGGACGGGCGCCACCGGATAGGCCCACCACCGCGGCCGTCCCCGGCGGGCCGAGAGGGGGGAGGTGAGCTCGGGCGGGTCGTCGCGCGCCCAGGCCCGGACCGGGGCGGCGACGGTGGCATCGGTTGCACCGGTGGCGGCGTGGGCGGCACGAAGGCGGCGCCGGAAGAAGATGGACCGGCGCCAGCGGTTGGGGAGGAGGGCCAGGAGAAGGCAGAGGACGGCCGCCGCCGCCGACAGGGCCACGGCCAGGTTCACCCGGCGCTGCGGGGTCCAGGTCAAGGTGACGTCGAAGGTCCCGTCACGGACGGCGCCCCCCAGGGTGGCGGGGTCGACGAGCCAGCCGTTGGCGAACCCGTCCACCAGCTGGCCCGGTCCGAGGCTCCTCCCCCCCGACGTGGTGGCCTCCCATCCCTTGTTCACGCTCTCGCCCAGGGCGAGCCAGAAGGGACCACCGGCCCCGGTGACGCGGAGGTGGAAGCTGGTGGCCGTCTGGGCGAGCACCGAGACGGTCGGGGCCGGCCCCGGGGTGGGGGCGGGGAGCGGTCCCGCCGGGAACTCGGCCTGGGCCCCGCCGCCGGGGGCGGAGTCGAGAACGAGCTGGTCGATGTCGAAACCGGTGAGATGACCGGACGTGCTCCGGACCACGTGGGGGCCGGGGCCGAGGGCGATCCCGCCGGCGGCGGGTCCGCAGGCCTGGACCGTCAGGGTGTCGCCGTCCAGGGCGGCGGCGGTGGACCCGGTGATCCGCACCGGGACGGGCCGACCGTCGATGGTGAGGAGGTTCGACTGGCACACCCCCGGCAGGGTGGCCGGCGGGGCCGGGGCGTCGACGCCGGGGATCCCCAGCTCGGCGATCCCCAGGGGGAGGGTGATGGGGCTGTGGGAGTAGTAGTTCTCGGTCTTCTCCTCCCGGACACCGGTGAAGGTGACCTGGATCTGGTTGCCGGTGAGGGGGGGGAAGGTGATCGGGACCGAGACGGTGGCGTCCTGGCGCCGGCCGTCGGCGATGGGGGGGAGGGTGACACGGTCGGAGCCGTTCTCGGTGGAGATGGTGAGGGCGGTGGGAACCGAGTGGTGACCGTCGGCCACCACCTGGAGGTCGAGATGGTCGAAGGTGACCGACCGGGGGACGTGGACCTGGATCCACTCACCGACCTGCGGCCCGAATCCGGGGGACCACATCGTCTGGGGGTTCCCGTCCAGGGCCGCCGAGGCCGTGTCGTGCAGGTCGCCCGGGAGCCGGCCCTCGGAGTAGGCCACCACGCCGTCGCCGGTGGCGCCGGGCCGGCCCACCAGGGTGTCGATGGAGGCGTCGGGGATGAGGGTGTTGACGGTGGCCGACCCCGTCACCGTGAAGGTCCGGGCCGTCGGCAGCGTGAACTCCCGGCTCACGGTGGGCTCGAGGTCCGAGAGGGGAGGGATCGGGGCCACCCGCTCACGGGTCATGACGAGGGTCAACCGATGGAACAGCGAGCCGGCCCCGGCCGCGTCGAGGAGGTCGTCGGGCATGTCGACGACCTCCTGTTCCTGGGCGCCGGCCACCTCGACCTCGGCCAGGCCGACGGGGGACGCGTTCTGGATCATTGTCGGGCTGGCCCCCACCAGGTTCGTGTCGTCGATGGTGACCCGCAGCGTCGTGAACGTCCGCGTCGGGAACGGCACCGCCTGTCCCGCCGCCGTCCGTGACCCCGGTCCCAGGGCCACCGTCACCGGGGAGCGGCCGTCGAAGGTCAGCGTGACCTTGGTGATCCACTGGTTGTTCACGCCCGAGAGCGGTTGGACCAGGGTGACGTGGTCGGTGGTGAGGGGGCCGGTGAGTGAGACCTGCCACCACTGGTGGAGAGGGACGGTGAAGGCCCCCGTCTCCCACGCCGTGTCGAGGTTGCCGTCGAGGGCCTGGGAGGGCCGGACCTCGGGGAGGTAGTCGTCGACGTTGCCGTAGGACGAGGCCGTGATGGCGTCCACACCCTGCAGGGCCACCGTCGTCTGGGCGTCGGCGGGCGCCCCGGGGAAGAGGTCGAGGGGGGCGTTGTTGGGATCGGTGGGTTGGGGTTGCGCCTTGGTCAGGGTGGCCCCGGCGTTGCCCAGAATGGTGTTCCACCGGAAGGCCTCCTTGCGGTTGCTGTCGGTGACCACCAGCGTCGAGTTGCTCGCCAGCGCCTGCGCCTCGGCCGACGGATGGGTGTCGAGGGTGCCGGCGTACAAGATGGCCGAGTCCGTGTTCAACAGACCCGCCGACGCCGCCTCGTCCAGCCCCACCCCGTCGCCGTCCACCACCAGCTCGCCCGCCGTCGACTCCCCCCGCACGATGGGCCGCGGACCGGCCACGGCCATCACCTGCACCGGTGCCGGCCACGGCTGATCGGGCGAGGTGGCCAGGGCCTCCTCGTCGGTGAGGGGGATCTGGCTGATGTCGGGCCGGGGGGCCCCGTAGCCCACGGGGGCGGACAACCCCGGCGGGGTGGGGGCGAGCGCCTGTGCCATGGCGAGCGGACGGGGCGAGTTGTAGCGCTCGTAGGCCAGGTCGTTCTGGACGAGGACGTCACCGGCACTCATCAAACGGGCCAGCGGGGCGATGGCGTCGGGCTCCACGATCCCGTTCTGCATCGGGTTGTCCAGGCCGTAGAGCAGGTCGTAGGACGCCAGCGACCCCAGGGCCTGCTGCTCGCGGGTGACGAAGGGGCGCGTCAGGAGACCGGGCCAGACGGGATCGATGTAGTCCCCGTAGCGGTAGGCGGCGAAGTTCTCCCCGGGGATGGCCAGGACCCGCGTGCCCTGGTGCTCGGCGTTCAGGGCGTCGGCGGCCCGGGTGACGTAGGACGGGGGGCGGGCGGGGATGGTGAAGTGGTCGGCCACCGTCGTCCCGTTGAACACCGGCGGATCGGCGGCGATGACGACGCCGCCGGCCACCACGGCGGCCAGGATCCCGAGGAGCCAGCCGCGCCGCCAGAGGGCGGTGACCCCGGCACCGAGCAGCATGGCCAGGCCCAGGATGACGGTGGGGGTGGCGCGGTCGGTGGACCGCAGGGCCAGGCCCGCCTCGGTCCGGGTCATGAACGTCCGCAGGGTGTGACCGACGAAGGAGGGGGCGGCATAGGGGTGGGCGCCCACGGCCAGTACCATCCCGAAGACGACGAGGAGGGCGAAATAGGCCCGGGCCCGCCAGCGCACCGTCACCGCCCCGACGAAGGCGAGGAGGGGAACGGAGAAGCTCAGGGCGATGAGCCAGAGCTGTTGGGTGAACTGGATCGAGGTCGACACCCACTGCCCGAGCTCGTCGCCGTCGTAGAAGTACCAGTAGCCGAGACCGCGCAGGACCTCCGATGCCAGGGACGTGGCCGCCACCGTCGGGACGGTCTCGGTGTACTTGAGGATGTTGAGCCCGTCGCCCCCCTCGACGGCCAGGGCCGCCGCCCACCACAACGAGACCAGCACCACCAGCACGGCGATCCGCCACGCCGCCGCCCAGGCGTCGCGCCACCGGCTCTCCCGGGTGACGAGGACGGCATAGGGGAGCCACAGGGCCGGGGCCAGTCCGGCGTAGAGGGCCGAGCTGGCGTTGATGCTGCTCACGCTCAACCAGACCAGGGCGAACAGGGCGGGGTAGCGCCAGCCCCTGGTCCGCACCGATCGCGCCGCCAGCGAGATCAGCCACGGCAGGGCGGCGTAGGGCAGGAGGATGACCGAGATCCGCCCGACGTACTGGAGGAAGTAGGGCGAGAGCATGAAGGCCAGGGCCGCCACCAGCCGGCCCGGACCGTGCACCCCCATGGTCCGGCACAGCGCCAGGACGCCGGTCCCGGCCGTGAAGAGGATCGCCCCCACCCAGAGGCGCTCGCCCGCCCACAGGGGGATGCCGAGGGCGTGGACCACCCAGAAGAACGGGCCCATCGGCCAGAGGTAGCCGATCTGCTCGTGGGTGACCGTCCCCAGCCCGTTGGTCGGGTCCCACATGGACACCGACTGACGCAGGAACCTCCCGGGGTCGAGATAGAGGAAGCTCTTGGTGTCGGCGTCGACCACGCCGGGCTGGGCCAGCAGCTGCGGGATGAAGGCGATCCCGGCCAGGGCCAGATGCAGGACCCACGAACCGACCGGCGACACCCAGGCCCGGACGCGCCCACCGCCACCGTCGTCCCCGTCGGCGCCACCGCCGTCCGCGCCGCCGCTGTCGGCCGCTTCGGCCTCCGGGACCGGCTCGGTGTCCGGCTCCGGCGCGGGCGTCTCGACCGTCAAGGGCAACGATGGGTCCTCTCCGAGGGGGCGTCGTCCGCCGACGGCGGCACCGCCCCGGGTTCGATGATCGCCGGTAGTGTACGTGGACCGTTGCACCCCCATTGGGCACTGAAAGATGGGCACTGAAAGAGAGGGCCGGTGGCCAAACTGACGGGCGAGCGTCCACTCGTCGGGATCACACCTGACTCTCTCCTGGCCCTCCATGCGGCCGGCTACCGGGCCGTCCGGGAGCGGTTGGGCCCCGGTCGGATGCTCGACGTCGGCTGCGGACAGGGCTTCGAGACGGCCCGTTTCGCCGGGGCCGACCGCTCCGTGATCGGGGTCGACTACAGCTTCGAGGCGGCGGTCGACGCCACCGCCCGTTACGGCCCCGCCGGCCTCCGGGTGGCCCAGTGCGACGCCCGCCGCCTGTCGCTCGGGACGGGCACCTTCGACTGGGTCTGCTCGTCACACCTCATCGAGCACTTCCCCGACGCCGAGATGCACGCCGCCGAGCTCGCCCGCGTGCTGTCGCCACAGGGGAAGGCCTTCGTCATCACCCCAAACGCCCCGGCCGACTTCGAGAATCCCTTCCACATCCGCCTGTTCCGCCGCGACGAGCTGGTCTCGGTGCTCCAGCGTTCCTTCGACGACGTCTGGGTGGGCGGGATCGACGCCGTCCCCCGGGTGAAGGAGGACTTCCGCCTCCGACGCGAGAAGGCGGCCAAGGTCCTCAGGCTCGACGTGTTCGACATCCGGCACCGGATCCCGCACTCGTGGTATGTCGGGGCGTACACCCGGGCCCTGCCCCTGGCCTACCGGTTCATGGCCCGGTCCGACACCGGCGGCGGCACCGGCATCACCGACGACGACTTCTTCGTGACCGACGACGTCGACGAGACGACCCTCGTCCTGTTGGCCGTGGCCGGCAAGCCACGTCACGCCGCCGCGTGACGGCACCGGCGGCCCCGAGCAGCCGTTGAGCCCGTGCTCGCCGTCGGCCTGACGGGAGGGATGGGGTCGGGCAAGTCGACGGTCGCCGACCTCCTGGTGGACCGCGGCGCCGTCCTGATCGACGCCGACCGCATCGCCCGCCAGGTGGTGGCGCCCGACGGGCCCGCCTACGGTCCCCTCGTCGAGCGGTTCGGACGAGGCATCCTCACCCCCGAGGGCACTCTCGACCGGGCCGCCCTGGCGGCCATCGTCTTCCCCGACCCCGAGGCCGTGGCCGCCCTGAACGCCATCACCCATCCCGCCATCTCCGCCGTGATGACACAGCGGCGGGCGGCCGAGGAGGGGACGGACCACGTGGTCGTCCTGGACGTCCCCCTGCTCGTCCCCGCCCACCGTGACCTGCTCGGCCTCCGGGTCGTCGTCGTCGTGGACTGCCCCGTCGACGTGGCCCTGGCCCGTCTGGTGGAGCAACGGGGCTTCACCAGGGCCGACGCCGAGGCCCGGATGGCCGCCCAGCCCGACCGCGACGAGCGCCGGAAGGGGGCCGACTTCGTCATCGACAACGGCTCCGACCGGTCCCGTCTCGAGGCCGAGGTCGACCGGGTGTGGCGGGCGCTGCAGGAGCTCGGGCCGCCGTCGCCGGCGGCATCGGAGGCGTAGGGCTCCCGGCGGGACCGTCACACCCCCCCGGTACGATCGGGGCGTGCCACGCCTCGAGGTCGTCTCCCCGCTGCGCCCGGCGGGCGACCAGCCGGTGGCCATCGCCTCCCTGGCCGAGGGGATCAACCGGGGCGACCGGTACCAGACCCTCCTCGGGATCACCGGGAGCGGCAAGACGGCCACCATGGCGTGGACGATCGAGGCGGTGCAGAGGCCGACCCTGATCATCGAGCCCAACAAGTCCCTGGCCGCCCAGCTGTCGGCGGAGATGCGTGAGCTGTTCCCCCGCAACCGGGTCGAGTACTTCGTCTCCTACTACGACTACTACCAGCCCGAGGCCTATCTCCCCACCTCGGACACCTTCATCGAGAAGGACTCGTCGATCAACGACGAGATCGACCGCCTCCGGCACGCCACCACCTCGAGCCTCCTGCTCCGACGCGACGTCATCGTGGTGGCGTCGGTGTCCTGCATCTACGGACTCGGGTCGCCCGACGAGTACCGCAGCCGGATCCTCGTCCTCAAGCCCGGGGACACGGTGGACCAGAGGGGAGTGCTCCGGAGGCTGGTGGACCTGCACTACGACCGCAACGACACCGTCCTGGGCCGGGGTCGCTTCCGGGTGCGGGGCGACACCATCGAGCTCCACCCCGCCTACGAGCAGGAGGCCGTCCGGATCGAGCTCTTCGGGGACACCGTGGAGAGGATCCGTCAGTTCGACGCCCTCACCGGTGACCTGGGCGACGATCTGGAGGAGCTGGTGGTGTTCGCCGCCACCCACTACGTGGCCGGCGACGAGACCACCCGGCGCGCCGTGGAGTCGATCGAGGTCGAGTTGCGCCAGCGCCTGGCCGAGCTGGAGTCACAGAACAAGCTCCTCGAGGCCCAGCGGTTGCGCCTGCGGACCGAGCACGATCTCGAGATGCTGGCCGAGGTCGGCGTGGTGAACGGGATCGAGAACTACAGCCGTCACCTCGACGGCCGGAAGGCGGGGGAGCCGCCGCACACCCTGCTCGACTTCTTCCCGGAGGACTTCCTCACGGTGATCGACGAGAGCCACGTCGCCGTCCCCCAGATCCACGGGCAGTACGAGGGGGACCGGTCGCGCAAGGCCACGCTCGTCGAGCACGGCTTCCGCCTCCCCTCGGCCCTCGACAACCGACCCCTCACCTTCGACGAGTTCTCCGGCCGCGTCGGCCAGGTGATCTTCCTCTCGGCCACCCCCGGCGCCTACGAGATCGGCGTGTCGAGCCAGGTGGCCGAGCAGGTCATCCGACCGACCGGTCTCGTCGACCCCGAGGTGGTGATCGTCCCGACCACGGGACAGATCGACGACCTGCTCGAACGGATCAAGATGACGGCCGAGCGCGGGGGACGGGTCCTGGTGACCACCCTGACCAAGAAGATGGCCGAGGATCTCACCGACTATCTCCTCGAGCTCGGGGTCCGGGTCCGCTACCTCCATTCCGATGTGGACACCATCACCCGGATCGAGCTCCTCCGTGACCTCCGTCTGGGGGAGTTCGACGTCCTGGTCGGGATCAACCTGCTGCGCGAGGGTCTCGACCTCCCCGAGGTGCAGCTGGTGGCCATCCTCGACGCCGACAAGACCGGCTTCTTACGCTCGGCCTCGTCGCTGATCCAGACCATGGGTCGCGCCGCGCGCAACGTGGACGGGAACGTCGTCCTCTACGCCGACACCATCACCGACGCCATGCGGACGGCCATCGGCGAGACGCAACGCCGGAGGGCGCTGCAACAGGCCTACAACGCCGAGCACGGCATCAACCCCACTACCGTCCGCAAGGCGGTGACCGACATCCTGGCCCGCCTGCGGCCGGCCGACGACTCGTCCACCCGGCGGGGCAAGAGCCGCGACCAGGGAGGGCGAGCGGCGGCGGGCAGACCGCGGCGGATGTCGGGTCACACCGGGGTGCCGGGGCGGGCCATGCCGGCGCGGTCGGCGCCCACGCGGGGGTCGAGCGCCGCCGGGGACCTCCTGGGGGAGCTGGCCGGGTTGCCCCCCTCCGGACTGGCCTCGCTGGTGCTGCGGCTCGAGGACGAGATGCGGACGGCGGCCGTCGAGCTGCGCTACGAGGAGGCCGCCCTCCTGCGCGACGAGATCGCCGATCTGCGGTTGGCCCTGGCCGAGGAGGCCGAGGGCACGCCCGTCCCCGCGTCCATCCCGTGACGGCACCGGTAACCTCGGCGTAATGGCGGACCGGTTGGTGGTGCGGGGCGCGCGCGAGCACAACCTGCGCGACGTGTCGATCGATCTGCCGCGCGACGAGCTCATCGTCTTCACGGGGTTGTCGGGATCGGGCAAGTCCTCGTTGGCCTTCGACACCATCTACGCCGAGGGTCAGCGCCGGTACGTGGAGTCCCTGTCGTCGTACGCCCGGCAGTTCCTGGGACAGATGGACAAGCCCGACGTCGACTTCATCGAGGGACTGTCGCCCGCCATCTCCATCGACCAGAAGTCGGCCAGCCGCAATCCCCGGTCCACCGTCGGGACGGTCACCGAGATCTACGACTACCTCCGCCTGCTCTACGCCCGGGTGGGCCGGCCCCACTGCCCGAAGTGCGGGCGCCCCCTCGTGCGCCAGACGCCGCAACAGATCGTCGACCGCGTCCTGGACCTCCCCGACGGGGCCCGATTCCAGGTCCTGGCGCCGCTGGTCCGGGGCCGCAAGGGGGAGTACGACGCCCTCCTCGACGAGATGGCCAACCAGGGCTTCGCCCGGGCCCGTGTCGACGGCGAGATCGTGGAGCTGAGCGAGCGCGGCAAGGTGAACCTGGCCCGTTACGAGCAGCACACCATCGAGGTGATCGTGGACCGCCTGGTCCGCCGGGACGGCATCCGCCAACGACTCACCGAATCGATGGAGACGGCCCTGCGGCTGGCCGGGGGCATCGCCGAGATCGGCGTCGTCCAGGAGGACGGGACCGAAGAGCTCCTCACGTTCTCCGAGCACCTGGCCTGCACCTTCGACGACCTCTCGTTCGAGGAGCCCGAGCCCCGGAACTTCTCCTTCAACTCCCCCTACGGGGCCTGCCCCACCTGTGACGGACTGGGGACCCAGTTCGAGGTGGATCCCGAGATCGTCGTCCCCGATCGGACGAAGTCCCTGGCCGGTGGCGCCCTCGTCCCGTGGGCCGGCGGACGCAGTCGCTGGTTCGACCGGATGCTCGAAGCCATCGCCGACGAGCACGGCTTCTCGGTCAAGACCCGGTGGGACAAGCTCCGCAAGTCGGACCAGAAGATCGTCCTCTACGGCTCCGGCGCCAAGAAGGTGCAGCTCAAGTACCGCAACCGCCAGGGCCGCGCCCGCTCCTTCGTGACCCATTACGAGGGGGTCGTTCCCTGGCTGCAGCGACGGCACTCGGAGTCGGAGTCCGAGGGTATGCGGGAGTGGACCGAGACCTTCATGCGCGAGGTGCCGTGCTCGGCCTGCGGCGGGGCCCGTCTGAAGCCGGAGTCGCTGGCCGTCACCATCGGCGGTCGGAGCATCCACGAGCTCTGCAGCTTGTCGATCACCGCCGCCTCGGCCGAGGTCGATGCCCTGGAGCTGACCGAACGTGACCACCTCATCGCCGATCGGGTGCTGCGGGAGGTCCAGGTGCGCCTGCGCTTCCTCCTCGACGTCGGTCTCGACTACCTCTCCATGACCCGGGGCACGGCCACCCTGTCGGGGGGCGAGGGCCAGCGGATCCGCCTGGCCAGCCAGATCGGGTCCGGTCTGGTCGGGGTTCTCTACGTTCTGGACGAGCCCTCCATCGGTCTGCACCAGCGCGACAACAAGCGGCTGCTCGAGACTCTGGTCCGCCTCCGTGACCTCGGTAACACCGTGATCGTGGTGGAGCACGACGAGGAGACCATCCGGTCCGCCGACCACGTCGTCGACATAGGCCCCGGGGCCGGCGAGCACGGGGGCGCCGTCGTCTACAGCGGAGACGTCGCCGGTCTGTTGCGCTGCGCCGACTCCGTCACCGGTCAGTACCTGACGGGGAAACGGTCCATACCGGTTCCGGCGCAGCGCCGTCGCACTTCGGGCGACCAGCTGGTGGTGCGCGGGGCGCGCGAGCACAACCTGCACGACATCGACGTCGCCTTCCCCCTCGGGTGTCTCGTGGCCGTCACCGGTGTCTCCGGTTCGGGGAAGTCCACCCTGGTGAACGACATCCTGCTCTCGTCGCTGCTGGGTCAGGTCAACCGGGCCCGGACCACCCCCGGTCTGCACCGGACGATCGACGGCGTGAAGGCCATCGACAAGGTGGTGGCCATCGACCAGTCGCCCATCGGCCGGACGCCGCGGTCCAACGCGGCGACCTACACCGGACTCTTCGACCACGTCCGGAAGCTCTTCAGCCAGACGTCGGAGGCGAAGGTGCGCGGGTACCTCCCGGGCCGGTTCTCCTTCAACGTGCGCGGCGGGCGCTGCGAGGGTTGTGCCGGTGACGGCACCATCAAGATCGAGATGCACTTCCTGCCCGACGTCTACGTCCCCTGCGAGGTCTGCGGCGGGGCCCGCTACAACCGCGAGACGCTCGAGGTCATGTTCAAGGGCCAGACCGTCGCCGACGTCCTCAACATGTCGTGCGAAGAGGCGCTGGCCTTCTTCGCCAACCAGCCCACCATCGCCCGCCACCTGCAGACGCTGGTCGACGTCGGCCTGGGCTACATCCGGCTGGGCCAACCGGCGCCGACGCTGTCCGGTGGCGAGGCCCAGCGGGTGAAGCTCTCCTCGGAGCTGTCGCGACGGCCCACCGGCCAGACCCTGTACGTCCTCGACGAACCGACCACGGGCCTGCACTTCGACGACGTCCGCAAGCTTCTCGAAGTGCTCTCCCGTCTCGTCGACCACGGCAACACGGTCATCGTCATCGAGCACAACCTCGACGTGATCAAGACGGCCGACTGGATCGTCGACCTCGGTCCCGAGGGTGGCGAACGCGGCGGGGAGGTGGTGGCCGAAGGCACCCCCGAGGAGGTGGCGGCCACGGCCGGCAGCTACACCGGTGAGGTCCTCATCCCCGTCCTGGCCCCCGCCGGCCGACGGGGCGCCGCCGGTGGGACAGGGGCGAGAGCGGTCCGGCCCGTCACGCGGCGGTCGGCCGCCCGGGTGGCCAAAGCGGCGCCGTCGCCGCCGGCCCGTGTCAACGGGACCACCCGTGGCGCCAAGGTTCCGGCTACCAAAGTTCGAGCCACCAAGGTTCGGGCCAGCAAGGTTCGGGCCAGCAAGGTGTCGGCCAGCAAGGTTCCGGCCGGCAAGAGGACCACCACGACCAGCCGGGGGAAAGCCTCCGTCAGGTGATGGCCAGCATGCGCTCGAGGGCCACCCGGGCGTCGGCGGCGGTGTCGCCATCCACCGTGATCCGGTTGACGACGACCCCGTCGACGAGGTTCTCGAGGACCCAGCAGAGATGGGCGGCGTCGATCCGGAACATGGTGGAGCAGGGGCAGACCAGCGGATCGAGAGAGACGACGGTCTTGTCGGGGTTCTCGTCGTCGAGACGCTTGACGAGGTGAATCTCGGTTCCCACCCCGATCACCGATCCGGCCGGGGCGGCGTCGACGGCCCGGATGATGGCGTCGGTGGAACCCACCTCATCGGCCATCTGGACCACGTCGTGGGCGCACTCGGGGTGGATGAGGACGATCCCGCCGGGGTGCTCGGACCGGAAGGCCGTCACGTGCTCGGGGCGGAAGCGTTGATGGACCGAGCAGTGGCCCTGCCACAGCAAGAGGGTGGCCTCCTTGACGTCGGCCTCCCCCAGGCCCCCCAGGTCGAGGCGCGGATTCCAGACCCGCATGTCGCCCTCGGCGTAGCCGAGCTGGAACCCGGTGTTGCGGCCCAGGTGCTGGTCGGGGAAGAAGAGGACCTTGTCCCCCCGGGGCTCGGCCCCGCCCTGCGGCGCCAGGGCCCACGAGAGGACGGCCCCGGCGTTCGACGACGTGCAGACGGCCCCCCCGTGGCGACCGACGAAGGCCTTGAGGGCGGCCGAGGAGTTCATGTACGTGATGGGCACGATCCGCTCGACGTCGGTCACCTCGGCCAGTGTCTCCCACGCCTCCTCCACGGCGTCGAGGTGGGCCATGTCGGCCATCGAGCACCCGGCGTTCAGGTCGGGGAGCAGGACCTGCTGGTGGTCCCCGGTGAGGATGTCGGCCGACTCGGCCATGAAGTGGACACCGCAGAAGACCACGTAGTCGGCGTCATGGCGCTCGGCCGCCAGACGTGACAGACCGAAGGAGTCGCCCCGGGCGTCGGCCCAGACCATGACCTCGTCGCGCTGGTAGTGGTGACCCAGGATCAGCAGGCGCCGGTCCAGGGAGGCCTTGGCCGTGCCGATCCAGGCGGACAGCTGGGCCGGTGACGCGTCGGAATAGCGCTCGGGAAGCGCATGCTGCAGACGGAGCATGGTCGAACCCCCTTCGGGGAGCACTCCGATAACGGCCGGCGGGGACAGCCTGGTCGCCCATCCGCGGGTATGTCGGCCTCGG
>Ga0209415_10009713_pt1 | contig 16483 bp, 12 predicted proteins | sample PeaSoiSIISIP2007_FD_187696 | JGI IMG/M metagenome (GOLD analysis project Ga0209415, IMG submission 187696) | Peat soil microbial communities from Weissenstadt, Germany - SII-SIP-2007 (SPAdes) (version 2) | ecosystem: Environmental > Terrestrial > Soil > Wetlands > Peat | place: Germany...
GGGGAGACGCTCCGCGCGGTTTGTGAAAGTCTGGGCGCCGATCGGTTGGACGTGGACGGCGAGATCGCGCCCGGCGTGCCGACATCCATCATGCGCGGCGGAGGCTGGAACGGGTTGCGCGTCATTTCCAAGTCCGGCGCCTTCGGCCAGCGTGACCTGCTGGCGGATATCGCCGATGCTGCGGGGTGAGTGGCCGCGGGCCGCAGGCGCGCGCTGCATTGGGAGACAGGCATGAATTCGCTAGCTCGACTTGCCATCACGATGGGCGATCCAGCGGGCATCGGGCCCGAGATCATCGTCAAGGCGTGCAAGCGGGTCGCCGGCCGACTGGGGCGCGACCTTGCGGTCGTTGTCATCGGCAGCCGGGCGGCGCTGGAGCGCGCGCGCGCCCTTGTGGGAGACGCGCCCGCCTTCGCGGACGCCGCGCCGGGGGCACTCGCCGCGCCGCTCAGCCTGCTTGCGGCGGATGTGGAGCGGGCGCCGCTGCGGACCGGCGAGGTCAGCGCCGAGGGCGGGCGTTTCGCCTACCTCGCGGTGGAACGCGCGGTCGAACTGGCGCTTGCCGGCAAGGTCGATGCCATCGTCACCGCGCCCTTGAACAAGGAGGCGCTCAATCTCGCCGGCTACCATTATTCCGGCCACACGGAGATGCTCGCGGCGCTGACCGACACGCGCAGTTCGGTGATGCTGCTGCTGCACGGGCCGATGCGCGTTAGCCACGTGACGACCCATGTCGCGCTCGCCAGCGTCCCAAAACTGCTGACGCCGGAGCGGCTGCGGCGGACGGTGGATCTGACCCATCAGGCGCTGCGCGACCTCGGCATCGCGCGCCCGCGCATCGCGATCGCCGCGCTCAATCCGCATGCGGGCGAAGGCGGTCTTTTCGGGCGCGAGGATATCGACATCACAGCGCCCGTTATCGCCCAGTATGTCGCGGCCGGTTTCGACGTGACCGGGCCGGTGCCGGGCGATACGGTGTTCGTGAAGCTGCGCGCGCAGCAGTTCGATGCGGTCGTGGCGATGTATCACGATCAGGGCCATATCCCCGTGAAGCTGCTCGGCTTCGATGTCGACCCCGTGACAGGCGCCTGGCGCTCGCTGTCCGGCGTCAACGTGACGCTCGGCCTGCCGGTCATTCGCACCTCGGTCGATCACGGCACGGCGTTCGATATCGCCGGCCGCGGCATCGCCAACGAGGACAGCCTGATCGAGGCGATGGACGTCGCGGTGGCGATGGCGGCGACCCGCAGGGCGGCGCGTGCCGCCGCCTGACGGGTGAGGCGTTACTTCACCGAGGAGAACGAGGTCGGCTTCAGGATCGCGTTCGTCAACGAACTGATGATCGGGCCGTCCTTCTCGGTCTCGGCGCGCTTGGCAATCCATTCCGGATCAGTGATGAAGGCGGCCCACTTCTGCTCGCGCTCGGCCAGCGATTCCCACTGCAGGAGATAGTAGAGGTCGTGGTTGGACTCGCCGATCTCGACCGTCCAGAATCCGGCCTGACGGATGCCGTGGCGCTGCCATATACCAAGCGTGATCGTATCGAACCGCTTCAGCAGGGCAGGCAGCCGCCCGGGCATGCAATGGTAGATCCGCAGCTCATGCAACATGCTGATTTTCCCCCTCGACGATCGATCCTGTCTATGCGGGAACCGACTCCGAGTCGAGATCGGTGGCGACCTTGCCGTTGGGACGCCGTTTGCGCGCCAGATCCGCAAGCGACTGACCTTCCAGCACCTTCGCCACGGCGTCGCGCGCCTTCAGCAGCATCGGCCGCAGCGGGCAGACATCGACGCCGACGCAATCGGTGCAGGCCGCGTACTGGGTCCGGCTTGCGCATGGGGTAAGCGCCAGCGGGCCGTCAACCACCCGGATAACGTCGGAGGCGCGGATGTCCGCGGCCGATCTGTTCAGGCGGTAGCCGCCATAACGCCCGCGACGGCTTTCGACGATGCCGTTATCGCGCAGCTCCACCAGGATGGCTTCGAGAAACTTGCGTGGGATGATCGCGTGTTCCGCCATTTCGCCGGCGAGTGTCCAGCGGTCCTCGTGCTGGCGTTCGGCGAGCATCACAACGGCGCGAAGCGCGTATTTGGCACGGCTGGACAGCATCAGCTGCGTTGTTTCTGCATATTCTTGGCGCCCGCCAGCGGCGACCGCGCTGGAACTTCATCGAACTGTAGTCCCGGCAGGGATGAAGTCAATTGTACGGGGAAGCAATTCCGCGCCTGTCGCCGCGACGGCCGGGGGGACACCTAGCGCGCCTGCGCGCTGGCGTCGGACCGGGTCGCACCGACGCGGGCGGCCAGCGAGGCGCCCAGGAATGCGTCGAGATCGCCGTTCAGAACGGCGTCGGGATTGCCGGTCTCGACGCCGGTGCGCAGATCCTTGACGAGCTGGTACGGTGCCAGAACGTAACTGCGGATCTGATGGCCCCAGCCGATGTCGGTCTTCGCGTCCTCCTGCTTCGCTGCCGCCGCCTCGCGCTTCTGCAGTTCGGCCTCGTAGAGCCGCGCCTTCAGCATCGCCATCGCGGTCGCCCGGTTGCGGTGCTGGCTGCGATCGGTCTGGCAGGCGACGATGATGCCGCTCGGCACATGGGTGATGCGGATCGCGCTCTCGGTCTTGTTGACGTGCTGCCCGCCGGCGCCGGACGCGCGGTAGGTATCGACCTTGAGGTCCGCGTCGTTAATTTCGATCTCGATAGAATCATCGACAACGGGATAAACCCAGACGCTGGCGAAGCTGGTCTGCCGCCGGGCGTTGGCATCGAACGGGCTGATCCGCACCAGCCGGTGAACGCCCGCCTCGGTCTTGAGCCAGCCATAGGCATTGGCGCCGGTGACCTGCAGCGTCGCCGATTTCAGGCCGGCCTGCTCGCCTTCGCTCGCCTCGATCAGCATCGTCTTGTAGCCGTGCTGCTCGGCCCACCGCGTGTACATCCGCAACAGCATTTCAGCCCAATCCTGCGCCTCGGTACCGCCGGCTCCGGCGTTGATTTCCAAGTAGCAGTCGTTGGCGTCGGCCTCGCCCGACAGCAGGCTCTCGATCTCCCGCCGCCTCGCCTCCTCCGCGAGGGTCTTCAGGCTGGCGAGGCCGTCCTTGACCATCTCCGCCTCGCCCTCGGCCTCGGCGAGTTCGATCAGCCCGAGCGAGTCGGCGGCCTCGGCCTCAAGCTTGAGCACGCCTTCCACGGCGCTGGCGAGGCGATTGCGCTCGCGCATGATCGACTGGGCGAGAGAGGCGTCATTCCAGAGCGCCGGATCCTCGGCGCGGGCGTTCAGCTCGGCGAGACGGTGTTGCGCGGCATCCCAGTCAAAGATGCCTCCTCAGCAGCGCTACCGACTGCTGGATCTGCTCGTTGAGGGCCTCGGCTTCCGTGTTCATCGGCGCACCATGAGATCGCGGGTCGGCGTCAATACAGGCCGCCCACGCTGGTGTCGAGGCTACTGCCGCCCGCCCCGCCGGTCGAGCCGCCGCCGGCAGCACCGCCGCCACCGCCGCCACCGCCGCCCATCCATTGATTGACCGCGACGGCCCCCGGTTCGAGACCCTGCTTGAACGCGTCGGTCACCGTGCCGAACCCAGTATCCCATTTGACCAGGCTCACGCCCGGCGGCATCGGGAAGGTCAGTGACGGCCGGTTCGCCAGCGCGACGGCCATGAAATCGTGCCACACCGGCGCCGCGATCGCGCCGCCGGTCTCCTTCTCGCCCAGCGTGGTCGGCGTATCGAAGCCGATCCATACCGCGGCGACCAGGTCCGGCGTGAAGCCCACGAACCAGGCGTCGTTGAAATCCTGCGTCGTGCCTGTTTTGCCGGCGATCGCCCGGTTGAGCCCGGCGCCGGCCCTGGCGCCGGTCCCGCGCGCGACGACGCCCTGCATCATCGTCACCACCTGGAACACGCTCGCCGGGTCGGCCACCTGCTTGCGCTGGTCGACAATGACAGGTGGCGCGCTGGCATTGTCGCACCCCTGGCAGACGATGCCGGGCGGCCGCCAGACGACCGTCCCGTCACGGTCCTGCACGCTGTCGATCAGGGTCGGCACGACCTCCTTGCCGCCCTCGGCCAGTCCCGCATAGCCGCCGGCCATCCGCATCACCGTCGTATCGACGGCGCCGAGCGCGGCGGGCAGCACGTGGGGCATCTGGTCGACGACGTGAAAGCCGATCGCGTTCTCGGCCACGGCGTCCATGCCGACGCTGCTGGCGATCCGGACGGTAACGAGGTTGATCGATTTCTCGAGCGCGACCCGCAGCGGGATCGGGCCGTTGAAATCCATCCCGTAGTTGTTCGGCCGCCACCGACCCGCGGCGCCGAGATCGACGATGAAGGGGGCGTCGAGGAAGCGCGCGTTCGGCGGGATATTGTGCTGCATCGCCGCCAAATAGACGAACGGCTTGAAGCTCGATCCCGGCTGGCGCAGGGCCTGGGTCGCGCGGTTGAACTGGCTCTTCTCGAAGCTCCAGCCGCCCACCATGGCGAGCACCCGCCCCGTCGCCGGTTCGAGGCAGACGAACGCGCCCTCGACCGTCGGGATCTGCCGCAGCGTCAGCCGCTCGGGCCGCGCGTCCTTACCTTCGACCGCCGCCGCCGTCGGCTCGACCATCAGCACGTCGCCCGGCTGGGCGACATCGGCAATCCGGCGCGGCGCCGGGCCCGGCTTGCCGTCCCGCACCGCCCGTGCCCAGCCAAGGTCGGATAGCAGCAACGGCGACACGCGCGGCTGCGGCGGCGCCTGCGGGTCCTTGGGGTTGGCGCTGAGCCAGCCGAGCTTGGCCTCGGTGTCGGTGGATTCCAGAACGACGGCCAACGTCCAGGCGGGCAGCATCCCCGGCGGCCGCGCGACCGGGGCGAGTTCGCCCGCCCAGTCGCGCCGCAGCGCGGGACCCGCTTCGAGATGCGAAACCGGGCCGCGCCAGCCGCCGCGCGTGCGATCGTAGGCCATCAACCCGTCGCGGAGGCTGCTCTCGGCGACACCCTGCAGCGCCGGATCAAGGCTGGTGTGGACGTCGAGACCGCCCTGCGTCGTCGCGTCGGCGCCGAAGCGCTCGACCAGTTGGCGACGAACCTCCTCGGAGAACCAGTCCGCGCCCGCCACGGTCTCCAGCCGCCGATAAGGCGACGGCACGATCGGCTGCGCCTTGGCCGCCGCCGCCTGCTCGGCGGTGATTGCGTGATCCTCGGCCATCCTGTCGAGCACCCAGTCGCGCCGCGCCCGCGCCGCCTCGGGAAAGCGGAACGGGTTGTAGTTGTTCGGCGCCTTGGGCAGGGCGGCGAGGAATGCCGCTTCCGAAACACTCAGCTCGTCGAGCGATTTGTTGAAATAGGCCTGGCCCGCCGCCGCCACGCCATAGGCGGACAGTCCGAGATAGATCTCGTTCAAATACAGTTCGAGGATCCGCTCCTTCGACAGGCTTTGCTCGATTCGGATGGCAAGCAGCGCCTCCCGCACCTTGCGCGCGAGCGACAGCTCGTTGCCGATCAGCATGTTCTTCGCCACCTGCTGGGTGAGCGTCGAGGCGCCCACCGGGCGCTTGCCCTGGCCCATCTGACCGAGATTGGTCACCGCGGCCCGCATGATCGCAAGCGGGTCGACGCCGCGATGCACCCAGAAATGCTGGTCTTCGGCGGAGACGAAGGCCTGCTTCACCAGTTCGGGGATCGCCGCGATCGGCACGAAGATGCGCCGCTCCGTCGCCAGCTCCGCCATCAGCCGGGAATCGCCGGCATAGAGGCGGCTCATCACCCGGGGCTGATAGTGGCGCAGCCCGTCGACGTCAGGCAGATCGGCGGCGAAGCGCTGGTACAGCATAAAACCCGCCGCACCGGCGAGCACTGCGGCAACGAAGACAAGCGCCGCGGAGATCGCAACCACCCGGCGCAGCCAGCGCAGCGGCGCGTGCCGGCGCGTCGCCCGGACTGAGCGGGAGCCGGACCGCGAGGCACCCGGCCGTAGCGGGTCCGGCGCCGTCGCCGTGCCTTGGCGGGATTGTGGCGGTACCAGCCGGTCGCCGGCTCGCAGCGGTTCACGCACGGGATGTCCCACCTGATCCTGGGCCTGAGTTACGTCCTTCGATGGCCGCGCGCCTGCTTAGCCAACGCACGCCGAACACGACAAGCAGTCCGCCCGACCGTAATCCGATATGGTCGGGCGGACTGCGATCGCCCAGATGTCGGGAAGCCTTTCAGCTCGAGGTGATCAAACCGTGACCGAGTGCGGCGAAGTAGTCGTCGACCGAGCGATGCATGGCGGCGACAATCTTGGCGCGATGGTCCGCCCGCTGCAGCGCCGCCTCGTCACGCGGGCTGGACATGAAGCCCATCTCGACCAGCACGCTCGGCACGTCCGGCGCCTTCAGAACGACGAACCCGGCGTGCCGTGCCGGATTGGGCAGCATCAGGGTGGCATGCTCGAGCTCGGCCACGAGGCTGCGTGAAACGCGCGTCGAGGCGACGCGGGTTTCCTGGCGGACCAGGCTGGCAAGGATCTTTGCAACTTCCGGCGATACGCCCTGCGCATAGCCGCCGACGACGCGGTCGGCACTGTTCTCGCGCCGTGCGAGCGCCGCCGACTGGGCGTCGGACGCGGTGCTGGCGAGCGTGTAGACGCTGGCGCCGCGCACCGACGGATCGGTCAGCGCGTCGGCGTGCATCGAGACGAACAGGTCGGCCTTTCGCTCCTGTGCGTGGCCGACGCGATCATCGAGGTGAATGAACACGTCGGTGTGGCGGGTAAGCTCAACCCGATAGCGTCCGCTCTTGAGCAGCACGCGCTGCAACTCCGTCGCGGCGGCCAGCGCGATATACTTTTCGTATGTGCCGGTCGCGCCGATCGCGCCGGGGTCCTTGCCGCCATGCCCTGGGTCCAGCATGACCAGCGGCAGCGGCGCAGCCGCCTTCGGCCGCGAGCGCCGGGAAGCCTGGTCCGGCTGGCCGCGCGTGCTGGCCGCATCGACGTGGCAGAACGGCAACAGCAGGGCAGCCGCCGTCCCGTGCACGAGCGCCGAGCGTCGCGAAGGAAGATGGTGCAGCATCAAAGCATGCTAACATATCACTTGCGCTGATGCACGTTGCTCGTTGATGTGGGCCGATTTGTGACAGCGGGGTCACTCTCGGCGCAATCTGGCCGAATGCCTTGCGGTCCCGGCGGAATTGCTTCATCGTTGTGCAGCGATCGGGCAACGCCCGATCAGATGACGTCTGGGGCCGCCGCCCGTGGGTCGATTTCGCCGCAGGGTGGTTGAGATCAGGGCCGGCGCCGGGCGCACGGCGAGGCGAGCCGATGGTGCCCAGCGAGTACCTTCGAAAGACCTCGGTCCAAGCCGACCAGTTGCGCTGCCTTAGGAGTATTACGACGGCCACGATGCACCGCGTTAACCCGAGCTTCGAGCCAGTGCCCGACCGGGATACCGTGGACGCCGCTGCGGGCGTTTTCCGCGACGCGAGATTTGGCCGGCCCTTCATCACATTCAGCCGTCAGCGGCGGTCACCCGATAGGGGACCAGCTGCGGCGGCATATCGGAGTTGCCGACTTCATGACCAAACGTATGCTTATCGATGCCTCGCACGCGGAAGAAACCCGCGTCGTGGTGCTCGACGGTAATCGCCTAGAAGATTTTGACGTCGAGACATCTGCCCGGCGCCACCTCAAGGGCAACATCTACCTCGCCAAGGTGATCCGCGTGGAGCCGTCGCTCCAGGCGGCTTTCGTGGAGTATGGCGGCAACCGTCACGGTTTCCTCGCCTTCAGCGAGATCCACCCCGACTATTATCAGATCCCCGTCGCCGACCGGCAGCGCCTGGTCGCCCAGGAGGCGGCGGAGGCCCGCGAGGAAGCGGAGGAGGACGACCGCGCCGCGGCACGCGACGACGCCGGATCGCCCCCGGCCTCGCACCCGGGACCGGCCGAAGAATCCCCTCCGGAGCCGATGACCGCCGACGAGGCGGGCACGCCTGCGCGACATATCGCCCCGGACGAAGGATCGGAGGCCGCCGAGCAGACCCATGTCAACGCGCATACCGGCGCGAACGGGATTGACGACTCCGGCGACGCGGTCGCCTCCGGTCCGCAACCAGGGTTGCCGGGCCTCGGGTTGCCGGGCCTCGGAGCGGCTGATGACGCCGCAGAGCGTCCAGCCGGGTCGGGGCGCGAAAGCGCCCAGGCCGAGGCGATCTCGGCCGGCGCGCGCCGGTTCGACAACGGCCCCGACCACGCCGCAGCGTCGGACAGCACCGATGGATGGACCGCCCGTCCCGACTCCGGTCTGACGGACACGACCGACGCGGTCGCGGGCGGCACACCGGAGGGCGCCGAGGACGGCACGACGCTCGGCGCGGGTATCGAGACCATTCCGATCGACACGGCGCCGCCGGAAGTGATCGGCGGCGACGCCGACCTTGTCGAGGACACCCAGGAGCGGCGCCCGCAGCGCCGATTCCTGCGCAACTACAAGATCCAGGAAGTCATTCGCCGGCGCCAGATCATGCTGGTGCAGGTCGTCAAGGAGGAACGCGGCACCAAGGGCGCGGCGCTCACCACCTACCTTTCGCTCGCCGGTCGCTTCTGCGTCCTGATGCCGAACTCCCCGCGCGGCGGCGGGATCTCCCGCAAGATCACCTCGACGACGGACCGTCGGCGCCTGAAGGACCTCATGGTCGAACTCGACATTCCGGACGGGATGGGCCTGATCGTGCGAACCGCCGGCGCCAACCGCCCCAAATCGGAGATAAGGCGGGACTGCGAATATCTGCTGCGGCTATGGGACGATATCCGCGACCACACGCTGCGCTCGATCGCGCCCGCCCTGATCTACGAGGAAGCGAGCCTCATCAAGCGCGCGATCCGCGATGTGTATTCCCGCGACATCGATGAGGTGCTGGTGGACGGCGAGGCCGGCTGGAAGGCGGCGCACGAATTCATGCGCATGCTGATGCCGGCGCACGCCAAGAAGGTGCAGCTTTGGCGCGATGGCGGCCAGCCCCTGTTCGGCCGCAATCAGGTCGAGGCGCAGCTCGACGCCATCCTGAGCCCGACCGTCCAGTTGAAATCGGGCGGCTACCTGGTGATCAACCAGACCGAGGCGCTCGTCGCGATCGACGTCAACTCGGGCCGCTCGACGCGCGAGCGCGGCATCGAGGAAACCGCGCTCCGGACCAACGTCGAAGCCGCCGACGAGGTCGCGCGGCAGTTGCGCCTGCGCGATCTGGCGGGCCTGATCGTCATCGACTTCATCGATATGGAATCGAAGAAGCATGTCGGGATGGTCGAACGCCGGTTGAAAGAGGCACTCAAGGTCGACCGGGCTCGGATTCAGGTGGGACAGATCAGCCATTTCGGGCTGATGGAGATGAGCCGGCAGCGGCTCCGGCCCAGCCTCGCCGAAACGAGCTTCACGCCCTGTCCGCATTGCGGCGGCACCGGGCATGTCCGCAGCATCGAGACCGCCGCGATCCACGTGCTGCGCGAGATCGAGGAGGAGGGCGCCAGGCGCCGCGCCGCCGAAATCATCGTCCACGTCGCGACCCCGATCGCCATCTACATCTTCAACCACAAGCGCGACCGTCTGGCCGGGATCGAGGCGCGTTACGATATGCGCGTGTCGTTCGCCGGCGATGATTCGCTGATCGCGCCGCAAACGCGGATCGAACGCGTACGCGTGCAGGTCGCGAGCGATGTGCCAGCGGCGATCACGCCCGATGTGCCACCCCTGCTGCTGGTCGCCCCGGGCGCCGGCGACGTCGAGGACGTCGAGGAAGATGACGAGGAGGACGGGGCGGAAGGCACCGACGAGGCATCCACGGCGCGCGATGCCGTCGACGAGAACGGCGAACCGCGGCGCCGCCGGCGGCGGCGGCGGCGGCGCGGCGGGCGGCGCGATGAGAACGAGGTGCCGTCGGGAGAGGCCTCGGAACCGCCCGAGAGCCAGCCCGAAACTGAGCCCGCCATCGCGGCCGCGAGCCCGCCCGGCCTTGCGGAGCCTGATGCGGCAATACCGCCCGCATCGGCGCCGGCCGCGCAGGTCGAGATCGAGCCCGTTCCGGCTGCCGTCGAATCCGTCTCCCTGTCAGGTCCGACGTTGACCGAAGCGGCCGAAACGGCGGAGGCCGAGGCGGAATCGGCGCGCCGTCGCGGACGCCGCGGCGGCCGCCGGCGCAAGCGGGAGGAGGCTCCGCCGGTCGAGCTTGATGCCGAGCAGCCGCCGACGCCGCTGTTCCCCATCGCAGGACCAACCCCGGCCGACCCCTTCGCCGGCCAGCATCTGCACGTCTATGACCTGATGGATCGGCTCGAGACGATGGCCGAGCAGCCGGATGTACCGATCCGCAGACCCGCCCCGCAACCGGTTGCAGAGACGCCTGCCCGCCAGATGTCGCCTGACGCCGTCGCTCCTGACGCGCCAAGGCCGGACACCATGTCCGCCGACCGCGCGTTGCCTGGTTCAGGGGCCGAGGCGGTGACCGAACCCATGTCGGCGGCGAACGACCAACATGCCATGGCCGCGGCAGTGGCGGCCGAACCGGAAGCCGCAGCGCCGCACCCCGCAGGCGTCCCGGAGGTCGTCGGCGCCGCGCACTCCGAGCCGGTGCCCGCTTCTGGGCCCCCATCTGGGCCCCCATCTGGGCCCGCGTCTGGCCCCGAGTCGGTCCTGAACGGGCCGGACGCCGGGGTCGGCAGCGTGTCGACCGAGGCCGAGTCCGCGATCAGGCCGATCATTATCGGACTTGACGTCGCGCCCGAGGCGGAAAAGAAGCGGGGCTGGTGGCGGCGCTGACGGCGATCGCCTGCCCGTCCTTCCGCCGAACGCTACACCGCACCGTCACGACATGGGGACTGACATGGCCGAACGGCCCTACACGAAAGCCGACCTCGAGCGGCTGCGCAACTGGGATACGCCGACGATCTGCAACGGCCTCGAGCTCATCGTCCCGGATCGACGGGCGATCGGCTTCACGGTGGAACCGATGGTCGCGGCTCATCCGAAGCTCCCGCCGATCGTCGGCGTCGCGCGCGTCGGCATGATCCGCGCGAAGGAGGCGCCGCGCGGCGTCGTGCCCGCGCGACTCGAATGGTACGACTATGTCGCCGACGCCGATCTACCGACGATTGTCCTTCTTCAGGACCTCGACGATCGTCCCGGCTACGGCGCCTGGTGGGGCGAGGTGCACAGCGCCGTGCATAAGGCGCTCGGCGCCCTTGGATGCGTAACGAACGGCTCGTTCCGCGACCTCGATGCGCTGGCGGAGGGTTTTCAGATCATCGGCGGCCGCGTCGGGCCGAGCCACGCCTACATCCACCTCGTCGACTACGGCAAGCCGGTGAACATCTTCGGCATGCAGGCCGCCCACGATGACGTCATCCACGCCGACGTTCACGGCGCGGTGGTGATCCCGCCGGAAGCGGTGACCAAGCTGCCGGACGCGATCGCCTTGATCGCGCGGCGCGAGAAGGTGATCCTCGACATCTGCAACGCCCCGGACTTCTCGCCCGCGAAGCTGCGCGACGCCATCCGCCGCGCCGGCGAAATCCACTGACGCCGGCGGCAACCGCGGCGAGGTAGAGCGATGCGCGCCAATATCCATGCCCCGCGCCAATTGCTGATCGGCGGTGGCACGGTCGAGCAGACGGTCGAGGTGCTGACGCGCTTCGGCCTCAAGCGACCGCTCGTCGTCAGCGATCCGGTGATGGTGTCGACCGGGCTGATCCGCCGCTGCCTGGATCCGCTCCGGCGGGCCGGGATCGCGGCTGAGGTGTTCAGCGACACCATCCCCGAGCCGGTCGATACGGTCGTCGAGGCCGGAGCTCAGATCCTCAACCGGTCGGGGGCCGATTGCCTGATCGGTTTCGGCGGCGGATCTCCGATCGACACGGCCAAGGCGATCGCGGTGCTGGCGGCCGGCGGCGGCAAGATGCGCGACTACAAGATGCCGCGACTCGCCGATCACGCCGCTCTGCCGGTGATCGCGATCCCCACCACCGCCGGCACCGGCAGCGAGGTCACGCGCTTCACGGTGATTACCGACGCCGAGCGCGAGGAGAAGATGCTGATCGCCGGGCTCGCGGCGCTGCCGCTGGCGGCGATCGTCGACTATGAGCTGACGTTCAGCGTGCCGCCGCGCACAACGGCCGACACGGGCATCGACAGCCTGACGCATGCGCTTGAAGCGTTCGTGTCGCGGTGGGCGAACGCCTACTCGGATGCCCTCGCTATCGCCGCGATGCAAAAGATCGGCGGCAGCCTGCGGACGGTCTACCACGAGCCGCGCAACGCCCACGCGCGCGAGATGATGGCGCTCGGCGCCACGCTGGCTGGGCTGGCATTCTCCAACAGCTCCGTGGCCCTCGTGCACGGCATGTCGCGCCCGATCGGGGCGCATTTTCACGTCGCGCACGGCCTGTCGAATGCCATGCTGCTGCCGGCGGTGACGCGATTCAGCGTCGGTGCCAGCAGCGCCCGCTACGCCGAAGCGGCTCGGCACATGAGCTTCGCGGCGGCCGGCGATGACGACGCGACGGCGGTGGCGCGGCTGATCGACGGCTTGGCGGCGCTGAACGCGGAACTCGGCGTTCCGACCCCCGCCGCCTACGGCATCGCGCCATCGCTGTGGACCGCGAAGCTCGATCTCATGGCCGACCAGGCGCTGGCATCGGGCAGCCCGGCCAACAATCCGCGCGTGCCGGACAAGGCGGAGATCGTGGCAATCTACCAGGACGTCTGGAACGGCTGACGCCGCCAGACCTCGCGCCAGATCGACACCGCCGAGGCAGGCAGCGGGCGCGCGATCGCGAAGCCCTGCGCCTCATCGGCGCCCAGCGCCGCCATCCGGTCCCAGGTGGCCGCGTCCTCGACGCCTTCGACAACGATCTTCATTCCCCTGCGCTTTCCGCATTCTATGGCGTGGGCGACAAAGTCGGCTGCCGCGCTGCCCTCGCTCGTCCGGCGCACCACGTGCATGTCCAGCTTCAGGCTCGTGAACGGCAGATCGAGCACAGCCTGCTGCTGCGCCGTCGCCGGTCCGAAATCGTCGATGGCAACGCCGTATCCGCGTGTCCGCAGCAGCTTCACGACCCGCGCGAGGGCCGCAATGTCAACATCCGGGCGACGCTCGATCAGCTCGACGATCACCGCGCGCGGGTCGACGCTGGCGATCCGGCACTGCTCGTCCAGTCGCGCAACCATCCCCGGCAGGAAAAAGACATCGACGGGGAAATTGAACGCCAGGCTGATGCCGTGGGCGCGCAGCAACCCGCCCAAACCCACCTCCAGGCCGCGGGACATGACGGCGGAGGTGAACTCTTCCACCCGGCCGGCCTTTTCGACGTGCTCCAGGAACATTTCCGGCGGCAAAACACCGCGCGTGCGGTGGCTGAAGCGGGCGAGGACTTCGACGCAAGATGGTGCACGATCGTCAATCCGAACGATCGGCTGGTAGCGCGTCGCGATCGCGTCATAAAGATATGCGCCCGCGATCTCCCGCGCCTCGATGGCGGCCTCCGGACGTTTCGGGCCTTGGCGGGGTGCGCGCAGTCTGGCGGCGATGCACGCAACGTCGGCGCGCTCGAGCGTGCTCACCCAAGGCAATTCCTCGGCAGCCAATCCCAGGACCAGCGGCACCGGGCGCGGAAACCCCTCGGCGGAGGTCAGGCTGCGCAGATCCCCGATATCGCTCAGTCCGTTCTCGGTCGCGATCACCAGATCGGAGTACCCATCGGGGTCCGAAAGCAGCCTGTCCATCGCCTCGAATTCGGACTGGATCCGCTCGACCGGGCCGCGCCGGACGAGTACGGCGGCTGCGCGCACCGCATCGACCCAGCAGCCGTTCGCGGCCTTGAGCAGCACCGCATCGCGCATTCCTCAGCCGCCGCCCTCGGCGAGCCAGGGCTCGATACGCCAGAGTTGCTCGAGCGCGGCCCGTTCGGCGTTGGCATGTGCAGTCCAGGCCGGACCGTCGAGCCAGATGGACACGAAGCCGGTCGCGCCGGCCGCCGCGACGAACTCGGGATCCTCGAGGACCCCCTGCATGGCCTCGACGACCCGTGCGATGACATCGGCCGGTGCGCCCACTGGCGCGGCCAGGCCGCGGCGGATCGGGGCGAACAGCGGCAGGCCGAGATCATGCAATGGCGGCATATCGGGGAAAGCTTCGGCGCGGCTGTCGGTCGCGATGCCGAGACCGACCAGCTTGTCCTCGCGAAGCGGCGCGATGACATCGGAGAGCCCGAGCGCGGCGGCCGCCACGTTGCGCGAGACCACCGCCTGGCGCACCGCGGCCGCCGATGGGAAGGCAACGATATTGAGGTGCGTTCCCGCGAGCGCCTGCAACCGGAGCGCGGCCAGATGCGGCGCGCTGCCGGCGGGAGGTGTGCCGAGCGGCACGGCATCGGCATCCTCGGCCGACCGTTTGATGATGTCGTTGGCGGTGATGAGTGGACTCGCCGCCGGCGAGACGAAGGCGATCGGCTCCAGCTCGACCGACCCGAGCAACAGCAGCCGGTTCATCACGCCATCGCCACGGCGATCGATCATCCGCGCCGGCAGGGCCGGCGTCGAGACCCAGCCGAGCAGCGCCCCCGCCGTGTCCGCCTCGGCGAGCGCCCGGTAGGCGACAAGCCCCGCCTCGCCCGGCAGGTTTGTCAGCCCCACCTCGACATGCGGCAGGTGGCGCTCAAGGAACGGTGCGAAGGCACGGGCCTGCTGATCCGAGGCGGACCCAGGCGTCGCGCCGACCAGAAGCCGCAACGAATGCCCCGCTCTGGCCCGACGCGGCGGCAGCGCGAGGAGGCCGGCGCCGAGGGATGCCACCAGCGCGCGGCGGCGGATCATGCCGTGGTCGCTTTGGCCGGTGGCGGCGCGACCGCCTGGCTGTCGCGGCGCAACCGCCGCTCGCCGAGCAGCAGGAGCAGCGGCGCCGCGATGAAGATCGACGAGGCGGTGCCAACAACAATGCCGAACAGCATCACCCAGGCAAACCCGGAAAGGCTCTGCCCGCCGAACAGCGCCAGCGGCAGCGCCGCGAGGAATACGGTGCTCGAGGTTCCGAGCGTACGGTTCAGCGTCTCGTTGATCGACAGATCGATCAGGTCGCGGAGCGGCATCGATTTGTATTTTCGCAGATTCTCGCGCACGCGATCGTAGACCACGACCTTGTCGTTCGTGGAGTAGCCGAGAATTGTCAGGATCGCCGCAACCATGACGAGATCGAACTCGAACCGCGTGACGGCAAGGAAACCGATCGCCTTGGTGATGTCGAGTATCAGGGTCACCACCGCCCCGACCGCGAACTGCCATTCGAAGCGGAACCAGATATAGACCAGGATCATCAACAGGCTGAAGACGAGCGCGAACATCCCGGCGCGAAACAACTCCGAGGACACCGAGGCGCCGACCGCGTCGGTCCGTACGACGCGGCTCCCGGGCGCCACCTGCTCGACGGCCTGACGCACCTTGGAAACGGCCGCCTGGGTAGCCGCCTCGGTGGGCTGGCTCTGCAGCCGGATCAGCACCTGGGTCGCATCGCCGAACTGCTGCACCCCCTGCTCGCCGACATGCTCGGCCGCGATCGCGGAGCGCAGGGCGCCGAAATCGGCTGGCGCCGGCGTCCGTACCTCCATGACGATGCCGCCGGAGAAGTCGATGCCAAGATTAAGGCCGGGATAGAAGAAAAGGATGACGGACAGGATCGATATCGCTGCCGAGGTCGCGAGGCCGTAGAACCGGCCGCGCATGAACGGGATGCGCGTGTCGTCGGGGACGAGCCGCAGGGCGGGGCGGAGAAACATGGATGCGCCTGTGCCTAAACCGGGAGCGCCGCTGGCCGCACGCTGACATACCAGCGCGACACCAGCAGGCGCGTTAAGAACCATGAGGTGAACAACGACGTGACGATGCCGACCGTGATCGTCACCGCGAAGCCGCGCACGGGGCCGTTGCCGAAAAAGAACAGCATCACGTGCGCCAGCAGCGCCGTCATGTTGCTGTCGAAAATTGTGCCGAACGCCCGCTTGAAGCCTGCTTCCAGCGCCGACAGCGGCGGCCGGCCGAGGCGCTGCTCCTCGCGCACGCGCTCGTTGATGAGGATGTTCGCGTCGACCGCCATGCCCAGGGTCAGCAGGATCCCGGCGAGCCCGGGCAGGGTCAGCGTCGCCTCGAGCAGCGAGAGGATCGCCAGCAGCAGGACCAGGTTGGCGATCAGCGCGACGTTCGCGAACCAGCCGAACAGGCCATAGAACACACCCATGTAGACCATCACGACAACGAAGCCGACCGCGAGCGACAGCATGCCGGCCCTGATCGAATCCGCGCCCAGCTCCGGCCCGACACTGCGTTCCTCGACGACTGTGAGCGGCGCCGGCAGCGCGCCGGCGCGCAGCAGCACAGCGAGATCGGTGGCCGCGCGGGCGGTGAAGCGGCCGCTGATCTGCCCCCGCCCGCCGGTGATCGGCTCGCGGATGACCGGCGCGCTGATCACCTTGTCGTCG
>Ga0209415_10009714_pt1 | contig 16483 bp, 11 predicted proteins | sample PeaSoiSIISIP2007_FD_187696 | JGI IMG/M metagenome (GOLD analysis project Ga0209415, IMG submission 187696) | Peat soil microbial communities from Weissenstadt, Germany - SII-SIP-2007 (SPAdes) (version 2) | ecosystem: Environmental > Terrestrial > Soil > Wetlands > Peat | place: Germany...
CGCCACCGGCCCACGCGACAACGCCAGGGCCTATGGGCGGACAGAGGATAAACCGCCCAAATCCTAATACGTCGCCCGGAAGCACTGTCGATCAAGATACTGCACGGTTCCCCCCGTCTCTTGGCGCGCTCTCGACTTCCGCGCGGAACAGACCAGCGGAACAGACCATTAGATAGTTGTCGACACTGAACGCTAGACATCCATAGCTGTCGATTCCCGTCGCCTACCTCTCCCCGCAACCGGAGATCTGCACGTTTGCCAGACGATGCCGACAGCTCTTGCACGTGAGCAGATGGGTCTTGACGTAAATGGCCTCTAGCACTGTCAGCCCCTTGCCAACCACACAGAGGTTCAACTGGGTATCCTGGATGTGGTCCGCTATTAGCGGTTGCGCGTAAGCGACAACTTCAATCGCAACTCCGACCTGATAAAGGTGTGAAATGCAGCCGCAGTAACGCGTTGTGCCGCAGATAATCGCTCCATCCGGGAGAACAATTTCCACCTGCACTCCCTGTTCGATCGGCGTCGCAAGCTCGATGCGCAAGCCGCTCAACGACACGTCCAAAACATTCCCGCACACTGGTGGACCACCGCCCGTTTCCAGACGGCGGATTTGTACAGGATCGTTCGTAACGTGGCGAGGTTCCCTACGCCTGTCGATTGCTGGAGAAGTTGGTGAAGGTTGGTCGCCTGCTGGGTGTTCCGAGTGCGTCAGGTTACCCGGCGGCGGCTCAAGTTCGGGAGTCATGATGGCCCTCCTTGTGCTAGGTATCCCCCCGCGGCGAGTAATCGCTTAGAGTCAATTGAAGCTCACATATTAGATCGTGAATGCCTTGGTAATACTTTAGGAATTAGTTTCTTTTTCGCAGTTGTGGAACGGTTGCGCTCTGCCGACAGTTCCTGAGGGAGATCCATGTCCTGATTCTCGCCTGCGAAGCTTATTCGCCTGAAGTTGCGGGCTTTTCGGTCGGTTCGGCCTGTAGCTTGTCCAACGACTGTTTAACACGCTTCTTAAGATCGCCAGCATCGTCTCGTCGAGAACACAGTAATGGCTCGTCTGGTCGCCCAGATCGATGCCAACCGTCCGAGTCGACAGAGGGGTTGAGATCTTTTGCGCCACACTTTTGCGCGGGCGCATCGTATTGCTATTCTTTTTCAAGGCCAGTCTCCTTTTTGCACCGGTGAGTGCGTTGATTGATCTGAAGCTACAGACTTCGATCATAGACTGGCCTTCTCATCCCATCTCCGGTTCGGAGAAACAGCAAGTGAAATCTGGGGCGATGATGAGGAGGAGGGAATACCTGAGGCCGGAAAGGCAATCGGCGGGATAGGTCCCTTTTTTATATACCCGACAAAACGTCGTCACACGACGCGACCACTTCCGTTCTCGTTGCCCTGCTTCTGGTTTTCGTGCTTTTCGGAGGCCCTTGCCTGGCGTGTGCCACGGTGATTTCGGGCGGTGTGAATCATGATTGCTGCCCTCCCAAAAAGGGCTGTCAGGAACATCCGAGCGGCGCGCTCGCCGGTTGCATCAGTCCGGCGGTGGATCTTGCGAAAGTGGAACAGGTATCTGTCCCTGTCTTCGTGAGCCTCTCCGTCATGGAGAAGTCCTGGAACCTCGATGTCCAGCCAAGGCAATCTGACACAAACTATCTCCCGCCGGGTGCGATTCTCCATTCGCCGCCCGATCTGTGCCTCCTTAACTCTGTCCTGACCATCTGACACTCTCCGCTTAATCAGTCCTTGTTTGTTATTGAGAACTGAATTGAGGAGGGGAGATGCGTTTCCTCGCGTATTTGTTTGCCGTTTCGCTGGCCGGGCATCTATGCGCACAGCCCATCGAAAGCCGTCTGGTTCTGGCTGACCTGGTCTCCGACGCGCTGCTGCACAATCCTGACGTCCTGTCGGCGCAGAGACTTTACGAAGCCACGCGCCAAAAGCCGGCGCGGGAGCGCACCTTGCCCGACCCAATGGTGTCGTTCGGCTGGAACTCCGTCAATTATCCGCTTCCAGGAGCGGGTCTGGGGAGTCAGCCCATGGCCAACATAGGAGTCATGGTTTCACAGGAGTTTCCCTATCCGGGGAAGCTCCGTTTGCGAGCCCTGATCGCCGCAAAGGAAGCCGACGCAGAGGCGCAGCAGTACCGCGCAACGGCATTGAGCACTGTGGCGCGCCTGAAACTGGCGTTCTTTAGCCTGGCCCACAGCTACGAGATTACCGAGGTGTTGAATCGCAATCGTGACGCGCTCCGCTCCCTGCTGCGGGTCACCGAGGAACGTTATGCGGCTGGTCGAGCTGCGCAACCGGACGTCTTCCGCGCCCAAACGCAGTTGACGCTGGTTGAAGCGCGGCTGGCTCAAACAAGCCTGGAAACACGTACCCGAATGGCGGAGATCAACAGCACCCTGGGCCGGCCGGTGGATTCGCCTCTGGCGCGGCCCGAACCTCCGCACGAAGCTTTGCTCGAATTCACGCGCGAAGAACTGCTGGCGAAGGCCAAAGACGCCGCTCCCTCGCTCGCGCGCGAGCAAAAAATGATCGAGCGCGGGGATTCCGCGGTTCTTCTCGCCCGTAAAGAATCCTCGCCTGACTTCACGCTGAATGGCGGCTTCTACACCATGGGCACAATGGGTGAACTCTATATGCTGCGCGCGGACGTGCGGTTGCCGCGTCGTTCGCGGGTCCATGCGGAAATCGCGCAACGCACCGAGGAAGCTGCAGCGGCCCGCCACTCCTATGAGTCGGCCGCCCGATCGCTCGAATATCAGATCCAGGAAAACTACGAAGCCGCGCAGACTGCCCAGCACCTTGCGGATTTGTACCAAAAGACCGCGTTGCCGCAAGCCCGCCTGACATCGGAATCCTCGCTGCTCGCCTACCAAAGCGGATCATCAATGGACTTCCTCTCCGTGCTGACCAACTACGTGGCGGCATTCGAGTACGAACTGAACTATCACGAACAACTGCACGAGTTTCACATGGCGATCGTGCGCCTGGAAGAAATCACGGGGGTGGAATTAATCCAATGAAACGCATATTTATGATCATCTTCATGATCGCGCTGATAGCCGCTGGGTTTGCCGCAGGCGCATGGTACGCTCACCGTTCTCCCGTAACCAGCAATGCGCCCGCCGAGCGGAAGATTCTCTATTGGGTGGACTCGATGAATCCGGCGTACAAGTCCGACAAGCCGGGTCCCGCGCCGGACGGCATGCCGCTGGTGCCCGTTTATGCCGATGAGGCTCCTCGCGAAGCCCATCCGGATCACGCGGCCGCGACTGTTGTCGGCGAGTTCCAGATCAGCCCGGAAAAGCAGCAGTTGATTGGGGTGGCATTCTCGACCGCCGAAATTGCCTCCGGTGGAGAAACGGTCCGCGCCGTCGGCAGGGTGACACCCGATGAGACACGAATCACGCGGGTACATCCCAAAATCGAAGGCTGGATCGAGAAGACGCAGGTAGATTTCACCGGCCAGTTGATCGCCAAGGGCGATCCGCTCCTTTCCATCTACAGCCCGGAAATGCTCGCCACCGAGCAAGAGTTTCTGCTGTCCCTTCGCGCCCGCGAAACCATGCGGTCCAATCCCAGCCCGGAGGCAGCACTCAACGCCGACACGCTCGTGGCAGCCGCGCGCCGCCGGCTGGAACTCTGGGACTTGAGCCCCGCGCAACTGGAGGAAGTGGAGAAAAGCCACATTCCGTTTCGGGCCGTCACCCTCTACTCGCCTGCCAGCGGTTATGTGACATCGCGGAACGTCTTTCCGGGACAGAAAGTCGCGCCGGAGACGGAACTCTACGCCATCTCCGATCTCAGCCGGATCTGGATCATGGCCGATGTTTTTGAAGTGGATCTACCCAAGGTTGGAATGGGCCAGTCCGCGTGGGTGACGCCGGCCAGCGGATCGGGCGGCGGGTTTTCCGGCCGCGTCACCTACATCCAGCCGCAAATCGATCCCACAACGCGCGCCCTGAAGGTCCGTCTGGAGGCTGAGAACCCCTACCTGCGTCTGAAGCCGGACATGTTCGTGAATGTCGAGTTCCGGATTGGCCTGCCGGGAAAGGTCGCCGTTCCGGCGGATTCTGTCATCAACACCGGCACACGCCAGACTGTCTTCGTGGATCTGGGAGATGGCCGCCTGCAGCCGCGCACGGTAGAGATCGGCGAACGCCTCGGTGATCGCATACAAATCCTGCACGGCCTGCGCGCCGGAGAACGGGTGGTTTCTTCCGGTACGTTCCTGGTGGACTCGGAAGCCAAACTGAAAGGCGGAGGAACGGGAACTGGGGGGCACAGCCATGATTGACCGTGTCATTGAATTCTCCGGACGCAATAAGTTCATCGTGTTCGCGCTGGTGGCCTTCGCAGTGGCTGCCGGTGTCTGGTCGATGCGCACCATTCCGCTCGATGCCATCCCCGACCTGAGCGATACACAGGTGATCATCTACTCGCGCTGGGACAGAAGCCCGGACATTCTGGAAGACCAGGTGACCTATCCGATTGTTACCGCCATGCTCGGCGCGCCACGTGTCAAGGATGTTCGCGGCTTTTCGGATTTCGGCTATTCCTTCGTATACGTCATCTTTGATGAAGGCACCGACGTTTACTGGGCGCGTAGCCGCACGCTCGAATACCTGCAAAGTGTCCTGCCGCGCATGCCGCAGGGGGTGCAGACGGAATTGGGTCCGGACGCGACTGGAGTGGGCTGGGTGTTTCAGTACGCGCTCATCGATCCGACTCATCAGCACAGCCTAGCTGAATTGCGCAGCACCCAGGACTGGTTTCTGAGGTATCAGCTTCGCGCGGTTCCGGGCGTCGCCGAGGTCGCGCCACTGGGAGGCTTCGTTCGGCAATACCAGGTGAACGTCGATCCACGACGGCTGCAGGCGTTTCAGATTCCCATCATGAAAGTCGTCGAGGCGGTGCGCGCGGGAAACAACGACGTTGGGGGACGGCTCATCGAGTCAAGTGGCACTGAGTATATGGTCCGCGGCCGCGGCTACGCCAAATCGACCGATGACCTTCGGCGCATTGTCCTGGCAACGACCGCGTCCGGAACGCCGGTGCGCGTGCAGGACATCGGTGACGTGACCCTCGGCCCGGACTTGCGCCGTGGAGTCGCTGACTGGAACGGTGAAGGGGATACCGTGGCTGGCATCATCGTGATCCGCCAGGGAGAGAACGCACTCGCCGTGATTGATCGCGTAAAGGCCAAGCTGAAGGAAATCGAGCCAGGTCTTCCTCCGGGCGTGAAGGTAGTCACCGCGTACGACCGTTCCGACCTGATTCTGCGATCCATCGAAAACCTGAAGGAAACGCTCATCGAGGAAATGACGATCGTCGCGCTGATCATTTTCCTTTTCCTGTGGCATATCCCCAGCGCGCTGATTCCGGTGGTCACGATTCCAGTTGCGATCATCATCGGATTCGTTCCCATGCGCGCCATGGGGATGTCGTCGAACATTATGTCGCTGGGAGGAATCGCCATTGCCATTGGCGCCATGGTGGACGCGTCTATTGTGGTGGTCGAACAGACGCACAAGAAACTCGAAGAATGGAAACGCACGGGCCGGAAGGCGGACTATCACCGTGTTGTAATCGACGCAGTCAAGGAGGTGGGCGGTCCCAGCTTCTTCGCGCTCCTCGTCATTGCCGTTTCCTTCCTTCCTGTGTTGACTCTGGAGGCTCAGGAAGGACGTTTATTCAAGCCACTCGCGTATACGAAAACCATCTCCATGATCGTGGCGTCCGTGCTGGCCATCACGCTCGACCCGGCCATGCGCTTATTGTTCACGCGTATGCAGGATTTCAAGTTTCGGCCGCGGCTGCTTGCACGCCTGGTCAATGCGGTGCTGGTGGGAAAGATTCATTCGGAGGAGAACCATCCCATCAGCAGAATTCTTATTCGCATTTACGAGCCAGTGTGCGCGTGGGCTCTCCGGTGGAAGTGGGTAGTGATCTTGGGCGCGATCGCTGTCGTCGCTGCCACCGTTCCGGTGTATCGCCGATTAGGTTCCGAGTTCATGCCACCGCTCGACGAAGGCACGCTGCTGTACATGCCCTCGACGCTGCCAGGCATTTCGCTCACGCAGGCGCAAAGCCTCATGCAGCTGCAGGATCGCATCCTGCGTCAGTTCCCCGAAGTGGAGTCGGTGCTGGGCAAGGCTGGAAGAGCGGAAACTTCCACGGACCCGGCTCCGCTCTCCATGATGGAAACCGTCGTCGTCCTGAAACCACGCGATCAGTGGCGCTCCGTCCCCACCTGGTATACCGACCGCGCTCCCGCCTGGGCGCTTCCGGCCCTGCGGCGGATTACTTCCGATCACATTTCCACCGACCAGCTCATCGAGAAGATGAATCAGGCGCTCACGCTTCCGGGTACATCCAATGCCTGGACGATGCCGGTGAAGGGTCGCATCGACATGCTCACGACCGGGGTGCGCACACCCGTCGGGATCAAGATCTACGGCTCGGATATTCAAACCATTGAGAAGCTCGGCGCTGAAATCGAGCACGTCTTGCCCGCCGTCTCCGGGACACGCAACGTATTCGCGGAGCGTGCTGCCGGTGGGTACTTTCTGGATTTCGACTGGAACCGCGAGGCGCTTGGCCGCTACGGCCTCAGCATCGACGAAGCGCAGACCATCGTGATGAATGCGGTGGGCGGGGAGAACATCACCACCACCGTGGAAGGCCGCGAGCGGTATCCGGTAAACGTTCGCTACATGCGGGATTTCCGTAGCGACCCGGCAGAACTCTCCCGTATCCTGGTCCCCATCAACCTGCCCGGCGCCAATGCGCAGATTCCAATATCCGAACTGGCAACGGTGCGGATGCGCTCCGGACCGGGCATGATCCGTGACGAAAACGGCCTGTTGAGCGGCTACGTTTACGTGGACGTGGCAGGCCGCGACATCGGCGGCTACGTGAACGAGGCGAAAAAGACGGTGCGCGACAACGTCAAGCTTCCGCCGGGCTATGCAATCGCCTGGAGCGGCCAGTACGAGGCTCTAGAGCGCGTGCGCCAGCGGCTAGTGGTTGTCGTTCCGCTGACCGTGTTTCTGATCCTCATGCTGCTCTACATGAACACCAGGTCGCTCGCGAAAACAGCCATCATCGTGCTCGCCGTCCCGTTTTCCGCCGTCGGTGCGATCTGGTTCCTTTATGCGCTGGGCTACAACATGAGCATTGGCGTGTGGGTGGGCTTGATTGCCCTGATGGGGGTGGACGCGGAGACCGGTGTCTTCATGCTTCTGTATCTGGATCTGGCTTACAAGAAGGCTCGCGAGGAAGGGCGATTGCGCGGTCTGGCCGATCTTCGGGAGGCGATCCGAGATGGAGCAGTCAAACGCATTCGCCCGAAGTTCATGACCGTAGCTTGCATGTTCCTTGGATTGGTTCCGATCTTGTGGTCCACGGGAACGGGCGCGGACGTGATGAAGAGAATCGCAGCTCCCATGGTGGGCGGCATCTTTACGTCGTTCCTGTTGGAACTTTTGGTTTATCCCGCAGTTTATGAGGTGTGGAAATGGCATTTCGAACTCAAACGGCAACGCTCATAGTCCTGATCGCTTCGCAGTTCGCTGCGCAGGCCGAGGACCTAAGCTTCGCGGTCCGGCATGAACACCTGCATAAGGGTGGCGAGGGGGTTCTCACCTTCACCGACGAGATCGTGCGCTGGGAAGAGACCAGGAAACTCCAGCACTCCCGCTCCTGGCGGTACGCGGAGATTCAAAGGCTGGAACTGGCGCCGGGGCATGTTCGCATTCTCACTTACGAGGATGTTGGCTGGCAGCTCGGGCGTGATCGCGAATATCGGTTCGATCATCTGCCTCCCGACCTGGCCGCGCGCGTGCATCCGTTTCTCACAGCACGTCTGGACCAGCGTTATCTGGCCCACGTCGCCGATTCGTCGGTAAAGCCAGTCTGGGAACTTCCCGCGAAACTTTTACTCGGCCGCAGCGGGTCGAACGGCAGCCTGAAAGTCGCTGCCAGTCAAATTGTGTTCGATGGCGGGGAGCACGGGGAATCGCGGACGTGGGAACTGTCAGATGTCACCAACGTGAATTCATCAGATCCGTTCGAACTCACAATCACTACCATCGAAGGGGAGAACCGGGTCCAGTTGAAGGCCGCGTTGGCTGAGGACCGCTACCAGGAGCTTTGGCGAACCATTTCTCAATTTCATGGACTGAACGTATTCCAGTCCAAGGCAGTTCATGAACATTAGTGTCCGGTCCGCCTAGTAACGACGCCGAACCGACCCAGCCACGCAAGTTGTGGAAGGAGCTCACCCTTCTTGGAAGTGTCGCTGCAAGAATCTTAAAACTCGAAATCCAGCGAGAACTGAATCTGTCGCGCGCCGGCACCGGCCAGAGGCTGGAGGAAACCGGGCTGCGCCAAAGCGCCGACCCCGAAGACAGGATTGATCTGAGTGACATTCGCGCGATTGAAAAGGTTGAAGGCTTCGCCCACCAGATCGAGATGAGCGGTCTTGCCGACCGGGAAATATTTCAGGATCCGGAAATCCATATTCGCGAGCATCGGGGTCTTCAAGGAATTGCGCGAGAAGCCAAGAGGCCGTGCAGATAGCGGAAATGCGTCGCTGCCGTTATCGACGCCTGTGAGGGGATCGACCCGACGCCCGCTTTCCACAGTAAAAATCGGCGCCAGTTCAATGTGCTCGAAAATGCGCGTCAACCAGCCGCGCTGCTGAGGCTGTGTCGTATTCTCCTCGTCGCCGATGGGCAGTTCCCACAGCGCATTGAAGACGAGGCGATGGCGCTGATCCTGCCGTGAGAGCGCCCACTCGGACGCAAGATTGAGAGGATTCTGCGGCTGCTCGTCATAGTCCGAAGCGTTATCGTATGTTTTGGAGAGCGTGTAGCTGGCAGAGAACTCCAGCTCGTTGGACATCCTGCGGTTCAGCGTGAAGCTGGCACCCTGGTACATAGAACTGGCGGAGTCCTCCAGCTGGTAAATATCATTGAACTGCGGATCGGCTCTCCCCGGTCCAAAGACGGGAAGCAAGTTGATATTCTGCGTCCTGGAGAGCTTCACACCGCGGACGAAAAGATAGGAGGCAGTGGCCGTCAGATCGCGTGCGATCAGGTGTTCCACTCCAAAACTGGCTTGCTCGCTATATGGCGTGGCGAGCCCTGGGTCCGCCCGGTAAATAGAGGGCTTCACCCCTGCAAGCGGCGCGACCAGCGGTCCCCCTGAAGCAGCCTGGAAAGCTGCGGCCGCGGCGTCCCCGTCCAGTACTTGTTCGAATCCGGTGATACCGTTCTTCTGGATTGTGGGATTCAAGCTGGCCAGCACATATCGATCGAAAAAGATGCCATAACCGGCGCGCACGACCCAGGTGGGTTTCACCTGGAACGCCAACCCCACGCGAGGGCTCACGTTGCTGGCGTCTTGGCCGAACGGAGCCGGTAGATGTTCGAAGTCGTAGCGCAAGCCTATATCAACGTTGAGCTTTTGCGTCACCGACCAGTGATCCTGCACGAACGCTCCATAGCTCGTCACCGCGTAACTGGTATTGAGAGCGCCGAAAGCCTGTCGGAATTGATCGGGCAGGCCAGCCGCGAAATCCGCGAGGCTGCCGAAGATGTACAGACCTCCAAAACCGTCTGCGACCGCCGCGTTCTCGTGCACGTGGTTAACGATCGCTCCCGCTTTCCATAGGTGATGACCGATGTTCTGCGAATACGTATACGTCAACTGATCGTGCATCTCGGTGCGGCGGCCGTTGCCATCGTATGGGCGGCCGAAATCGACGAGCCCTGTGATATCGATCCCAGGCCCGGCTACATCATTTGTGCGAAGCACAGCTCGCCGGTCTGCAATCTGAAAGCGCAAGTCGCCGACGGATTGTGGATCGAAGACGGAAGTCAGCGCTCCGACCAATGCGTTGTCCTGGATGAAGCTGCTTCCGCGCGCACTGGGGTCGGTCAGCCCGGAAGTATTGAAGGCGTCCCCTGCTTCGCGATTGTTGGTGAACGCATACCGCAGCATAAAGGAATTGCCCGGCGTCAGTTGATGGTTGATCTTGGCCGATGCTTCGGTTTCCGCACGCGAAGCAGGGAAGAGATTGTCGTTGATCTGGCGCGTAGACAGGCGCGGAAATGCTCCGCTGGCCAGAATTCGATCAATCGCGCCCGCGATCCCCGGATTGATAAATGAATCTTCGAGCGAGCGGCTATGCTCCTGTTCGAAAGCTGCGTAGTAAAATGTCTTGTCTTTGATGATCGGACCGCCCAGGGCCACGCCTGTACGGTAGCGGTGGAGATCGGGCGCGACGCGTTCGGTCTCGAAGGGATTGCGTGCGTCCAACGCTCCGTTCTGAAGAAAAACGAAAGCATCGCCATGGATCGCGTTCGCGCCAACGCGGGTCACGACGTTGATGGAACCGCCCGAGGCGCCGCCAGCTTCCGCCGACAATCCCGAGTTGACCACTTGAAACTCCTGCACGGTTTCAAGCGACAGTTCGGTGCGACTGGAACCTACGAATTCGTCGTTGTTGTCGAGGCCGTCGATGGTGATGTTGTTGCTGCGCCCGCGCAAGCCGCCGAACGTGAAGCCGCTGTCGGGTAGAGGCCCCAGGCTTTGCTTCCCCGGTTGCTGCGCCGAACTTGCAACCCCTGGGGCCAGCAGCACAAAATTCAAGTAATTTCGGCTCTGGACGGGCAACTCCTCGATGCGCTCGGTATCGACAGTGGAACTGACCGCGGTCTGCGCCGGGTCGATGGCTGAGGGCTGCGCCGTGACGGTCACTTGCGTGGTGACGGCAGCCGACGGCAGGAAAATGTCCAAGTGAACGGCGGAGCCGAGCTGAATTGTTATGCCGGTATGTCGATATGGCGCGAAGCCGGGCTGGGACGCCGAGACCTCGTAGATGCCGACGGGCAGTTCCGTGATATGGAACACGCCTTCCGCATCCGTGGAAGCCTCGCGCGTCCGGTGAGTGGCAGTCTCCCGAACTGTGACGGCGACTCCGGGAATGCGCCCGCCGCTGGAATCGTTGACCGAGCCGTCCAAAGCGCCGGTGACGAGCGAGGTTTGCGCCCAAGCGCTGAAAGCCAGCCAGAGGCAAAGAAGAAGTGCTTCGCGACAACGGCACACAGCTCAATCATAAGCGCATTGTGCTTTGATTTTTCGACCGGACAGCCATGTTTCGTTTGGTCGTTTCACCGGCACTCACAGACCGTAATTAGGACGTCACGGCGAGGGAGAAAAGTCGCGGCAGGTTGCTGGGAGACGACGCCCTGTCTTGACAGACGCCCCCTGTCCTAACAGCAGATGCTCCACCCGCCCGCTGATCCGGCATGAGCACGGGCCACTCGCATCGCGTTTCGGATGGTGGTTTCGATTCGATCTCGGCACCCCAGAAACCTTAAGGAAGGCTGAGAGAAAAAGTTGCAAAACCGCATTCTTGGGGAGCCACTACTTCATGTTCGAACTCGCGAGTAGTTTTTGTTGCGAGCAGAGGAATGGCTGGGGTTCTCGACGCCCATTTTCTTATTGGTTTACCGTACCCTTCGTGTTGCTCCGCGCAAACCTCGTGCAAACATGCGACGGAAAGTTCCTGCCTGTGGTTGCCAGTTCGACGAGAACGCCCAACGTGTTTTCAAATGGTTACCTCGCGTTGCTACTCCTTGCCGCCCCGCTAGGCAGGTTCGAGCCCCGTCGTCCCCGCCAATTCTTTCAATCACTTGCGATCACGGCTCGGCTGTTCTCACTTGGCCGGTCTGCCGTGCTCCAGACACAACGCCACCAGATCGGCGATGTTGGCTTCGCCCACGCACATCACGGTATCCGCGCCGCCCCAATAGATCTTCACCGTCCCATCGGGCTCCGCCACCGCGCCACAACTGAAAACCACGTTGTGGACATATCCAGTTACTTCCCAGGCGTCTTCCGGTTGCAAAATCCAGGAGTCGCCCACGCCGATGATCTTGGCCGGATTCGCCAGGTCATGCAGCGCGACTCCCAAACGATAGACCGATCCGTCCATGGTCCGAAAGACTCCGTGGTAAATGGAGAGCCATCCCTGATCGGTTTTGATCGGCGGCGCGCCAGGCCCGATCTTCATTTCGTCCCAGTGGTAGGGCTCCGGGCGCATGATGAGCTGGGAATCGCCCCAAAAGCGCAGGTCCGGAGAATAAGAAATCCAGATCGACCAGGGTGCGATTTCCGAGTGAGGCCGGTCCAGCCGGGCGTACAGTCCGTCAAATTTCTCCGGAAAGATCACCACGTTGCGATAGTCTGCTTCGGTGATCATGCAGATTTTTTCCACCTGGCTGAAATCCTTCGTTTTAGCTAGCGCGATCCGCACGCCATTGCGCGAGTAGGCGCTGTACGTGATGAGATACTCGCCATCGATCTGCGTTATGCGCGGGTCCTCCACGCCGAACTCTTCGTAAGCCGCAAACGGCCCGTCTCGATCGGGAACCAGGAAAGGGGCTGGATCGGCAGTGAAGCGAAATCCGTCATGGCTGCGTGCCAATCCCAGGATGGATCTTCCGGTCCGCAAATGAGACCGGAAAAGCATGATGTATTTGTCGCGATGTTTCACCACCGCCGCGTTGTGAACCGTCTCCACCGGGTACGGAATTTGGGCTTTGGTGAGAATCGGATTTTGGCCGTACCTTCTGACAATGTCTTTCATGACTGTCTTTTCGCTTCCAGATCGAAAATCTTGCAGTAAACCTGCTCGTACGCCTCTACCATCTTCTCAATGGAAAAGCGCTCCTGAACGCGGCGGCGACAAGCAGCGCGATCGATTAAGTGAATCCGATCCAAGGCCCGCACCGCGTCGTCCACGCTTGTGACCAGAATCCCGGTCTGGCCGTCCTTGATCACTTCGCGGCAAGAACCCAGGTCCATTGCGATCACCGGCACTCCGGCCGCATTGGCTTCCGCCAAGACCAGACCAAATCGCTCGGGGATGGTGTTCAGATGAAGCAGCGCCCGGGCGCGCCCGAACAATTCGTTCTTGCCTGCGATGTCCACTGGTCCGACGTAGCGAATCTGCCGGTCCAGGTATGGCTTCACGTGCTCGCGGAAGTAGGCCTCATCTTGGATAATGCCGGCGATGAGCAGTGGCAATCCGCTCTGCTCGGCAACCTCGATCGCCAGATGAACGCCCTTGTCCGGGTGAATTCGCCCCAGAAAGATCAGATCGTCGCCGCCACATTCTTGAAAAGGATACAGCGCGAGATCGATCCCGTTGTAAACCGTCGCCAGATAATTCAATCCCGGCGCCCGATCGGAGTCGCTGATGGAAGCAAAATATCCATCGCGATACTTCTGATACGCCGGCATGATTTGGGGCGACGAGAATCCGTGGATGGTGGTCAGGAGCGGCGTTTTGACCAGACGGCTGTACGTCAGTGCCATGAAATCGTAATGGCTGTGGATCAGATCGAATTCCCCGGCGTGTTCGAACGCTTCGGAGATGTGCAGATATTCCGCTACTTTGGGATCGATGGCGGAGTCCTCTTCATAGCCACGGTCGATCACGGCGTGCAGCTGAGCCTGAGTAACCGAATCCCTGGTAGCGAACAGGGTGACGTCCCAGCCACGGGCCACCAGCCCTTCGGCGACGTTGCCGGCCACCGTCTCCCAGGCGCCATATTGCCGCGGTGGAGTTCGCCAGGCCACCGGGGCAAGCACGGCCACTCTCTTCTTTCGGACCGCTTCCTCACGGTCGCGGCTCGGTAGCTCAGGCGGCATGGTCTACCTGCAACTTGAGCGAGGCCTCCATCCGCGACGATGATCCGCCGGAATACCAACCAGCCACCGGAGACGCGAGATCGGGATCGAAGCCGGCGGCTACCGCTACGTGTGAATTGGATACCGCCAGGCCGCGAGCGGGATCGTACCCCCGCCAGCCGATGCCCGGCAAATAAACTTCAGCCCAAGCGTGCATGTAGGACTGCTCCGAACTCGCCGATGCGCATTCATAGCCGCTAACGAACCGGGCGGCTAGTCCCATCACGCGGCAGGCATCGCAAAACAGCACCGCCAGATCGCGGCAGGATCCCTCTTGCGCGCCCAACGTCCGGTCCGACGGCCAAGGAGGACCGTGAGGGCGAATCACCTGGCGGCTGGTCTGAAAAATTTGCCGGCTCAATGCCAACAGAAATGACAATGTGTTCCATTGGGCTCCGCCGGCGATCCATTTTGCATACTGCTTCACGGACTCGGCGACGTGCGTGTCGTTACGGTAGGGCGCTAGGGCCGCACAGAGCGGCTCCAAATACCACAGCGGAAGATTCAGCGACTCGCCGGCGAGTACGTAGTCAAACGGGTTCTGCCGCAGCATCTCCACGGTGAATCGGCTCTGGACGCTCAATTCACTGGTGGACGTATTGAACCAGGCGTTCAACGCGAGCGTGCCATCCTGATCCAAACACTCCGTCGTCCCGGCCGGCATGGGAGTGATCTGAAGGTCGAACGACAGCAGCCTTTGCGCGCTGTTGGTGCGCGGCCGAAGCCGGAAAATGTGCGGCTCCAGGTACACCGGGAAATCGTAGTGGTAAACCGTGGAGTGCGTGACGGTGATTTTCATACTATTCCAGGGCAGCCAGAAGCTCAGCGAGCGGGACAGTTGCGAAACCGGTGGCTTGATCGGCCAGGCCGTACGGGATAATCAGCTCGCCTTGATGAAGCAGCGCGCCGCAAGTATAAACGACGTTGGGGACGTAGCCTTCACGCTCGTTCTGATTCGGTTTAAGCAAGGGCTCGCGCAGGCGGCCGATCACTTTACTGGGGTCATCGCGATCCAATAAAAACGCGCCAATGCAGTACTTGCGCATGGGTCCGACGCCGTGGCTGAGCACCAGCCACCCGGCATCGGTTTCAATCGGGGATCCACAGTTCCCGAGCTGGACCAGTTCCCAAGGAAACTTTGGAGTGAGCAGGACCTGGCTGTGATCCCAGAAGTGCACGTTATCGGAGAACATCAGATGGATATTCTCGTTGTCCTGTCGCGAGAGCATGGCATAGAGTCCATTCACCTTTCGCGGGAATAGAGCCATGCCTTTGTTTTGGGCGGCCGGGCCGTTCAATGTGATGAATCGAAAAAGCAGGAAATTCGAAGTTTCCACCAGCTCCGGAACCACCACCCTGCCGTCAAAGGCAGTGAAGGTCGCAAAGTAGCAGCTGGTGCCATCCTCGTTCTTGAAATGGACGAACCGCGCATCCTCTATCCCATTGCGCTGCGAGGGCGTGGCTGGGAATAATATGCGCTCCGATAGTTCCTGGTCCGGCTGGAACTGAACCTCGTAATTGGAGCGGGCCACCATCCAAATTCCTTGCGCGGCGTTTTGATCCTCTCGTCCCATCCCATCCGGCAGGCGAAACTGTTCGGCCTGCAGACTGGAGCGAAGCTCCCCCAGCGTGAACGAGTCGCCCATTCTGTTGATCACCCGGCGCGTGAATTCGCCGGTCAAGCCCAGCTCCGCAAGTTTCCTCCCGAACAGTCCCTTCTCATAGAGGGAGTTTGGGATTTGACTCGGCTCGGTGAGGAATCCAGTGGGTTTGAAGACCTCAATTTGGTGATCTGGACGAATGATTCCGGTCCGAAACGTGATAGAGGAAATGTGCCCCTCGCCGGTAGCACGCAGGCTGAGAATGAATCGCAGAGCACCGCTCGGCAAGCCCGTTTGGTCGGGGTGCGGCACCATGGAGGGATTGAACAGCGCGGCGGCTTCCAAGGAATATTCAGCCAGGAAATAGGCGCCGATCAAAAGCCGTCTTTGTTCGGAGATTCTCTCATCCGTCAACAACACCTCGCGCACTTGTTCAAAGCGTTCGAGAAAGAGTTCCTGAATGTGCTGATGCCGCTGGGAGAATTCGGCGGAGTGTCGAGCGGCTCGTCGTCGAGTTCGGGTTTCAGCCTGAAGTCGTTCACGGATTACTCGCTTCCCTTTGACGCTTCCTGGGTGCCGGATTTCTGGGGGCGGGTGCGCAATACGTTCCTGGAGAATGCCACGGCGGCCCAGGCGAGCGCGGCAGACCTGGAAAATGTGCGGCTGACGGCGCAGGCGGAAGTAGCGGTGAATTATTTCGAAATCCGCGCACAGGACGCGCTGGAGGAGTTGTTCGAACAGACCGTGGCGGCGTATCAGGATTCGCTGGAGCTGACGCAGATCCAGTTCAACGCTGGGATTGCCTCGGACGAGGCGGTAGCGCAAGCGGAGACACAACTGGAGGCCACACAAGCGCAAGCCACGGACCTAGGGATTGCGCGGGCGCAATTCGAGCACGCCATGGCGCTGCTGGTGGGGCAGCCGGCGTCCACGTTTTCGCTGCCGGTGGCGCCGCTGCGGGCGAATCCGCCGGCGATTCCCTTCGGGGTGCCGTCGGAAGTGCTGGAGCGGCGGCCCGACGTGGCTTCGGCGGAACGGCTGATGGCGCAGGGCAACGCGCAGATCGGCCTGGCAACAGTGGCGTACTATCCCACGGTGACGCTCAGCGC
>Ga0209415_10009715_pt1 | contig 16478 bp, 17 predicted proteins | sample PeaSoiSIISIP2007_FD_187696 | JGI IMG/M metagenome (GOLD analysis project Ga0209415, IMG submission 187696) | Peat soil microbial communities from Weissenstadt, Germany - SII-SIP-2007 (SPAdes) (version 2) | ecosystem: Environmental > Terrestrial > Soil > Wetlands > Peat | place: Germany...
GTACGAGCCATCTGCGGTCCTCCTCTCAAGAGAGTGAGAGGAGAATACCACAAATTTACTTAAGTGAACAGTATTGGCCTAAAGGCCCGCCCTTCCGAAAACTGGTCCGGAAAATCCCTTCGCCCATCATCGTTCAACAACCTGGAAGGGCGGGGCTTCAGCCCCGCCGTTAGCGCGCCGCCCACTCAGGGGCTTTAGCCCCTGAAGCCATCGGCCAGGGATCGAGACGATATTTGCCGTTCAAGGAACAGTATGGGTAATCCTTGGGCTCTCTCACTAACCCCGCCTTCACGGGATTGGATTGAATATAACGCACATGAGTATCGTAATCCTCCTCGTCACGAATCCCGTGCTCCGTGAAACCCTCGTGCCAAACCGGGAATCTCATGCCAAGGGCCTTTCCAATTTCAAAAGACGACCCGCCTTTGATCAGTCCAATCGCCTTTTCCAAAGATGTAAATTCTCCGGGGGTCAAGAGAGCGTGAAAGTGGTCCGGCATCACAACGTAACTGTGAACGAAGTAGTGCCCCTTGTCCCGATATTCAAATAGCTTCGCCTCAACAATCTCGGCTGCCGTCCCCTTGAGAAATACCTTTCGCCTTTCCCACGTGTCAGTCGTAACGAAGTATGTCTCCCCGGGTTTTGTTCGGTGCTTCGGTCTTGCCATCGACCTTCAGGGGCTAAAGCCCCACCTTTTGATCGCTCCGTGACGGCGGGCCTAAAGGCCCGCCCTTCCGTTCCGCCCGTCATACTCGCTCGGCTGGTCGTGAGCTTTACCACGAACGCACTTCGGCGGCGGCAACTCGTGCTCCGAACCAAGGGACAACAACCAAGCCTTCATCGCCTCGTGCTCGATGTAGTGCCCGGTTTCTAGTTCCTCGAACCCGCGCCGGACCGACTCAAGCTGCATTTGTTCTTCGTGCGCGTCCATTGGCTCTTCCCTAGGCAGCCCGCTCCAAGACCTCAGCCCCCTCCCCCGAGGGCGATTGCTTCTCCGTAGGCTCTTGACTCCCTACGCCAGCGTACCAACAATCGCAAATTCGGACTGCCCTTCAACCTTTATCCTCTAGCCTTTACACTTTGAACCTTCAACTATCTCTTGAACTCCTCCATCATTTCGGCGAACCGGTTGAAAAGGTACGCCGAGTCGTGCGGTCCGGGCGAAGCTTCGGGGTGATACTGTACGCTGAAAAGCGGCAGCGACTTATGCCGCAGGCCCTCCAGCGTCTGATCGTTCAGATTCATATGGGTCAAGGCGACTTCATTCGCATTGAGCGAGTCGGGGTCAACCGCGAAGCCGTGATTCTGAGCGGTAATTTCCACTTTCCGGGTTTCCAGATTCATAACCGGCTGATTGCCGCCGTGGTGGCCGAACTTGAGCTTGTAGGTTTTCCCTCCCAGCGCTAACCCGACAATCTGGTGGCCAAGGCAGATTCCGAAGACCGGCACCTTACCCATGAAACCTCGCACGGCCCGCGCTGCGTACTCAAGAGGCTCAGGGTCGCCCGGGCCGTTGGAAAGGAACACTCCATCGGGTTTCAGGGTCAGAACGTCTTCCGCCGTCATCGTTGCGGGCACCACCGTTACGCGGCAGCCCACATCCACGAGCCTGCGCAGGATGTTCTGCTTGATTCCGTAGTCGTAGGCCACAACGTGAAAGCGGGCCGGTTGCTCAGCCTGCTTGCCTACTGCAAAGATATCCCGGGTCGGTTCCGTCCACTGGTAACGCCAAAGCGTGGTGACGCGACTGGCCAGGTCGAGCCCCACCATGCTCGGCACCGCTTTGGCTTTAGCTATCAATGCGGCTTCGTCAAAATCAATCGTGGATATCACTCCGCGCTTTGAGCCATGTGTGCGCAAGTGGCGCACCAGGGCGCGCGTGTCGATGTGAGAAATCACCGGGAGACTGTATTCCGCGAGGAAATCCGACGCCTCTTCAACTGATCTCCAGTTGCTCGCCAACTCGCACAGTTCGCGCACCACCAGGCCTTCCGCATAGGGTCGCGCGGATTCCGAGTCCAGGGGGTTCACTCCGTAATTCCCGATGTGAGGATACGTCAGAATAACAATCTGACCGGCGTAGGACGGATCGGTCAGGATTTCCTGGTAGCCGGAAAGCGAAGTGTTAAAGACCACTTCGCCAAAACGTTCGCCCGAGGCGCCGTAACCGCGACCTCGGAATACTCTCCCATCTTCTAAAGCAAGAATCGCATCCATAAGAGTCCACAGTCGACAGTCAACAGTTCACAGCCCAGAGCGCACAGCTATGAGTCGCTCGTCCGGGGAAATGGCTTATTTCAAATCCCGGGAGGAGTAAACTGTCGACTGTCAACTGTCGACTCTTATTGACTGTCAACTGTTAACTGTTGACTGCTCTTCACTCCAACGGTCCAAACTCGCTGAAAGGCCAATACACGAAGACGGCTTTTCCGTAAATGTATTTGCGATCGACAGTTCCCCAGACTCGGCTGTCGTTGGATGAATCTCGGTGGTCCCCCAACACGTAGTAGTGGTCCGGCTCGACTTGTACGGGCGGGTAACTTTGGTGATCCAGGTAATACGATGGGAGGTAGGGTTCCGAGAGAGCGGTCCCATTCACCAGCGCCCGTCCTTCTTCGATGCTTACCCACTCGCCCGGCAAACCGATGACGCGTTTGATGTAAGATTTCGACCGATCGAGGGGATACAAGAAGACCACGATATCACCCCTGTGGATAGGCTCGAACCGGTAAACAAATTTGTTGATGAAAATCCGCTCGTGGTTCTCCAGTCGCGGCATCATGCTGGTTCCCTCGACCTGCACGGGCTGGTAGAGGAAAACAATAACGATGAAGGCCAGCAGAATGGAAAGGATGAGGTCCCGCAACCAGTAACGAGTCTCAAAAAACCGGCGTCGCGGGCCGCGCTGATCCTCCCGTTCGTCGTTCACACCCTCTGGAGATGTCTCTTGTCGCTGCATCGTCTTCTCTTCGATTTTATACCACATGAGCGACGGCGGGCAATTTTGGATTTTGGGTTTTAGAATTGGGATGAGGCTCCCGAAGGTTGACTCGTACTTACCGCCTTCCGAGTAGGACTTTGAATGCGCCTGTGATTCCTCGCTCCGCTCGGAATGACAATTCCTGGCGTGTGGGCCGACCTCTCAGCCGACATGCATGAATGGCTGCCGTCTTTCCTACCGAAACACGTCCCTGGCTCTCTCGGACGAGCGCCGCTCCAAAGGTTGATTATCCACCCGTACCGCCGAGTTCAGCATTTCGAACACGCGCCGCTGCTCGCGCGACAGCCGTGTGGGGGTGACGACGTAGACCGAGACGTACAAATCTCCCTGCCTGCGCCCGTCGACACTGGGCATTCCATGGCCGCGCAAACGGAATACCGTTCCGTTTTGAGTTCCTTCCGGGATTCGAAGCCTTTCCTGACCGTTCAGCGTGGGGACCTTGATTTCCGCTCCCAGGGTCGCCTGGGTGATGGAGACGGGAATAGTGTAGTAGAGGTCGTTGCCCTGGCGGTCGAAATAGGCGTGCTCGCGGACTCGCAACACCACATAGAGATCGCCGTGCACGCCCCCCATCTCGCCCGCTTCACCCTCGCCGCTAACGCGCAGGCGCGTTCCCTCTTCAACCCCCGCCGGAATTTTGAGGCCCAGAACCTTCTCCTCTTGAACGCGTCCCTTGCCTATACAGACCGGGCACGCCTCGCGGATTACTTGCCCCATCCCCTGGCAGTGCGGGCAAGTGCGCGAAACCGAGAAGAAGCCCTGCTGGTGCCGGAGTTGCCCGCGCCCGCCGCAGGCTGGGCAAGCGGTCGCTTCACTGCCTTTCTTTGCGCCGCTGCCACGGCATTCGGTGCAAGTTTCCGACCGGGGAATCTTGATCTTGGTCTCCAACCCCTGGGCTGCTTCTTCGAGAGTAATCTCCAGGTCGTACCGCAGGTCTGGGCCGCGAGCAGGGCGACGGCGTTGGCGAGGCCCTCGCCCAAATCCTCCGAAGCCAAAGAAGTCGCCGAACAAATCCTCGAAGTCCGAGAAAATCGTGGAATTGATGTCAGGCGTCCAGCCGCCTGAGGAGCTAACTCCAGCGTGGCCGAACTGATCGTACGCAGCCCGTTTCTGCGTGTCTGCGAGTACGCTATAAGCTTCCGTGATTTCTTTGAATTTCTCTTCTGACTCTTCCTTGTTGTCGGGGTTGCGGTCAGGGTGGTACTGCATGGCGAGCTTGCGATAAGCGCTTTTGATGTTTTGCTCGGATGCCTGGCGATCAACACCCAGGACGTCGTAATAATCTCGCTTATTGTTATTCAACGATCAACCTCACTTAGCGTCGGACCCCACTCAACCCTAGCCCGTGCGAGTCATCCTGAGTCCAGGCCGGTCTGACCATCCCATCGCCTGTCATTCTGAGCGAAGCGAAGAATCTCTGCAGTCCGCAGGGAGTAACCTTCGCAAAAAGCAACTGCCGGGATTCTTCGCTTCGCTCAGAATGACAGACGGTTCCGCCAATCCCCTTCCTCAACCCTCGATCTCCCCTTTCGCCGACGACCGCGCACCATGGGGCTTTACCGCCACTCTCACGATGGCAGGGCGCAGCAAGCGGCGATTGAGCATATAGCCGCGCTGCAACTCTTCCACGATCTCCTGGTCCCGCCGCTCCGGGTCCTCAACGGTCTCCACCGCCTGGTGGTAGTGGGGGTCGAACAACTGGCCGGAAGTCTCCACCGGCTCCAGTCCGGTCCGTCCTAAAGCTTCGAGCAACTGGCGATGGATCAATTCCATTCCCTGGTAGAAAGTCTCGGGAACCGCCGGGGCGCGCTGTTTCAAGGCCCGTTCGAAGCCGTCAAGAACCGGCAGCAACTCGCGGATTAAACTCTCGTTGGCGGTCTGCCGAAACTCTTCTCTTTCCCGTTGAGCGCGTTTGCGGAAATTGTCCAACTCCGCCTGCTTGCGCAGCAAACGATCGTAGAGAGCAGCAATCTCAACTTTCGATTTCTCGATCGTGGCCGGCGCTTCAACGCCCGTCGAGCCGGCCGAGTCTGCTCCTGTGTCTTCGCTTACAGGTGCAGTATTCTCCCTCAAATCACTTGTGCGGGATTTCCCTCGAGCTTCCGGCAGGGGTGTAGCGAGCTGTTCTTTTTCGTTCTCCATAGCCCTTCGATTTTATACCTTCTGTGGGTGGGTGCACTGATGCGACCACTCAATCCAATCACGGATTCAAACTCTAGCCTTCTGAAATGCCAACCCTGAGGCCGATCAGTTCGAACTGAGAAGCCGGCTGCAGAGGTGGGCGATATAGTCCACGGTGCTGATGGCACGGTCGTACTCCATGCGCATCGGACCGACGACCGCTAACGCTCCCACGGTACGATCCCGGTAATGCAAAGGCGCCACCACCAAGGTACAATTGTGCATCCCGCCTTCCAAATTCTCGTGCCCAATCAGGATGCGTACCCCCGCCTCCCGCGTCTTCAGGCATGCGTTCAGAATTCTTACCAGCTTGGCCTTCTCTTCAAAGGTCTCCAGCAGCGCCTGAATCTTGCGGATATCATCGAACTCCTCATGGTCAAGAATCGTCGCCGTGCCATCAACGAATAGAGACCCAGGCGATTCGGCCGCTGAAGAGCCCCACATAAAGAGTGTTGCGACGTTATTCAGCAGACGGTCGGCAAGGATTTTCTCTTCTTCCATCCGCTTGAACACTTCCAGCCGAATGGCTCCCAATGACCAGCCGCGGAATTCAGCATTGAGAAACTCCGCCGTCCGCTCGAGTTCCTCTTGCGACAGGCTCTCGTCCAGGCGGACCACGTTGCTTTCGACCAAATCCGGCTTCGAGATAATCACCACCAGGATGCGGCGGTCCGGGAGGAGGACGAACTTAATGTACTCGAACACCTTCTCCTCAAACGCCGGAGCCAGTGCCAGTCCGACGTTATGCGACACCTCGGAAAGAACCCGCGAGGCGCGGGACATCATGTGTTCCACGGCGCCGCCTTCCGCCTGCAATCTCTGGTGGATGTATTCCTGCGTGGCGGGAGAAAGGCGGGAACTACTCACCATACGGTCCACGTAATAGCGATAGGCCCGCTCAGTCGGGACGCGCCCGGCGGAGATGTGCGGCTGGGATAGATACCCCAAGGATTCCAGGTTGACCATTACGTTGCGGATTGTCGCCGAACTGGGGGCTTCCGTCAGCCTCTCCGCCAACGTCTTTGAGCCCACTGCGGCGCCGGTCTCAATAAACTGGCGCACCAGGGCCACCAGGATGTCCCGCTCGCGTCTTGGAAGCTCCTCACGATCTCTCATTGCCAACCTGAGTCACCAGGCCTCAACTTTCTAGAGCCTACGGTCCTCCACTATCTATTCTAACCGTTATGCCCGAAACTGTCAAGAAACCCAGGTACTACGAGTAACCTTATCCCCCTCCAGGCGCGCCGCCGCGTTCACCCGGGGGGCCCTAAGGCTAAGATGTAGGTGAAAGGCGGCTTTTCCGGGGAAAGTGAGGACTTTCAAACCCACCTTTTTCGCTCTGTCGAAAATCACGTCCATCCCGCGAAGCAGGCAGTCCGTTGCTTCCTCGACTAACCCCGGACCCCCGCTTCCGCGAGACTGACGAATGCAGGCTTTCAACTCTGCGAGCGGGCGGCAGGCCCATCACCACTCGGCTGACCAATCCCGCTTACCCGCCGGCGATGGCCCCAATCACCAGAAAAGGCTCGGTTCCGTCCGCAACACGCTCCGGAAGTGGCGAGTCCGGCGAATCGTGCGAAAGGTCCTGCTCGCAGGCGAAGAAGCGGATGAAAGGCCGGCGCTGGAGCGTGACGTGGTCGCGGATCGTTCCCCGCAACACCGGATAGCGAGCCTCAAGCGCGTCGAGGACTGAGCGCTGAGTAGCCACGCCTTGAACGTCCAGCTCCACCTCGCTATCGACGTGGGCCAGAGTCCGCAAATGAGAGGGAAGAACCACGCGAACCATAAAATGCCTCTTTCCGCTGCCCCACCCTTCATACCGATGAGGAGATCACCTTCAAACGGCTCGAGGGTGCATAGGCGTCGCGCACCTGCCGCCCTCACGCCAGCGTCTGCACTTCGACGGAGAGCACGGGCGGAAGGTCGCGGACGATGGGCGACCAATGATCTCCGGCGTCCGGCGAAATGTATACTTGCCCGCCGGTGGTGCCGAAATAGATTCCGCAATCTTCGACCGAGTCGACAGCCATCGCATCCCGCAAGACATTCACGTAGCAGTTGCGTTCCGGCAAACCGTCAGCGAGTTCCTCCCACTCGTTACCCCCCGTGCGGCTGCGATAGACGCGCAACTTCCCATTCAGCGGAAAGTGCTCCGCGTCGCTCTTAATGGGCACCACGTAGACGGTCTCAGGCTCGTGCGCATGAACGTCGATGGCGAATCCGAAATCGGTCGGCAGATTCCCGCTGACCTCATGCCAGGAGTCGCCGGCGTCGTCGCTGCGCATAACATCCCAGTGCTTTTGCATAAAGAGCACGCCCGGGCGGGACGCATTCATGGCGATGTGGTGAACGCAGTGGCCCACCTCGGCATCCTGGTCCGGAAGAAATTGCGACCTCAGTCCGCGGTTGATAGGTTTCCAGGTCTGGCCGCCGTCGTCGGTGCGGAAGGCGCCCGCCGCCGAAATGGCGATATAGATGCGGCCCGGGTCTTTGGTGTCCAGAATGATCGTGTGAAGGCACATCCCTCCGGCCCCGGGTTGCCACTTGGGACCTGTACCGTGGCCGCGCAATCCGGGCAGTTCGTGCCAACTCCGCGCGCCGTCCGTGGAACGAAAGATGGCTGCGTCCTCGACGCCGGCGTAGACCGTGTCCGGGTCGGTCAGCGACGGCTCGAGATGCCAGACGCGTTTGAACTCCCAGGGGTGCTGCGTACCGTCGTAGAACTGGTGGGTGGTAAGCGGCTTGCCGGTTTCCGGCGACGTGTCGTAGACGAATCGATTGCTCTCGCCAACCGGCCAGCCCTGCGGCGACTTCGTTACTCCTCCCCCCGGCGCTTCCCATGTTTTGCCGCCATCATTCGAGCGCTGCAGGACTTGGCCAGACCACGAACTCACCTGCGATGCGTAAAGCCGGTTCGGGTCCGCGGGTGAACCCTTCATGTGGTAGACTTCCCATCCTGCGAAATGCGGTCCCGCGACGTCCCAGTCTTTGCGCCTGCCGTCCGACTCCAAAATGAACGCTCCCTTTCGCGTCCCGACCAAAACTCTGACTTTGCTCATATTCGCTCCTCTCCGTCAATGCGCCGCACACACGCGGGTCTGTTATGGGCCGGCCCGTCTGGCCGCCTATCGCGATGGCAAGGGTTGCCCCTCTGCCTCGCTCGCCACCTTAGATTTGATTGAGCCCCTAGTCGTGTTACAGCTTCTTATTATACCGTTTCTGAACCTCGCGTGTCTCGAAAAAAAGGGGCCGATCTGATACGGGCGTCCCGCCCGCGCGCTTTCGGTCTTGCCACTTGCGAAACGGTACTCCAAGGACGAAGTTCACCACCAAGGATACGGAGCACACCGAGAGGTGCAGCACGGATTTCTCTGCGCCCTCTGTGCCCTCTGTGGCTCATCTTTTCTTCCCGGTTGCGAATTCGTTTGTATATTAATAGAGCGCCTCACAAATTGTCTCCAGTCCTCAGCCGGATTATAATGGAGATTACTTAGGAACCAGCTTGCGTTACCTTCTTCTCAGCGACATACACTCGAACCTGGAAGCGCTGGAGTCATGCCTTGAACTGGCGCAGGGGCAGTATGAGCAGGTGATATGTCTTGGGGACCTTGTCGGTTACGGCCCCGACCCCAACGCCGTCATTGAGAAGATCAAGCCTCTGGCCTCGGTCATTATTCGTGGCAATCACGATAAGGCTTGTACCGGCGATCCCGTGGCCGAGGAATTCAATCACCTGGCGCGTCAGGCGACGGACTGGACTCGAGATCAGCTCACTCCCGAGCATTTTGGCTTCCTCAGCTCTTTACCCGCCGGCCCGGTGCAACTAGATGGCTTCCAGGTTGTTCATGGCTCGCCCCTCGACGAGGACGACTACATCCTGGGGCCCGGCCAGGCATTACCTCTGCTTCGCAGCTCGGAAACACAGGTCATCTGCTTTGGCCACACGCACCACCAGGGCGGGTTCATGATTTCGCCCCAGGGTCGCTACCAATCGATTCACCCACCCATGAAGAAGGACGGACTGATCTTCACCCTCCCCTTGGAGGATCAGGGCCGCTATCTGGTCAATCCTGGTTCGGTCGGACAGCCGCGGGACGGCGATTCCCGCGCAGCCTTCGCCGTCATTGACACCACCCAACGAACGGTTCAGTATTTCCGCGCGTCCTATGACCTTCAGCGCACACAAGGGAAAATGCGCAAGGCAGGCTTGCCGGATTTGCTCATCGAGCGACTGGAACATGGCCGGTAAGAAGAGCAGTCGAGAAGTCGAGAGTCAATAGTCGAGAGTCGAGGATCAAGACCTGGTAGGCCAAATCTCTCGGGGTTAGTCCTTTACTCTCGACTCTAGACTCTAGACTCTCGACTAGAATTCCACATAGACCGGCACCATGCTGGGCACCGCCTGGTTCCAGTCCGCCGGCATATGCTCGAAGCTCATCCGAAAGGTCTTGGCTTCGCCCGCCTTCAAAGGTTGCGTGTGCGGGCTCACGGGATGCGCCCGCTCGCGCAGCACCACCTGGTTGAGCGTGTCAACGAAGGTCAGATCCACGTCCAGCCTGCGGACCGCCTTCGTCCCCTTGTTGGTCACACGGGCGTCCAGGTAGGTCACGCTATCGCCGAGGAAATTCTCCGCGGCGCTCATGCGCGCATCCGTGAATTCAAGCTGAGGTAAGTAGGCCTTCTGTTCTTCGGTCAGGATCGTGCCGGCGCCGGCGGACGGCTCGGCGCCCCGGTGGGAGTGCCAGAAAAACACCACAAACCCAAGAACCACCCCCATGGCCGCCGCAACCGTCAGAATGATATGGAGGGTTGAGATGCCTTTGTCATTGGAATGCATGGCCGAATTGTGCGTAGGAAAGGGCGAGAAGTCAAGGAGCACAGCCGCGACGCAATAACGATAGCGTTCCTCGCAGGCCGCTGAATTTCGCGCTTGAGTGTCATCCTGAGGAGCGCTAAGCGACGAAGGATCCCCGCAGTTCGCTGAAAGTACAACTGCCGAGATTCTTCGCTTCGCTCAGAATGACAATGTTTGAGGGTTCTTCCGCAAGCCCTTCAGGCCAGCAATCGCCGACTCCAAGGTCGTCGCTACCTCTCGACTCTCAACTCTTGACTCTTGACTGCTCTACGTCCCCGCCACGGTCATCCCGGAAATCAACAAAGTGGGGGAGGCCAGCGCGCTGCGGAACTCCAGGTCGGAACCCACCATCTCGACGTGCTGCAGCATCTCGGCAAGGTTGCCCGCAATCGTAACCTCTTCCACCGGGTAGGTGAGTTCCCCTTTTTCGATCCACAGCCCGCCGGCGCCGCGCGAATAATCGCCGGTCACGGTATTCACGCCGAAGCCGATCAACTCGGTGACGTAAAACCCATTCTGCACAGACCGCAGGATTTCTTCCGGGGAATACGTGCCGGGCGGCATGTAGAAATTCTTGAACCCCACACCGGGCGGGCCGGTGATCCCGCGCGCCGCATTGCCGGTGGTCTGCCTCCCCAGTTTGCGAGCGGTGTAACAATTCAGCAAGTAGTTTTGAAGCACCCCTTTTTCGATAACCTGGGTCATCGAAGAAGGTATCCCCTCGCCGTCAAAGGGACGTGAACCAAAGCCGCCCGGGCGCAGCCCATCGTCCAGAATGGTGACGCTATCGTTCGCGATTTTCTGATGCAACTTACCGGCCAGGAATGACGCGCTGCGATAGATCGCGTCCCCGCGGACCGCCTCGAAGATGTGGCCGAGCAGGGAGCGGGCGGTCTCCGGGTCAAAGACAATCGGCACTTGGCAGGTTGAGACCTTGCGCGCCCCGAGCTTGCGCAAGGCGCGCTGCGCCGCTTTCCGCCCTACTGCCTCCGGGGCCTCCAGCGCGGCCGCGCTCCGCGCCACCGTGTACCAGTAGTCACGCTGCTTGCTGCCGTTCTGTTGGGCAATCGGCGATACAGAGAGCGCGCAATACGACGAGCGATAACTTCCCGCGAAACCCAGCGAGTTGGCGTAAGCTGTCGTCCCCTGGCCCGCCTCGAACCCCGCGCCCTCTGAGTTTTGAATCCTCGGGTCGGCCCCCAACGCCGCCTCTTCCGCGCGGCGCGCCAATTGGATCCGCTCGCCGGTCGAAATCAATTCAACATCGCTCGAATAGAGACACAGGTCGCCCTCGTAGCGTCCCAGTTGCGCTGGTTCGGGGAGACCGCTGGCCGGATCCTCGGAGGTCACCTTGGCCATGGCCACCGTCCTGGCCACAAGCCGCGCCAGCGACTGCTCCGAGAAATCGCTCGAAAAAGAGGTCGCGCTCCTGATTCCCAGGAGCACCCGCAATCCCAAGGCCTTGGACGCGGCCTCCTTCAGGCTCTCGATCTTCCCCTTTCGCAAGTTGGTGGAGAACTCGTCGGCCTCCCTCACCACAACATCGGCAGCACTCGCGCCCGTGCGCTTCGCCCGTTCGACCAGATCGCTCGCAATTTGTTCGAGAGAGTTCATAAGCTCAAACTATACTGACCCCTCACCCGTCCCGCTCCCCAAGAGAGTGTGAAGAAATTCGGAATGTGTCATCCTGAGCGCAGCGAAGGATCTCTGCAGTTGTTCGTAAGCCGCTGAAGCGTAAGAAACTGCGGGGATCCTTCGCTTCGCTCAGGATGACAGGCGGTTGATTTTTTGCACACCCTCCAAGGGAATGGGCTTGCTTTCTTCAGACTCTCGACTTTCGACTCTCAACTCCTCGACTATTGAAATGATTGCAGTCTGCCGACGGACGTTCCGCCCACCGTCAACCGGCTTATCTTGAGGGTGGGAATTCCCACCCCCACCGGAACGCTCTGGCCGTCTTTTCCGCAGGTGCCGATGCCGGGATCAAGCTTAAGGTCGTTCCCAACCGCGGTCACTCGGGTGAGGACGGTCGGCCCGTCGCCAATCAGTGTTGCGCCCTTCACTGGGGCGGACACCTTGCCATCTTCAATCAGGTACGCTTCCGAAGCGGAGAAGACGAATTTCCCGTTGGTAATGTCAACTTGCCCTCCGCCGAACGACACCGCGTAGAGCCCGCGCTTCACGGAGCGGACGATTTCCTCAGGGTCATCGTTTCCGGCCAGCATGTAGGTATTCGTCATGCGCGGCATGGGAATGTGCTCGTAGCTTTCGCGCCTGCCGTTGCCCGTCCGCGTGGTCTTCAGAATTCCTGCGCTCAGCTTATCTTCGAGATAGCATCGCAGAATCCCATTTTCAATCAGCACGGTCTTCTGCGTGGGCTCGCCCTCATCGTCCACGTTCAGCGAGCCGCGCCGCCCGGGAATAGTTCCATCATCGACGACGGTGCAAAGTTCGGAGGCTACGCGCTGGCCTAATCGGCCGCTGAAGGCGGAAATCCCTTTGCGATTGAAGTCCGCTTCGAGGCCGTGCCCGATCGCTTCGTGCAACAGGATACCCGGCCAGCCGGGTCCCAGCACAACCTCCATTTCACCCGCAGGCGCTTCGCGGGCCTCGAGCTGAACGATGGCCTGCCGCGCCGCCTCGCCGGCGAAATGTTCCGGCGAATGGTCATTCTGAAAAAACTCCAGGCCCACTCGGCCGCCGCCGCCACTCGTGCCGGATTGCAGCTTGCTGTCATCCTTGGCAATGGTGAAAACGCCCAGCCGCGCCAAAGGCTGGAAATCGGCCACCACGCGGCCATCCGAGCCGGCGATCAGCACGTGGCGAACCTGGTCGCCAAAGCTGACGCGGACTTGCTTGACACGCGGGTCGTACGCGCGCGCCGCGCGGTCCGCTCGGAAAACCAGTTCCAGCTTTTCAGTGAGTTCGCGCTCGGTGGCCGGCGACGCCACCGGATAGAAATCGTGGGTGTTCGCAATTGTACTCAGCCCCACGCTCGAGAGTTGCGCGGGGCCGCTGGCAATGCGCGCCGCGATTTTTGCCGCCTTGAGAATCCTCTCCGGCGCCAGGTCATCGGTGTAGCCGTAGCCGGTCTGTTCGCCGGACAGCACGCGGACGCCGCAGCCCATCGAGATGCCTTCCGTGGCAGTCTTCACCAGCGATTCGTCGAGAAGGATCGAAGATGTCGTGGTGTGCTCAAAATAGAGGTCGGCGTACTCTCCGCCCTCCGAAAGCGCCGCCTCAAGATAGCGCGAGAGGCCGGCTTCCGTCAGCCCATAGTGCTCGAAAAAGAATCGCTCGATGTTCGCCATGCTTTCCTGCTGCGGCGCGGGCGTCGCAGCACCCTTCTCCTTGAACCGCTGCCCCAATCGCACACTCAGATGGCCGAAGGTTCGACCTGAATTTCAACCTAGCATACGCACTCAGGGGTGTCAATTTTCCAGGACTCGGGGTAGTGACTCATTCTGAACAATTCAGCGTCTTGACATCCCGCCCCATCATTCCACAATGAGAGCATGATACGACCTAGAAAACTTCCCGCGGATACGAACCAGCGGGCGCAGCAGGTTGCGAAGTTGTTGACTGGAGAGATTCAGACGGAGCCGCCGGAGCCGGAGCGGTCGCCAGTTTCTGCCTACCTTTCTCAGATTGGCCGCACGGGGGGTCTCAAGGGCGGGGTCGCCAGGGCGAAGGCACTCTCGGCTAGGAAGCGGTCTAGTATCGCGGCGAAAGCAGCAAACACATGGTGGAAGAAACCACGCTAAGCGGTTTTCTCCATTTTCGCAATTCGTTCCTTTACCCTCCCCATTATGTCGCCAAGAATGAAAAACGCCAGTCCTGAAACCATCAGCACCATAAACGGGAAGAGCGTCCAGCTAGGCCAGGGTGTGTTCTTGAGTCCTATTGGAGCCGTTAGAAATTCAATAACGCATTCTGCCACAAGCGCCAAGATTCCGAGTCCGCCAATCGCAAGAGCTACCTTGTCCAGACCCTCTAGCATTTGAAGTAGTGTCAGGAGAACCTGCAACCAAGCCAGTTTGGAACGATTCCAGCGAGACACGGGCAGCCAGCCTATTTTTCTGTCAGCGAGTCGAACTTTAATCTGATTTCAAACGGCAAATCCTCGATAACCTTGGCAATCTCGCGCAGGGATGTTATGAGCGCTTCCACGTTCGGGCGCACCGTCTCATTGGACCATCCACGAGCTTTGGGGCAATTAGGGCAACCGTATGTCAGTGCGCCGTTCCATGTCGCGGGATTGTATCCTTGGATACTTCCGCAATTCTTGCACACTAGGAGAATCGCTTTAATGTCCTGCACTTCTGCCGTCAGTGTGCGCTCCAAAGTCATAAGACCACCGAATGTATTTATAGCACACCTGTCAAGCTTAGATATTCGGTTTCTGCCGTTTGAGTAACACAAAGGTCCGTTGAACTGGTTCGGACCAAACAGCAACGGCCTCCCACCGATCTTCGCCCAGATCGTTGAGCCATTTCCAAGATTTCTGTTCGTCATCAAAACTACGTATCCCGATCTCTTCAATCTTATACTCCCACTGCATGTTATTCTCCCTTCGCTGGATTCCGTAATTGCAGAGCGGTGCGGGAAAGGTATATCAAAAAACTTTCAAACAGTGAAAGATTTCTCTTGGGGAAAGGGTGTCAGGTACCCTTTTCCCCCGACAACAACTCCAATAAGGGTAGAGCCGCCGATTGAGAAAGCACTATCCTTTGCGCGGGGAAAGTGTCAGGAAAGGGTGTCAGGTACCCTTTTCCTAGATTTATTATCAATGAATTGGAATCTTATACTAGACCTTCACCCATGCAAATCGCATCTTCCCTGCGACCTTTACTGGGAAAATTAGCGTCCCCGTGTTTCTCTCTCTTGCTCTCACAGCCAGTCCATCTCCGCGAGTAGGCTGTAGTAGGCCAAGCCATCCGCTCACAATTCCATTGGGCGGAAGATGTACAACATCAATTCCCTTTTCTTCCCCTCTTCCATTATCACTGACATCCTTATCTCCGACATTTTAAAATCGGGCGTACAATGGAGCTTGGGCTGAAACTTCCTGGGATTGCCAAAACGGCTTGCAGACATTGATTTCAGTGTCCCATTTATTTTGGAGCTTAAAAACCAACCTATCTCTATAACAGATGAAGTTGACAGAGGCGGGATCGGCGGAGTGCTCTGACAAGATGAGTTCCAAAGGATATGGCTTCAGGTCGAGAAAGTTTGGTAGATTCGCCGATGCAACCTCATGAGTTTTGACGAGAGGCAGACTTCTTCCACCCTCCAGCTTCACAAAGAAATCGAGTAAAATGTCGAGCAGGTTTTGGAAGTCATCGCCGGGGCGAATGTCCAGAGTGTAAGGGTCAAGAGAAACCACAACTAGCCCAGTGCTTGCTCCAAGAGCATCTCTAAACTTTTTCACTCTGTCCGCGAAGTGCTGCCGATAACTGTAGATTAGCTTTCTCGCCCATTCCGAGTATTCTTTCATCCATTCATCTGATTCGATCTTCTGCAATTCCGTCCATACCTGAACATTGGCCCCTTTCGGCATCGGGCCGGGATGCTTGGTTTGCAAGGTCGGGGCCGGTCCGGCATCTTTCAGGAGTTGACGCAAGTCTCTTATAAGCTGAAGTATTTCGGTCTGGAGTGGCGGGAAGAGAAAAGTAAGTGAATCAGGGAAAGGTTGGGCGGTAATTACATCGCTCTTTTCCAAGCGGACTTCCTTTCGTCGCTGGAAAAAAACACCGACAAATGTGAGGATTATCCCAACGATCAAAAGTCCCGCAAGCCAGTACCAATCAACAGGACTCTTGTGGAACTCAAGCCAGCAGAACCTTCCGATGGAGGCCATTATTGATGAACCTCCAATCCATTTGATAACATCCCAGATGGCGTTTGGAGCAATCCAATGTAGGAATCTCCTGAATCGGCTTTCTTGATTAGCCATAGGCAATGATCTCCCGCATGGCAAATATCGAGGAAATTGTACATCCTTCCTCTTTGTTTGTGATGTGATTCATTGCCCAAATCAGGACATTACCTAAATATGCAGATTTCTGCATATATGTGTCAAAATGCCACACTTTGGTCCCCGTTTTTCACATTGTGGAAGATTTTCTTCTCGCCACACCATTGATTCCATTGCTATAGCGATTTTATTTGGGCCCTATTCTCAGCGTTTCCCATTTTCTCATTTTCATTTGATAACCTGAAAGATGGGGGATTATCGCAGCCGGCGTTGGCAGGATGCGAAGAAAGGATATTTTGTCATGCTGAGCGCTTCGCTCCGGATGACAGCGCGGGGGTCGTTTCAGGAGCCCGCGGAGCGGGCGTAAGCGAGTAGCCCACGGCGCAAGCCGTGGGTTGCGCGAGCCCACCCTCTCCCCCGTCCCCTCTCCCGCCCGGCGGGAGAGGGGTGCCGAAGGCGGGGTG
>Ga0209415_10009716_pt1 | contig 16477 bp, 15 predicted proteins | sample PeaSoiSIISIP2007_FD_187696 | JGI IMG/M metagenome (GOLD analysis project Ga0209415, IMG submission 187696) | Peat soil microbial communities from Weissenstadt, Germany - SII-SIP-2007 (SPAdes) (version 2) | ecosystem: Environmental > Terrestrial > Soil > Wetlands > Peat | place: Germany...
GCAAGAGCACCCGTTGTTCCTCCTGCACTCCGAGCTGACGAAGACCGTTTGCAACCCGGCCGGCCTGTTTGGCGATTTCCAAATAGGTGACTGTCCGATCGCCGCATAGGATGGCCGTTTTGCCGCCTCGCCCCTCCCGAACGTGGCGGTCCACAAAATGATCCGCGACGTTGAACTTTTCGGGGAGGTTGGTCGCCAGCATACTGCGAGGCCTATTATAATGCCGCGACGGAGCTGAGTCTCTATTCGAGGAATCTTAGCTCAGTCGTGCGATATCTGTGCCGCGGTAAAGATCTCGACCTTGCGGAGAAGCGCATCTATGGGTTGGACGATCGGAAATATTGCCCAACTGGCGGAAATGGGGAGCAAAACGGAGCGTGAACCAATGACGAAGATTTTCTCCAGCTTCTTGTCGGCGAAACGCCGGACTTCCTCGCGGACCGAGCCAATGTCGGCCGTCCGGCTTATGACCGCCACAAAGGCCGGCCCGTTCCAGCGGTACAGTTTGTCCTCGGCGTGCAAAGCGCCGCGGAAGTGTTCCGCCGCAAGGGCCAGGACTTGATCGCCGATGGCAAATCCAAAGCGCGCGTTAACGGCCTCCAGGCAGTTGATGACGGCGAGCAGGAGAAACTTGGTGCCGGGCGACGCCAGCGCTTCGTGCAATTCTCTTTCGCCCTCCATTTTGCCGGGAAGGCCCGTGGCCGAATCCAGATTGGAGCCCACCGAGAAGCCCCCCATCCGTTCCCGCGATTGGGCCAGCTCCTGCTGAATGCTTTCTAACGCCGCTTTTCCTTCTTCCTTCTGACGCAAAGCTTCTCCACGAACGCTCTGCAGGCATTCTCCCAGGTGCGCCTTGACGACGCGAACGTCTTCCAGCATGCGCGCCTCTTCTAACGCCTTCTCGATTCCCTGCAGTCCGGCGACCGAGGTCTCACTATTAGCGCCCACCGCGATCACGGTTTGGGTCAGCATGGTGATCATGTTTTGCAGTTCCGCGTTTTGAATGCGGAGAAACCGGCTGGTGTGCCGGTTGTAGTCCTCCATCGCCCGCAAGGCCTCGCCAACCACCACGAATCTTTCTGACATGGAGAGCTCAGGAGTGAGGCACCCGCCGAACCTGTTCATATCGGAGCGGAACCGCTCATAGTCGGCCGAATCGCCTGAGACGGCGTGCAGGGAGATGGCCAGAAGAATCAGGTCGATCATTCTGCGGTAGGAGCCTTCTAAATCTTTATCGGAATGGCCAAGCAGGTACGTTTTCAGAGAAATCATGTTCCTGGTATCCGAGGGGCCGGCGCAGCGGCCAAAATCGCTCTCCCACCCTGCAGTGCTTATCGGCACGCCACGGCGATGGTAGAGCTTGCGTTCAGCCCGGGTGCGGAGCCATCTACACCACGATTTCCACTCGATCGAGGTAAGCAAATGGCGCTAGGATCTGGTTTCGAATCTCATCCTCATCGGCGGCTAAGGCGTCCAACTCCATCGCCGCTCCGGTCCGCCTGATTTCGAGAAAATGGTAAAACCCTCACAACCTTCTTGTCGGCAAAAAAGCCGCCAGTATGACCCGGAATGGGCTGTCCTCGGGCCCACAGTGGTACTCAAAGGAGTGCCATGGCTGATCCAGATTCCCCGGGCGGCGCTGTTCAAACTGGAAACGCCTCTCAGTCTCCGCCGGTCTCCTTGTGCAGTGTCCGCAGGTTTGCGCAAACGACGCGTCTGCCGCGAGTGCAAACAGCAAAAAATAGCGTGTTTTTCATGGCCGTCATCTCCTTCTCTTGAAGAGCGTTTCCCGCTCTCGACCATACATGCGCAGCTAGGTTGAGCAAGGGGCAAACAAAATCAAAAAAAGCCAGCCCTGGAACAAAAAAATCCCCGGCGACGCGGCCGGGGCTGCGGAAGGAGAAACCGATTGAGTGGGCTGAGAGTCGAATGAATCGAACGTTTTCCTGGAGTCTGGCTGCGGCATTCGCGCTTGCCCCGCACATCTGCGCGCAGACGCCGGAGGCGTATCCAAAGGTTGCGGCCCCCGTCGCCAACCTGGCCGCCGCGCCTCACATCATGGAACAGGTGCCCACTGGGTCGGATTCGGAGTGGGACATTTTCCACATGCAAATCGTCAACGGCGGACCGCTGGCCAACAACGCAGGCTCGACCTTCATCGTCTTGCACCGGCCGGACCAACCGTCACCGGGGCGATCAGCGCCAGGATTTCCGGGGTCAAGTCCCAGCGCGCAAAGCCTGGCGACACCATCATTCTCTACGGTATCGGCTTTGGTTCAGTCAAGCCAACCATTCCAGCGGGCCAGCGTGCGGAAATGCAGAGCGAGCTCGCCGAATCCTTTACCGTCTCGTTCGACGGCAAGCAGGCGACCATTCCCTACGATGGACTGGCTCCAAACTTTGTGGGACTCTACCAGTTCAACGTGGTTGTGCCGTCCGCCGCGGCCAGCGACGCGGTACCGTTCACGTTCAGTCTGGGCGGCACTGACGGCACGCAGAAGCTCGCGATAGCCGTGCAGAATTGAGGTCACATGGATCTCAAGATGGCGCCGCTTGACAGTTGAAGTTGACGCTCCCCCGGAATCCGGTTTTGCAACTCTTTCTCTCCACGTTCCTTCAAAGTTTCAGGCGGCCGAGATGGATTCGAACTCGACGTGAACGCGCTCCAAGACGAACTGTGCGGATGTCGAAGAATCTTTGCCGGGGACGTGTGTCAAAAAGCATGCTGCCTAAATAGTAATTTGGACGCTGAAAACAGGGCTACTTTTCTGGCACGGATGCAAGTATCGAGAGAGTCGCCCGACGTTGGTGTCAGCACAAAAGATGGTCGCCAAGACAGCGGGAACCAACTGATCGCCGTTCGTGAATACTGCGCAAAGCAGGGTTGGGAAGTTGTTGGCGACTATGTGGACCTCGAGACCTGTTACGACCAGCCGCTTCATCAGCAGTTGCTCATTTTGAGGTCAATTGATGATTTGCCACGACTGCCTGGCCGAGACACAAGCCGCCATCGTTGGGAGGAACGCGGGAATGCAGGTAGACTTCAAAGCTCGCATGGCGCAGGCGCTCGACGGTCCGGCCCAGGAGATGGAAATTCTGAAAGGTACCGCCGGATAAGCAGATGCGGTGGATGCGCTCACTGGCGGCGATCCGCGAGCAGATTTCGGCGACGGCTTGGGCCAGGGTATTGTGGAAGCGTCCGGAGGCGATGCCCGGCCGGCCGCGATCGCGCACAACGCCGCGCATGGTTTCACGGAAGTCGAGTTGGCCGTTTGCGATATCGAAGGGATAAGCGTCATCGGCTGGGAGCGCGGCGCGCACTGCTAGAGCTTCCAGTTCCATGGCTCCCTGTCCCTCGTAATTGGCTTCCAGGCGAACTCCGGTAACTGCGGCGACGGCATCGAACAAACGTCCGCACGAAGACGTTTCCACGGTATTGACGCCCCGGGTCAACATGGTTTGGACGAGACGGAAGGCGTCCGCGGAAACCTGATCCGCGAGAAAGCCAGTATCGACGCCGGCGTCCTGGAGGTAGGCGAGCGCACTGCGCCAGGTCTGCCGCACCGCGGTATCGCCGCCGGCCAACGGGACGTAACGGAAATGCGCCCAGCGCTTGAAGCCCGCATAATCGCACACCAGAAACTCTCCGCCCCAGATTTTTCCGTCGGTGCCATAGCCTGTTCCGTCGAACGCGACCCCGATCACCCTTCCCTCCAGGTGGTTCTCGGCCATGCATGAAGCGATGTGCGCATGGTGGTGCTGGACGCCGATCTTTTCGACTCCTTGCAGAGATAGGGCAAAGCGTGTCGAGAGGTACCGCGGGTGCAGATCGTACGCCACGCCCACCGGAGAAATCCGGAAGAAGCGCTTCATGTGCTGGATGGTTTCCTCGAAGACTTCGAGAGTTTCCAAATTCTCCAGATCGCCGATGTGCTGGCTGAGGACCGCGTAATGTGTCTTGGTCAGGCAGAACACATTCTTCAGTTCCCCTCCGCACGCCAGAATTTGTTGCACCGGGACGCCTAGCTCGATAGGGTGCGGGGCATAGCCGCGCGATCGCCGCAAGGTCCGCTCGCGGCCTTCAAAAGTCCGCACTACCGAATCATCGACCCGGGTTTGGATCTTTCGATTGTGGAGGAGGAAATCGTCTGCGAGCGTATGGAGCCGCATTGCCACTTCTTCATTGCGGCTGGCGATGGGTTCCTCGGAGAGATTCCCGGAAGTCATCACCAGAGCGTCAAAGGCCGCGCCGTCGAAAAGCAGATGGTGCAGCGGCGTGTAGGGGAGCATCACGCCGATCCATCCGATGCCAGGCGCAACTTGAGCCGCGACGTGGGACGCCTCGCGCCGAGGCAACAGCACGATGGGTCGCCGCACGGAGGTCAACGCGGCGCGGTCGGCGTCGCTTAGGCAGCACATAGCCTCTATGGCGCTTAGATCCCGAGCCATGACAGCAAACGGCTTGTCCGAACGGCGTTTGCGTTCGCGCAGCAGCCGCATCGAATCTTCGTTCGAGGCAAGACATGCCAGGTGAAATCCGCCCAGCCCCTTGATCGCCACAATGCGGCCCGCCTCGAGCCGCCGCTGGGTTTCCCGAATGGCCTCGCTCCGGCTGCTGAGGCACCGTTCGCGATCCCACAGTTCCACCCATGGACCGCACTCCGGGCAAGCGTTGGGCTGTGCATGGAAGCGCCGGTCGGAGGGATCATGGTACTCTGCGTCGCACGCCGGGCACATCCGGAACTCGGACATGGTGGTGAGGCGTCGGTCATAGGGGATGTCCTGAATAATGGTGTAGCGCGGGCCGCAATGGGTGCAATTGGTGAAAGGGTAGCCCCAGCGGCGGTTGGAGGGATCGCGAAAATCCGCGAGGCAATCCTCGCAGACGGCAATATCCGGCGGGATGAGCACGAACTCACCTGGAGCGGCCCGGCTTTCGCGAATCTCGAAGGCCGCGTGGCCGATTGGCTCCAATATCTCTTCGTGCACTTCGTCGATCACGGCGAGCAGGGGTGGATGGCTGTGGAAGTCGGACAAAAACCGCAGTTGGTCTTCTTCGGACCCTTCAATTTCGATGGTCACGCCGAGGGTGGAATTGAGCACATAGCCGGAAAGCATGTGTGCATGGGCAAGCTGGTGAACCCACGGGCGGAAGCCGACCCCTTGCACGATTCCCTGAACCAACAGTTTGCGCCGCAAGCCCCAACGATACCGGATGGTCTGGGTCTAGGCAAGTCACCGGGGAGCATTTCGCTCCTCCCGCAGGGAGTAGAAACTCTCACCGTTCAGACACCTGGCAGCTGTGCTTCCAGCAATTTGGTTTACCCCGGCCTGCGATGGCGGCGACCAACGATCTGGCGACTCGAGCAGAGCGCGAGGAATTCGACCATGCTGAAGCGGTCGAGCGGCGCCACAGCGAGACATTTCCGGAGGGGAACCTAGGGACGCGTTCGCAGTCAGTAGGAGCGCTCGACTAAAGGAAACGGCGGTTTTTGGACGAAAAGAGCGTCGTCTTTTCGCGTCTCCTTTGCATGCCCAGACACGCACACTCCTGACATCGCGCATTCTTCGCAGCGGCCTGAAGGCATTGATTCGGGTGTCAAGCGTGGCTCGGCGCCAAGCCAGTAAAGCGCGTTGGCCATTACACAAAAGCCGGTCGCGGCAAACCACACCATTGCGCCTCCAACGAAGATCGTGAACAAAGTCACCCACGCGCTGAATGCAAGCACCAGTGCCGAGGCGATCGAAATGTTGATTCCAACCGCAAGATAGATGCGGCGCTCGAGATACCAGCGGTCGGTCTGCATGAAATATAGGTTCCAGCGCCCCGAGGTACTCGACGATTTGTTCGATCCGAGCATTGGAGTAAAGCCAAGCAAGCGCAGCACACTACCCACGGGGCAAAAGCCAGTGAGAGCGACATTGATGGACACGAGCCCCGTAGCGGTGACTCCCAAGATCCACAGCGGATTCATCAACAATGCCATGGCTGTGCTTGCCAGCAGAACCACTCCCGCGATCAACCAGACGGTCCTTTCGATGTACCACCGGTTTGTGGGAACTATATAGACACCGGAGCGTAGCGTCATAGTTGGGAATATAGCACCGACACCATGGCAAGACAAGTAGAATTCGCGCGGTTGTGCTATCCGAGCGGTCGCCACCTGGGTAAATTGACGCAGTAAAGCGCGCGATTCTCCGCACTCGCAACTCGTTAAACCGTAAGCCATGGGCCGATCGCGACCGAAACCCAATGATCCGTTGCCGAGACGAACTGTGACTGGACTTATGTCTAGGCGCTTTTTCGTTTGTCCGAATCTGTTTATGGTCCTATAATGTAGCTCACCGGTTGGCGACAAAAGTGTTGGGAGATCCAATATGTGCTTGGCGGTTCCCGGAAAGCTCTTAAGCATCGAGGGCGAAGACCCCGCGTTTCGCGTTGGCCGCGTAGATTTCTGCGGCGTGAAGAAGACTGTCAATCTGGCCTTTACGCCCGACGCAGAACCGGGCGACTTCTTGTTGGTCCATGTGGGGTTTGCCCTCACTCGCATCGACGAGGTGGAAGCCAAACGGACCTACCAGTATCTGGCGCAGATTGGGGCGTTAGCTGAAGAGGGGCTCGCCCCATGAAATACGTCGACGAATATCGCGATCCCAAAATCGCCCAGGCCGTGGCTGCCGAGATCGCCCGCACCGTGACTCGGCCCTGGGTGCTGATGGAAGTGTGCGGAGGCCAAACCCACACGCTAATGCGCTACGGCATCGACGAGCTCCTGCCGCCCGAAATCGAACTGGTGCATGGGCCGGGGTGCCCGGTGTGCGTCACCCCGCTCGAGATGGTGGACCGGGCCATCCGCATTGCCTCGCTTCCGGGCGTGATCTTCACATCCTACGGCGATATGCTGCGCGTGCCGGGCTCGGAGTCGGACCTCTTTCAAGCCAAAGCCCGCGGCGCCGACGTGCGCGTGGTGTATTCGCCCATGGACGCGTTGCACATTGCGCGCGTGAATCCGGACCGCAAAGTAGTCTTCTTCGGAGTCGGTTTCGAGACCACGGCGCCGGCCAACGGCATGGCTGTCTGGCAAGCCAAGCGCGAAGGCCTGACCAATTTCTCCATGTTGGTGTCGCATGTTCTGGTGCCGCCGGCCATGCGTTTGATTTTGAACTCGCCGGCCAATCGCGTGCAAGGCTTCATCGCTCCGGGGCACGTTTGTACCGTGATGGGCTATCGCGAGTATGAAGAGCTGGTCTCGGAGTTCCATGTGCCGATGGTGGTCGGCGGGTTCGAGCCGCTCGATCTTTTGGAAGCCATTTCGATGCTGGTTTCACAGCTCGAAGAGGGGCGGGCCGAGGTTGAAAATCAATACGCGCGGTCGGTGAATCAGGAAGGCAACCTGCCCGCGCAAAACATCCTCCGTGAGGTGTTCCAGGTTTCCGACCGTCAGTGGCGCGGCATTGGGCCGATCGCCGAAAGCGGATACCGGCTGCGCCAAGAATATGCGGATTTCGATGCCGAGCGCATCTTCGGCGTGGAGGACTGGCATGCCGAAGAGCCCAAGGAATGTATCAGCGCGCTCGTACTCCAAGGGTTGAAGAAGCCGCTCGATTGCCCGGCGTTCGGGAAGCGCTGCACGCCGATGACGCCGCTGGGCGCACCCATGGTTTCGGCCGAAGGCGCCTGCGCAGCCTATTACCAATACAGACGCCATGCCCATGCCTGACACTCTTACAGAAACGTTGGTTTGTCCCACTCCACTTCAGGTGCGGGACCGCATCGTGCTCGGACACGGCAGCGGCGGGCGGCTAAGCGCGGAGCTATTGCGCGACGTCTTCCTGCCGCTGTTCTCAAACCCCGTGCTCGACCGAATGGACGACCAGGCGATGCTCGAAATCGGCGGCGCGCGCGTGGCCTTCACCACGGATTCGTTCGTCGTCCAGCCGTTGTTCTTCCCCGGCGGCGATATCGGATCGCTGGCGGTTCACGGCACGGTCAACGATCTGGCCATGGGCGGCGCGCGGCCGTTGTTCCTGAGCGCGGGGTTCATCCTGGAAGAAGGCTTTCCCATGGAAGCGCTGCGCCGCATTGCGTCATCGATGGCGGAAGCCGCCGCCGCGGCAGGCGTCTTAATCGTCACCGGCGACACAAAAGTAGTCGAACGGGGCAAGGGCGACGGCCTGTTCATCAACACTACCGGGATTGGGATCGTACCGGACGGAGTGCGTCTGTCCGCCAGCCAGGCCCGGCCGGGCGACCGCGTCATTTTGAGCGGACCCATTGGCGATCATGGCATCGCAATTCTTTGCAAGCGCGAGGGCCTTGAGTTTGAAACCGAGATCCTAAGCGACTCGGCGGCGCTGCATAATCTGGTTGCGGCCATCCTCGCTGCGAGTTCTGGCACAAATTCCATCCGTTGTCTGCGCGATCCTACGCGGGGAGGGGTTTCGAGCGCTCTGAACGAGATCGCGGCACAGTCGGGAGTCAGCATTCAGATCGAAGAAACGTGCGTCCCGGTGCGAGAGGAAGTGAGGGGTGCCTGCGAATTGCTCGGGCTCGATCCCCTGTACGTCGCCAATGAAGGCAAGTTGCTGGCTTTCGTGGCGCCGGAAGTGGCGGATGAGATCCTGGCTGCAATGAGGCGAGACCCGCACGGCAGCGCGGCAGCGATTATCGGGACGGTTGGAAATGAAAGTGCAGGGCTAGTGACCATGCGAACGGCTTTTGGATCGACGCGTATCGTCGACATGCTGGCGGGCGAACAACTACCGAGAATTTGCTAATGCACGAAATGGGTATCGCGAGTTCGATTCTTGAGGCTGCTTGCAAGGAGGCGCGCCTGCATCCCGGACATCGCGCGGCCAAGGTTGGCGTTGTGATCGGCGAGTATGCGGGCGTGGACACGGAATCGTTGCGATTCTGTTTCGAAACGCTGGCCGACGGGCTGGAACTCGAAATCACCTGGCGCGAGGCGAGCGACGAGCTCAAGCTGGCCTATCTGGAACTGGAAGAGGTAACAGATGAACAGGGTAGTAATCGAGAAGAGTGTTCTGAGCGAGAACGATCGCATTGCGGCGGGCTTGCGTGATGCGCTCGGCCACCGCGGCACGCTGGCGGTAAATCTGATCAGCTCGCCGGGCTCGGGCAAGACCAGCTTGCTCGAAAAGACCCTGGAAATGTTGCCCAGGGGGACGCGAGCAGCCGTTCTTACCGGCGACATTCAGACCGACAACGATGCACGCCGTCTGGCGCGTTACGGTTATCCTGTCCGCCAGATCACTACGGCCGGCGCATGCCATCTGGACGCGCGCATGGTGGAAAATCATCTGGCCGATTGGCTGGATCGGCAACTGGATCTCTTGCTGATCGAAAACGTCGGCAACTTGGTCTGCCCCACCAGCTACGACCTGGGCGAGGACGCGAAGATCGTGGTGCTCAGCGTCACCGAGGGCGAAGACAAGCCGTTGAAGTATCCCGGCATCTTCCGCAAAGCGGAGCTAATGATTTTGAACAAGGTGGACCTTCTCCCTTACGTTCCGTTCGATCCAAAGCTGGCGCTTGAAAATGCCCGGCGAATTCATCCGGACATCGAGATTATCGAAACCTCCTGCACTACGGGCACTGGCCTGGACAAATGGCTAGCTTGGCTCTCCGCCCATGTGGAACGCAAGATATATGAAGCACCCGTGAGAAACCTCCGTCAATCCCAGGAGACCGGTCATGATGACATCCGAAGCTGATGTAAGTACCGCGCTGGCACGCAGAGGCATCTCGCGCCGGCAGCTCGTGAAATTTTGCAGCGCCATGCTGGGCACCCTGGCGCTCCCGGACCGCTACCTGGCTCAAGTTGTGCAGGCGGTCGGAAAAGCCAAAAAGCCGGTATTGCTCTGGCTGCAGTTCCAGGACTGCGCCGGCTGTTCGGAATCGATGATTCGGTCTAGCCATCCCGATGTCGCCGAGGTTGTGCTGGACCTGCTTTCGTGGGAATACCACGAAGTGATCATGGCGGGCTCAGGTAAGCAGGCTGAAGCGGTCCTGGAACGTGTGGTGAACGAAGACAAAGGCAAATATCTGGCGGTGGTGGAGGGCGCTATTCCCACCGGCGAGGGATTCTGCACCATTGGCGGACGCAACGCGCTGGAGATCGCAGAGAAGGTTTGCCGCAACGCGGCGGCCACCATCGCAGTGGGCGCCTGCGCTTTTGACGGCGGCCTGGTGCGCTCGGCCCCCAATCCCACCGGCGCCCTGGGCGTTCACGAAGCGCTACCTGGTCTCAAGGTCATGAACATGGCCGGTTGTCCTCACAATCCAGCCAATACCGCGGCGGCGCTGGTTCACTATCTGACCTTCAACGATCTACCGGCTCTCGATCAATACAACCGGCCGCTGTTCGCCTATGGCCGCATCATTCACGATCAATGCGAGCGGCGCGCACACTACGACGCCGGCCGCTTCGTCACCGATTGGGGCGATGAAGGGCATCGCAAAGGCTGGTGCCTTTACAAGATGGGCTGCAAGGGCCCGGCGGCGACTTTCAACTGCCCCGTGGTTGGATGGAACGACCATACCAGTTGGCCGGTTCGCGCCGGCCACGGCTGCATCGCTTGCGCTTCGCCGCGCTTCTGGGATCACATGTCGCCGTTCTATGACCGGCTGCCTTCGGTGCCCGGGTTCGGAGTGGAGGTCACTGCCGGCGAGATCGGCCTGGGACTGGTGGGCGCGACCGCCCTCGGCGTCACCGCGCACGGCCTGATCCAGATGATCAAGCCCGCTCCCAAACCGGCGCCGCCGGAATCAGGAGCAGCGCAGACACGGAAGGAGAACTAAGATGGCACGCCTGGTTGTGGATCCTGTCACCCGCATTGAAGGCCACTTGCGCATCGAAGCCCAGGTGGACGGCGGAAAGATATCGGACGCCTGGAGCGCGGGCACGATGTTTCGCGGCATTGAACTGATCCTACAAAAGCGCGATCCGCGCGAGGCCTGGATCTGGGCGCAGCGGATTTGCGGTGTATGCACCATGGTCCACGCTTTGGCCAGCGTTCGGGCGGTCGAAGACGCGCTCCAGATCGAGGTGCCGGAAAACGCCCGTATCGTCCGCGACCTAATCGCCGGGTCGCAGCTGGTGCAAGATCACGTCATTCACTTCTATCATCTGCACGCGCTCGACTGGGTGGACGTCACTCTAGCGTTGAAGGCCGATCCGGCCAAGACTTCGCAACTGGCGCAGTCCATCTCAGACTACGAAAAATCGAGCGCCGTTTACTTTAAAGGCGTGCAGGATCGAGTGAAGGCCTTGGTTGAGAGCGGCCAGCTCAGCCTTTTCACCAGCGGCTATTGGGGACACCCGGCCTATCACTTGCCGCCCGAAGCCAACCTGCTCGCCGTGGCGCATTACTTAGAAGCGCTCGCCTGGCAAAGAGACTTCATCCGGCTCCACGCCGTGCTGGGAGGCAAGAATCCGCATCCGCAGACATTTCTAGTGGGCGGAATGTCGACGGCCATGGATCCCAACGAGCCGTTCGCGGTCATCAATCCGGAGCGAATCGGGTTCCTCAGGGAACTGGTCCGGGGAGCGCGAAAGTTCGTCGAGCAGGTTTATATTCCCGACGTTCTGGCTGTCGCCGGCTTCTATAAGGATTGGTTCGCGCTCGGCGGGGGCGTGGGGAATTTCCTTTCCTACGGCGACTATTCGTCCATCAACCAGAACGATGCGAGCACTAACCTGTTCCCGAGGGGAGTAGTTTTGGGCCGCGATCTGACCAAGGTCCATCCGTTGGACCCGGCGCAGATCACCGAGGCCGTAAGCCACGCCTGGTATGAATATTCGGACGGCGACAAGCCCAAGCATCCCTATGACGGTGAGACTAATCCCAAATACTCCGGGCCCAAGCCGCCCTACGAATTCTTGGACGTCGATAAGAAGTACTCGTGGCTGAAGTCGCCTCGCTATCAAGGATTGCCCATGGAAGTTGGGCCTTTGGCGCGAATGGTAGTGGGATACGCTGCGGGACAGAAGGATATCAAGGCAGCCGTGGACGGCGTGCTCAAGCACTTCAACGCTCCGGCTACGGTTCTCTTCTCCACGTTGGGGCGGGTCGCGGCGCGGGCCATCGAGTCTCAATTGATGGCCGACCGTCTGGAGCAGTGGGTCGACCAACTGGATTCCAACCTGGCCCATGGTAAGGTAGCGATCTGCAACACGACCAAGTGGGATCCCAGCACTTGGCCCGCGAGCAGCCGGGGATTTGGATGGCACGAAGCGCCGCGCGGTTCGCTCGGCCACTGGGTGGAGATCGAAGGCAAGGCCATCAAGAACTATCAGGCCGTGGTTCCCACCACCTGGAACGCCGGGCCGCGAGACGCTCAGGGCCAGCGCGGCCCCTACGAGGCGTCGCTCATCAACACGCCGGTCGCCGATCCGAACCGGCCGCTGGAGATTCTGCGCACCATTCATTCCTTCGATCCCTGTCTCGCGTGCGCCGTGCATGTGGTGGATGCCCAGGGCCGCGACTACTCAGTATTGAAAGCTGGTTAGGAGGGGGCCATGCAAACGGAACGAATTTATCCTGGCTCTTTCGGACCCGTCGCACCGGTGTATGTCTGGCAGTATCCGCTGCGCCTGGTCCACTGGGGGATCGTGATCTCCATCGCGGTCCTGGCCGTCACCGGCTACTATATCCACGACCCGTACATCTACGGACTGTTGAACCGGCCCTTCCTGATGGGTTGGTTCCGCTTCGTGCATGAAGCCTTCGGGATGCTTTTTCTTGCGCTGTTTCTGTTGCGCGTCTATCTGTTTTTTGGTGGCAACAAATGGGAGGGATGGCGCCAGTTCATCCCATTGAGCAAGGACCGGTTTCGAGAGATGTGGGAGGTCACCAAATTCTACGCCTTCATGCGCCCCACCCCGGTCTCGAAAATCGGCCATAACCAGATGGCCGCTCTCTCCTACCTCGGCATCTACGCACTGATCTTCGTCGAAATCCTCACGGGATTGGTGATGTACGAGCGGCTGCTCGATAACTTCGTCCTTCACGCCTTGGTAGGATGGATTCCCCGCGTCATCAGCCTGCAAAATCTGCGGCTCATTCACTTCGGCTTAATGTACGTGTTCGTCGCTTTTGGGATTCTTCACGTCTATCTGAGCTTGTTGGTCTCACGGGTCGAGACTCGAGGCCTGATGGACAGCATCTTTATCGGCTACAAAGTGATCCCGGTGGAAGACATCGAAGAGGAAATTGAAAAAGACCAAACTGCCGCTCACAAGTGACCCGAAAATGACAACGCTGGTGCTCGGCCTTGGCAACCTGGTCCATTCCGACGACGGACTCGGGGTGCACGCAATCCAAAGTTTGATGCAGGACCCCCGTGTCCCTTCCGATGTCGTGCTGATGGACGGAGGCACGCAGGGGTTGAGCCTGCTGCCGCACATCTCGGCCTTCCAGCGGCTTCTGGTGATCGACGCGCTCGATGTTGGCGAAGCCCCAGGGACGCTGGTGCGGTTGGAGGGCAAGGCGCTCCAGAACCTGCCAGGGAAACCCAGCGTGCATCAGCTCGGGTTCGCGGATCTGCTGGTTGCGCTCGAACTGTTGGGGGAATCGCCCGAGGAAATTGTGCTCCTTGGCGTGCAACCGCTATCGACGGAGTGGACCGCTGAGTTGACACCGCCAGTGCGGGAAGCGCTGACTCTGCTCCTGGACGCGGTGATTGAGCAGTTGAAAGCTTGGAGTGCCGACCCTCTTCAATTATGTCGGGACGGCGCCGCGGCGCTTTGTGGCACGCGCTCGTTTGAGAGGCTCAATTGAACAACCGCTCACGGTTTTGTCAGGTCTTCCATCCATAAAAAAGGACGCCGGCCCGTCGATTGCCCTTTGCCGCCCTCGTTCGCATGATCGTCGCATACGCCACTTGCTGTTTCTCCCCCTGTGGCGCGGGAAGTGGAAGACGTGATCTTCCAGATGATGCGAGAAGCCGCCGGCGCTCGGGCTGCGTAAAATCGCCGCTAGCCTGAGTCAGGTCACTCAGCCTCGACGCCAAGGTTGCTGCGAAGAATCCACCTCGGGTACGGCATCCTGATTGCTGAGTGTCTTTTAGGACCGAGCTCTGAAGGCGTGAAGGAACCATCGACCGGGCCGTGAAAAACGAGGACGCAGGTTATGTCAGCAGTTGGTTCAGCCCTGGGAGGCGCGCAAAGCGGGCCAGAGCCCTATAAATATCCCCGTGAACAGCGCCGCCGCGAACGAATACGCGAATACATGCCAATCGAAGCTGTAATCGAGCCGGATCGGCAGGCTGGCGCTGGACTGGGCAATTTTTGAGACGTCGCCGGGATTCAGCCATTCTCCCAGGACGACTCCCAACACGCCGCCCAGCAATCCCAGCAAGATGGTTTCGGTGAGCATCTGGCGAATCAATCTGCTGCGCGAGGCTCCCAGGGCGGCGCGCAGGCCCATCTCACGTTGTCGCACGGTTGCACGCGCCAGCAGAACGTTGGCGACATTCATGGACGCCAACAGCAATAGGAGCGCCCCCAGGATCAGGAAAAAACTCGCAATCACCGCCACGATGTTGTTAGCCATTGGTCGAGGGCGCGCCATTTGCTCGCGATAAACGCCCACCGTGATGTTGGCGTCGGTGGAAGGATATTGTTTCGCCAGGCGCGCCGCGATCACGTTGACGGATGCTTGCGCTTGGGAGAAGCTGACGCCCGGTTTCAGCCGCGCCATCACGCTGAGCATCCGCGCAGTGCGATCCGTCGTGGGATTGGTCGTGGCCTGTTCGAACAGCATCCCGCTGCTCATCGGCATGTACATTTCCGTCTCAGTCAATGGCAACGTACCCATAAACTCCTTGGAGACGACGCCGACAATGGTGGCTGCTTTTCCATTGACCCGGACCTGCTTGCCGATCACCCCGGGATTGCCGCCAAATCTCTTCTGCCAATAGGAGTATCCGAGAACAATGACGGGTTGTTCCCCCGGCTGGCCTTCTTCACTATCCAGGATCAGGCGGCCCAGCGCCGGCTTCACGCCCAGAACAGTGAAATAGTTCCCAGTGACGTAGCTAGCCAGAAGCTGATCGGCCCGGCCGTCCGCGCTCAAGCCGGGAAGAACGATGGCGTATCCAAACAGGTCCCCAATCGAGCCGGCCTGTTTGCGAAAGTCTTCAAATTCGGGATAGGAGAACGACAACAGGAATTGGGAGCCACCTTGTTGCTGAGCTCCCAGCACCGCGATCTGCTCCGGGTGCGGAACCGGCATCGGCCGGAGCAGGAATCCATTCACGAAGCTGAAGATCAGTGCATTGGCGCCGATGCCCAGCGCCAGGGTGATCGCGACCACGGCCGTCAACCCCGGTGTCTTCGAGAGCATTCGCCAGCCGTAGCGGATGTCCTGCAGCAGGGTTCGCATCATCTTGGATCATCGCACGGCGGCTGCCATGCGGCTCAGCGAAGCATCTAATCAGGAAAATGGCGAACTAGGCCCCCAGGGCCTGTTCAAGGGCGGGATGAATTGTCCCGTAAACGAACAGCTACCAGGTTTCGGCCAGGCGAACGAAGGTCCGCAGACCGACGCCGGTTGCGCCCTTTGCCATGTGGGGCTTAGCGTCGTCGAGCCAGGCCGTGCCCGCAATATCCAGGTGGATCCACGGCGTCTCATCCACGAAATCGCGAATGAACCAGGCCGCCGTGATAGACCCGCCCGAGCGCCCACCGATGTTGTGCAGATCGGCGAAGGTGCTCTTCAGCAGCTCTTTGTATTCCTCGTCCATCGGCATCTGCCAGGTCTTCTCGCCCTCGGCTTTGGATGCCACCAGCAGCTTTTCAAGGAACGCCTCATTATTCGTAAACGCCCCGATGTTGACGTTACCCAATGCGACGACAATGGCGCCGGTTAGCGTAGCGGCGTCCACCAGATGCGTGCAGCCCAGGCGCTGGGCATAGGTCAGCGCGTCGATCAGGATCAGGCGGCCTTCCGCATCGGTATTGAGAACCTCCACGGTTTTGCCGGAGAGCGATTTGACGATGTCGCCGGGACGCTGCGCTTTACTACCCGGCATATTCTCGATGGTGGGCACCAGCGCCGTCACCGGAATGGACGGCTTTAATTGAGCGATAGCTCGCATTGCGCCAATCACTGCCGCGCCGCCCGACATGTCGTAGCGCATCTTTTCCATGCCGTCGGAAGGTTTGATGGAGATGCCGCCGGTGTCGAACGTTACGCCCTTTCCGATTAGGCCGAGATGATCCTTCGACGTAGTGGCGCTCGCAGGCTTGTAACGAATCACAATCAGCGCGGGCGGTTCCGCGCTGCCTTGCGCGACGCCGAGCAGAGCGCCCATGCCGAGCTGCCGCATACGGTCCTGATCCAGGACTTCGCATTCTAGGCCGTATTGCGATGCCATCTGCTTGGCCCGCTCCGCCAACAGCATGGGGGTCAGGACGTTGGCAGGTTCATTTGCGAGATCGCGCGTGAAGTT
>Ga0209415_10009717_pt1 | contig 16477 bp, 12 predicted proteins | sample PeaSoiSIISIP2007_FD_187696 | JGI IMG/M metagenome (GOLD analysis project Ga0209415, IMG submission 187696) | Peat soil microbial communities from Weissenstadt, Germany - SII-SIP-2007 (SPAdes) (version 2) | ecosystem: Environmental > Terrestrial > Soil > Wetlands > Peat | place: Germany...
TGCCGCGGGCCGGGCTTGAACCGGCGGCTTCAAGATCTTCAGTCTTGCACTCTCCCAAACTGAGTTACCGCGGCACGGACAGAGCGGGGTATCTTCCGGGTATTATAGAGTCTGGCTCGGAGTCCGGGGCCGAACGGGCGAGGAGTCGCGTGAGGGTCCCCGGCCGAACGCGCGCGTACACGTTCAGAGCGCCGGAACCTCGGTGGCAAGGGTCGGGACTTATCTAGGCGACCCGGCCTCGTGAGGACGTGACCCCCCAGCGGACCCTAGTCGTCGCAGAGAAGTTCAACACGGCCCTCCGGATCGCCGTCGTTCTCTCCGACGGGAGGATGAAGCGGACCCGGATCGCGGGGACGAACATCTTCGAATTCGACCGCCCGGACGGGTCCTATTCCGTCGCCGGACTCCGGGGGCACATCGTCGAGCTCGATTATCCGGAAGAGCACAAGGAGTGGACGCTCGAGGGCCTTCCGTATCTCCTCGAGACCCCCCCGCTCAAGCGGGTCACCGAAAGCGGCATCGTCAGCGCGCTCCAGTCCATCGTGAAGGGGTTCGACCGGGTCATCATCGCGACCGACTTCGACCGGGAAGGCGAGCTCATCGGTCTCGAGTGCCTCGAGCTCCTGCAGAAGGTCCACCCGACGATCGAGGTCAAGCGGGCCCGGTACAGTGCGCTCACCCGCGAGGTCATCGAACAAAGTTTCGAACATCTTTCGGAGCTGGACCACGCCCTGGCCGAGGCGGCGGAGGCTCGGCAGGAGATCGACCTCGTCTGGGGAGCCCTTCTGACCCGGTACCTTTCCCTCATCTCCGGACAACGCGGCCGGAGTTTCCTGTCGGTCGGGCGCGTCCAGACCCCGACCCTCGCGCTCCTCGTCGAGCGCGACCAGGCAATCAAGGAGTTCGTCCCCTCCCCGTTCTGGGAAGTGCGCGCCACCGGTACGAAGGGTACCGACGAATTCTCGCTTCATCACCAGCACGGGACCTGGACGGACAAGGCCGAGGCGGAGACCGTGTTCCGGAAGGTCGACGGGGCCACGGAAGGAATCGTCCGGGAGTTCGCTGAGGAGGAGACCCGTCGCCGTCCGCCCATCCCCTTCTCCACGACCCTGTTCGTCGCGGAAGCGACCCGCCTAGGGCTCGGGGCGGCGAACGCGATGCGGATCGCAGAGGACCTCTACACGCAGGGACTGATCAGCTACCCGCGAACGGACAACACCGTCTACCCCCGCGGACTCGGACTCCGGGCCCTCGTCGAGAAGTTCAAGGAGGGACCGTTTGCCGAGGCGGCGGAGTTCGTCCTCACCCAACCGTCGTTCCGCCCCACCCGCGGGCGCTCCGAGACCACGGACCACCCACCGATCTACCCGACGGGCGTCGTCGACCCGAAGAAACTCCGCCCCGACCCGGCCAAGGTCTACGAGCTGGTCGTTCGGCGCTTCCTGGCCACGCTCGCCCCCGACGCGATCGGACGGGCGAGGTCCACGAAGGTCGAGATCCGGGGCGAGTCGTTCGAGGGAAAGGGCCAGACGCTGACCGACCCCGGATGGTACCGCATCTACCCGTACTCCCACCCGGAAGAGATCCTGCTCCCCGAACTGAAGGTGGGCGAGACGGTCGCGATCGCGAAGGTCGACTTGCTCGAAGACCAGACCCGACCGCCGCGCCGCTACACGCAGGGCTCGCTCATCCAAGAGATGGAGCGGCTCGGCCTGGGGACCAAGAGCACTCGGCATGATGTGGTGCAGAAGCTGTTCGACCGTCATTACGTGACGCCGCGGCAGCTCGAGCCGACGTCGACCGGGATCGCGGTCGCCGAGGCCCTGCAGGCCCACGCCCCGGTCATCACACGGCCGGAGATGACCCATCGGCTCGAAGAAGACATGGAGCTCGTCGCCGAATCCAAGAAGCCGAAGTCGGAGGTCCTTGACGAGTCGCGCGAGATGCTCCGGGAGGCCTACGCCCTCCTCCTGGCGAACGCGGCGGGCGTCAAGGAGACACTGACCGGAGCGCTCGACCGGCAGCACTTCGTCGGCCCCTGCCCCAAGTGCGGTGGTGCGTTGCGCATGGCCCGCAGCCCGCGCGGTGCTCGTTGGGTCCAATGCTCGAACAACCCGGCGACGTGCCCCGTGACGTTCGCGCTCCCGGCGGCCGGGTTCATCGAGCCGGCGCCGGAGTTCCTGTGCGCGACCTGCAAGACCCCGCGGGTGAAGATCGTCTTCCGGGGGCAACGCCCCGACCTGTACTGCATCAACCCGGAATGCGCAGAAAACCACAAGGCGTTCCGCATCGGTGTATGCCCCAACTGCGCAAGCCCGCTCCAGATCCGCTACTCGTTCCGGGGCAATCGATTCGTCGGTTGTATGGGGTATCCCAACTGCCGAACTACCTACCCGCTCCCCCAGCGGGGGAAGCTCGAGAAGGACCAGCCCCCTTGCCCCGTCTGCCGCGCCCCGGTCGTGACGGCGATCGAGGCGGGGCGACCGCCCTGGACCCTCTGTATCAACCCCGAATGCCCGAGCCGCCTCCAGAAGAAGGCCGAGGCGGAGGCGAAGAAGGTCGCCAAGGCGAAGGCGGCGCGCAAGGCCCCGACCCGGAGAAAGAAGGCCACGGCCAAGTCCGTTCCCGAGGCGCCGCCGGGTCCGGCCGAGGCCACCTCCCCTGGCGCGGCCGACGAGGTTCTTCCCGAGACACCCAAGAAGAGCACCCGCACCCGGGCGGCGCGACGTTCCGGCACAACGCCCCGCCCCACCCCGCAGCAGCCCGCGGTCCCGCCTACCGCGGCCCCTCCCTGAGGTCGCAGGTCGAAACTCGCGGGTACCCGGCCGCAGGCTAAGACGTCCCGGACCGGGGGGCCCCGGGAGTAACTGTTGCGTCACCTCCCGGCCCGCGTTAAATACCGTCCTCCCGTCGTTCGACCGATGTCCACTTCTCGTCGGCTGGCCGACCTCGATTCGAGGACGTTCGAGCAGCGACTCCGCTCGAACCCGCTCGTGATCGTCCCCGTCGGAGCCCTCGAGGCGCACGGTCCCCACCTACCCTTGGGCGCGGACCAGATCCAGGCGGAGGCGACCGCGTTCGCGCTCGCGGAACGGACCGACGGCCTCGTGGCTCCGACGATCCCCTACGGCTCGGCCCCGAGCGCGCGGCTATTTCCAGGTACGGTCTCGCTCTCGATACTCCAACTCGGGACCTATACCGAGGGGGTCCTCTCCGAGCTCGCCCGGTCGGGCGTCCGTCGATTTCTGGTCCTCTCCGGCCACGGCGAACGGGGCCACATGGCCGCGCTCCGGGAGGCGGCCGACAGTACGATGCGGGCGCGAACCGAGGTCCGGATCGTGGTCTTGTGCGACTACGACTTCGTGTATGAGCTCCGCGGCAAGGAATCGCCGATCACGGACGGGCACGCCGGCCTGCTCGAGACTTCGCGAGTGATGGCGATCGCTCCGGAGACCGTTGGCTCCGACCGCCCGGTGGTCGAGAACCACCACAGCCCGTTCTTCCCCGGTGCGCCGACGGACGCGGAGTGGCCCGAGAGCGTGATCGGGGACACCCGCCCCGCCTCGGCCCAGCTCGGGCTCCGTGTGCAGGAGCACGTGCTCGCCCGCTTGGAAGAGACGGTGCGAACCCTGTTGCCGGGGTAGGGTTGAGAATCGATGGCCGAACCCTCCGAGGAGATCCGCATCCGTGGCGCGCGTCAACACAACCTGAAGAACGTCTCCATCGACCTCCCCCGCGGGAAGTTCATCGTCATCACGGGGGTCAGCGGTTCTGGCAAGTCCTCGCTCGCCTTCGACACCCTCTACGCGGAAGGCCAGCGGCGCTACATCGAGAGCCTTTCCGCCTATGCCCGGCAGTTCCTTGGCCAGATGGACAAACCGGACGTCGACTCGATCGAGGGCCTCTCCCCGGCGATCGCCATCGAGCAACGTGCGGGGAGCCGTAATCCTCGCTCCACCGTCGGGACCGTCACCGAGATCTACGACTTCCTCCGGCTCCTGTTCGCCCGCGTCGGGGTTCCCCACTGCCCCAATGACGGGAACGAGATCTCCCCCCAGTCGGTCGACAAGATCGTAGAGGCGGTGAGCGCTCGAGCCCGGGGCGAGCGCGTCGACCTCATCGCCCCGGTCGTGCGGGCCGAGAAAGGCGAGCACCGTGAGGTCCTCGACCGTCTCCGAAAGGCCGGGTACCGGCGCTTCGTCCTCGACGGGGTGGAGGTGCGCCTTCCCAGTGCCGAGGTCCATCTCGAGAAGAACAAGAAGCACACGATCGAGGTGATCGTCGACAGTTTCGACGTCGACGAATCCGAGGGAACGCGCCTCGCGGAAGCGGTCGAGCTGGTCCGAAAGCTCTCGGACGGGCTCGTCATCGTTCGCGGGGCGAAGGGCCAGCGTTCGGTGTTCTCCAGCCGTCGGGCCTGCCCCGAGTGCGGGTACTCCATCGAGGAGCTCGCGCCCCGGATGTTCTCGTTCAACAACCCCTTGGGAGCCTGCTCCGAATGCCTCGGGATCGGCGCGACGCTCCACGCGGACCCCGACCGGATCGTGCCCGACAAGGACAAACCGATCGGCCGGGCGATCGCGGTCTGGGGCCTCACGCCGACCTCCGATGCCCTCGAGCGGTTCGGGGCCGCCTTCGACTACAACTACCGCCGACCGATCCGGGGGCTCCCCGAGAAGGGTTGGAAGGCGCTGATGTACGGCAGCGACCGAAGCGTCGGGCTCACGGGGCATGGACCGGGTGAGTGGTGGGGCAGTGGCTGGTTGCGGGAAGGGCTCGTCGCCGCGGTCGAGCGCCGCTGGAAGCAGACCAAGAGCGAGAGTGCGAAGGAATACTACATGGGATTCCTCGCGTTCAAACCCTGCCGGAGCTGCGGGGGAAAGCGGCTCAAGCCCGGCATCCTCGCCATCACAGTCGAAGGCCGCTCGATCGCCGACGTCTCCGCCATGACGGTCTCGGACGCGGTCGCGATGTTCCGGGACCTGCACCTCGAGGAGCGGGACGAGCAGATCGTGGGCGCGGTCGTGAAGGAGATCCGTTCGCGGCTCGGATTCCTCGAGAACGTCGGCCTTACCTACCTCACGCTCGACCGGGGATCCGGGACCCTCTCGGGCGGCGAGGCCGAGCGGATCGCGCTCGCGACCCAGATCGGGTCCGGACTCGTCGGAGTCCTCTACATCCTCGACGAGCCCTCGATCGGACTCCACCCCCGCGACCACGCTCGCCTCCTCTCGACTCTCAAGACGCTCCGAGACCTCGGGAACACGCTCCTCGTCGTCGAGCACGACGAGCAGACCATGCGCGCGTCCGACTGGCTCGTCGACCTCGGGCCCGGCGCGGGCGTCCATGGGGGCGAGGTCCTCTACTCCGGCATCCCGAGCCAGATCGGGGGGGCCCCGCGCTCGCTCACCGGCGAGTTCCTGTCCGGGCGCCGGTCCATTGCCCTGCCGGTACGCCGGGCCCCTCCGTCCGGCCGCTGGCTGACGGTCCATGGCCCGGTCGAGCACAATCTGAAGGGGGACGCCGTGCGGATCCCGCTTGGGCTGTTCGTCGCGCTCTCCGGGGTTTCGGGCAGCGGAAAATCGACCCTGCTCGAGGAAATCCTCTACAAGGCGGTCCGCCGCCACCTGGGTCTCGGACGCGACACTCCCGGCAAGCACCAGTACATCGAGGGGATCGACGAGGTCGACCGGGTCCTTCTCATCGACCAGGCGCCGATCGGACGCACGCCGCGCAGCAATCCCGGGACGTACACCGGAGTGCTTACCCCGATCCGAGATCTGTTCGCGGGACTCCCGGAGGCGCGGGCCCGCGGCTTCCGTCCCGGTCGGTTCAGTTTCAACGTCGCCGGCGGGCGCTGCGAGGCGTGCGAGGGCGACGGCGTCATCCGCTACGAGATGCACTTCCTCCCGGACGTCTACGTCGCTTGCCAAGAGTGCGGCAGCAAACGGTTCAATACCGAAACCCTCGAGGTGAAGTTCAAGGACAAGTCGATCGCGGACGTCCTGGACATGACGATCGACGAAGCGCTCGATTTCTTCCGCAACCATCGGCGGATCGAGCACCGCCTCCAACTGCTCCAGGACGTCGGTCTCGGGTACGTGAAGCTCGGTCAGAGCGCGACGACCCTCTCCGGCGGAGAGGCCCAGCGGATCAAGATCGCGTTCGAGCTCGGGCGACCCCCCACCGGGAAGACGCTCTTCCTGTTGGACGAACCGACCACGGGGCTCCACTTCGCCGACGTCGACCGCCTCCTCCAGATCCTCTTCCGCCTCCGCTCGGGCGGCAACACGGTCGTCGTGATCGAGCACAACCTCGACGTGCTCAAGTCCGCCGATTGGCTCATCGACCTGGGACCGGAGGGCGGGTCGGCCGGCGGGCACGTCGTCTCCGCCGGGACTCCGGAGGACGTCGCCCGGGGACCCCCGGGCCACACGGCGAAGTTCCTCGCTCCGTTGGTGCGGGCCCCGGTCCCGGTCCCCCGCATGGCGCGGAGATGACGGAGCGGCCCACCGTCCACATCCCCGGATTCGTACCCGCGAGCGAGCTCGCGGCCGCCACCGGCGAAGGGTTCCGTCTCGGACCCGACGCGCCGGGCGTTTACTTGTTCCGTTCGGCGCGCGGGGACGTGATCTACGTTGGCAAGGCGCGCAGCCTCCGGCGGCGCGTGCTCGACCACCTCCGGGCCAAGATCGAGAAGGACGGGACGATCGTCGCCCAGAGCGCGAGCGTCGAGTTCGTCCCCACCGGGAACGAGCGGGAGGCGCTGCTCCTCGAGGCCAACCTCGTGAAACAGTACCAGCCGCCGTACAACGTCCTACTGAAGGACGACCGGAGCTACCCGTACCTGATGATCACCGTAGGGGAGGAGTTCCCCCGCGTGATCCTGGTCCGACGGCCCCGACGTCGGCCCGGTGTCCTCCTGTTCGGCCCGTACACCAGTGCCCGGGAAGCGAGGAGCGTCGAGCAGCTCCTGGGCGACCTGCTCCAATTGCGGCGGTGCGTTCGCCTCCCCAAGGAGGCCTGCCTGTACTACCACTTGCACGTGTGCAGCGCACCGTGCATCGGCGCGATCGGTACGGACGCCTATCGGACCCGGGTCGACCGGGCGGTTTCGATCCTTCGCGGGAACGTGGCCCCGCTCCGCCCCGAACTCGAGTCCGAGATGCGGGGCGCGGCCGCCCGGCAGGAGTTCGAGCGGGCGGCGCTCCTGCGCGATGCCCTTCGTGGCCTCGATGCGCTGGCAGAGCGCCAGCACGTGATCGGCCGGGGCGCCGGGCGCTCGGACGTTCTCGCGGTCGCCTACCCGCGCGATGCGAGCAGCCTCCGCGTGGCGGTGGGGGTCCTCCGGGTCGAGGACGGCGAGGTCCGGGGGACCGAGCCCCACCTGCTCCAGGTGCCCGCGGACGACGTCCCCGAGCCCGCGGAGGTGCTCCGCCAGTTCCTGGGGCAGTACTACGGGGCGCGGATCGAACCTCCCTCGAAGATCTACATCGCCGGCCCCCGCCCCGCCGGCCTGGATGCGACCCTGGACGAGCTGCTCGCGCCCCGCGGGATCGAGGTGCAGTTCCGTCCGACCGGGCGGTACGCGTCACTGGCCCAGCTAGCGGAGCGCCTCGCCCGCGCCACGGTCGACCAAGTGAGCCCGACCCCGGCGCCCCGGGAGGTCCTCCGCGCCGTGCAGAGCCTCCTCGAACTGCCGACGATCCCCAACCGGATCGAGGGCGTCGATATCTCGCTCTTCCAGGGGTACGAGGCCGTGGGTTCGCTGGTCGTCTTCGAACGCGGGATGCCGAAGAAGTCCGAGTACCGTCGCTTCAAGATCCGGGGGGTTCCGGGAACGAACGACTTCGCGATGATCGCGGAGGTGGTGCGACGGCGCTTCCTCCGACGGATCGCCGAGGAGGAGATCCTGCCGGACCTGCTCCTCATCGACGGCGGCGCCGGCCAGGTCGGGGCCGCGGTCGCCGCCCTCGAGGAGATCGGGGCCGGCGACCGCATCCCCGTGGTCGGGCTCGCCAAGCGGGAGGAGGAGCTCTACTTCCCCGGTCGTCAGGTGCCCCTCCAGCCCAACCCGAACGCCTCCCCGATGCTGCTCCTGCGCGCCGTCCGCGACGAATCGCACCGTTTCGCGGTGACGTACCACCGGACGCGCCGACGGATCCGGTTGCGCGAAGAGTTCGACCGGGCCGAGCGGAACATGCCCGGGCCGGCGCCGGGTTAGTTTACCGTCGCGACCGGGGCTTGGCCGCCTTCCGCACGGGTCCGCGTCCGATGTCGATCCAGGTCATGTCGGGCGGAGCGCGGTCCTCCTGCCAGAGCGCCCCGATGATCTCTCCCAGGTGGTGCGCCTCCTCGAACGTCGTTTGGAAGAGCGCGTCCGAGACCGTGTAGCGGCCCGGCATCCACGGGGCCCGCACGGTCCGGCGCAGGTCCTTCTCGGTCAGGCCGAGGAGGTACCGGTCGACCTCCCCCCACACGCGCGTTTCGTAGGCGTGGAAGCCCGCCCAGTCCTTCGGATGGCGGTCCGGTTCACGGAACCGCGCGGGCAGTTCGCGGACCTTGCCGGGAAGGATGTAGACGATCCACGCCTCGTGCACGTTGAGGATGTGCACGAGGGTGTCGAACAGCGAGAGGTGGGCGATCCCTCGAGAGCGGCGCGACGCCTTCGGGGGTAGCCGCTCGACGCGGGCGACGAACCGGTCATAGACGCTGCGGTTGTAGAGGAACAGGACGCGGGCCGCCCCGACCGAGAGCGGAGCGCTCGATGCCTTCATCGTTCGGTCACGAGCGGGCCTACCTTTTATCGGTTGGGCCCGGGGGGTCTAGCGGTTGTTGGGCTTCTTCTCGGGAGCGCCAATGAACGGCAGTCCCTGGACGCGGCGGGTGACCTCGACGGGCGTGAGGCGGCGCAGCTCCGCGGTGGGTTCGAGGATCGCCACATCGAGGGCCTCGGGCTGGAACGGGGTCGGGGATCCCTCGGCCACGGCGGCGACGGCCAGCTTGAACGCGGACTCCTCGGTCAGGTGGTCCGTGACTTTCTCCTCGAGGTAGTCGGCGACCGCGCGGCGGTTGCGGCCGATCGCATACGCCTTCCAGCCGATCGTCGCACCGCTCGGGTCGAGCTCGATGAGGCCGGGGAGGTTGTTGTTGAACCCTCCGAGAAGGAGGGAGACGGCGAACGGGCGCGTGCCGCCGAACTGGGTGAACTGCTGCAGGAGCGTGCCGAGGGCGTGCCCGAGCACGGCGTAGGGAGCGGTCTCGCCGAACGTGAGCCGGTGCCGCTGCGCCTCGACCCGGAGGAACTCGACCAGGACTCGGGAGTCGGCGATGAGGCCCGCCGTCACGCATCCGAGACCGGTGTCGACGGCGAAGCTCTTCTCGATCGAGCCGGACTCCGCGAGCGAGCTCGTGGGGAGGTTGCGGAACGCGACGAAGATGATCCCGGTGTCGTACGTTACCGCGACCGCGGTGCCGCCCATCTGGATCGCCTGTAAGGCGTACTCCACTTGGAACAGTCGGCCATCCGGCGAAAAGACGGTGCTCGCGCGGTCGTAGGCCATCTGGCCCGGTTGCATCTCCATTCGCGTCTTGCCCCCCGAGTGCGGGCGCGGCGAGCCGAGCGGGGGATTTGAGCCTAAGCCACGCCCCTCCCTCGACCCCACTTGGTGGCATTCCGCCACCAACGGCGGTCGGAACCCGCTCGCTCTCGCCGAGCGAGCCGGTCGGGCCGGGCGCTTCGCGGGACCCAAACCGCTAAAGCCGTCCCCCCAGCTCCCGCTCCTTCCATGCAGGACGCCGGAGTCCACCTTTTACCGATGGCATCGAGCTACCGGGGAGAGCTGTCCCCCGCCTGCACGCAGTGCAAGGAGGGCCGCAAGATGGTCCTCTTCGTCACGGGGCTTTGTCGGTTTCGCTGCTTCTACTGTCCGGTCTCCCCCAACCGCAACCAGAAGGACGTGGTGTACGCGAACGAGCGACGGGTCCTATCGGACCTGGACGTCCTCGAGGAGGCCCGCTCGATCGGCGCCGGTGGTACCGGGATCACGGGCGGCGATCCGCTCGGGGCGATCGACCGCGTCGATCACTACATCCGTTTGCTCAAACACGAGTTCGGGCCGGAGCACAACATCCACCTGTACACGCACGAGCCGAACCCGGAGAAGCTCGAGCGGCTCGCGAGGGCTGGGCTCGACGAGTTCCGACTGCACATTCCTCACTACTTGTGGGGTCCCCTTTCCTCCGACGGCGGGGCTTACCGGACGGTCCTCGAGCAGGCTCCGTCCTGGGGCATCCGGCGGGGCGTGGAGATCCCCGTCCTGCCCGAGAAGGAGGCGGAGCTAGGTCGCCTCCTCCGCGCGCTGGACGAGATCGGGGTCGACTTCGTCAACCTCAACGAACTCGAATTCTCGGAGACCAACGAGGACAACCTCCGGGAGCGGGGCTACCGGGTCGACCCCCACAACGGGTGGGGCGTCAAAGGAAGTCGGGCGGTGGCCGAGAAGATCGTCCGCGAGTCCTCGCTCTCGATGCCGGTGCACTACTGCTCGTCCCGGTTCAAGGACAGCGTGCAACTCCGCCAGCGACTGTTGAGGCAGGCCGAGCGAATGGCCCCTGCGTTCGCTGAGCGGACTCCCGACGGGACCGTCGTCCTCGGGATCGTCGAACCCCAGAAGGCGAAGGACCTCCCGCGATGGGCGCTGGCCGTCGCCCGCCGGGCCGGGATTGGCGTGGACGACTACCGACTCGACGTGGTACGGCGCCGGGTCGAACTGGGTCCCGAGGCCTTGCGTCGCGTCGCGCCCCGTCTACCCTGGCCGGCGTTCGAGGTCGAGGAGTACCCCACTTCCGATGCCCTCGAAGTGGAACGCATGCCGCTCAACCGGGCCGCGCTCGAGAGGGCCGGGGCGGCGATCGGCGGCACATAACCCTCGTCACATTCGTGCCCTCCATAGGTAAGGTAGCGAACATCGCCCCGGCGGTTCTTGATCGAGCACGGGCCCCACCCGTCGTCCTCCCCCCCGTACCACATCGGGCAGTCCCGGCAGTGAAGGTCGAGCGCCGATCTCGAAGGACGGGTGCGAGGGCTCACCGTGAGGCTCCCCGCCCGGTCAGCATCTGCCAGGCGTTCACCGTGTTCCACATGAGCTGAGCGACCGTCACCGGTCCGACCCCTCCCGGGACGGGGCTGAAGGCGCTGGCCCAACCCTCGAGCGATTCCGGGTCGACGTCGCCGACCATCTTCGCTCTGCCGGGTTGGCTCGGGTCGGGGAGGCTGCCGAGTCCGATGTCGACCACGGCGGCGCCCTCGGGCACGACCGCTCGCGTGAGCAAATGAGGGCTCCCGGCACAGGAGAAGATCGTCCGAACGGTCGCCAGGGCGCGGGAAAGGTCCGGGGTCTTGGAATGGGCCACCGTGACCGTCGAATTGGGACCGGGAGGCCGTTGGACCAAGAGCAGGGCCAACGGGAGGCCGACCGTGCCCGAACGCCCCACCACGGCTACCGGCTCTCCCTCGATCGGCAACCGGTAGTGCCGAGCGACCGCGAGGGCGGCGAGACAAACCGCCGGGGCATGGCCCGGGCGGCCGGTCAGAAGTCGACCGAGGTTCTCCGTCCCCACGCCGTCCACGTCCTTCTCGGGCCGGAGCTGCCCGATGGCCGCCGGGAAGTCGTACGGGGGCGGCAGCGGGTGCTCCACGAGCACGCCATGGACGGACGCGTCGTGGTCGAGGGCCCGGATCCGGTTGACGAGCGCGGCCGGCCCGTCCCCAGGGTCCAGGACCTCCTCCCGAAAGCGGAGGCCGAGACCTTCCGCCGCCCTTCTCTGTCCGCTGAGGTAGCGACGGAACGGACCCTCCAGCCCGCGATGGACGCTGGCGAGGCAGGGGAGGTCGATTCCTGAGGGAATCGTCCGCAGGACTTCCCGGGTCGACCGGTTCAACACCTCGGCCACCGGTGCGCCTAGAAGTCGTTCCGTCACGCCGGACCCCGGCGGTGGAGTTCGGGGCGCTAGATAACGGAGGACCCTCCCGGCGGCGACAGCGGTACCAAAACCCTCCCGGGAGCGGTACTACGTTACGTCGGCACCTTACCCTGCCTATAGGGATTTATATTGACCCCCCAATGGTTCAAGCGGCGGAACGGACCTCGACGTATCGAGGTCGGGACGCCCAAATGGCTGAAGACGCGGAAACACCGTCCGGGGAGCCGGTAGAACCTTCGACCCCGCAGTCCCTGGATGCGTGGGGCCAGACCCTCCCCTACACGTCCACGGCGCAGGTCGAAGTTCCTCCTCGCCTCCTCGAACAGGTCATCGGCCAGGATGATGCCGTCGAGGTCGCGCGGAAGGCCGCGACTCAAAAGCGTCACATGATCCTCATCGGCGACCCCGGAACCGGAAAGAGCATGCTCGCCCGGGCCATGGTCGACTTCCTCCCCAAGGAACCGCTTCAGGACATCCTGGCCTACCCCAACAGCGAAGATTCGAACGAACCCAAGATCCGGGTCGTCCCGGCGGGGAAGGGGAAGGAGATCGTCGCCGCACAGAAGCTCGAGGCAGCCCAAAAGAAGGAGCAGCGAACGATCCTCTTCATCGTGGTCGCGATCGCGATCATGGCGTTCACGCTCTACCTCATCTTCACCACCGGCCAGTTCGTCGACCTCATCTGGGGCCTCCTCGTCGTGGTCCTCCTCTACGCGATCGTCCGCCTCTCGAGCGGACGGAGCGAATCAGGAGCCAACGTCGCGAAGCTCCTGGTCACCCATACTCCCGACGACAAGCCGCCCTTCATCGACGCGACCGGGGCCCACGCGGGCGCCCTGCTCGGCGACGTGAAGCACGACCCGTTCCAGTCCGGTGGGCTCGAGACCCCTCCCCACGAGCGGGTCGAGGTCGGGGCCATCCACAAGGCGAACGGCGGGGTCCTGTTCGTCGACGAGATCAACCTGCTCAAGATCGAGAGCCAGCACTCCCTTCTGACGGCGCTCCAGGAGCGTCGCTTCCCGATCGTCGGGCAATCCGAGCGCTCGGCCGGCGCGATGGTCAAGACCGAGCCCGTACCCGCCGACTTTGTCCTGGTCGCTGCGGGGAACATCGACAGCGTCCAGACGATGCACCCGGCGCTGCGCTCGCGGATCCGCGGGTACGGCTACGAGCTGTACGTCAAGACGACGATGCCGGATACCAACGAGAACCGGATGAAGCTCGTCCGGTTCGTCGCCCAGGAAGTCCTCAAGGACAAGAAGATCCCGCACTTCGACCGGGACGCGATCATCGAGGTCATCCGCGAAGCCCAGCGGCGCAGTGGCCGCTCGGGCCAGCTCACCCTCCGCCTGCGTGAGCTCGGCGGCCTGGTGCGCGTCGCCGGAGACATCACCCTCTCCGAAGGCCTCCCGATCGTACACGCCGAGCAGGTCGTGAAGGCGAAGCGCGCGAGCCGGTCGCTCGAGCAGCAGATCGCTGACCGATACATCGAACGCCGCAAGGAGTACCGGATGTTCGCGACCGAAGGCGCCGCGGTCGGGACCGTCAACGGGCTCGCCGCCATCAACGCCCAGACCGGCATGTCCGAGTTTTCGGGGATCGTGCTTCCGATCGTGGCCGAGGTCACGCCGGCCCAGACGCGCGACGGCGGGGTCGTCGTCGCGACGGGCAAGCTCGGCGACATTGCCAAGGAGGCGGTCCAGAACGTTAGTGCGCTCATCAAGAAATACACCGGCGAGGACATCTCCCGGTTCGACATCCACATCCAGTTCGTCGGGACCTCCGACGGGGTCGAAGGGGACAGTGCGTCCGTCTCGATCGCGACCGCGGTCATCAGCGCCCTGGAGGGCGTCGCGGTCGACCAGTCGGTCGCCATGACCGGTTCGCTCTCCGTCCGCGGCCAGGTCCTCCCGGTGGGAGGCGTGACCGCCAAGGTCGAGGCCGCGGCCGACGCGGGCCTCCGCCGGGTCCTGATCCCCGAGGACAACTTGGATGACCTCGTGCTCGAGTCCCGCTACCGCGGAGTCATCGAGGTCATCCCGGTGCGGACCCTGCGCGACGTGCTGAAGTACGCGCTCGTGGGCGGAGCGGGCACGAAGAAAGACACGCTCCTCGAGCGGCTCGCTGCGATGGTGCTCGCCACCAGTCGGTCCGTGGACGAGCTCCCGGCGCCTTCGAACGCATCGGCGCCGCCCAAGGGCCGGCCCGCGGGTTCGTGAGAGGCAACTTCCGGGTCCCCGTCCATCCGCCCGGACCCCTGCGCCCCACGCCGTTTCCCGACGAGGGCGACGAGGACGACGACGAGAAGTTCACGAACCGGCCCTGCTACGAGTTCAACTCGCGCCTCGGCGATTCCTACAACGACAAGCATTGCCGCCACTGCCGCCATTACCTGACCGCCCGCTGCCCCCACATCGAGGATTTCCTCGAAGACGTCGAAGACCTCTCGCCCGAGTGAGGAGGACCGTGCGGGGCCTCCTGGTGGGCCGGTTCCAACCGTTCCACTGCGGACATCTGAAGGTCGTCGAGACGATCCGGCGAGGACGGCCCGAGGCGGCGCTCATCCTCGCCATCGGGAGTGCGGAGGAGTCCTACACCTGGAAGAATCCATTCACCGCCGGCGAGCGGTTCGAGATGATGGACCGAACGGTGGGCGGGGGGGAGGGCCCACGGGTCCACCTGGTCCCGGTCGTTGACATCCGTCGGCACGCCCAGTGGGTGCGGTACCTGGAGTCGCTCCTCCCGTCGTTCGACCGGGTCTACACCAACAACCCCCTCACCCGCCTCCTCTTCGAGCGCGCGGGGTACGCGGTAGAGAACCCGCCGGTGTATTCTCGGACGAAGTTCGAGGGGGAGCACATCCGGGATTGCCTTGCCACGAACCGGGGCTGGCGGTCCTTGGTTCCCCCGGCAGTGGCCTCGTACCTCACGGAGATCGAGGCGCCCCACCGTCTGGCGACACTTCGGGAACGGAGCGGTGCCTCCTCCGGCCAGGCGAGCGCATGAGCGGGCCCGAGCCGGCACCCCCGAAGCGCGGCGCCTCCTTCGTTCCCCTCCCCGAATGGGCCGGGGTCGCGACCCGGCTCATCCACGGAACCCGCCGCCCCGAGCTCAATTCGGGGGCGGTCGTGGGCCCGATCTACCAGACCTCCACGTTCCACTTTCCGGCGGCGCACTCCGAATCGGCCGACCATGGAAAGGTCTACCTCTACACCCGACTCGAGAATCCGACCTTCGAGGGCCCGGCCGAGACGATCCGTCAGCTCGAAGGGGGCGAAGAGGCCCGCCTGTTCGCCTCGGGGATGGGGGCCATCACGGCCACCGTCCTTTCCCTCGTGCGGTCCGGCGACGAGGTGGTCGCGCTCCAGGACCTGTACGGAAGCACGCTCGACCTGCTGACCGACCTCCTGCCGCGGTTTGGGGTCCGGGTCCGCCTCGTATCGCTCGCCGAAGCCGCCGATCCGGAAGCGATCGTCCGCCGGGAGACCCGCCTGGTGTGGCTCGAGAGCCCGACCAACCCCACCCTTTCGGTGGTCGATATCCATCGATGGGCCGACGTCGCCGATGACCGCGGAGCCCTCCTCGCCGTCGACAACACCTTCGCGTCGCCCATCAACCAGACCCCGCTCGCGCTGGGCGCCGACCTGGTCGTGCACAGTGCGACGAAGTACCTCGCGGGGCACAGTGACGTCGTGGCGGGTGCGGTCGTGGGCCCCGAGGCCCTCCTTCGGCGGATCGACGCCAAGGGATACCTCGGTGCGAGCCCCGATCCGTTCGTGGCGTTCCTGCTCGCGCGGAGCCTAAAGACCTTGAGCCTCCGCGTCGCCCGCCAGAACGAGAACGGCCGTCGGGTGGCGGAAGCACTCTCCCGCCATCCCGCGGTCCGTCGCGTGTTCTATCCGGGCCGGAACAGCCCCGACGAGGAGGCGATCGCCGCCCGGCAGATGCGAGGGCGGGGAGGGGTGCTCTCCCTCGCGCTCCGCGCGGGGCCGGAGGCGGTCGACCCGTTCTTGCGCCACCTGCGCTTCGTGCACGTCGCGTCGAGCCTCGGGAGCGTGGAAAGCCTCGCCAGCGTCCCCGGGCTCACCTCGCATCGGCACCTCACAGCCAAGGAGCTGGCCGAGAGAGGGATCGACGGGTCGATGGTCCGTCTCTCGCTCGGGATCGAGGAACCGGATGACCTAGTGCGGGACCTCACGGAGGCGCTGGACGCACTCCGGCCCGCCCCGGCGGCACCATTATAGTCCAACTTCGTTCGTCCGATTTCCGCGCCACTGTAGCTCAGCGGCAGAGCGGCTGATTCGTAATCAGCAGGTCGGGGGTTCAAATCCCTCCAGTGGCTGGCTCATCGTCAAAACCCGGCCATCGGCGGTCCTCCGACCCACCCTCGGAATCTAAGCCCCGAAGGTCTCATGACCTGAACAGCGCACCAGTTTACCACCTACATCTCTTTTCGAACGCCCAGTCATAGCGGCCTGAACCTTCCCGGTCG
>Ga0209415_10009719_pt1 | contig 16475 bp, 11 predicted proteins | sample PeaSoiSIISIP2007_FD_187696 | JGI IMG/M metagenome (GOLD analysis project Ga0209415, IMG submission 187696) | Peat soil microbial communities from Weissenstadt, Germany - SII-SIP-2007 (SPAdes) (version 2) | ecosystem: Environmental > Terrestrial > Soil > Wetlands > Peat | place: Germany...
CCCTGTACCCGCTGTTGCCGCACGAGAAGGCAACCAGCTCCTGAATCGCGGGTTCGTCTTCGACAATTAGAATCGAGGCGCTTGCCATGGGATCTTTCACTCCTGCGGCGAAACGGCGCGGGCAACTTCTTCTGGGGTCGCATGCCGCACATCCGCCCCCTGCGCGACGAAAATCACATGCTCTGCAATGTTTTTGGCGTGGTCGCCGATGCGTTCGATCGCCTTGGCAACCCATACCGCATCCAGTGACGGGGAGATCGTCCGCGGATCCTCCATCATGAACGTGATCAATTGGCGCAGGATCGCCTGAAATTGCTGGTCGACGCCCCGATCCTCTTCGATGATCGAGGCGGCCGCCGCAGCATCGAGCCGGGCAAAGGCATCGAGCGCCCCTCGCAGCATCCGCGCCGCGGCCAGCGCCGAATTGTGAATATCGCGCAGGCGCGGCGTTCGAATGCTGCGCTGCTTGTCAAATAGCCACTTGGCCGCGCGGGCGATCTTGGTCGCCTCGTCGCCAATGCGTTCCAGTTCCGTGACGGTTCGCGCGACACCGATGATCAGCCGCAGGTCACTGGCGGTCGGCTGTCGGCGGACGATCATGTTTACCACGAGGCGATCAAGATCCACTTCCTGTTCGTTGACACTCCGATCGGCGTCAATTGCCTCTTCGGCAAGCTTGACGTCCGGACGCTCGTAGCTGGCAATTGCTGCCTGGAGTTGGGCCTCGACCATCCCTCCCATATGGAGAATGCGCGTACGCAACGATTCGAGTTCCTGATCGTACTGCTTGGAAAGATGTTCGCCGTTGCTCAAGATTGCACCTCTTCCGTTTAGCCGAACCGACCGGTGATGTAGTCCTCGGTCTCCTTCTTCCCGGGCCGGATGAAGATCTGGTCCGTCTCGCCGAACTCGATCAACTCGCCCAGGTACAGGAAGGCCGTGTAATCCGAACAACGCGCCGCCTGCTGCATGTTGTGCGTGACGATCAGTATGGAAACGGTATCCTTCAGGCCGTTGATCAGCTCCTCGATCGACGCCGTGGCGATTGGGTCCAGGGCCGAAGTCGGTTCGTCGAACAACAGCAACTCGGGATCGGCCGCCAGGGCGCGCGCGATGCACAGGCGCTGCTGCTGGCCGCCGGAGAGATTCGACGCCAGCCCGTTTAGCCGATCCTTGACTTCATCCCACAGTGCCGCCGCGCGCAGCGACTGCTCGACCTTTTCCGCCACCGCCGCCCGCGGCGCCAGCCCGCGCAGGCGCAGTCCGTATGCCACGTTCTCGAAGATCGTCGTCGGGAACGGATTGGGCTTCTGAAACACCATGCCGATTCGCATGCGCACGTCAATCGGGTCAACGTCCCGCGAAAGTATGTCGACATTGTCCGGATGCAGGCGGATCGAGCCTTCGTAGCGGTTGCCCGGATACAAGTCGTGAATCCGGTTGAAGCAACGCAGGAAGGTCGATTTGCCGCAACCCGACGGACCGATCAATGCCGTTACGCGCTTGTTGTGAATTGCCAGCGAAATGTCCTTGAGGCCGCGGAAGTCCCCGTAGTAAAAGCTCAAGTTGCAGACTTCCGCCTTGATCGGAATGGCTCGGGCGTGATCGATAGCATCCAGGTTTCCCGCGTCGGCCGAGTTGACTATCAACTTCATGTGCTCCGTCGATCTGTGGCGCAATCGCGATCGCGTCCGCGGTTGCCTGCTCAGCGAGTACCACGTTGCCTTTGCAACCCAAGCTCACAGCCCGCCCGGATATCGGTCAGCCCCGGGAGTCTATGACCGCATTGTCACATTATTGTGACATGACACAGTGCCCGAAAAAAGGCAATCTCAGCCGACCGTCGCGGCGAGGCGGTCGGCGACCGTGCGCGCGAAGATCGGATCGGCGGCCTCGACCATGATGCGCAGGACCGGTTCGGTTCCGGACGGACGGACGAGAACCCGGCCGCGGCCATTGAGTTCGTGCTCGACGCGCGAGAGTTCGATAACCAGCGGTTCGTGCGCCTTCCATTGGAAACCAGGTGCGACGCGAACGTTGACCATCGTCTGCGCCAGCATCGCCAGCTCGGCGGTGAGCTCCGCCAAGCTGGCGCCCATGCGCCGCGATGCCGCCAGAACCTGTAGAGCGCTGACAATGCCATCGCCCGTCGTGTGCTTATCGAGGCAGATGAGGTGGCCAGAACTCTCTCCACCGAACAGCCAGCCCCGCTCTTCGAGAATCTCGAGCACATACCGGTCACCGACATTGGCGCGCGCAAAAGGCACGCCCAGCTCCGCCAACCGGCGCTCCAGGGCATAGTTGCTCATCAGTGTACCGACGACGCCGCTGACCGGCCCATGGCGCATGCGCTCACGGACGATCGCAAACAACAGTTCGTCACCGTTGTACGTGCGCCCGCTTCCATCGACGATGACGACACGATCGGCGTCACCGTCGAGCGCAATGCCGAAATCCGCGTCGTTTTCCTGCACGATGCGGCCCAGGTCCTGGGTGTGGACCGCTCCCACTCCGTCGTTGATGTTGAAACCGTTGGGAGTCGCGCCCACTGCAACCACGTCGGCCCCCAATTCGTGGAACACGTCCGGAGCAACGTGGTAGGCGGCGCCATGGGCGCAATCGACGACGAGCTTGAGACCCTTGAGGTCGATTTCGGCCGGAAAGGTGCTCTTGCAAAATTCGATGTAGCGTCCACCCGCATCATCCAGGCGCCGCGCCTTGCCCAATTGCTGCGAGGAAACACACGCGATCGGTCGATCGATCTCCGATTCGATTTCCAGCTCGATCTCGTCGGCGAGCTTCCGGCCCCCGCCGGAAAAGAATTTGATCCCATTGTCCGGATACGGGTTGTGCGAGGCGCTGATCACGACACCGGCGCTTAGCCGCTGCGCACGCGTGAGGTACGCGACCGCCGGCGTCGGCAGTGGCCCGCACAAGACGACATCGACGCCCGCGCTGGAGAACCCGGCCTGCAACGCAGCCTCGAGCATGTAGCCGGAAACCCGCGTGTCCTTGCCGATCAGCACCGCCGGCCGTCCGCTCCGGGTTTCGCGTGCCAGCACGCGACCGGCGGCGTGCCCGAGCCGCAGCACGAATTCCGGCGTGATCGGACCCTCCCCAACGGTGCCTCGAATCCCATCGGTCCCGAAATACTTGCGCTTCAACTTGTTTCCTCCATTGGCGGCGTTGGCGGCCACTCGCCCTGCACGGCCTCCCAAACGGCGATAGCGTCACGCGTCGCAGCGACGTCGTGGACCCGAACGATGCGCGCCCCATTTTGGACGGCGATCAGCGCGGCGGCAAGCGAAGCGCCCAGGCGCTGCGTTACCGGCCTGCCGGTGATCGCTCCCAGCGTCGACTTGCGCGAAACACCGACCAGCAACGGCTGACCGAGGGTGCTCAGCCGCTTGAGGCCGGCGAGCAGTTGCCAATTGTGCCCGTGGGTCTTGCCGAAGCCAAATCCCGGGTCGATCGCAATCCGCTCACGTGCCACTCCTACCGCGCACAATGCATCGCGCCTGCGTGCGAGCCAATCGCCGACCTCGTCCACGACATCATCGTAGACCGGCCGCAGCTGCATTGTGCCCGGCGCGCCCTGCATGTGCATCAGCACCAATCCGCAGTCGGCATCGCGCACGGCGTCCAAGGCCTGGTCCGCGCCAAAGGACCGCACGTCGTTGATGATCGCCGCGCCCAGGTCGAGGGCGGCCCGCATCAGCGCCGGTTGACTGGTGTCGACCGAGACCGGAACGCGCACGCCCTGCAGCGCCCGCAGTACCGGCAGTACGCGCTCCATCTCGACGGCAACATCGATGCGCGACGCGCCCGGCCTGGTCGATTCGCCGCCAACGTCGATGATGTCGACGCCTTCGTCGACCATCTGCTGTGCGTGGGCAACTGCGGCATCGAGGTGAACGAAACGGCCGCCATCGGAAAACGAGTCCGGGGTGACGTTGAGTACACCCATGATTCGGACGCGGTCCAGAGAAAGGCTTACACGCCCGCAGCGCCACAGTGCTGCTGTCGCACCGGGTGGATTGGCCGCGCGCGTGTGGGAAGGTACGGACATCACCGGGCAAAAACGGCCGCCGAGAGGCGGTCGGCCAGCCGAAGCGATCAAACGGTGGGCAAGGTCGTCACGCGGGCTGCGTGGCCTCCTGGATGCCACCGCCGGGCGAACTCGAACTGCCGCTGCTCGATGCGCTGGCCGACGGCGTCTTGGGAGGTCGCGGCGGCCGGCCTTCGATAATGTCGAGGATCTGGTCAGCGTCGATCGTTTCCCACTCCAAGAGTGCCTTGGCCATCGCCTCGACCTTGTCGCGATTTTCCTCGAGCAAGCGCCGCGCCAGATGGTACTGCTCGTCGATGATCCGACGAATCTCGCCATCGACCGTACGCATGGTCTCTTCCGACATGTTCACTGTCTTGGTGATCGAGCGGCCAAGAAATACTTCCCCTTCGTTTTCCGCGTACACCATCGGGCCCAGCACGTCGCTCATTCCGTAGCGCGTCACCATGTCCCGCGCCATCTGCGTCGCACGCTCGAAGTCGTTGCTCGCGCCGGTGGTCATCTGCTTCATGAAAAGCTCCTCGGCCACGCGACCGCCAAACAGTACCGCGATCCGCGCCAGCAGGTAGTCGCGATCGTACGCGTAGCGGTCTTGCTCCGGCAGTTGCATCGTGACGCCCAGCGCGCGCCCACGCGGAATGATCGTCACCTTGTGCACCGGGTCGGTCCGCGGCAGCAGCCGCGCCACCACGGCGTGCCCCGACTCGTGGTAGGCGGTGTTGCGTCGCTCGTCCTCGGACATGACCATGGACTTGCGCTCGGCCCCCATCATGACCTTGTCCTTGGCCTTCTCGAAGTCCTGCATCTCGACCACGCGCGCACCGCGCCGAGCGGCGAACAGCGCCGACTCGTTTACCAGGTTCGCCAGGTCGGCGCCGGAGAAGCCTGGAGTGCCGCGCGCCAGGATGTCGGCCTTGACATCGGAGCCGATAGGAACCTTGCGCATGTGCACCACCAGGATCTGTTCGCGGCCGCGAATATCGGGCAGCGGCACCACCACCTGGCGGTCAAAACGCCCCGGACGCAGCAAGGCTGGATCGAGCACGTCCGGCCGGTTCGTTGCCGCGATCACGATGATCCCCTGGCCGGTTTCAAAACCGTCCATTTCCACCAGCATCTGGTTGAGCGTCTGCTCGCGCTCGTCGTTGCCGCCACCGAGACCGGCACCGCGCTGGCGTCCGACCGCATCGATCTCATCGATGAAGATGATGCAGGGGGCATGCTTCTTGGCGGTCTCGAACATGTCGCGCACGCGCGCCGCACCCACGCCGACGAACATCTCGACGAAGTCGGACCCGGAAATGGTGAAAAAGGGCACCTTCGCCTCGCCCGCAATCGCCTTGGCAAGCAGCGTCTTGCCGGTTCCGGGCGAGCCGACCATCAGCACACCGCGCGGGATCCGGCCACCGAGCTTCTGGAATTTGGAAGGATCGCGCAAGAACTCGACCAGTTCCTGGACTTCGTCCTTGGCCTCGTCGCAACCGGCCACGTCGGCAAAGGTGATGCTGTTGTTGGATTCGTCGAGCATGCGGGCGCGCGACTTGCCAAAGGAAAACGCCCCACCGCGGCCGCCGCCCTGCATCTGGCGCATGAAGAAGATCCACACGCCGATTAACAGAATCACCGGGCCAAAGGCATAAAAGAAACTCAACAGCGGCGATTGGGTTTCGCGTTGTTCGAACTCAAACTTGACATTGGCATCGAGCAGATCCTTGAAAATGCCGCGGTCGTACAAGGTCCCGGTCGTCCGCAGCTGCGTGCCCTCGTTGGTCTGGGCAACGACCTCCGTCATGCCCGGCGAGGTCTCCTGGATGCGAGCGCTCTTTACGTGACCGGCCCGGACTTCGTTGACGAACTGCGAATAGGGAATCTGCTGAACGTTTCCGCCCGACCCCTTCTCCAGCTTTTGGAAGACCGTGAAAAGCACGACGGCTATCACGAGCCAGATTGCGGCCTTAGCGAAGGTGCTGTTGTTCAAGGCGGTACTCCTACCAGATACTGCTGCCGCAACCCTCCGGCGACGCGGGCTGCCCAGGCGGGACACGTTCCCTAGGGCATTCTAGGCTCTTCTCGCCAATATGACAGCCAGGTAATTTGGGCGGGAATACACCCCATATGGGGGCGCCAAGCGCCCGATTTCAAGCCGCTGGGTGCTCCCCGGCCCGCGAAATCTTGCGCGCGCAGGCCAGCAAGTAGATCTCCGCCGATTCCTGGCGCGAAGCCGCCGGCTTGCGCACGAGGACCCGGGAAAAGTGGCGCTTGAGCTGCTCGACATACTGGCTGTAACCGCTGCCCTGGAACGCCTTCGTTAGCAGGCGCCCGTCGGGCTTGAGGTGCTGCAGGGCAAACTCCAGCGCCAACTCCCAAAGGTGAGCGCTGCGGGCCGCGTCGGCGGCGCCGATCCCGCTCAGGTTCGGCGCCATGTCGGACAGGATCAGGTCGGCACGCTGGCCCTGCAGCGACTGCACCAGCCGCTCCACGACCTCGCTATCGCGAAAGTCGCCCTGGATGAATTCGACCCCGGCGATCGAATCCATCGGCAACAAGTCCAGGGCGATCAGCCGGCCCGCCAGAGCACCGTCCCGCACTCCGCCGAGGCGCTCGACCACCACCTGGGTCCAGCTGCCGGGCGCCGCCCCCAGGTCGATGACGACCGCGCCGGGGCGCACAAGCCGGTCGCGTCGGTCGATCTCGATGAGCTTGTAGGCCGCCCGCGATCGATAGCCATGGCGCGTCGCGGCCTGGACGTACGGGTCGTTGATGTGCCGCTCGATCCAAGCACGGTTGGAGCGGTGCTTGGAGGCAGTCTTGGCGTTCTTCGTCTTTCCGGACATGAGAAAGTCTTCGCAACGGCCGCAGTTACTCGAATTCGCAGCGGCTTGCGTCCGTGCGGGCGCTAGGCAACGAAAACCAACGGGCTATCATTGCAGGACTCATCGCGACCACCGGCGAGCGTTTGACCAGACGAACATGGCGGAATTATCCCTGTCGCACGAGCAATGCCTTCGGCTGCGCGCCCAAGCACACCGCCTCAACCCGGTCGTCCTGCTGGGAGCAGCCGGGCTCAGCGACGCCGCATTGCGGGAGATCGACCGCGCACTGCGCTCGCATGGCTTGATCAAGGTCCGGGCCGCGGGAGCGGACCGCGCTGACCGGGACGTCATTTTTCGGGCGATGGCTGAACCGCTCGGCGCGGCACGGGTGCAAGTGATCGGCAACACCTTCGTGCTGTTCCGGCCACTACCCCGGATCGAGCCACCAGCGGCCGCTGCCGGAGCGCCCAAGCGCGGCGCCTCGGCCAGGAGCGGTGCGCCTCTGGACGCCCGTGCCGCCCGCCGCGCGCCAAAACCGCCGCCGCCTGGGTCGGGGCCAAGACGCGCGCCCGGCCGCGGGGCGCGTCAGCGGTAACGCACGTCGAGAATCTCGTACTCGCGCTTGCCGCCCGGCGCCACGACCGTCGCCACGTCACCCACGCTCTTGCCGATCAGCGCGCGCGCGGTGGGGCTCGATACCGATATCAGTCCCGCCTTGATGTCGGCCTCGTCGTCGCCGACGATCTGGTATTGCACGCGATTGCCGGATTGAACCTCCTCGAGGTCGACCATCGCGCCAAAGACGATGCGCTCGCCCGCGTCAACGGCTGCCGGGTCGATGATCTGCAGGCTCGATAGCTTGCCCTCCAACTCCTGGATCCGGCCCTCGATAAAACCCTGCCGCTCGCGGGCTGCCTCGTACTCGGCATTTTCCGAAAGATCACCCTTTTCGCGCGCCTCCTTGATCGCCTGGATGATGCCGGGGCGATCAACGGACTTGAGGCGCACGAGTTCAGCCTTGAGTCTTTCGGCCCCGCGTGCCGTGATGGGAATTGCCGCCATAGGTGACATTCATCCGCTTCTAGCCAAGCTTCGGGCCGAATTAGGGCGACGCCGCTGGATCGAACATACCAAGAAAAGGCCCCGGCAACCGCCGGGGACGATGCACACCAATGTACCGATGCTGCCGATCGCTGTCCAGCGGCCGGTAACCTCGGGCACGCAAGCTTCCACCGCGCTCCCCCACCCCTGTGGTCGACATGGCCGCTTCAGGCCGCGGCAATCTGCCGATGCAAGGACTGCAAGTCGTACACCTCCAGCGCGGCAAGATGGCGCATGCCTTCGACCGCGGCGCGACCGCCCGCCACGGTCGTGTAATAGGTGACCCTCTGGGCCAGCGCCGTGGTGCGAATCGAGCGCGAGTCGGCGATCGCGGAGCGCTTTTCTTCGACCGTCGTGATCACCAGATCAATCTCGCCGTTCTTGAGCAGATCGACCACGTGCGGCCGACCGTCCTTCACCTTGTTGACCGCTTTCACCGGAATTCCTGCGGCCTCGACAGCCGCCGCGGTGCCGCGCGTGGCAACTAGGCTGTACCCCATTTCGTTCAGTAGCCTTGCGATCTCAACGGTCTTTGGCTTGTCCAAGTCCTTGACGCTCAGAAACACAGTCCCGCGAGGCGGCAAGGTCGCGCCTGCAGCCAGCTGCGACTTGAACAGGGCCTCACCGAAGGTCTTGCCCACGCCCATCACTTCGCCAGTGGACCGCATCTCGGGCCCCAGAAGCGGGTCGACGCCGAGGAACTTGGAAAAAGGGAATACCGATTCCTTGACCGAGAAGTACGGCGGTACGACATCGACACGCACGCCTTGCTCGCGCAGGCTGCGCCCCAGCATGCAGCGGGCGGCGATCTTTGCCACCGCAACGCCGGTCGCTTTGGACACGAACGGTACGGTCCGAGAAGCGCGCGGGTTTACTTCCAGCACGAAGACGACTCCGCCCTGAATGGCAAACTGCACGTTCATCAGGCCGATCACCCGGAGCGCGCGCGCCATCTGTTCCGTTTGCCGCTTGAGCTCCTCGACCGTGGCGGCCGAGAGCGAATAGGGAGGCAGGGAACAGGCCGAGTCCCCCGAGTGCACGCCGGCCTGCTCGATGTGCTCCATCACTCCCGCGATCGTGACCTGTTCGCCGTCGCTGATGCAGTCGACGTCGACCTCGATCGCGTCATCGAGGAACCGGTCCAGCAGCACCGGGGATTCGTTGGAGACCTTGACTGCTTCGCGCATATAGCGCTCGAGATCGCGCGTCTCATGGACGATCTCCATCGCCCGTCCCCCCAGTACATAGCTGGGCCGAACCACCAGCGGGAAGCCAATCTCCTCGGCCAGGCGCAGCGCGTCGGCTTCATTGCGGGCCGTGCGATTGGGCGGTTGCTTCAATCCGAGTCGCTGCAGCAGCTGTCGAAATCGTTCCCGATCCTCGGCGACGTCAATCGAGTCCGGACTCGTCCCCACGATGGGCACGCCGTTGGCCTCGAGATCGCGTGCGAGCTTGAGCGGGGTCTGACCGCCGTACTGCACGATCACGCCGAGCGGCCTCTCGCGATCGACAATTTCGAGCACGTCTTCGAGGGTCAGCGGTTCAAAGTACAGCCGGTCGGAGGTATCGAAATCCGTGGATACGGTTTCCGGATTGCAGTTGACCATGATGGTCTCGAACCCGTCCTCGCGCAGCGCCAGCGCCGCATGCACGCAGCAGTAATCGAACTCGATACCCTGTCCGATCCGGTTCGGACCACCCCCCAGGACCATGACCTTGCGCCGATCCGTCGGCGCCGCCTCGCATTCCTCGCCATAGGTCGAATACAGGTAGGCAGTGGAAGTGGCAAATTCCGCAGCGCAGGTATCGACCCGCCGGTAGACGGGCCGAACGCCGTGCGCCCGGCGCGCCGCACGCACGCTGTCGGCACTGGCCCCGAGCAGGGTCGCCAGCCGGGCGTCGGAGAAGCCTTTGCGCTTGAGCAGCATCCAGTCGTTGCCATCGAGGGACCCGATGCGGCAGCCCGCCAAGCGCCGCTCGAGCTGCACGAGCTCTTCGATCTGGGCCAGAAACCAGGGATCGATCCCCGTCTCCTCGAATATCAGTTCCAGCGACATGCCCAGGCGAAAGGCATCGGCGACGAACCAGATCCGGTGCGGACCCGGTTCGCCGATCTCCTCGATGACCTCGTCGCGGTCGGCCGACATCTCGTTCAAGCCGTCGACCCCGGTCTCGAGGCCCCGCAGCGCCTTCTGGAACGATTCCTGGAACGTGCGGCCGATCGCCATCACCTCGCCCACGGACTTCATTTGGGTCGTCAGGTGGTTATCCGCCTGGGGAAATTTCTCGAACGCGAAGCGCGGGACCTTGGTCACCACGTAGTCGATCGTGGGCTCGAACGATGCCGGTGTTGCGCCGCCGGTAATCTCGTTGCGCAGTTCATCGAGCGAATAGCCCACGGCGAGCTTGGCGGCGACCTTGGCGATCGGGAAACCGGTCGCCTTCGACGCCAGGGCGGAGGAGCGCGAAACGCGCGGATTCATCTCGATCACGATCATGCGGCCATCGCGCGGGTGCACGGCAAATTGAACATTCGAACCACCCGTGTCCACGCCGATCTCGCGCAAGATGGAAATCGAGGCGTCGCGCATCAGCTGGAATTCCTTGTCGCTCAGTGTCTGCGCCGGAGCCACCGTGATGGAGTCGCCCGTGTGTATCCCCATCGGGTCGAGATTCTCGATCGAGCACACGATGATGCAGTTGTCGCGACCATCGCGCACCACTTCCATCTCGAATTCCTTCCACCCGATAAGCGACTCCTCGATGAGCAGTTCCCGCGTTGGCGAAAGTTCAAGTCCGCGCTGGCAAATGGTGACGAACTCCTCCATGTTGTAGGCGATCCCCCCGCCCGTTCCGCCAAGGGTGAAGCTCGGACGGATCACGGCGGGGAAACCCACCAGCTCCTGCACCGCCAGGGCTTCGGGCAAGGAATGCGCGACCGCGGACATCGCCGAAGCCAGCCCGATGCGGGTCATCGCCTGTTTGAACTGCTGGCGATCCTCCGCCTTTTCTATGGCGGCCGGCGAGGCGCCGATCAATTGGACGCCGTGGCGCTCCAGTACACCGTTGCGATGCAGATCCATCGCGCAATTGAGCGCCGTCTGGCCGCCCATCGTGGGCAGGATCGCATTGGGCCGCTCGCGGGCAATGATCCGCTCGAGCACCTGCCAGGTGATCGGCTCGATGTAGGTTACGTCGGACAAACCCGGATCCGTCATGATCGTGGCCGGATTGCTGTTGACCAGGATGACGCGGTACCCCTCCTCGCGCAGCGCCTTGCAGGCTTGTGCGCCGGAGTAGTCGAATTCGCACGCCTGCCCGATCACGATGGGTCCGGCGCCGATGATGAGGATCGAGTTAATGTCGGTGCGGCGGGGCATGGCGACTTCGCGGCTTCATCCGTTGACGACGGAGCCGAGGCGGCCCCGGACGCTGGCATCCATCAGCTCGACAAACCGATCGAACAGGTAACCAATATCCTTTGGTCCAGGACTGGCCTCCGGATGGCCTTGAAAGCAAAAGGCCGGGCGGTCCGTGCGCCGAAACCCTTGCAAGGAACCATCGAACAGGGAAACGTGACTGACGCGGCAATTGGCGGGCAGGCTAGCCGAATCAACCGCAAAACCGTGGTTTTGCGTGGTAATGAGGACCCGCCCGGACTCCAGGTCCTGCACCGGGTGATTGGCCCCGTGGTGGCCGAACTTCATCTTTCTGGTCTGTGCCCCGCAAGCCAGCGCCATGATCTGGTGTCCGAGGCAAATGCCGAACGTCGGCAAGCCCCGCTCCATCAGCTCGCTCGCCGCCGCAATCGCATAGTCGCAGGGCTCCGGATCGCCGGGCCCGTTGGACAGGAAAATCCCGTCGGGTTGCAGCCGCAACACCTCGGCCGCGCCCGTACGCGCCGGAACCACGGTGAGCCGGCAGCCACGCTGGGCCAGCATCCGCAAGATATTGCGCTTGATGCCGAAGTCATAGGCGACGACGTGATACCGCGGCGACCCCATATGGCCGAACCCGCGCTCCAGGGTCCATTCCGTTTGCTCCCAGCGGTACGGAGTCTGCACCGACACGACGGAGGCCAGGTCCAGTCCGTTCATTCCGGGGAAGGTTCGCGCAAGCGCAATGGCCGCCGCCGCATCGTCGCCGACGACTACCGCGCCGGCCTGCGCGCCACCGTCGCGCAGGCGCCGCGTCAGACTGCGCGTATCGACACCCGCGATCGCAACCACCGAACGTTCGAGCAGGAACGAATGCAGGTCGCGCTGGGAGCGGAAATTGGAGGCGCGCACCGGAACATCGCGCACGACCAGCGCCGCAGCAAAAACCCGTTCCGATTCATCGTCCTGCGCATTGGTCCCGACGTTGCCGATATGGGGGTAGGTCAAGGTCACGATCTGCCGCGCGTAACTCGGATCGGTGAGGATCTCCTGGTACCCTGTCAGGGCCGTATTGAAGACCACTTCCCCGACCGCCGCGCCGGCAGCGCCGATCGAAACGCCGCGAAATACCGTCCCGTCGGCGAGCGCAAGCACCGCTGCGGGGCGGGAATGATCGATCAGGCTGGGCACCAAAGCTCCTGGAGAACACCGGTGTGACCGCGGCGTACACCAAATTTCCCGGCTGGAGAGCACAATCTGCCCGTCCGCCGTGGCATACCACCGCGCGACCAACCGGAAACTGCGAGGTCACGCTGGTGAAACTATTGGATTATAACGGGCCTGGCTCGGCCTGCCGCGCACTTGCAGGAAGCGGGCACCTGCCTGCGGTGGGCGGCCGGCGCCGAACGCCCGTACCATCGTTGCTCGGCTTGCTTGCGGATCAGACCGGAAACTGAAGATTGCACCATGCTGCTCCTCCCCTATAGCGACAAATCCGTTGCGCGCAGCTTCCCCGTCGTAACGGCGCTACTCGTCGTGCTCTGCACCGTCGTGCTGTTCGCGTTCCAGAGCCAGGATGCGCTGCGCGAGCAGCACGCTTTTGAGTTCTATCACGACAGCGGGCTGGACAAGATCGAATTGCCCCGCTACGAGGAGTACCTGGCGGCGAATGCCGATTCCGCGTCGGCCGAGCGCCTGCACCTGCTGCACGCGGCCGGGACCATGAGCCTGACGGCGGCACAACTGATGCAAGGCGATGCGTCGTTCCAGCGCCAGCTGCATGCCCAGCGCATCGTGCGCGAAGACGAACCCGGCTATGCCAGCTGGAGTGCCGACCGCAAGCACTTCGATGCGCTGCTCGGCTCGACCGTCCAGGCGCGCTTTTCCCTTGGGCGATCCGACGTGCAGGAGGTCTGGCGCTTCATCACCTACTCGTTTCTCCACGCCGGTATCGGGCACTGGCTGGGCAACATGCTCGTGCTGGTGCTGGTCGGGCCGTTCGTGGAGGCCGCTCTGGGGCGTTTCCGGTTCGCCATCGCCTTCCTCGCGGGCGGCGCCGCGGCGGGCGCCTTGCACGTGCTCGTTTCTGATGCCAGCGTCATCGGGGCCTCGGGCGCGATCGCGGCGACGGTCGGGATGCTCGCGGTCTTGTATGGGACCAGCAAGGTGCCGGTCTTTTACTGGGTCTTCATCGTGTTCGGCACAACGCGCATTCCGGCGCTGGCACTGTTGCCGGTCTGGCTGATCAACGAGGGCTACCAGTGGTCCTTGCAGGCCAAGGGGCCGCTGTCGGGCGCGACGGTTGCCTACGGCGCCCATATAGGCGGTCTCTGCGCCGGTGCGGTCATTGCGCGCTTGCTGCGGCCGCGCCAGGCTCCCGGATCGCGGGCGGCCCAGGGGACGGCGGCCGCCGATAGGCGGCATACCGAGCAGGGTTCGACGCTCGTCGTCCAGGCGCAGGACGCCGCCTCGCGCTTGGACATCCGTAGGGCCACGCAGCTATATCGGCAATTGGTGGAGCTCGAACCCAAGCGCACGGAGTACCTGGGCGCGTACCTGAACGTGGCCCTGCTCGGCGCCGACGAGGAGGTGTTGCAAGATGCCGCGCTGCGATTGCTGTGGGCCAAGTTCCGGACGCCGACGGACGACCTGCGCAAGACGTTCCTGCAGCTCACCCAGCCAAAGGTTCTCAAGGTGCTACCGATCGACGAACACTTGCGCCTGGCGCGGCGCCTAGTGCGCTTTCGCGAGGACGCGGCGGCACTGCGCGTGATCGACGCCTTGCTGCGGGACGATCACCTGCGGCAGCTATACGGACGCCAGCTCGCGGATTGCCTGTTGGGGCTGTTCACGGCATACACGCGTCACGGCCTGCACAAGCAGGCCGAACAGATCAACTCCCGTCTTTCGACGTACTTCCCCTCCGCCGATCAGCTGGGCGGTGTAGCACCCACCCATCGCCCGCCGTCGACACTGCTCAGTTCCATGCGGCCGACGGCCGGCGGAATATCGCTGACGCGACCGGATTCCCAGATTTCCCCGACCACCCGATCCGACAAGTTTCGAGGGTAGCGAGCCGTCAAGACTCTCCTGGCCCGCGTTGCGCCGGGACCGGGGTTGCGGCCGCGGGGATCGGCGCGGCAAGCGCGCTTGCGCCGGCCTCGAACCGCGCCAAGTAGCGCTTGGCCTCCGCCGCCGCGGGGCTGTCCGGGTAGCTCTTGGTGACGTGCTGCAGCAAGGCCTGCGCCTCCGATGCGCGATCGGCCTGCAGCAACACCCGTCCGCCCACGACGTACACCTCCGGAATCTTCGGGTGGCCCGGATACTTGCGGTCGAATCCGCGAATCAACTCGGCCGCGAGCTCGGGCCTGATCGCCTCGATCGCGGCGCCTGCCAATTGCGGTAAGCGTGCGGGGTCCCGCGGAGAGAAGGTCGGGATCAATTTGCGGGTCTGCTCGAACAAGGTCAGGGCCTCCTTGACGTTCGATGCCGCCAACAGCAGCTCCAAGTAGCGTTCCGCGTGGTCCTCGATCCGGGGCTTGGCGCCCTCGTGTAACAGCAAGGTATGCAGGCGGGCATGCAGCGACAAGTCCGCGGGACGCGCGCGCAGCTCGTCGCTGAGCAGCTCGATCGCCTCGCGAAACTCGCCGGCCGCGACCAATTTGCCGATCAGGGCCTCCCGCAACCGACGCGCGTGCGCCGACGAGCTCATCGGGCCACGAACCCGCGTGTCCCCAGGCCCAACCACGGCGATTCCCAGCACGGCGTTGTACTGGAACATGGTGTAGCCGATGAGCGCGCAGGTGAGGACGAGAAAGTAGTTTCCGACGAGCGAGACGACCAGCCAGGTGAGGCCCAGCGACACCATGGACACCGGCGCCGCCGTCGTCGCGGCGTCGACCGCATGCGCCGCATCGGCCGCGGGCGCCGCGGCGTGGCCCGGACCCGGCAGCAGCACGTGCAAGGCCTGCTGGGACCCGATGAGGAGCATAAGCAAGAATAGGCACAGCAGCAGGTAGGGAGGACCGATGCTCCATGCCGTTCGCGCGCACCGTGTCGGATTGACGGCGTCGGCAAAACTGTCCGTCATCGTCATCACCATGACCGAGGCAGGCAGCAGCAGGGCAAATGCCAGTAGGGCCAGCAGGACGAGCACCCCCGGCAGCACCAGGTGCCCCACGACGATGATCAGCGCGGGCACAACCACCATGACCAGGAACATCTTGACCGGGCGCCGCCAATCGCCGGATTCCTCTTGCCGCGGATACGTGCGTGAATCCAGGTAGCCGAACGCCGACCGCTCAATGACCAGAAAGGCAAAGCGCGCGATGTAGAGCGCGGCGGCGCACCACGCAAACAAAATCAGCAACCCAGCCCGTAGCGGCGCCGTGGCCAGATAGGGGTAACTGAACATAGCGACCACGCAGAACAGCAGGGTCGAAAACACGTTGCGCAGCAACGGCGCCCGTTGCAGCGGGAACAGGAACAACCGCGGCATGCGCTGCCAGAACGGCGTCACCGCAACCGCGGAGGGATCGGCCGGCGTCGCGGTTTCGTTCATTGCGCAAACTACTGCGCCCGGCGATCGAGCATGGCTTGCGCGATCGTATTGACGTCGGTGTATTCAAGTTCCGCGCCCGCCGGGACACCCCGCGCGAGCCGGGTCACCTTGAGCTGCGGGTCGCGACCCTGCACCAGCTCCGATATGAAGTGCGCGGTCGCATCGCCTTCCGGAGTGAACGATGTCGCCACGATCAACTCGCGTACGACCCCGTCATCGGTGCGCGTCGCCAGCTGGGCCAGGTCGATCTCCTTCGGGCCGATGCCATCGAGCGGCGACAGGCGGCCAAGCAGCACGAAATACATTCCACCGTACGACAGGGACTGTTCGATCACCATCTGGTCGGCCGGCGATTCGACGACACATAGCAGCGAGGGATCGCGGCGCGGATCGGCGCACGTCTCGCAGATCTCCAGCTCGGTAAGCGTGTTGCACCGGGCACAGCGGCCGACCCGTTCAGCGGCCGTCAGCAACGCTTGGCCGAGGACGATCGCCAGGTCCCGCTCGTGCTGCAGCAGGTGAAAGGCGATGCGCTGGGCCGAGCGCGGCCCGAT
>Ga0209415_10009720_pt1 | contig 16473 bp, 16 predicted proteins | sample PeaSoiSIISIP2007_FD_187696 | JGI IMG/M metagenome (GOLD analysis project Ga0209415, IMG submission 187696) | Peat soil microbial communities from Weissenstadt, Germany - SII-SIP-2007 (SPAdes) (version 2) | ecosystem: Environmental > Terrestrial > Soil > Wetlands > Peat | place: Germany...
GGCGACCGCGATCCCGCCGAGCAGCCACCGCGAGAGCCGCTCGCGCAGCACCCAGGTGGCGAGCACGGCGATCATGATCGGGGCGACATTGACCAGCATCGCCGCCGTTCCCGCGTCAACCAGGCGCTCGCCCTGGTTGAGCGCGACGTTGTAGACGCCGAACCACAGCACGCCGCAGATCGCGATCGCAGGCATCTCCCGCCACGGCGGGGGACTGATCCGGCGGCGCCTCATCAGTGCACTCAGCGCCACTGTCCCGACGAGCAGGCGCCCGAGCGCGAGCGGGCCTGGCGCGAAGTGCGTCCGCGCCGTGCGGATCGCCACAAACGCCGAAGCCCACAGCAGCGTCGTGACCACGATCGCGACGAGGACCGCCGGGCCCTCGTCGCGGCGCGAGTCGGCGGCGGGCGCGGTCGCCGTCGTCGCGGTCATCGCGGCGTGCGAGCGCGTGAGCGGCAGGACATCCCCGCGCACCATAGTGAGGCGACCGCGACTCGGGTCATGACCAACAAACGCAGCCCCCGCCCGATCCGTGAGGGCGGCCGATGAGATCGCGGCCGACGCCGCCCGGATGCTGCGAGACTGCAGCGATCGCGCGATCCTCCGGTGACGCACAGGATCACCGCCCCGCCGCCGAACCCTCAGCGGCGGCGCACGGCGATGCCGAGGACCGGCCGGAGCTCACGCCGGGACTCGGTGAACAACTCTTCCTGACGCTCAGCGGCGAGGAGACCCGCTCGCTCTACACCCAGGCCGACGTCCCCGACACCGCTCTGATCGGCGTTCCGGGCAGCTACCCGTTCACCCGCGGCATCTATCCGTCGATGTACCGCGGCCGGCTGTGGACGTTCCGCCAGTTCGCCGGCTTCGGCACCGCTGTGGAGACCAATCAGCGGTTTCGCTACCTGCTCGACCACGGGCAGGACGCCCTGTCCACCGCCTTCGACATGCCCTCGCTGATGGGCCTGGACTCCGACTCGCCGCGCAGCGAAGGCGAGGTCGGGCGCGAGGGAGTGGCGATCGACACGCTCGACGATATGACGGACCTGTTCGCCGGGATCGACCTGCGCGAGGTCAGCGTGTCGATGACGATCAACGGACCCGCCGCGATCATGCTCGCCTTCTTCGTCGTGGCCGCGACGGCGCAGGGCGCCCGGCCGGAGCAGCTTGCCGGGACGATCCAGGCCGACATCCTGAAGGAGTACATCGCGCAGAAGGAATGGTGCTTCCCGATCGACGCCGGGGTCCGCCTGCAGGGTGACATGATCGAGTGGTGCACGGCGAACATGCCGCGCTGGCATCCGGTGTCGATCTCCGGCTACCACATCCGCGAGGCGGGCGCGACCGCGGCCCAGGAGCTGGCCTTCACCCTCAAGAACGGCTTCACCTATGTCGAGGAGCAGCTCGCCCGCGGTCAGGACGTCGACAGCTTCGCGCCCCGGCTCTCGTTCTTCTTCAACGCCCAGATCGACTTCTTCGAGGAGATCGCGAAGTACCGTGCCGCGCGCCGCATCTGGGCGCGGGAACTGCGAGAGCGGTACGGCGCCCGCGACCAGCGCTCATGGCTGCTGCGCTTCCACACCCAGACCGCGGGTGTCTCCCTGACCGCGCAGCAGCCGCTCAACAACATCGCGCGCACAGCGATCGAAGCGCTCGCCGGCGTGCTCGGTGGGACGCAGTCCCTGCACACCAACAGCTACGACGAGGCGCTCGCGCTTCCGACCGAGGAGGCCGTGCAGATCGCGCTGCGCACGCAGCAGATCATCGCGCATGAGACCGGCGTCACGAACACCGTCGATCCGCTCGGCGGTAGCTACTTCGTCGAGTACCTGACCGACCGCATCGAGGAGCAGGCGTACGGCTACTTCCGGCGCATCGACGAGCTCGGCGGGATGGTCGAGGCGGTCAAGCGCAACTATCCGCAGCGCGAGATCGCCGACGCCGCGTTCGCATTGCAGCAGCGAATCGACCACGGCGATCGGGTCGTCGTCGGGGTCAACCGCTACGCGGTCGACGACGAGAGCGCGATCGCGACGCTGCAGATCGACCCGACGCTCGAGCGGACCCAGATCGAGCGCCTCGCCGCCGTTCGCGCGCGCCGTGACGGCCCGGCCGTGCAGGCAAGCCTGGCCGCGCTGCGCGACGCCGCACGGACGCCGCGCAACCTGATGGAACCGCTGCTGGACGCCGCGCGCGCCCACGCCAGCGAGGGCGAGGTTGTGTCGGCCCTGCAGGAGGTCTGGGGCTGCTTCACCGAGACGCCGGTCTTCTGAGGCCGCGAGACGCCACGACCTCGGGGCCCCGGCGCCGCGCGGGGCCGTCCGCGCCACCCGCTGCGCGCGCCGACTATTCGACGATGTCGGCCTCGCCGTCGCTGCCGTGCTCAGCGCTCGCCGCGCTCTCGCCAGCCGCGCCCTCGCCGCTGAGGCGCGCCTGCAGCTCGCGGATGTGATCGACGCCGGCCGTGAGGTCGCCGTGCGATAGCTCGCCGCGGTCGACCAACCCGAACGCCGTCTTGCCGAGATCGCTGTACGCCTGGCTCAGCTCACGCTTTGTGGCAACGGTCTGCGCCTGCTTCTGCGCTGAGCTGGCGGCCTGCTCGGCGCCGGCCTTCACCTTGTCGAATAGGCCCATCTTCGTTCGCCTCCATCGTGCGTGGTTGTTGATCGAAACTGGAGCTTCGCACCTCTTGCGTCAATCCGGAGCGTCGTCGGCACAGCGCTCGCAGGCGCCGTGCAGGATCACCTCGTGCTCTGCGACCTTCAGCGCCACATCCCGGCTGACTCGGCGGAGCTCGCGCTCGAGGCCCTCGTCGACGAACGGGTAGAGCCGGCCGCAACGGTCGCAGACCATGTGGTGGTGGTGACCGCTGCCGTGGCGGATCGGCTCGTAGCGAACGACGCCGTGTCCGACCTCGATCCGCATCACCAGCTCAGCCTGCTCGAGCTCCTCGAGGATCCGGTAGACGCTCGCGCGCGACACGGAGCGGTCGGCGCGATCGAGCGCCGCGCCGATCTCAACCGCCGAGAGCGCGCAGCGCTGCTCGCCCAGCAGCCCGATCACCGCGCGGCGCGCGCCGCCGCGACGATAGCCCGCGGCGATCAGGCGCCGATCCGCTCGAACCACCCAGTCCTCGTGTTCGCTCATCGCATCCATCGTAGAACCCCCGCGAGCCGGCGCGGCGTGGCGGCGAACGCGATCAGGTAGAAACCGCCAGCGACGAGCACGATCGCGCTGCTCGGCGGGAGTGCGGCGACCCGGTAGCTGAGCGTGATCCCGATCCAGACCGACGCGAGCGCCAGGGTCGCTGCGAGCGCCATGCCGGTCCAGGGGTTCGCGGTCAGGCGGTGGGCCGCGCCCGCGGGCGCGGCCAGCAGACCGAGCAACAGGAGCGCGCCGACGGCCTGAGTCGCTTCGGCGGCGTCGGCGCCGACCAGCACCAGGAAGACGCCGCCGAGCAGGCGTGCCGGCACGCCGCGGGCGATCGCGACCGCCGGATCGAGCGACACGAACAGCAGTGGCCGGGCGATCGCAAGCGTCGCGGCGATCAGAATCAAGGCGACAACGGCGGCCAGCGTGGCCTCCCCGCTGCTCAGGCCGAAGATCGATCCGAACAGGGCGCGGGCGCCAACGATCCCAGCGCCGCCCGAGCTGCTCGCGTTGAAGATGTCCAGGAGCAGCACCCCCAGTCCGAGGATCCAGGCGAAGACGACACCCACCGTCACATCGTCGGCGCGCGCGCGCTCACCGAGCGCGGCGAACAGCAGCGCCATCGCCACGGTTGCCGCGAACAACCCGATCCGCAGGTCGATGCCGGCCGCCGCGGCCGCGAGGGCGCCGGTGAAGGCGACGTGGCTGAGCGCGTCGCCGGCAAAGACCTGAGCGCGCAGGACGATGAAGTAGCCCAGCAGCCCGCTCGCCACGGCGATCAGCGAGCCGGCGAGCAGGGCATTGCGAACGAACGGCAGCGCGAACATCAGCCGCGCAGCTCGCGAACCGCTCGCGCCACGGCGTAGAGCGCCAGGGCGATGGTGGTGACGGCGAAGCCGAGCGCCACGTTGGTGAAATAGGACAGCGTCATTGCCGCCCAGGTCTCGCTCACCGCCAGCGCCAGCGCCAGCGCCAGACTCAGGCGCACCCGGGCCGTGATCAGCTGGGCGGTCGCAGCCGGGGCCACGAGCAGCGCGAAGGTGAGCAGCACACCGACGATCTGGGCGATCGCGGCGACCGCCAGCCCGAGGAGAACGAGGAAGATGACCGACAGCGCGCGCACGGGCACCCCGTCCGCGTTCGCCGAGCGCTCGTCGACCGAGGCGTAGAAGAGCGGGCGCCCGATGACGGCGAGCACTGCGGCGGCGAGCGCCGCCACGACGAGGAGGGTTTGGACCTGGCCGGCGCTGATCCCGACGAAGGAGCCGAACAGCAGCGTCTCGACGCTCTCGAGGATGCCGCCGTAGAGCGAGAGAAAGAGGAAGCCCAGGCCGAGCGCCACGGCGCCCACCGTGCCGACCACGGCCGATTCCTGCATCGCGCTGCGCCGCCCGCCCACGCGCGAGCCGAACGCGATCGCCAGCGCGCCACCGACGGCGAAGAGGAAGTAACCGGGCGCCAGTGGCAGACCGGCGAGAGCCGCCCCGCTCGCTCCGGGGAACGACATCACCGAGAGCGTGTGACAGACGAAGGTCTCGCGCCGCAGCACGACGAACCAGCCAACCAGCGCGGCGATCACCGCCACGATCGTGCCGGCCTGCAGCGCGTTGACCATGAACGGGTACTGCAGTAGCTGGTTCAGATCGCTGACGGGGTTGATCGAGAACGAGGGGTTCATCAGTGTTCGTGCCCGTGGTGAGCCGGCATGTCGGGCTGGCCGACGACGACCAGGCGCCCGTCCGAGCGACGTAGCACCTCGACGCCGGCGCCGTACAACGCGCTCAGCGTGTCGGTCGTGATCACCTCGGCCGGGGTCCCCGACACCGCCCGACCGCGCGCGAAGTAGATGACGCGGTCCAGGTAGGAGAGCAGCGGGTTGACATCGTGCGCCACCAGCGCCACGGTGATGTTCTGCTCGCGGCACAGGCGCTGAACCAGCGACGAGACGGACGCCTGATTCGGCAGGTCCAGGCTGTCGAGCGGCTCGTCCAGCAGCAGCAGCTCCGGCGAGCGGGCGAGCGCCTGCGCGATCAGCAGCCGTTGCTGCTCCCCGCCCGAGCACTCGCCGATCGGACGGTTCGCGTAGGCGCCGGCCCCCACCTCGGCGATCACAGCGTCGATCCGTGCCCGCGCTGCCGAGCGGCGAGCTCCGAACCCTCCCGGCAGCGGTGTGCCCCAGCGCGCACCGTCGAGGCCCAGCGCGACGAGGTCCCGTCCCCTGACCCGCACGCTCTCGTCGAAGCTGCGGCGCTGCGGCAGATAGCCGATCCGTTGACGGCGCTCGCCGGGCGCGGCTCCGAGCACCGTGGCGCTGCCCGCCTGGAGTGCCTGCAGGCCCAGCAGCAGCTCAAGAAAGGTCGACTTCCCGGCGCCGTTGGGACCGAGGATGCCGACGAACTCGCCGGCCGCCAGTTCGATGTCGACGCCGCTCCAGACGGTCGAGCCGCCGCGGGTGACCGTCGCTCCGCGCAGCTCGACGACGGCGCTCATCGCGCCCTCGAGCGCGCGAGCGCGCGGAGCAGCCGCCGCAACTCGCTCACCTGCCACTGCTGGAAGCTGTCGCCGGCCGGCGCCAGCGTCTCGGTCACCGTCACGACGGGGATTCCGGCGGCGCGCGCGAGCTGGTTGACGCGCTCCACGTCGGGCGTCACGTTCTGGCTGTTGAAGATCCAGACCGCGATCAGGTGCTTCTGCGCCTGGCGGTCCACCGTCTGCTTGTCGGCCGCGGTGACGTCCGAGCCCTCCGCGATCGCCCTGGCGAAGCTGTAGGGGGTCAGCAGGCGCAGCCCCAGCGCGAGGCCGAGCGGCTGAAAGATGCTCTCGCTGTAGCCGACCGCCACGCCGTGGTAGCGGGCGCGGATCTCGGCGATGAGCGCGTGGTAGGCGGCGAGTCCGTTGGTCTCGAAAGCGCGCTCTCGCGCGCGGAAGTACGCACGGTCAGCCGGCGCCAGCCGCGTCAGCGCCGCCACGATCCCGGCCACCACGCGCCGGACGCTGTTGGGCGAGTACCACTGGTGCGGGTTGGCGCCGGCGCGCAGCCCGAGCAGGTCGCCGACGTTCAGGGTTACGCGGCCGGGCAGCGGATCGGCGGCGAGCAGCCTGGGCGCCCAGTCGTCGTAGCCGATCCCGTTGACGATCGCCAGCTTGGCGGCGGCGAGGGCGCGCGCGTCCGCGGGTGTCGGATCGTAGCTGTGAGGGTCGGTGTTCGGGTTGACGATGATGCTCGTCACGCTCGCCCTGGGCCCGGCCAGCTGGCGCGCGATCGACCCCCAGAAGTTCTCGGCCGCGACGATCCGCAAACCCCTGCCGGCACCGGCACCGGCGCCGCAGCCGGCGAGCGCCACCGCCACGCAGAGCAGCAGCGGTGCGAGACCCGGCGTGCGGCGGATTGACATCTGGACTCCTCGGTCGCGCTGGCGTGCGGGTCGCGCCCGCCAGCAGGTAAAGGTGAGACTTGATCTTATATGAGAACGATTCCCGGCCTGCCCCCGCGCGCGCGGTATGTAACGCTGCACGGCACCCGCGGCGTCGCGGCGCTCACCAATGTCCGTGCCACCGACCACCGAACCGATCATGGCCCGAGCAGCCACGGAGAACTTCCCCGTGGCCTCACGCCTCTTGCCGGGCGGGCTGCGAAAGCACCTGCTGGCGATCTACGGGTTTGCACGCCTCGTCGACGAGCTCGGCGACGAGATCTCGGGAGACCGACTGGCGGCACTCGACTGGCTCTCGAACGAGCTCGACCGAGCGTTCGCCGGCACGGCCACGCACCCCCTGCTGAGCGCCCTGGCCCCGACGATCGCCGCGTGCGAGCTCTCGCGCGAGCCGTTCGAGCGGCTGCTCGAGGCCAACCGCGTCGATCAACGTGTTCACAGCTACGAAACCTGGGACGCGCTGCTCGCGTACTGCCACCTGTCGGCCGACCCCGTTGGCGAGCTCGTGCTGAGCGTCTTCGGCGCCGCCAGCCCCGAGCGCATCGAGCGCTCGAACGCCGTCTGCACCGCCCTGCAGCTCACCGAGCACTGGCAGGACATCGCTGAGGACCTCGCGCGCGGACGCGTCTATCTGCCGCTCGAGGACCTCGCGCGCGAGGGCTGCACGATCGAGGATCTGCGAGCCGGACACGTCAGGGGCAGCCTGCGTCGCGTGCTCGCGCTGGAGGCCGCACGCACCGCAGGACTGTTCCGCGCCGGCGATGCGCTGGTGGCGAGCCTGCGCGGCTGGCCGCGCGTCGCCGTCGCCGGGTACGCCGGCGGCGGACGCGCGGCGCTCGACGCGATCGCGCTCGCGAACTATGAGGTGCTTGCGCTGCGCCCCCGGCCGACGCGCCGGCGCACGCTCGGCGCGATCGTGCGAGTGCTCGTCCGGGCTGCCGGAGGATGAGCGACGCGGCGCGCCGGCACTGCGCGCAGATAACCCGCGGAGCCGCCGCGAACTTCTACTACGGCATGCGACTGCTCCCCGCGCGCAAGCGCGAGGCGCTGTTTGCGATCTACGCGTTCGCGAGGCGCGTGGACGACATCGGTGACGGCGACCTGCCATTCGAGAACAAGCTCGCCCAGCTCGACGAGGCCGCAGGGTCGCTCGCCCGCCACGGCGACGGCGGCGACCTCGTCCTCGCGGGCGTGCACGACGCGGAGCGGCGATTCCCGCTGCCGCGCCAGTCGTTCCTCGATCTGATCGAGGGCGTGCGGATGGACGTCGAGGGCACCAACTACGAGCGTTTCGACGATCTCGTCGTGTACTGCCGCCACGTCGCCGGCTCGATTGGGCGCCTGTGCGTGGCCGTGTTCGGCAGCGAGGATCCACGTGCCGGGCAGCTGGCCGACGACCTCGGCGTCGCCCTCCAGCTCACCAACATCCTGCGCGATGTCCGCGAGGACGCCGAGCGCGGACGTACATATCTGCCGCGCGAGGATCTTGCGCGCTTCGGCGCTCCGAGCGCAGAGAGGATCGCGCCACTGGTCTCCTTCGAAGCGGCTCGCGCGCGTGAGTGGTACGCCCGCGGTCTCCTGCTGACCGGGCTGCTCGACCGGCGTAGCGCGGCCTGCGTGCTCGCAATGAGCGGAATCTACCGGCGGCTGCTGGACCGTATCGAAGCCGATCCGCAGGCGATCCTGCAGGGACGCGTCGCGCTGGGGGCCGCAACGAAGGTCGCCGTCGCGGGCCGCAGCCTGCTCGGGGCGGGCCGGTGAACGTCGTCGTCGTCGGTGGCGGCGTCGCCGGCATCGTCGCGGCGCTCGACTGCGCCGCCGCCGGCGCCGAGGTGACGCTCGTCGAGGTGCGCCCCCGACTGGGCGGAGCCGCCTACTCCGTGGCGCGCGACGAGCTGTGGATCGACAACGGCCAGCACGTCTTCCTGCGCTGCTGCACCGCCTACCGCGAGCTGCTGGCGGCCCTTGGTAGCGACTCCCTGGTCGAGCTGCAGCCCCGGCTTGATATTCCCGTGCTCGCACCGGGGCGCCCGACCGTGAGGCTGCGCCGCAGCGGCGCCCCGCCGCCGCTCCACCTCGCGGGGGCGCTGCTTCGCTACTCCCACCTCTCGCTGCGCGAGCGGATCTCCGCCGGCCGGGCCGCCCTCGCGCTCGGACGCCAACCGCTCGATGACTCGCGCACGCTCGGTGACTGGCTGATCGAGCACGGCCAGAGCCCACGGGCGATCGCGACGCTGTGGGATCTGATCGCGCTGCCGACGCTGAACCTCCGCGCGGCCGAGGCATCGTTGGCACTCGGCGCCTTCGTCTTCCAGCGAGGCCTGCTTGCGGAGGCCTCCGCGGGCGACGTCGGGCTGCACCGCGCACCGTTGCAGCAGATCATCGGCGACCCGGCCGCACGCGCGCTGGCTGCAGCCGGCGTCAAGGTCCATCTGCGCTGGCCGGCCCAGCGCGTGACCCCGATCGGCAGGCGCTTCGCCGTGGTCGGAGCGGACTCCTGGCTCGGCGCCGATGCCGTTGTCGTGGCGGTCCCCCACGACCGCGCAGCGGCGCTGCTGCCGGCCGAGGCGCTGCAGGACGCGGTCTGGCCGGGAGCGCTTGGATCCTCGCCGATCGTCAACATCCATCTCACCTATGACCGCCGCGTCCTGAGCCACCGTTTCGCGGCAGGCGTCGACACGCCCGTGCAGTACGTCTTCGATCGCACGCCGCCGGATTGGACCGCGGGCCAGTACCTCGCGGTGTCGCTGTCGGGCGCCGTGGAGGAGATGGGAATGAGCACCGCCGCGCTACGCGAGCGCTACGTGGCGGCGATGGCCGAACTGCTCCCCGATGCCGCGAGCTCCCACCTCGAGCGCTTCGCCGTCACCAAGGAGCATGCCGCGACCTTCGCGGCGGTGCCCGGCACGGCCGCGCTGCGCCCCCCGCCCACCACCGACGTTCGCGGACTCCTGCTGGCCGGCGCCTGGACGGCGACCGGCTGGCCGGCGACCCTGGAGAGCGCCGCGCTGAGCGGCCACGCCGCGGCCGAGGCGGTGCTGGCGCTGCGCTGACGCCGGCGCCGTGGCCTACTCGGAGAGGCCCAACGCCTCCAGCAACTGCTCGATGCTGATCCCGTCCACGCGGACGCGCTTGTTGGCGCTGCGCTCGCCGGCGATCACCTGCACGCGCGAGACCGCCACGCCGGCGCGGCGCGCGATCAACCGGCAGAGCGCCCGGTTGGCCTCGCCGTCGACGGGGGGAGCGCTGACCCTGGCCACCAGCACGCCGTCGCGGATCCCGGTGAGCTCCTCGCGCGAGGAGCGCGGCCGCAGGCGAACCGAAATTCGCGCCTCGGGCATTGGCTGGAATCTAGTCGGTCCTCGCGAAACGTTGAACGCAAGCCGGGGACTCCGGTGAGTCGCCGACGTCGTCGGGCCAGGACGCACGGAGCAGCGGCCCGACGGCGAAAGCCGTCGGTGGGCGGGACCATTGCCGCGACCGCAGACGCCGCCCGGCGGGTCCCGACGCGGCCGCAACGGGAGGAATGTTCCGGGACGACCCACAGGCGCCCTCCGGACGACTGATCGGTTAGGCTCGCGCCGTGCTTCACGCCCTTCTCGCAGCGTCCGTCTTCCACGATCGCAGCAAGACGCCGTTCTTCATCGCCGCCGGCATCCTCGTCGCCTGGGCGATCGTCGTCTCGGCCGTCGGGATCCGCAGCGAGCGGTTTCCCGCCTCGAGGGGCCAGGGCCGCCTGGTGATCGCGGTTAGCGCCGCGCTCGTCGCCTTCGCCGTCGCGATGGCCGTCGTCACCGCCAAGACGCCGCCGGCCACCCCACACTACGAGACGGGAGCGGCCACCAACGGCGTCGCGCCGGCCGTGACACCGGTCAACCCGGCTCCAACCAACGGCCCGCTGTCTCTTTCGGCCGACCCGCAGGGGGCGTTGTCCTACAGCACGACCTCGCTGAGCGCCGGCTCGAGCCACGTGACGATCGACTTCACAAATCGCTCGCCGCTGGGTCACAACGTGACGGTCGCCAACTCGCAGGGCAAGGTGCTCGGCGCGACGCCGACCTTCAATGGCGGCACGAAGACGCTCACACTGAACCTTCCGCCCGGCACCTACACCTTCTACTGCTCCGTTCCCGGACACGAAATGGCCGGCATGAAGGGCACGCTCACCGTCCGCTGACCAGCGCGCCGGCGCCGGCTTGCGCCGCACGCCCTCAGCCGACCGCCCGTCGAGGGCCGTGGCGCGGCTCGAAGCCGGGACACTCGCGCACCGGCAGCGGCGGGTAGCGCGCGAAGGACTCCGGTTCTGCGCGCGAGCGCTCACACAGCGAGAAGGTCGAGCCGCGAGTGTTGCGGACCAGACGCTGGTGCGCACAGCCCTCGCAGAGACCGGCGGGCGCTGCCTGCGACACCCCCGGCACTATACTTTATGAAGTGCGGTCCTTCACACGTCTGCTGGGATTTCTGCGCCCGTACCGTGCGGGGGTCATCTGGTCGGGCGTGCTCGCAGCGCTGGCGATGGTCGCGACCGTCGCGATCCCGGAGCTGAGCGGGCAGGCGATCGACGCGATCAGCGCGCACCACCGCGGCGAACTGCTGACGTTCGCGCTATGGGTGGCCGCAGCCGGGCTGATCCGCTTCGGGCTCTCCGCCGGGCGGCGCCTGGTCGCCGGACGCGTGTCGCTCGGCGTCGAGTACGACCTGCGCAACCTGATGTTCGGCCAACTGCAGTCGTTCGAACTGGCGTTCTTCGACCGCCAGCAGACGGGCCAACTGATGTCGCGGGTGACCGTCGATTTGCAAGCCATCCGCTTCTTCCTCGGCTACGGGCTGGTGTTCATCGTGCAGTCCGCGCTGGCGATCGTTCTCGCCGCGGTCGCGATGTTCCTGATCGAGCCGAGCCTGGCAGCGATCGCGCTGGCGCCGGTGCCCTTCGTCGTCTACGTGACCAACCGCTACAGCCGGCTCGCCCGCCCGGCGCTGCAGGAGGTCCAGCAGCGCATCGGCGAGCTGACCGCCGAGGTCCAGGAGAACATCGCCGGCGTTCGCGTCGTCAAGGCCTTCGCACGCGAGGAGCACCAGCGCACGCGCTTCACGCACAGCGTCTCGCGCGTGTTCGACCAGTCGATGGTCGAAGCTCGGCTGCAGGCCCGTTACAACCCGCTGATCGGCTTCCTCCCCCAGATCGGGCTCGCGGCGATCCTCCTCGTCGGCGGCCACGCTGTGATCCACAACCAACTGGCGATCGGACAGTTCACCGCCTTCTACATCTACCTCCTGATGCTGCTCAGCCCGATGCGCACGCTCGGCGTCTCGCTCGGAATGGCCCAGCGCGCCGCCGCCTCCGGGGCGCGCGTATTCGAGCTGCTGGACCGCTCAGGAGAGCTGACCGCGCCGCCAGGCGCGCCGCCGCTGCCGGCTGGCAACGGCCGCGTGCGCTTCGAGGGGGTGACGATGCGCTACGGCGGATCCGCGCGCCCCGCCCTGCGCGAGGTGGACCTCGACATCGAGCCCGGTCGAACCGTGGCGCTCGTGGGCGCGACCGGCTCCGGCAAGACGACGCTTGCGGCCCTCGTCGCGCGGCTCTACGACCCGTCGGAGGGGCGTGTGCTGATCGACGGCGCGGATCTTGCGCTGGCTGACGTCGGCTCGGTGCGCTCCGCCGTGGCGGTCACCGGCGACGACCCCTTCCTGTTCTCGACCACCGTGCACGACAACATCGCCTACGCCCGCCCGCAGGCGACGCGCGCGCAGGTGGTGGCGGCCGCGCGTCGCGCGCAGGCGCATGAGTTCATCGAGCGGCTGCCGGACGGCTACGACACCCGGATCGGCGAACGCGGCCTGACGCTCTCGGGTGGCCAGCGCCAGCGAATCGCGATCGCACGGGCGCTGCTCGCCGACCCCCGCATCCTAATCCTCGACGACGCCACCTCCTCGGTCGACGCGACGACCGAGCGCGAAATCAAGCGCGCGCTCGGCGAGGTGATGGCGGGTAGGACCACGCTGATCATCGCCCACCGCCTCTCGACGATCGCCCTGGCCGACGAGATCGTGGTGCTCGAGGACGGCGGCGTGCTCGCGCAGGGCACGCACGACGAGTTGCTCGAGCGGGCGCCGTTGTACCGCGAGATCGTCGAGAAGGGGCTTCCCGACAGCGTCTTTTTGACCCGCAAGCCGCGCGAGCCGCAGGTGGCCGGACTGTGACGCCGACGCGCACCTCCGAGCTTCGCCGGCGCCTGCGCGGGACGAGCGGTCGCGGCCGCCGTCTGCGCGGGCTGGCTGCCCTGCTCGCCCCCTACCGGACCCGCGTCGTGCTGATGGTCCTGTCGCTGATCGTCGGCACCGCGGCGTCGCTGTCACCGGCATTGCTGGCGAAGTTCGCGATCGACGACGGGATCGTGCCCCACAACCTGGCGCGGCTGACGCTGATCGTGATCGCCTTCCTCGTCGCCGCGCTGATTGTCTGGATCGCCACCGCGGCCCAGACCTTCCTCGTCGAGTGGGTCGGACAGCGCGCCCTCGCCGACCTGCGACTGGCGATCTTCAGCCACCTTCAACGCCTTCCCGTCAGCTTCTACGAGCGCCGCCCGGCAGGCGTGCTGATCTCACGCATGACCAACGACGTCGAGGCGCTCGACAGCCTCGTGACCGACAGCGTCGTGACGCTGTTCCAGGGCGGGCTGACGCTGATCGGGACGCTCGGGATACTGATCTACCTCGACCCGCAGCTGGCGCTGATCACGTTCACAGTGCTGCCGCTGATCCTGGCCGGCTCGCTCGTCTTTCGGATCGCTTCGGCCGACGCCTACCGGCGCACGCGCGAGACGATCGGCCAGATCACCGGCTACCTGCAGGAGTCGCTCTCCGGGGTGCGCGTCGTTCGCGCGTTCGGTCAGGAGAGCCGTCACGCGGAGGAGTTCGCGGCACTCAACGAGCTCAACCGCGGAGCCAACATGACCACGGTCAACATGAATGCGGCGTACTTTCCGGTGATCGAGTTCATCTCCGCCGTCGCAGTCGTCGCGGTGCTGCTCTACGGCGGCAACCAGGCGATCTCCGGGACGATCCGGATCGGCGTGCTCGTCGGCTTCCTCGCGGCGCTGAACAACTTCTTCGACCCGATCACGCAGCTCTCGCAGCTCTACACCACCTACCAGTCGGGCATGGCGGCGCTGGACAAGATCTTCGAGCTGCTCGACGAGCAGCCCGAGATGCTCGAACGGCCCGACGCCACGACGCTCGCGCAACTGCGCGGCGAGCTGCGCTTCGAGCACGTGAGCTTCGCCTACCGCCGGCGCGACGGCGGGCCGGACCGCCTCGCGCTCGATGATGTGGACCTGACGATCGCACCCGGCGAGACGGTCGCACTGGTCGGTGCGACCGGCGCCGGCAAATCGACCTTCGCCAAGCTCGTCGCCCGCTTCTACGACCCCGCCCTGGGCAGGGTCGTGATCGACGGCCATGACCTCCGCGACGTAACGTATGAGTCGCTGCGCTCGCAGCTCGGGATCGTCCCCCAGGAGGCCTTCCTCTTCTCGGGCACCGTGCGCTCGAACATCGCCTTCGGCGCGCCTGCGGCGAGCGACGCCGAGATCGAGGCCGCCGCTCGCGCGGTCGGCGCACACGAGTTCATCGAGCACCTGGAGCACGGCTATGACACGCCGGTCGGCGAGCGAGGCACCCAGCTGTCGGCCGGCCAGCGCCAGCTCGTCGCCTTCGCCCGGGCGATGATCGCGGACCCGCGCATCCTCGTGCTCGACGAGGCGACCTCCAACGTGGACCTGCACACCGAGAGCCGCATCGAACACGGCCTCCGGCGTCTGCTCGCGGGCCGTACCGCGATCGTGATCGCGCACCGCCTCTCGACGATCAAGGGCGCGACCCGCATCGTCGTGCTCGCCGGCGGCGCCGTGGTCGAGCAGGGCACGCACGACGAGCTGCTCGCCGCGCGCGGGGCCTACGCCGAGCTTTACCGCGACTGGTCCCAGGCGGCGGCCGCGGCGTGAGGGACGTCATGGCGAGATCAGGACGCCTCGCCAGTTCCACTCGAACGCCGTCGGCCCTATTGTCTGAGTGGTGAGCAACGCGATCGAAGTCGCCGGGCTCGCCAAGCGCTACGGCGAGCTGGAGGCTGTTCGCGACGTCAGCTTCGAGGTCGCCGCGGGGGAGGTGTTCTGCCTGCTCGGGCCCAACGGCGCCGGTAAGACGACGACCACCGAGATTCTCGAGGGCTACCGCACACGCAGCGCCGGCACGGTCAGCGTGCTCGGCCTCGACCCTGCGGACGGCACGCGCGAGCTGCGCGAGCGCGTCGGCATCGTGCTGCAGTCGTGCGGCGTGCAGGACGACCTGACCGTCGGCGAGCTGCTCGAGATGTACGGCCGCTATCACCGCCACCGCCGAAGCGCCGGTGAGCTGATCGAGCTGGTCGAACTGGACGCCAAGCGCGACACCCGCGCCGGGCGGCTGTCGGGCGGACAGCGGCGCCGGCTCGACCTGGCGCTGGCCCTCGTCGGCGACCCCGATCTCGTCTTCCTCGACGAGCCCACGACGGGCTTTGACCCGCAGGCGCGCCGTCACGCCTGGGCGACGATTCGCGCGCTTTGCGGCCTGGGCAAGACGATCTTCCTGACGACCCATTTCATGGACGAGGCGCAGACACTCGCCGATCGCGTCGCCGTGATGCGCGCCGGCGAGATCATCGCGCTGGGTCCGCCCGGCGCGCTGGGCGGACGCGACGGACGTCCGGCCGAGATCCGCTTCGAGCTCCCCGAGCAATGGGCGCTCACCGATCTTCCCGATGTCCCCGCCCTCGAGCGCACGCTCGAGAGCGGCGGCCGCGTCCTGATCCGCACCGACCAGGCGGTGCGAGCGACGGCGCAGATCACCAACTGGGCGCTCGAACGAGACGTTGCGCTCGGACAGTTCTCCGTCACCCAGCCGACGCTCGAGGACGTGTACCTCGAGCTGACCGGCGAGGGAGACGCCGACGGGCGCGCGGGCACCGAGGCGCCATCATGAGCACCTCTCCCGCGACGCTGCGCCGAGACGTTGGGCTGGCGGCGTCGCAGGCCCTCTACGAGCAGCGCGCCTTCTGGCGAAATCGTGCCCGCGCGTTCTTCGCGTTTCTGATGCCGATCATGTTTCTCGTCATCTTCGCCTCGATCTTCGGCAAGCAGACGATCTCGACGCGCGCAGGCCTGCCGTACAACGACTTCTTCGTTCCCGGCATCCTCGCCTACGGGATCATCGCCACGACCTTCTTCAACATGGCGGTCAGCACCGCGATCCTGCGCGACCAGGGGGTGCTCAAGCGGATGCAGGGAACGCCATTGCCGCGCTGGGCCTACATCGCCGGGCGGGTCGCGTCAGCGAGCGTCACGACGGTCGCGATGACGGCGCTGGTGCTCGTGATCGCACGGCTCGGCTACAACGTTCACCTGCGCGGACCGACGCTCCCCGGTTTCGCCGTGGTGGCGGTGCTCGGCACCGCCTGTTTCACGACGCTCGGCATCGGCATCGTGCGCTTCATCCGCAACGCCGACGCCGCGCCGGCGGTGCTCAACGTCGCGATCCTTCCGCTGACCTTCATCTCGGGCGTCTGGTTCACGACCGACAACCAGCCCGCGTGGCTGCGCCAAGTCGCGGAGGTCTTCCCCGTGCACGCGCTCGCCGACGGACTGCAGTACGCCTTCAACCCCTCCACGACGGGCGCCGGGATCAAGGGCAGCGACGTGATGACACTCGCGATCTGGCTGGCCGTCGGCGTCGTGCTGATGATCCGCTTCCTGCGCCAGCCGCTCGGCGAGCGGTGAGCGCCGCCCTCCGGCGCATTGGCGGGCGGGCTGCGGATCTATAATCGGGCCGCGCGGCCCCAGGCCGTGGCTCGGAT
>Ga0209415_10009722_pt1 | contig 16471 bp, 9 predicted proteins | sample PeaSoiSIISIP2007_FD_187696 | JGI IMG/M metagenome (GOLD analysis project Ga0209415, IMG submission 187696) | Peat soil microbial communities from Weissenstadt, Germany - SII-SIP-2007 (SPAdes) (version 2) | ecosystem: Environmental > Terrestrial > Soil > Wetlands > Peat | place: Germany...
TGCTATGCGATCCGGGAGGGGAACTGAGGCAAAAAGAGGACATTTTGATCGACCACTATGTCAGGAGTTCTGGAATCTGGCAGCGCCTCGATGTCCGGCTCCAGGCAGGGCGTTAGGCGTAATAAGCGAGGCCATTCGGAGGCGACGCTTCGGCATTGGATCCGGGAGCTCGTCCTGCGATACCCAAAAGTAAATCGGTTTCTGCGAGAGTCGGCCAAGATGGGCATGGCCGAAATGGCGGCGTGGTCGCTAATGCTGCTCGGTGGCAGTCTGCACCGGGTGGAAGAGCGGCCCGCGGCCCGTGGTCTTCTGGCCGAACTCGCCGAGGAAGGCCTGTACTTTGGGTGAGAGGAGGAATTCGGAGAGCGCCCGCGCGCCCGCATGGTTGGCGTTCGGAAACTTCTTCGGGTTGGCTTCCATGACGATGAAGGGGCGTCGCATGGCGGGGTCGCCTTGCACCAGTATTTCCATGCCGGCGGGATTCATCTTGCCGAGGCGCGCCGGGATGTAGCCCACGATCACGTAGGCGTCGTTAGTGCGGGCAAACTGCAGGATGTCGAACTTGGAGACGGTCTCATCCTTGAGGACCCAATCACCCTTGGGCTCGACACCGGAGACCCGCCAGAGGTTGTGGGCAAGTTCGCGGCTGCCGACACCCTGGAAGTCAACGAACCGCGCCCTGGCCTCGGCGATTTTGCGGAGGGCGCCGGCGCCGTTGGTCATGCCGCGAATGTGGGCGGGGTCGCTCGTCGGGCCCACGATCGAGAGCTCGTTACGGGTCCAGGGGCGCATATTAATGCCGAAACCGTCGGCAACCAGATCGGTGGTGATGTCGCCCGAATGCATGGTCAGCAGGTCCGCCTTGCCGGCGCGGAAGGGCTCGGCGATCTCGGGGCGCGGGCCGCTGGCGACAAGTTCGCACCGGTAGCCGGTATCGGCTTCAAACAGCTTTACAACCTCGGGCCACAGACCAGTCATCGTCATGCCGCCAATGACCGCGCAGCGTACGATGCGGGTATCAGACGGGCGTTCGCCGGCGGCGTGTTTGTGGAACACGAATGCGAGAACCACAGCCACGCCAAGAACGGCCATGAGTCTTGCTCTCATAAATCAGTAGTTGCCAGCCGTGGTGTCGCTGTCGGTACCAGTTAGCCAGCGCACATCGTCGTGCTTGGGGTCGCCGACCCCGCAGCCGACGTAGTCGGCAGCATAGGAATTCACCTGGCCGGCGAGGAAGAGGATGTTCACCCGGCGCGAGTGCCGGGCAAGAACGCTGTAGGCCTTGGGGGAGGGATAGGCCGACGCGTAAGGCCCGGGCGCGTCGGCCATCGCAACGACCTGGGAGGGACTCACCACCTCACCGAATTTCGTGGGTTGGGGGAGGTTCCACGGCGAGAGGTTCATGTTCATGCCGTAGGGGAGGAAGTGGTTGCTCCCCGGGTCGGTGGCGACCGGACAAACGAAGACCGAGTTGGAGCGCGGTTGAAGCTTCCGATTGGCGGCGAAGAACTGCTGATAGGGCTGCAAGTTGAAGTAACGAGGCAGAGCGTTGAACCAGTCTTCAGGCCGGTCGATTTGAGCGAGGGGCTGCACACCTTGTCCACGCCGAGGCAAGCAGTCCTTGTTGTCGTCGGCGTATTGCCGATAAGCCAAGCCCCACTGGCGGAGGTTGCTGACGCACTGGGTGCAACGGGCCTTGAACTCGGCGCGGCTCAGGCTGGGCAGGAGCAGGCTCGCCAGGATCGCGATAACGGCGATGACAACGAGCAGCTCCACGAGGGTGAAAGCTGCGCCTGACTTCCTCGGGGCCATCATGCCTGATGGTTTGGAGGCACAAAGGCGTCGGCTGGGGGATTGAGGGTGAACGCAGCAGTATGCCCCGGCAGCGTTAAGCGCAGGGTGAGCGTCGTGACCGCAACCGCTTTTTTGCACCGCGCGTTCGAGATTGTGTTCATGCAATATATAAGGCAAAATATAGCGTCATGCGGCACAAGACGCAACCAAGCGGCGGGCGGATGTGGCGGGCGGTCGCGCTGAACTTAGTGCTCGGCGCGCCACTCGTTTGTTGCGGCCAGACGACACGTCTCGCGGTGACACCATCCGCGGGTGCTTTTGTGCGCTCGCTGGCCCCGGCCAGCAACTACGGGAACGCGGGAGCCTTGTCGGTCTCGGGCTCGGCTGCGGTGAATGCGGCGGGGGAGCAGAACGGGTTGTTCGACAGCTTGATTCGATTTCCGATGTCGGAGGTGGCGGCATCCTTGAATGGCGCGCTCGGCAGCAACCAGTGGTTGGTCACGGCCGCGGCGCTGGTCGTGAATGAGGTTGGCGCGCCGGGCAATGCGATTTTCAATCGGGGAGTGGGCGCATTCGAGATCCGATGGATTAGCTCCGACACATGGGTCGAAGGGACCGGGACGCCGAACGCGCCCACGGCGGACGGCATCGCCTACGATGACCTGTCCTCAGTTCTCAATCCCGGGGCAGATGTGTCGTTGGGCCAGTTCACCAATGGCGGTGTAGATGGGTCGCTGTCGTTTCCGCTGAGGCTAGTGGGAGGATTGGTGTCGAATGTCCTCGCTGGCGCGGACCTGAATCTGTACCTGACGGCGGCGAGCACGTCGGTTGGGTTTACATTCAACTCACGGCATTTCAGCGAAGCGAGCTCGTGGCCGAGCTTGAACCTCACGGTGATTGCAAAGCCCCGGGTCCTGATCGCTTCGATCGAGCAGCCGGCAGCGAACCGCGTCGTCCTTCGGTTCAACACGGAATCGAATTGGACCTATGTGGTGCAGAGCCTCGACGGGCTCTCGGCAGGCTCGCCGGGGGGGTGGTCCAACTTGTTCACGGTCGCCGCCAGACCTTTTAATGACGAGGCTGTCTTTGTCGACACGGTGACGAATCGGCAGCGGTTTTATCGGCTGCTTGTTTCGCCGTGACGCTGGACATCTTCCTTTCGTGCCTAACCAAGAAGGAAAACAAAACGTTCTCGAGTTCCCTGGACAAAACCGGTTTTCCAGCCGAAGTTTGCCGCGCTTGAAAAGGGCAAAGCTGAATTCTACCCGGCTCCCGGCGGCGGTTTCTTCGCCGCGCAATCTCTTTTCGCCCATCAACCCATCCGCGAGAAGTCAACATGTCACTTCGACCCATTAAACGACTCATTCGCTCCAAGCCAACCCTTGAAGGCGCGGGCGTGCATCTCCGCCGCGCGTTCGGCTTCGGCAACACCTCCGAGTTCGACCCGTTTCTCCTCCTGGACGATTTCCGCAACGACATCCCGGCAGATTACCTCGCCGGCTTCCCGTGGCACCCGCACCGGGGCATTGAGACCGTCACTTACGTCCTGGCCGGCACCGTGGAGCACGGCGACAGCTTGGGCAACCGCGGCGTCATCGGTCCCGGTGAAATCCAGTGGATGACGGCGGGCCGCGGCATCATTCACCAGGAAATGCCCAAGGGCGACCCGGTCGGCCAGATGCACGGGTTCCAATTGTGGGCCAACCTGCCGTCCTCGCTCAAGATGACGGCCCCGCGCTACCAGGAGGTCAAAGCCGTGGAGATCCCAGAGGTTACGGATGACGACGGCACGCGGGTTCGACTGGTCTGCGGCAGCTTCTGGGGGAAACGGGGCCCGGTGGACGGGATTGCTGCCGACCCGATCTACCTCGATGTGACGGTGCCCCCGGGCAAACGGAAAACCCTTCCGGTCGAAACCAGCCGCCACGCCTTCGCTTACGTTTTCGCGGGCGGCGGGAAATTCTGCAACGCCTCGGGTCCGCTGGCAGTGCCGACCGAAGAGGTGAAATGGCTCGATACCACGCCACCCACTGAGGCTGACAACCGCTCCCTGGTGCTGTTTGATAGTGGCGACGACGTGGTGGTGCAGGCCGGGGACGAGGGCCTCCGCTTCCTCCTGGTCTCGGGCAAGCCCCTCCAGGAGCCCGTGGCGTGGTACGGCCCGATTGTGATGAACACGCAGGCGCAACTCCAGCAGGCCTACGAGGAGCTGAAGGAAGGAACCTTCCTTAAGCCGTCGGCCTAAGAGCAAGCCCGCGACCTCATTTGAACTGACGTCTAATCGCGCCCTCTGGCGAGCCGGCTTGACGTCCTAAGAACCGGGGGAGCATACTGCGCCATGCTCGGGCCTGGACCGGCAAAACTATGAACGTTCGTATTCCCCGCTTGCTCTTATTGGCTTTGCTTTCCGTGGCTTGGCCTGCGCTGGCGCAGTTTACGTTTGCCCCCTTGAAGACCTTCGGCACGGGCGGTTGGCTGGCTCCCAAGGGCTACAATGGCAGCACTTACTCCTTCCTCACGACCGGTGACACGGAACGGGGCCTGGCTTGGGGCAACCATCACCTTTACCTCGTCAGTCGGAACGGAGGTGATTTTATACGCATCCTGGACGATCAGACCGGACAGGACCTGGGCGCTCTCAACCTGGGCACGAATCTAGTGGGCGGAGGCACTTTCGACATCAATATGGTGGCCGTCGGAGGCGACGGGGCCATCTATGTGGGCAACCTGGCGACCGGGCCTGTCTCCTTCAGCGTCTATCGGTGGGCGGACGACGTACCGGCCACCCTCCCCACAGTCGCCTATAGCGGTGTGCCTTTGGCCGGGGCGCGGGTCGGGGACAGCCTGGCCGCCATCGGCTCCGGGGCGTTAACGTTGCTGGCGGCGGGCTTTCACAACACCCCAGCCGTCACCGGCGACAGCGGCTACGCGATCATTGCTCCCCGGACCGGCAGCGCGACAGCGGTCGGTTTCTCCGCAATTCCACCCGCAGCGGGAGACTTCCGGGTCGCGATCGGTTTCACCGACTCCACCCACGTCATCGGCACCCCGGGCGGCGGCAGCGGGTTGCGGTACACGAGCTTCTCCGGAGCGGCCGGTACCCTCCTCGCCAGCCCTGCCCTTGCCTCGACCGATGAGCGCGCCCTCAGCTTCGCCATCGTCGGCGGCTTCCCGTTGTTGGCCGTCATCAGCACCGCGGACAGCCACGTCAGCCTCTACAACCTGGCCGACCCGGCCAATCCGGTCCTGATCGCGCAGGCAAACGCAACGAGCGGAACTCTGCCGACAGACTCCCACAACACCGGCGCCGTCGCCTGGGGCAACTTGAACGGTAATCGAGCCAATCTCTATGCAATGGCCACCGACTGCGGAATTCAGGCCTTTATTGTCACCGTCCCCTTGCCGAACCCGGCCGCGATTGCCAACGAGCCGTCGAGCCAGACGGTGATGGAACTCTTCCCGGCCACGTTCACGGTCGGGGCCTCCGGCAACCCCGCGCCAACTTATCAATGGTACCGCGGCAACGCCGCCTTGGCCGGGGCGACCAACGCGAGCTACACGTTGCCCGCAGCCGCCTACACCGATAATGGGGCGCAGTTCCAAGTTGTGGCCCAGAACGTGGTGAGCAACGTGACTTATGCCGTGACCAGCAGCGTGGTGACGCTGACGGTCCTGGCGGATACCAATCCGCCGGTGCTTCTCGGGGCTCAAGCCCTCGGACTGACGCAGGTGCAGGTCCAGTTGTCCAAACGGATCACTCCCGCCAGCGCCACCAATCTGGCCAATTACGTCCTGAGCAGCACCAACGGCAACCCCGCCGTCGTGGGCGCGACTCTCGAGGGCACTCAAACCAATGTCCTCCTGGTGGTCAGCAGCCTCACTAACGGAACGTTCTACACGTTGACCGTCAACAACCTCGCCGCCCAGACCGCCGCAGGCACGCTCATTGCCCCGAACTCCCAGGCTGGCTTTGTCGCCCTCCTCTACCACCCTGTCGCCATCGGCAACCCGGCATTGCCCGGAACGCTCTATGGCATTCCCAACGGCGTGGGTGTCACCAGCGGCGGCGCCGACATCGGCGGGACGACCGATCAGTTTCTGTTCGCTTACCAGCAATGGACCGGGGATTTCGACTTGAGCCTGAACCTGGCTGGGTTGTCACTGTCGGATGTGTTTGCGAAAGCGGGCCTGCTCGCACGCGAGACCCTGGACCCGGGCAGCCGTTTCGCGGCCGCCCTGGCAACTCCCTCGATGATGGGCCTGTTCTTCGAATCCCGAGACCCGGCCGGCAGCGCGGCCAGCACCCAGGGACGTTTTCCGGCCAACTTTCCCAACACCTGGTTGCGGCTCAGACGCGCCGGCAACACCTTCAGCGGCTTCGGCAGTTATGACGGCCAGGTTTGGACCACGCTGGGCAGTGCCACCATCGCTCTGCCCGCCCAGATCTATCTGGGCTTGGCCCTCACGAGCCACAATACCAATCAACTTGCCGCCGCCCGGTTCGTTGGTATCACCAATACCCCCGCCTCCGCCGTGACCGGGCTGATCAAGAACCCGCACGAACCACTGGGGGTCTCCAGCCGAAAGACCCCGGTCGTGATCTCCGAGATCCTGTATCGACCCGCGCCGCGCACCGACGGTCTGCGCCTCGAGTTTGTGGAACTTTACAACTCCAACCCATGGTTTCAGGATCTGAGCGGCTACCAATTGACCGGCAACAGCCTCAGCTACACATTCCCCGCCGGCACCGTCATGCCTGGGGGAAGCTTTTTGGTGGTCGCCGCCGCCCCCGCCGATGTCCAGAGCACCTACGGCATTACCAATGTCGTGGGCCCTTACATTGGCGGCCTCCGAAGGTCGGACACCCTCCAGTTGCTCGATGAGGTCGGGGCGGTCTTGCTGACCATTCCCTATTCCAATCTCTCGCCTTGGCCCGTGGCCGCCGACGGGACGGGCCACTCCCTGGTCCTGGCCAGACCCACTTATGGCGAAGGCGATCCCCGCGCCTGGGACATCAGCGACGTGGTCGGGGGATCGCCTGGCGCAACGGAGTCGTTTCGCCCCAGCCCCCTGAGGGATGTGCTCGTCAACGAGGTGCTGGCGCCCTCGGAGGACCCGTCCGTGCCGCCGTTTGTCGAACTCTATAATCACAGCAACCAGACCAACGATCTATCGGGCTGCATCCTCACCGACGACCCGGCTACCAACAAATGCGTCCTGCCCGCGGGCACAATGATCGCCCCAGGCGGTTTCCTCGCCTTCACCCTATCAACGTTGGGCTTTGCGCCGAACTCTGCGGGTGGGACCGTTTTCTTCCTTAAACCCGACGGCAGCCGCGTGCTGGATGCGGTGGCCGTCCCCCCGCAGGCCGACGGGGTTTCCTACGGACGGTCGCCCGACGGAGCCGACGCGTTTTATCCCTTGTCGGCAAGCACGCCCGGCGCCAATAACGGCCAGATCTGGGTCGGGGACATTGTGCTCAACGAACTCATGTATGCCCCGATCAGCGGCGACGACGACGACCAATTCATCGAACTCTACAATAAGGGCACCAATGCCGTGAGCCTGGCCGGCTGGCAGTTCGTCTCGGGCGTTTCCTTTGTCTTCCCGGACAACGTCACGATGACGCCCGACAGTTACCTGGTCATCGGGCGCAATCAGACCAACCTGCTGGCCAAGTACCCCAACCTCAGCTCTTCCAACACCCTGGGCAACTACGGCGGCAAGCTCTCCCACAAAGGGGAGCGGCTGGCCCTGGCCATGCCGCGATTGCTGCCGGTTCAAGGTCCTGGCGGGCCCACCACCAACACCGTTTATGTGGTCGAGGATGAGGTTACCTACGGTACCGGCGGGCGCTGGGGCCAATGGTCGCATGCCGGGGGCAGCAGCCTCGAACTCATCAATCCCAACAGCAATCACCGCCTGGCCTACAACTGGGCCGACAGCGATGAAACCTCCAAATCGGTCTGGACCAACTTCGAGTTTACGGGCGTGCTCGACCTGGGAGCCAATTACAACGGCAGCCCGATTAATCTGGTACAACTGGGCTTGCTGGATGTGGGCGAATGCCTGGTGGATGACATCGAAGTTCGGCCGGGCGGCCCCAACGGCACCAACCTCGTGGCCAACGGGGAGTTTGAAGCCGGGCTGGCGAACTGGACCGCCCAAGGCGATCACTTGCGCTCGACCCTGGAGACGGCCGCCGGCCTGGGCGGCTACCAGAGCGGTCAATCGATGCACCTACGTTCCAGTGACGGGATGTGGACGCTGGCCGACTACCTGCAAGGGGCGCTCACCCCGGCTACGCTCGGCTCGGGCCAGACCGCCACGATGCGGCTCAAGGCGCGCTGGCTGCACGGCTGGCCGGAGGTGCTGATGCGCTTGCGCGGCAATTGGCTCGAGGTCACCGGCAAAATGCCGGTCCCAGCCAACCTGGGCAGCCCGGGCCAGCGCAACAGCCGCTACCAGGCTAGCCCCGCGCCCGCCATTTATGAGGTCGCCCATTCTCCCGCCATTCCACCGGCCAATCAGCCGCTGGTGGTGAGCGCCCGCTTCCACGACCTGAACCGCTTCCAGCCCAGCCTGCGCTACCGGATCGATACGGGGGTCAACCCTAGTCGCGCTTACACCTCGGTACCCATGGTCGACGACGGCACCGGCGGCGACAGTTTGGCCGGCGACGGCATTTATTCCGCCACCATTCCCGCCCAACCGGCCGGGACCGTGGTCGCGTTCCTGGTGCAGGCGCGCGACGCCTCGGGTGCGACCAGCATTTTCCCTCAGGACTACACCAATACCGCGGGCCTGCCGCGCGAATGCGTCGCCGCTTTTGGCGACCCCATCCCCCCCGGCAGCTTCAGCCACCATCACCTGTTCATTACTCAGAATTGGGCGCAGCGGTGGGCCCAATGGGGCGGCGTCTCCCACGAGTATTACGACGGCACTTGGGTCGATGGGGGCGGGCGCATCGTCTATGACATGTTGGGCCGCTACGCCGGCAGCCCGTACCACCAGTACCTCGGCTCGCCGGTGAGCACCGTCGGGGGTATGCACTGGCTCATGCCCGAGGATGACCAGGTCTTTGGCACTGCCACCTTCAACAAGCAGCATGTCCCCGGCAACGGCCCGCTCGATGACGATACCATCCAGCGGGAGCAGGCCTCCTTTTGGATGGCCCGCCAGCTTGGCTTGCCCGTGCTTAACCGGCGCTACTACTTCTATTTTGTCAATGGCGTCCGCCACGCGCCGCTTATGGAGGACAGCCAGGTGCCCGGAGCCGAGATGCTCAAGGAATATTGGCCCAACGACAACAACGGCATTCTCTACAAGAACAATGCCTGGTTCGAAGGCGATGTATCGCTCCAGTCCAGCGGTTACATGAACGTCAACAATATGTCCTTTTGCGTCCTGGGCCGGTTCACCACCACCCTCGACGGAGTGCCCAACCAATACAAGCTGGCCCGCTATCGCTGGATGTGGTGGATACGCCAGTACGCCAACTCCGCCAATGACTTTAGCCAGCTTTATGCCCTGATTGATGCCGCCAACACCCCCACCGCCACCCCGGCCTACTACGCCAACATGGAGAGCCAGATTGACACCGAGGAGTGGCTGCGCCTTTCCGCCGTCGAGCACGCCACCGGCGACCTGGATTCCTTCTTCACCCTCGTCCATTGGAACATGTACTGTTACAAGCCTACGACGGGCAAGTGGACCGCGCTCAAATGGGACTGGAACATCACCTTGGGCGCGGGCACCAGCCCGGGCTGGGGACCCGGCGGCTCCCAGTTGTTTGTTTTCAGCACCTCCAACCCGAGCCAGTACGGCGGTTATGACCCCTTGATGACCGCCTTCCACGCCTACCCACCCTACCGTCGCGCCTACCTGCGCGCCTTTCAGGAGATAGCCCAGGTGGCCATGAACAATGCGGCCATCAATCCGCTCCTGGACGCCAAATACGCCGCCTTCGTGGCCAATGGCCTCGCCACCACCCCCTACAACGGGCTTCTCGTGAAGGACCCCGCCGCCCCGGGTGGGCTGGAAAGCTGGATCGGCACGATGCACAACTCACTGCTGGCAGCCCTGTCGAGCCAGGGAGTCAGCGGCGTTTCCTTCGCGATAAACTCCAGCGTGGTCAGCAACAACGTCGTCCTGGTCAGCGGCACAGCGCCGGTCTCGGTCAAAACGATTTGGTTTAACGGCGTCGAGTGGCCGGTGACCTGGACGACGGTGACCACCTGGAGTGTGACGGTGCCCTTGAGCCCTGGGACCAACCAGTTCGGCGTGGTGGGCGTGGACCTGCACGGCCAGCCCGTCGCCGACGCCACTGGCGGGCTGGCAGTCGTGTATGGCGGCGTCGCGCCCGCTCCCGCCGGCCAGGTCGTCATCAACGAGATCATGTACCGCCCGGCAGTGCCCGGGGCGGATTACATCGAGCTTTACAATAGCTCTCCCACCCTGAGTTTCGATCTCTCCGGCTGGCAGCTCAACGGTCTGGGCTATGGCTTCCCGGCAGGGTCTTTGCTCGCTCCGAATGGCTACCTCCTGCTGGCGGGTAACCGCTCGGCCTTTGCCTCGGCTTATGGGGGCAGGATGCCTCTTTTTGATGTTTACCCGGGGGCTTTGTCCAGCGGCGGCCAAACGCTGGCCCTGGTTGCGCCAAGCCCTAATCGCGCCGCGGGTCTCCCCGTGGCCGAGGTGCAATACAGCAGCCAGGCTCCTTGGCCCGCCCAAGCCAATACGCCCGGCAGCTCGCTCCAGTTAATCGATTCGCGCCAGGACAACTGGCGGGTCGGCAACTGGGCGGCCAGCCTGCCCACCGCCGCCAACCCCACGAACGCCCAGTGGGTGTATGTCACCGCGACCGGGACGGCCTCTAGTTCCCGCCTCAATATCTACGCGCACGGTCCAGGGCTGGCCTACGTGGACGACCTCAAGCTGGTGGCCGGGACCGTGCCGGAAAGCGGCGCTAACCTGGTCAGCGACGGCGACTTCGAATCACCGCTGGCCAGCAACTGGAACCTGGGGCCGGACTTTACGTCCTCGGGGTTGGTCAGCAGCCCGGTCCACTCGGGTAGCTCCAGCCTGCAAGTGGTGGCCGTCGGCGTGGGCAACAGCGGAGGCGACGCGATCTACCAGGACATCAATCCCGCCTTGAGCACCGGCCAGGTCTATACCCTGAGCTTTTGGTATTGGCAGACCACGAATCCAAACGCGCCGGTGCTGAGCGTCGAACTGTCCGGCGCGGGCTTGAGCAGCGGCCCCATTTACACCGGGGTCAGCGGCGCCGCGCAGGTCTTTGCTGCGGCCACACCGGGAGCGGCCAATGGCGACGCGGCGGCACTCGCGCCTTTCTCGCCGCTCTGGATAAACGAGGTCCAGGCCGACAATCTCAGCGGCCTGACCAACCGGTTGGGCCAGCGCAGCGGCTGGCTAGAACTTTTCAACCCCAGCACCAATGCGGTGGACCTGGCCGGGCTCTATCTGAGCACGAATTACGGCAGCCTCACCGTCTGGAGCTTTCCCGCCGGGGCGGCTGTGCAGCCCGGGGAATTCAAAGTGGTGTTTGCCGATGGCCAGCCGGCGCTCTCGACCACGAACGAGCTGCACACCAGCCTGGTCCTCAACCGCGGGTCCGGTTCCCTGGCCTTGAGCCGAGTGTCCAATGGCCGGGTCGAGGTGCTCGATTACATCGATTATACAAACCTGGCGCCGGACCATTCCTATGGCTCGATGCCTGACGGCCAGAGCTTCGACCGGCGCGAGTTCGCCTATCCGACTCCGGGGGCGCCCAACCAGGCCACGAACCCGCCCTCGTTCATTCCGTACCGAACGGTGGGCGAGGTCTATACCCAGGACTTTGATGCCTTGCCCAACCCGGGAACCGCCTCAGTCAACTCCGCCAACCCCGTCACCATCGCTGGCATCACTTATTCGCTGGCCAACCCGTTTGATTTCGCCGCCCCCGCGCTCTCCAGCGGCAGCTCCGGGGGCTTGGGCCTGAACTCAATGGCCGGCTGGTATGGGCGGGGCGCGCTGGCCGCCAGGTTCGGAGCCGCCGACGGCGACCAGACCACCGGGGGCGTCGTGAGCTTTGGGCCGCCGAATGATCCGAACCGGGCGCTGGGGTTGCTGGCCACCAGCGGCACCGGCCCCACCGCCTTTGGGGCCAAATTCATCAATCAGACCGACCGCACCCTGAATTACATCAACCTGCAGCTTATAGGGGAACTCTGGCGGCAGTCCGACCTGCCCAAGAGCATCGAGTTTTCCTACCTGGTGGACCCGACTGCTAGCGCCCCCTTCTCCACCGACTCGCCAAGGTTGATTTCCTCGTTAGAGGTGGGTTTTCCTGCGAGTGCCGCCGCCGTGGGCGGCCTGGCGGTGGATGGCACCGCAACTCTCAACCAAACCAATTTAAGCGTCGCCAACCAGCCCATCACCGAGTGGCCGCCCGGCGCGGCCCTGTGGCTAGTCTGGCAAATGACCGACGCGACGGGCAAAGCGCAGGGTTTGGCCGTTGACAACCTCCGCTTTTCGGCCTCCGACCAGCCGGCAACCCTGTCCGGTCCGGCCCTAGCCGCGCGCATCTCCGGCCCCAGCCTGGTTCTGACCTGGGCGTCGCTGCCAGGCGCGAGCTACCAACTCGAATACACAAAGGACCTCGCTTCCGGCGCTTGGGTTCCGTTGGGAGGAACGCTCACAGGCACCGGGGGCCCATTGAGTATCACCAACGGCATTTATAGCTCGCAGGAGCAATTCTACAGAATCTCGGCTCTGCCGTAAGGGCCCGACCCTGCACAGCGCGGAAATCCAACCAGAGATGAACCAAATTCCCAGGTACAAGCACGAACCATCGAAGGGGAATGGGACAAGGTGTTTGCGGCGGTGAAAAGGTGTCACGAAGTTGTTCACGAAATGGGGGCTCCGCGGGTTTCCACCGTCATCAAACTGGGCACACGAACCGACCGTGCTCAGACGATGGACGACAAGATCAAGAGCGTGGAGGCCAAATTAGCCGGCCCGTAGCGCCATCGGGAGGAGCGGCCGAAGAAACAAAACGCCCCGGGGGTCGGGGCAAAGCTAGAAAGGCAAAAAGGTGAATACCAAACCTGCTGCTGGAAACACCAACCGGCCCGCGCACGAGATCTGCCACGGCGGCCTCAAGGCGGCCATCCAGACGAACCAAACCGAGAAGGGCACCCGCTACAATGTCGCCTTCCAGCGCATCTGCCGCGACGGCGAGGAGTGGAAGTTCACCCAGAACCACCGGCCGGGAATAGGTTCCAACAGCGGAGGCGCCCCGGCCCAATCGTGAAATCATGTTCACATTGGCCAAGCTGCCGGACATTCTCCAACAAGAACCGCTCAAAGTGCGTGGGAAGCAGATTACGGCCTGCCAATTCGATAAAGGTGGGTGTCGGTCCGCAGGAAGATTGTCCCCTCAACCAGGGCGGGTGTTGCTGCCAGCGGCCCGGTGAGGAAGTTTTCCGCCAGGCGCTCGAACTTCTTGCCGGCTTTGACAACGGTGGCCTTGCCGTCTCGTCCGAAGAAGTACACGCGGCCTGCCGCACAGAGGGGCGAGGCCAGATAAGTGCCGCCCAATCGTTCGCGCCAGTGCCTCGCGCCGGACCGCGCATCGACGCAGCAGGCAATGCCATCGTCGGAAACCCAATAAAGTTCGTCCCCGCCCAAAACCGGAGACGACATGACGGGGATTTGGCCCTGGCATTTCCAAGCCACCCGCGTAGAGGTCACGTCCCCTTCGCCGCCGACGCTTACCGCCCAGAGCTGGGCTTCAAAGCAACCCGTGCTGAAGAATACCAGCCCGTGTCCAAACGCAGGGCAGGAGCCGAAAGAGAAGCCCTGGCCATGCCTCACCCGCCAGATCTCCCGGCCAGTGGCTGGGTCGTACGAGACGATCCAGTGCGGCCCGGCAGCGATCATCTGGGTGCGGCCATCGCCGCCCACCAGCAGCGGCGTCGAGAACGACTTGCGAAGGTCGGTGGTGGGGGTGTCAATCGGGGGACGGTCGGTCTTCCAAACGGTCCGGCCGGTCTCTTTTTCGAGCGCGGTGACGTACTGGGCGTCGCGACCATCCCGGACCAGAAGGAGCAGGTTTTGCCAGAGCACCGGCGAACTGCCCGGGCCGACTTGATGATCCAGGGGCAGACGTCGCTGCCACAGGATATTGCCCGTCTTTGCATCGATGGCAGATGTACCATACGTGCCGAAATCGCAGTAGAGATAGCCCGGTTCTACCACGGGCGTCGGTGTGGCCCAACTATTCAGCCAGTGGGCAGGCGCAGGTTGGTCCACCTCAAAAATCGCGGTCTCCCAAACGGCCTTGCCGTCTGCGCCGCTGAGGCACATCGCCTCCAAGGTGACGTGTTCGGCCGTCCGCATGTCGTCCGGCCCGATCCGGGTCCGGCGCTCGCCTCGTGCCAGGGCCGTAGTGACCCAAATGTGATCGCCTAACACCACCGGCGACGACCGGCCCAGCCCGGGAAGGGCGGCCTTCCAGGCGAGGTTGTTCGTTTCACTCCAGACCAGCGGCAGTTCCGCGGCGGTGGCGGTACCATCCCCGCGAGGGCCTCGGAACTGCGGCCAACCCTCCTCAGCCCGGCCTTGGCTCGCCACCTGCAGTATCCACAGGAGCGCCGGCAGGCACCATCCCGCGCTCGGCAGTCTCGTTAATCCCATCAACACCGCAGCTCGGTCTTCTCTTAACATCGCCAGACGAGTTTATTCGAAGCCGGTGTAGCCGTCGACGCTCGATCGGCGCAAGGGTGCGAGCAACCCCGGTCGCCTCCACGCGGGAAAGCAAGGTGGCGAGCGGACACTACGAAGGCGAGCACTCGCTGGCGACCTTCGCGATTTACGCGCGTTCGGCAGAGGGACCGTAGAGACGTCCTGGCCCTGTGAGCGACGCCTATTTCGCGCTCGATTCCTTGGTTGTACTGGTCGAGGGCTCGCTCAGGAGCGCAGCCAAATGCTCCTTCCAGAGCGCGGCTAACGTATGCGTTCCGTGCCCTCGCGTGCGGTCACTCTGCGGGAGGAGGATCGCCCTGCCTTGCTTCACGCGCTGGATCTCCCTTTCCAGGATGCCCAGCTCGGGAGGGTTAATTAGGTCATCCGCGAAGTTGATGGCCAGCAACGGCGCCCGGATCTTCTCCAGGTCTGGGCCGGGGTCATAATCGCGGGACGCTTCCAGGGCGTAGAGGACATCGTTGGCGTCGAGGTTCTTCGTTGCATTGTTGACGTAGCCATCCAGAAGTCGGTCCGCCTGCGCCAGCGTAGGCGCCTCTCGCTGGCGCTGCACCGGGTTGCTGCTCATGAAGTAAAGCACTTCGGCGGCGAGCCGCAGGCCATGAGGCTGAACTTGGTAATCGCCGTTCCGCCATTCGGGGTCCGTGCGGATGGCGTCGATGATCAGCCGACGCCAAACGCGGTTGCGGCCCGAAATCTGGCTCGGCAAGCTGGCCAAAGGCAGCAGTGCATCCATGAACTCGGGGTGGCTCTCTCCCCAGAGCCAGGTGTGCATCCCACCCATCGAAGTTCCCATCACCAACCGCAAGTGGTTCACCTTCAATCCCCCAGTCAAGAGGCGGTATTGGGCTTCAACCATATCGCGGTAGCCGTAATGTGGAAAGCGGGCGCGCAGGCCGTCGCTGGGTTTGCTGGACTTCCCATGGCCAAGGTTGTCAGGGAGGACCAGGTAGTAGCGCTTGGTATCCAGAAGTTGACCTGCGCCAAACAGCTCACCGGCAAACTCGGCGCGGACAAAGTTGCTACTGTTCCCGGTTGTGCCATGGAGAATGAGGACCGCGTTGCGGACTTCACCGCTCCCATCCCGCTGGGGATTGCCAAAGGTGAGATAGTGCATCCGCAACTCCGGCAGGGTCTCGCCGGAATGCAACCGGAAATCGCGGATCACGTAGTCCCCAGCTTGTGGCGGTGGGAAATCAGCCCCGCAGGTCGAGCCGGTGGCGACGAGCGTCAGCAGCAGGCCAAAGCTCGATCGGAGTATTGCCTGGCGGTAATGAATGATCATGTGCATGCTCACCGTGTTGGTTGCTGGAGTGTGCTCCGCATGGCGCCGAGGCCGCTACGCTCCCCCAGGTCCAAACCTTCAAGGGCAAGACTCTGGATGTAGACGGGCTGAGAGGTGAGCCCCGGTGAGGATGCACGCACGGCAATGTCGCCCGGGCGGCCATCGCTTTGGACAATGGCCAGCAGCAAGCCGTTGAAGACCTTCATCCGGCCGGCCTTGGGGTTCTCGTGGCTGGCCGGGTCCCCGGAACAAAGGCCCAGCAGCCGGCCCGGGCCTTCGATGCTCACTGCGACTTGGTTGTCCGCCACCATTGACCCACAGCGTGCTGTCCCGATACACGCCCTCGAACTCGAGATAGACCTGTCGTCCCAACCAAGAGGAGTCCAGCTCGAGATGCCGCCGGTACCACCCGATGCCTCTCGGGTAAAACCCGTTGTAGCGCGGATTGGCCTCGTTGATGGGCTGGTCCACCGCCCAATCGTGCGGCAACTCGACCGTCTGCCAGGAGCGGTCATCAAAGCCGGCTTGCTCGGCTCCAGCAGGGTCTCCTTGCTGAAAACTCCACTGCGAGTTCAGCTTTGTCCTGGTTCTCGCGGCGGGTTCAGCTTTGGCGGCCAGGATGCC
>Ga0209415_10009723_pt1 | contig 16470 bp, 9 predicted proteins | sample PeaSoiSIISIP2007_FD_187696 | JGI IMG/M metagenome (GOLD analysis project Ga0209415, IMG submission 187696) | Peat soil microbial communities from Weissenstadt, Germany - SII-SIP-2007 (SPAdes) (version 2) | ecosystem: Environmental > Terrestrial > Soil > Wetlands > Peat | place: Germany...
GGCAAGCCGATTGGCGGGACGAGTGCTGGCTTGGCTGTCGAGGGCGAGTTTGTTTACGGGGCACTCGGTGACAAGCCGGATGACAAGGACCTGGCTTCGGCGGATGTGCTTGCGAATCCTTATTTCGAGCGGGTGACGCTGGAGCGGGAGTTTTTGAAGGTTCCGCATCTGGAGAATCTGATTGCGGATTCGCATTTTGCCAGGCGCGATCGCATGGGGCGGTCGCTGGGATTTCTGGCGAGGATTATTAAGGATGGCTGGAGCGCGGCTCCGCGGGAAGTGGCGGTGGATGAGAAGTCGGCGGTGCTGGTGGAGGCGGATGGTCGGGCGACCGTGGTGGGGACGGGGAAGGGGGCGTATTTTCTGCGTCCGACGCGGGCGCCGGAGGTTTGCGAGAAAGGCGTTGCGTTGACGTTTCGTGCGATTAGTGTGTATCGGGTTCGGGCCGGTGGGCATTTTGATTTGGCGTTATGGAAGGGGGAAGGTGGGACGGCCTATTCGTTGTCGGTGGAGAAGGGGAAGATTGAGAGTACGCAGGAGGGCGGAGGGATTTATTGACGACACGAGTGCCGGAATTAAGGCAGCGTGGTTCAGGTGTCCCTTCGGGACGCCGTTATTTTCTGGGCGCCGGACCCGGCCCTGAGGCGCCGGGCTATTGTGCTGAGAGCCTGCGGCGCAATAGTCCGAGGGGTCGAGTGAAACAGCCGGGGCGTTCACGGCAAGTCGGTCACGAGCAGAGCGAGCCGGTGAGGCGGTCTTTGGAGATGGGGTTGATTTGCCAGGCGTCGAGCGAGGCTAGTTCGGCGTTACCTTCGAGCTTTAAGCGCAAGGTTCCGGATGGAATCTGGTAGATGCGCGCGGTGAGTGCCGTGGTCCCGTTCGCGAAAACTTCCAGGACTGATCCATCAAGAAACATGTGGAAATTGATTGACGATCCAGCAACGTCGGGAAGTGGAGCAACGGCCGTGCCAAGGCGCAGTTCACGGCTGCCGGAATGATTCGCGCACTCGATGGTCACGAAGTCTCCCCTGTCGGATTGCAGGCGGAGGGTGAAACCGTCGGCTTTGGGATGGAGTTTCAACTGAAGCTCCGCGCAGAGATCGCTGATGCGGAGCCCATCGAGGTCTTTCTTGCGTATGGCGCTAGCCGTGGCGATATTGTGCGCACCACGGAGAATCTGGATCGCAGGTGCGGGCTCCGCCTGGAGTTCGTTTTGCGCGTTCAGTGACAGCACACGGGGCAGCGACATGACTCCGCCCCAGCCAGCGGCGATGAGCTCGGCGTCGGGGCGGGTTTCTGGAATCCATCCCCAGAGGATGCGGTTGCCGTGGGCGTCGAGCATGGTTTTCGCGGCGTAATAGAAACCCCAGTCCACCACTCCTTCTTTTTCTGGGGTGAAGCGCTGATTAGCGTAGGTCCCGACTTTCCAGCGCACTTTACCCATCGTCGAGATCAGTAGGACATGCTTGACGCCGAGTGGGAAGAAGTCAGGGCACTCCCACATGTCTCCGGCGTCCACGGGATTGGTGGTTTGTTTTCCGCTGGGCTGGCCTTCGACGAGCGGGTGCAGGTAGGTCCAGTGGCGGAGGTCGGTTGAGGTGTAGAGCAGAATCGCTCCGCCTTTGCCGCGGAAGCCGGAGCCTAGAATGAGCATCCATTTGTCGGCTTCGCGCCAGACGAAGGGATCGCGGAAGCCGGTGACGGCGAGGCCCGGGGGTGGTGCGGCGACTACAGGGTCGGGAAGTTTGTTCCAGCGAAGGAGGTCGTCGTCTTCTGCGACCGCCAGGCATTGGGCTTCGCGCCAGGTATGCGTGCCGTCTTTGAGAGTTGCTTCCGCGTCGGTGGCAGGTGGCGCGACCCCGGTGTAGATCATGGTGGGCCTGCCGTGGTCGAGGACGGCGCTGCCGCTGAAAACGCCGTCGCGGTCGGGGCCGTTGGGAGTGGGTGAGATAGCGATGGGCTCGTGCTTCCAGTGGATCATGTCGGGGCTGGTGGCGTGGGCCCAGTTCATGTTGCCCCAGACAGCTCCATGGGGATTGTACTGGTGAAACATGTGGTAGCGTCCGCGGAAGAAGATGGGGCCGTTGGGATCGTTCATCCAGTTGTGGGCGGGGAGAAGATGATATTGCGGGCGGAGGGGATCGTTGGCGAGCTTGCGGCAGAGGGTGGTTGTGGCGGAGTCTGTCGCGGGCCACGAAAGGCGGGGACAGAATGGGGCCAGGGCTGCGGCGGAAGACAATCGCACGAAAGATCTGCGGGTGAACCGTTTGTTAGTGAGAGTCATTGATTGTGAGCTCATGCGCTGCTGACCTTCGTCTTGTTATGGAGAAAAAGCGTAAACCACTAAGGGCACGAAGGTACACGAAGGAATCGAGGGCAAGGCATCATGACTCTTAATCTAATATCACAGCGTCTGGCGAATATACGTTGGATATAATTCAGATGACGACATTTCTTCGATGGTGTCCCCCTCCAAATCCAGCCCGGTTGGTCTTTGTCTCTCTTTTCTCTTTGCAATTGCCGTAAGCCTGAATGCAACGGCGCAGGCTGCGCCTGCGCCGTCGAAGTCGCCGTCGAAGGCGGCACTGGAGCGCGGGCGGGAAGCGATTCGCAGGGGGGATCTCGGCGGGGCGAGATCTGAATTTGAAAAGGCGGAGAGATTGGCGCCGAACGATGCCACGGTGCAATCGGCGCTGGGGTGGGTGCTGGCGCAACAGGGAGAACTGGGTGCGGCAGTGACCCATCTGACTGCCGCCATCAAGCTCCGGCCCTCGTTTGTGGACACACGGCTGACGCTGGTGGGCGTGCTGGTGCAGCAGGGAAAACTCGCTGAAGCGGAGCAGGAGGCGCGCGCGGCCGTAAAGTCCGCGGCGGGCAATGCGGATGCTCACCGGTTGCTGGGCAGGATTCTCAGCATGCTTGGCTCATCGGCAGAGTCTTTGAAGGAAATGCGTAGCGCGGTGCAGTTCGCGCCCCAGCGGCCTGATCTTCAGGACGATCTGGGATCGGTTTTGGCGCAGCAGGGACAATCCGCCGACGCGGCGTCTGCGTTCCGGGAGGCGATTCGACTGAAGCCGGACTATGAGCCGGCCCACTTCCATCTCGGCGCGCTGCTATTTCAGCAAAATCAACTGAACGATGCAGCTGGTGAATTGGGGCGGGCGGTGGAACTGTTCCCGTCGGATGCTATGGCGCATTATTACCTGGCCAAAACGCTGGCGGCGCAGTCCAAGAGTGCGGAGGCCCTCGCGGAGTTTCGCAAAACGGCCACTCTGAAGCCGGACTGGTTCGAGTTGCAGATCGCGTTAGGCCTGGCGAGCCAGCGAGCGGGAGACGCCGAGGGCGCGGTCGCAGCGTTTGAGGCGGCGACGAAGCTGCGTCCGCAGGAGGCTGAGGCCTACAACGATCTCGGCCTGGCGCTGATTCAGAAAGGCGATGCGGAAGCCTCGATTTCGAAGTTTCAGATGGCCACGAAGCTTCGGCCCGAGGATGGGACTCTACGCGGAAATCTGGCGATTGCCTACATGCAGCGTGCGGACTTCGAAGGCGCGGTGCATGAACTGGAAGCAGCGATTAAACTGGCGCCCGAGAATCCGTCACTGCATTACAACCTCGGCCTGGCGTACAAGCTGAAGGATCAACTCGACAAAGCCGCCGAGGCGCTGCAGGCGGCGATTGCGCTGCAGCCTGATCTGGCGGATGCGCACTACACCCTGGGAGTGCTGTTTTGGCAGAAGGGAGAGTTCGACAAGGCGACGGCAGAACTGCAGAAGGCGATTCAGGGCCAGCCGGATTACGCTGAGGCGCACTACACGCTGGGCACAGTCTACAAGCAACAGGGAAAGTTGCCCGAGGCGGCGGCGGAGTTGCGGGAGGCGATTCGCCTGCAGCCGGATTTTGCCGGCGCGCACACCACGCTTGCCCCGGTGCTGCGGCAGTTGGGTGATACGGAGGGGGCGGCCGAGGAGGCGCGGCTGGGCGCTAAGATCGCTGCGACCACAGTCAGCCTGCAGGCGGCAACGTTCTCGACGAACTCTGGAAAGAGGCTGCTGAATGCAGGCGACCTGGAGGGAGCGATTTCGCAGTTTCGGTCGGCGATCCACTCGCAACCTACTTATGCACCGGCTCACTATCAGCTTGGTCTGGCCCTGACGCAGAAGGGGCAGAAGGAAGAAGCGAAGAAAGAGTTTGACAAGGCCGTGGAGTTGGACCCGCACTTGACGCCGCCGGGACAATAGCTGTGTCCGCACCAGATCAGGTAGCGGCATCCCTTGAGCGGACTTGTGAGGCTATTTGCTGCGGTTGCGAACCGCGACCAGTTCCGTGGTGACGGGAACGCCGTGCGCAATTTTAACGCGCACCAGGGCCTCGAAGGGATTCAATTCGCTGGCTTTCGTGACCTGCATGCGTTGCAGCATCTCCTTGACCGAGTCCTCCCGACAGACGTACTCGACGGCTGCCTGGGTGCCAAAGGTGGAGTTGCCGGCGAGAATCAGGATGGAGTGGGACGGCGCCAGCCCGGGCAGCAGACTGACCACCGCGTAGTCTTCCGTCGTGGGCTGATTGGGCGGGCTGGCCAGGAACACGGCCGGCTCTCCCGGTTGGGGATGCACATTGCGCACTGCGAGGTCTCCCTTGCGCGGACCGGATTCGACCCGTTGAAAGATGAACTCCTGGGTGCCGGGAATATCAATGAGGGTCAGATTCTCGGAAGGCGAGCCGACGAAAATAAGGTCGTTGTTCTTGGCATCGTCGAGGGAGAACAGGGCGCCGCGCTTCACGCGCAGGCTCCGATTAAACTGAGTAAAGAGCTGGTCGAGCTGGTGGATGGCCAGCACTTCGCCGACGCCGGTGTAGTGATCGAGGATGAACGCCCCGCCGTCGGAAGCTGAATTGAAATAGCGCATCCCAGTTTCCGGCCTGCCGACGAAGCGGCCGTTGCTGAAGATGACCCACGGCGGCTGCGGGCTGGTCACGAACTGATTCCAGAAAATCTTCAGAGACTCAGGCGCGGGTGATGCGATCGCGGCGCTGGTCGAAAGCCGCTCCCAAAACAAGTTCGCAATTGTTGCCAACGATGCGGCAAGCAGCACAGAAAGCACCACAACAGCGACGGAAGGCCTGCGCTGTGGCCGCGCGAGGGTTTCGGCCTTGGAGGTTTCCGGTGCGACCACCAGCCCGACCGGCTGAGCCGCGGGCTTTGGCGGCCGAAGTTGGAAAGTTAGTGCGTACGATCCCTTCGGCAGCTCCACCACAATGAGGTCAGCCGTCCCGTCACCGGCATAGTATTCCGCCAACTTGACGCGTAGGCGCCCTGCCTGAACTCGGACGGTGGAGTCGCTTTGCGGGTCAAAACCTTGGGGACGTCCCAAGACCTCGGTCGCAATCTGATACTCCTTGAGCGCGACGCCGGGGTGATCTAGGGAATGCTCGGCAAGATAACGGAGCAGTTTGCAGAGGGATTCCGAACTGTGGAGGCTATGACTATTGGTAAGCTTATCTATTTGCTGGAAGCATTGCCCCCGGCCGAGCGCGAAGGTGTGCGTCAAAGCCATTTAACTTACAAGTAACAAGACAGCACATCTTACTGCAAATCAAGCTACTTGTCTCGTGTAACGGTATCAGACTTGGTGAAACCTAGACCGCCTAATGCTTTTGTATTAGGAATGCTCTTCTTTAAACACATATCTGCTTCTGCATTTCTGTGGCAAAAGGGTCCAAGTCTTGAGGAGGAAGTACATGAGAAGATCAGTGTGGGTCGCCATGGCGGCTTTGAGTCTGCTGGTTGGCCTGTGGGCGCCGAGCGCGCTGGGTCAAGCCGTTTACGGCAGTATCCTGGGCACGATCACCGACCCGAGCGGAGCGGCGGTCAATGGCGCCAAGGTGAGCGCCACCAGCCAAACCAAAAACGTCTCTACGACGGCGAATACCAATGAAAGCGGAAACTACGCCGTTACCCACCTGATCCCTGACGTGTACGTGTTGCGGGTCGAGTCACAAGGCTTCAAGACCCTCGAATTCAAGGACATAATCGTCAACGCGGACACCGGGTCCCGCGTGGACGGGCAGTTCCAGGTCGGTGGTGCTTCCGAAACCGTGGAAGTGACCAGCGAGGCTCCGCAGTTGAAGACGGACCGCGCAGACGTGGCCATGGAACTGAGTGGAAAGCAGGTCAACGAACTGCCGGTCATCAACCGGAACTTCCAGAGCATGATCCTGCTGACGCCGGGAACCCAGACTATGACCGGCTGGTCCCACGCTGCGACGGAAAATCCGCAGGGCAGCAAGCAGATTTTCGTAGATGGCCAGCATTTCAGCGGCACCGGCTACGGACTGGACGGAACCGATAACCAGGATCCGATTCTCGGAATTATCATCGTCAATCCCAGCCTGGACACGGTTACCGAAACCAAGATCGCAACACAGAACTATGACGCCGAATTCGGCAAGGCGACCGCCGGCATCATGACGGCCCAGACCAAGTCGGGCAGCAACGAATTCCACGGTTCAGGATACTTCTACGAACTGGACCCGAAGGGTCCAGCCAAGGACCCCATCGCCAATGCTGCTGTAGCGAATAACTGGAAACAGTATGGCGGCGCGGTAGGCGGACCGCTCATCAAGAACAAACTGTTCTTCTTCGGCGGCTACGAAACGACGCGCCGGATGAGCGGGGTGGCACTCACGGAAACCGTCCCGACGGCTCTGGTAACGAGCACGTGTTTGACTGCCAGCAGTCCCTTTTGTGACCTCAGCGAGTATTCGAACCACCCCTCCAGCGGCAACGGCGATGTATTCAACCCGTTTATGTGCGTAGCCGGAACTACGGGTTGCACGACCCCACGCACACTCTACACGTGTGTTGGAGGAACGGCAGGTTGTCCCATCAGCCCGTCTGGCGCCTTAACCACGCAGATTCCCAAGACCGATCTGGCACTGTGGGATCCGAACGGTGTGGCGGAGCACATCCTGGGCCTGCTGCCGGCACCTAGTTCAACGCCACCGCCAAACCTTTCAAACGGCGGCACGATCAACAATTTCGCCGCTGCCGGATCGGGCTCTTTCAACGACTACCAGTACACGATGCGCTTTGACTACAGCGCGAGCCAGAAGTTGCAGATCTTCGGCCGCTACACGCACGCCCATTTCACCCTGTCGGGCTCGCCAGTATTCGGCACAACGATCGGCGGCCCCGGCTTGGGCTATCTCGGGCTGGCTGGCTCGTCGATTATCAGCAACTACAGCCTAGCCACGGGCTTTAACTACACCTTCGGTTCTACGCTACTGACCGACTTCCGGTTCGGATATTTCCGGTACAACCCTCACTCTACGAAATTCGACCAAGGCAATTTGACCGCCGCAACCAGCCTAGGTTTGGTTGGGTTGAACAACCCCGCTGATGCCACTACTGGTGGACTGCCGGCTTTGAATTTTGAGAACACGATTGGCCAGAGTAACCAGGGCAATAGCGCCACCGGGTTGGGCGAAGGCTTGAACGTCGGCCGTTGCAACTGCCCCCTGATCGAGAAAGAACAGGGCTACCAGTTTGCCAACAACTGGACGAAGATCTTTGGCAACCACCAGTTCAAGCTGGGAGTGGACCTGCGGCACGCCATTAACCTGCGCGTACCGTCAGACGCCAACCGCACCGGCATTCTCAACTTCAACCACTCTGGAACTTCCGACGGCCAGGCGAGTGCCACCGGCGGCCTGGACATTGCCACCTTCCTGTTCGGAGAAGTAACCAGCTTCAACCGCTACGTAGGATCGACGCTGGAGCCTAGCGACGAAGAGCGCCAGAACCGCTACTTTATTTACGCGCAAGACACGTGGCGCGCGACCCACAAGCTCAGCGTGAACTACGGAGTTCGCTGGGAGTTTTATGGCCCAGAGTATGTCAACGGCAAGGGAGCGGGAGGGTTTGCCGAACTGCCGGAAGGTGTCATTCGCGTGGCCGGCGTTGGCGGTATCAGCAGCAACGGAAACACGGCCAACAGCCTGAAGGACTTTGCCCCGCGTTTGGGTTTGGCCTATGAACTGAACCCCAAGACCGTCATTCGGATGGGATACGGCCGGAGCTTTGATATAGGGGTGTTCGGTTCGAACTTCGGGCACACAGTTACACAAAACCTGCCGGTGTTGGCGAACCAGCAACTGACATCGCTGTCCGGCGACAACAAGACTGCGGCCTTCAACTTCGCCGGAACCTGCCTGCCGGCCGGTTTGGGATATCCCGCCGGGGACTGCGGACCGCAGAGCTGGACGCAAGCGTTCCCAATCGTTCCCAGCAATGGAATCCTCCCGCTGTTTGGAATTTGCCCGGAGTTCTCCAATCCGTGCACTGGCAGCGTGTCTCCGCACATCCGGCCTGACAAAGTCGTAACCCCAACCGTGGATGCCTGGAACGCAACCTTGCAACGTCAGGTTACGAACACGACCAGCGTCGAGGTGGCCTACATTGGGACTCACGGCACGCACGTGTTCAAGGGCGACGGTCCGACCTACAACAACAACCAGCCCACGATCATGGGCTTCGCCACTGGCGTGAGCCGAGACAATCGTGCTCCGTATAACAATGCTTTCTCGACTCCCTACACGTATGCCGACGCCACCACCACAAACATCATTTGTTGCAACGCCGGCCAGGGATTTGGGTATGCCGGAAACGACGGCACCAATTCCTATAACGCCTTACAGATCAAGGTGAACCAGCGCGCCGCGAAGGGCCTCACCTTCCTGATGCACTACACCTACTCAAAGGCGTACGACAACGATGGCAGCTACCAGCCAGATCCCACCGTGATGTGGGGCCGGGCAGACTTCAACCGCGACAGCGTGTTCGTGTTCGCGCCGATCTACGAGCTACCCTTTGGCCGTGGGAAACAATTCCTCGGAAACATTGGCCGTGCTGCCAACTTGCTGGTCGGCGGCTGGCAAGTCAACGCCGCCTTCACCATTGGCAGCGGGTTGCCTTGGACCCCGCAATACAAAAACTGCAGCCTGGACGAGGACACCGGGCCGTGCCGGCCGAACCTGACCGGCGGGTTCCACACAGGCATCAGCAAGCAAGGCGGCGCCGTGAGGTTCTTCACTCCGTTGGGGCCGAACCCACTCTGTGACGATCCGAAGCAAAACGCGGATTTGACCTTCGTCTGCTACAACCCCGCTGATCCGACCAAGATGACGCAGTTGCTTGTTACTTCGCTCGGCCCGTTTGGGGCTCCTGGGGCCGGGAACTTCGGGAACATCCGCCGCAACTCGTTCACAGGTCCCGGAGAGTTCAAGACCGACATGTCGTTCTTTAAGAATTTCGCCATCACGGAACGGGTGGCTGCTCAGTTCCGGGCGGAGTTCTTCAACATGTTCAATCACCCCGTCTATGGCTTTAACGTGAACCAGGGCGGATCTGGTACGGCGATTGACAACTCGTCCGCCGGGCTCGTTACCGGTCTGGAAAGCGACGTTCAGATGCGCCAGTTCCAACTGGGCATCCGGGTGACGTTCTAGCGGCACCGGAACCGGACTGCATTCGGGGGAGCCTGCGGGCTCCCCCAGTTTTTCTGTGCGGATTTTCTCCCCCGTTTGAATTCCGATCCCGCTGAGTGGTTCGAATACGCCGAGAACCCCAGGGGAAGCGAACCATGAAGAAGAGAGTCGTAGGGCTGGGCGAGGTGCTCTGGGACATTCTGCCGGAGCGGACGTGCCTGGGGGGCGCGCCGGCGAATTTCGCATACATCACCACACTGATGGGCGATCAAGGCATTGTGGCGAGCCGCGTGGGTGAAGACTCGCGCGGCGTGGAGGCGCTGCGCCTCATGGAGGAAATGGGGCTGGACATTGATCACGTGCAGACAGACGCCAAGCGTCCTACGGGCACGGTGAACGTCAAGCTCGACGACCGGGGAATCGCGCAGTACGAAATTGCGCAGCCGGTGGCGTGGGACTTTATGGAATGGACGCCGGACTGGCAGCGCCTGGCGGAAGATGCGGACGCGGTCTGCTTCGGGTCGCTGGCGCAGCGCTCGGCCGAGAGCCGGGCTACGATCCGAACGTTCCTGGGAGCGGTTCCGAAAAGCGCGGTGAAGGTGTTCGATGTGAACCTGCGGCAGGCTTACTATTCAGCGGAAATTCTGATTGAGTCCATGCGGCTGGCCGACATCGTCAAGCTGAACGATGAAGAATTGCCGAAGATCATGAGTCTGGGCAACCTGCCTCACAAAGGGGAATTGCCGTCGGCGCAGCGGTTGTGCCAGGAGTACAACATCAAGTTGGTGTGCATCACGCGGGGCGGGCGCGGGAGTTTGCTCGTCTGCGAGCAGGAACGGAACGAGCACCAGGGTTTCCGGGTGAAAGTGGCCGATACTGTGGGATCGGGTGACGCCTTCACGGCCGGGCTGGTACACGAATATCTGCACGGGGCGTCGCTCGAACTGATGAATGAAGTGGCCAATCTGGTGGGGGCGTGGGTGGCGAGCGAGGTGGGTGCAACGCCCAGTCCGAAGCGCGGAGCGCTGGAGTACTCGCTGGCCGAGATACGCTAGGGAGAAAGCACGAATACACTCGGCTGCGGTATAGTTACGAAAGATTGTTTTTTCTTTCGTATGGAGCGGCCGGAGAGTGCCATGAAGCGTGTTGGGTCAGCCAGTCGGTGTTATTTCTCCTCGTTGCCTTCCTCATTATTTTCTTCCTCGAGTCTCATCCTCATGATGGTGGCGGCTTTGTGGCTGATGCCTGGCTGCACAAAGCCTGCGGATCGATCGAACCCGGCCGCGTCGCGGCCTTCGGACATCAAGGTAGAAGTGCGGGACGGCGGGCCGGCGGTGCTGACGACGGCGGCGGCAGAGTTCCAGGTTCTGCCATCGGGCTACATGCAGGCGACGCTTCTGAAAGACGGCAAACGGTTGACACTGGAGGACCCGGGTCTGAATTCTGCGGCGGGCGGTGACTCCATTTTGCTTGACGGGAAAGAAATGGAGTTCGTGCCTGACTTCTCACAGGCGAGAGTGGCGGAGGCGACGGGAAAACTGGGGCGCGGAAAGCGGGTGGAGATTCCGGGGCATCCGCTGGCGCCGTCGGGACTGGCGATCGAGCGCATGCTGACGGTGGAAGTGTATGACGACTTGCCGAACATCGCGATCGCCAGCGTCTCGTACAAGAACACCGGAACGACCGACTATCAGGTTGAGCAGGTATTGCTGCAGCAGCATCGCTTCAGCGCGAAGCAGGTGGATGCGAAGGCGCAGCCTTACGACATGTGGGCGTTTCAGGGATCGAGCTACGACTGGGGCAAAGAGGATGTGCAGAGGCTGACGCGGGCTTCGTCGCAGCCGAACTTGATGGGCGAGGCGGTGAAAGGCGGCTATGGGGGCGGGATTCCGGTGGTTGCGTTCTGGACGGCGTCGGTCGGCGAGGCCATCGGGCATGTGGAGACGCTGCCGTGGACGTTGTCCATTCCGGTGAAGGTGGAGGCAGATGGCCGAGTGAAGGCAGGCGTGACAATTCCGGTGGTTGCCTTGGTGAAGCCGGGGGAGAGGTATTCCTCTCCGCGGACTTTCGTATCGGTGTACAGCGGGGATTTCTATGAGCCGCTGCGCCTGTGGTCGAGCGTGCTGCAGAAAGAAGGATGGGAGATTCCAAAGCCTTCGAGCGAAGCCTACAACGTGAGCTGGTGCGGGTGGGGGTACGAGTTCAACGTGACGCCGAAAGAAATGCTCGGGACTATTCCAAAACTGAAGGAACTCGGCATCAAGTGGGCGACGCTCGACGATCGCTGGTTCGATACGTATGGCGACTGGAATCCGCGGCCGGATACGTTTCCCGGCGATTCGATCAAGCAGATGACGGATGAGTTTCACAAGCAGGGAGTGATGGCGCAGTTGTGGTGGCTGCCGATCGGAGTGGAAGACGGGCAGGGCAAGTACGAGTCGCACAAATATGTGACGGCGAAGATTGCGCAGGAGCATCCGGAGTGGCTGATCCTCGACAAGAGCGGCAAGCATGCGCGGATGACGCGGGACCTGGCGGCGTTGTGTCCGGCGGTGCCCGAGGTGCAGGCGTATTACAAGCAGTTGACGGAGAAGTTTATTCGCGACTGGGGATTCGACGGGTCGAAGCTCGACAACATTTACAGCGTGCCCGCATGCTACAACCCGGCGCATCATCACAAATCGCCGCAGGATTCAGTGAATGCCATGGGCGAGGTGTACAAGACGATCTTTGAGACGACGCGGGCCATCAAGCCGGAGAGCGTGACGCAGGCGTGTCCGTGTGGGACGCCGCCGTCGCTGGCGTGGCTGCCGTTCATTGATCAGGCGGTGACGGCCGATCCGGTGGGAGCGGTGCAGGTGCGGCGGCGGATCAAGATGTACAAAGCGCTGCTCGGGCCGGAGGCGGCGGTGTATGGCGATCACGTTGAATTGTCGGCGATGACGATAACCGGGAAGGATGCGCAGGGCAACGATCAGTGGAGCGAGCACGGGGCAGACTTCGCTTCGACGTTAGGAGCCGGCGGCGTGCCGGGAACGAAATTTGTGTGGCCGGACCCAGGGCCGAAGTTCAAGCCGGTGAATCTCACGGCGGAGAAAGAAGCGCATTGGAAGAAATGGATTGCGCTGTACAACGCGAAGATGCTGTCGAAGGGGGATTTCCGCGATCTGTATGTGTATGGGTACGACGTTCCCGAGGCGTACGCCATCGAGAAGGATGGGAAGATGTACTACGCGTTTTTCGCAACGTCGGATAAGGTTCCGTTCAAGGGCGAGATTGAATTGCGCGGGCTGAAGCCGGGAACGTATCGCGTGCAGGATTATGTCGAAGGGAAAGACTTGGGCACGGTGCAGGTGGAGGCGGGGAAGGCTCCGAGGCTGAAGGCGGAGTTCAAGGAGCATCTGCTGCTGGAGGTGAGTGGGAACTGAGACTCTGTCGAGCTTTGCCCCTGGGCTTCGCCCGGCCGACGGCCGAAGCGGCCGTCGCCACATAAGTTACTGATGCTCGCGGAGAAACATCTTCCGATGCGCGGCGTCCCGGAAGGCTTCGGTGCCGCCGGGGCGGGTGACGGAGAGCGCGCCGGCCAGATTTCCGCTGGCGAGGCACGCCGGCAGGTCTCCTCCACGCAGAAACTGATGCAAGAAGCCGGCGTCGAAACTGTCGCCGGCGCCGACGGTGTCCACGGGTTCGACATTCTGTGGTGGGCTGAGGAAGCGCTCCGATCCGCGCTGGGCCATCGCTCCTTCTTTCCCAAGTTTCACCACCACCAGCGGTACAAGCTCCGATAGTTTCTTCACCGCAGCTTCCAGGTCCTCGGTCCCGGCTGCTTTGCAGGCCTCACGCTCATTGGGCAGAAAGACGTCCACGTAGCGCAGAACGTCGTAGAGATTGCCACCCCAGCGGTCGTCGGGATCGTCGTTGGTGTCGAGAGAAATGGTAAGTCCTCGCGACTTGAAGTGCTGGAACAGCTCTGCGACGCGCGGATACAAACCCTTCTGCAGGTAATAAGAACACAGATGAAAGTGGCGCGAGCCGGCGAGGTAGTCGAGGTCGAGGTCATCCCAGCAGAGTTCGGCGATGGTTCCGGAATACGTCAGCATGTTCCGCCAGGCATTGTGATGGAGGACTACGGTGAGCCCGGTGGTGGTTGCGCCTGGGACGACGCGGACGAGCGAGACGTCAACCCCACCCTGCCGGAGCCGTTCGAGAGCGATCTGGCCGAAGGAGTCGTCGCCGATGCGGGATTGAAAACCGACGCGGTTGCCGAGCGCGGCGAGGTTGTGCGCGACGATTGCGGACGAGCCACCGAGCGTGAGCATCATGCGATCGGCGATCAGTTCGCGCTCCGGTAGAAGCTGCTCGGGCAGGCCGTAGAGGATGAGATCGAGATTCAGTTCGCCGGCGATGGTGACGTCGAAGCGGGGCATGGGCAATTAATGGATAGTAGATCCTTTGACTTCGTGAGCTCATTCGAGCTCGCCCCGATCAGACCAGCGTGACTTCGACGCCGGCCTGCTTTAGCACGCGCAGATCGGATCTGGGAGCGCCGCGGTCGCTGATGATCTCGCTCAGGGCTGACGGCGGCGCGATCAAAGACAGGCTGCGGCGACCGAACTTGCTCGAGTCGCACACCGCCACGGTTCTCTTTGCGACCTCGACCATCACGCGGTTGACCTTCGCTTCCAACAGATTGGGCGTGCTCAGGCCGTAGTGCACGTCGAAGCCGTCCACGCCGAGGAAGAGAAGATCGGCGCTGAGACGGCGCAGGGTTTCTTCGGCGATTGGGCCAACCAGCGAAAAAGAATTCTTCCGCAGCGTGCCGCCTGTGAGAATCACCTCAACCGCGGTACCGGCGAGTTCGGCAGCGATATTCACGGCATTCGTGATGATGGTCAGATTCTGAAAGCTGCGCAGGGCGCGGGCGATGGCGGTGGTCGTGGTGCCGGAGTCTAGAATCAGCACCTGTCCTTCCTTAACCTTCTGCGCGGCACAGTCGGCAATGCGCAGTTTCTCGTGGCGATGGAGCTTTTCCTTTTCGCGCAGAGTGGGATCTTCCAGCGCGCCGTCGCGCGCGGGCAGCGCTCCGCCATGCGTGCGGTGGACCAGGCCCTGGGAATGGAGGACTTCGAGGTCCTTGCGAATCGTAACCTGCGAGGTTTCGAACTGGCGGGCGAGTTCGATGACCAGAACCCGGCCCTGGCGGGACAGGAGATCAACAATGGCGCGCCGTCGTTCTTCGTTCAGCACTGGGGTGATGACCTGAGAGAGTTCGGGGGCCGCGAAAACCCGATATCCGGCCGCATTTCTTTTTATAGCGTTTCCTTTCGTTTGTCCACAGGAAAGCGCGCTTGCCCCCGCGTCGGCCGAGTGCGGTCGACGGCGTCTCAGGGCGTTTGCCAGCCTTAAGGGTGCTCCGGAATCAACGGATAACCCCTGCTTTTGTAAAGGGTTGGGAACCAACCGGGGTGATAACCAACCCAATACCCGCACCTTCAGTCAGATCGCCCAGGAGGCAGGGAATTGCCGTAATCTCAAATTGGGATGAAACCGCTTTGGTTTCGAAAGTCCCGCGAGGAATACATCGGCACGGGGGATCATCAATTTTGGCCAGTGCGTTGAAAGAACAAGCATTTGTGCGTTCCCGGTCGGTCGTGTCGCGCGTGGTGGCGGGAGAGACGCTCATCGTGCCGATCCGCGGCAAGGTGGGAGATCTGGCGTCGATCTACAGCTTTAACGGGACCGGTTCTCTGGTCTGGAAACTTTTGGATTCACCGAAGACTTTAGCGGAACTGGCCCTGGCAGTGAGCCAGGAGTATGAAGTTGAGCCGGCGCGGGCCGAAGGCGACGTGACAAAGTTTGTGGAGGAACTGAAGGCGGTTGGTCTGGTCGAGAGTTCGGCGTCTCTGGCCATGGCTGGAGATTGACGTCGAAACTGGAGCGGCCAGTGGGGCGGGAAAGACTGCCGTCAGAACAGGAGGGGGATTGGAGCATCTCAGCTACGGAGAGTTCAGCGCCGATCTGCACCAGCGCCAGGCGGGCGAGCGCGTGGCGATGCAGGTTTCGATTGAAGTGACGCGGCGGTGTCCGTTGGAGTGTCTCCACTGCTACAACAACCTGCCCATGCACGACATGGAAGCCAGGCGGCGCGAATTGAGCAAGGAAGAGCATTTCCGCGTGCTCGACGAACTTGTCGAGATGGGGTGTTTCTGGCTGCTCTACACTGGCGGCGAAATCTTCGCGCGCAAAGACTTCCTCGAGATTTACACCTACGCCAAGCAAAAAGGATTCCTAATCACGCTGTTCACCAACGGCACGATCCTCACCGAGCAGATTGCGGACTATCTGGCGGAATGGCCCCCGTTTGCGATTGAGATCACGCTGTATGGCCGGACGCGGGAGACATATGAGGCGCTGACGGCGATTCCCGGCTCGTATGACCGCTGCATGCGGGGAATCAAACTACTGACGGACCGAGGCCTGCCGCTGAAGTTGAAGACGGTGGCGACCAGCATCAATAAGCACGAAGTGCTGGCGATGCGGCAGTTCGCGGAAGAAGAGTTGGGCGTGGATTTCAAGATGGATGGTCAGATCAATCCACGGATTGACTGCTCCCAGAGCCCGCTGGCGGTGCGGCTGACTCCCGAGGAAGTGGTGGCGCTGGATATGAGCACACCGAAGGCGGTGAACGAATACCGCCGCCTTGCGAAAAAGGATCTGGAGAGTCCTCCCAATCTGTCGCAGACCGACAGCGTCTATTTCTGCGGCGGCGGGATCAATACCTTTGCGATTAACGCCAACGGAGAGATCGGGATTTGTGTCATCTCGCAGCAAGAGACTTTCAGTATTCGTTCAGCCGGCGTGCGGAAGATCTGGGAAGAATCGCTTCTGCAACTGCGCAGAAGGAAACGCACGCGGGTGACGAAATGCGTTGAGTGCCGAATTCAGTCGCTATGCGGAATGTGTCCGGCCAATGGCGAGATGGAA
>Ga0209415_10009724_pt1 | contig 16468 bp, 13 predicted proteins | sample PeaSoiSIISIP2007_FD_187696 | JGI IMG/M metagenome (GOLD analysis project Ga0209415, IMG submission 187696) | Peat soil microbial communities from Weissenstadt, Germany - SII-SIP-2007 (SPAdes) (version 2) | ecosystem: Environmental > Terrestrial > Soil > Wetlands > Peat | place: Germany...
GCGGCCTCAGCATGCGCACCGTGGCGTTGAGCGGGCAATCCTTTTTCAACGGGAACTGCTTCAGCGATCCGGGCGATCAGAATCCCGGGAATGCGCCACGTTATTTTTCCGGCTTGCGCACGATGGGCATTCACGATGTAGATCTGAACCTCTACAAGTCATTTGTGCCTAAGGAAGGTATGAAGGTGGATGTGCGGGCCGAGATCTTCAACCTGGCGAATCACCCGCGCTTCGCGTCTCCGAATACGGCGTTTGGCGACCCTTCGTTCGGAACGATTACTTCCACCGCCAACGGATATCTGCCGCGGTATTTCCAGTTTGGAGTGCGGTTCGAGTTCTGAAGAGCGCGTGACCGCGAGCGCCGACCTTTCTATGGAGCAAAGCTGGGCACTCGTCGCTTCACTGGCTCTGATGGGCGGCGCATTTTTGCTCGCGCGGCCTTCTTACCCGAGTCAACCATCAGCGAACCTATTCCCCGCGAATCAGGACTGGACCAACTACGTTCGGATCGGCGCCTACGGACTGAAAAGCGGCGATGCGGCCCGGATCGTGCGTGACGCCCAGGCCAGCGGCGTCTTTGGCATTGAAGTGGATAACGACATTCCAGGGCGCTACGAGAGCTTCCTCCACCCCGAAGAAAAGCTGAAGGCGATTCGTGAGGTGGCAGAAGCAGCTCACCGCGCGGGCAATTACGCGTTTGTCTACATTGCCGGGACCGAATGCATCACCGCGCACGCGGATCAGACGCGGCACACCACGGCCAAAGATCATCCCGACTGGCTGCAGAGGAACATTGCCGGGCAGCCGGCAGTCTTCGGAGGCGGTACAGCTTTCTGGATCGCGCCGGGCGATGAAGATGTCTGGGTGAGTCCATACGCTGCGGAATGGCGCACGACTTATATGGAGCGCGTGCGACAGATTGCGGCCACCGGGATTGACGGCATTTATGTGGACATACCCTACTGGATGACCCATTTCGACGGCTGGGAGAACACCTGGGCAAGTTTCGACGACTATACAGTCGCGGCTTTCAAACAGCAGACCGGACTCGATGCCAAGCACGATGTGAAGCTGGGGGACTTTTCCGATCCTGCGTTCCGCAAGTGGGTGGAATTCCGGATTCATACGATTACAGACTTCCTGCACGAGATCGACACGACCGCCAAGGGCGTCAATCTGAAGATCAAAACGATTCCCGAAATTTATCCGGGGATTGAGGAAGAAGCGGTGCGGGTTGGAGCGGATGTTTACAGCCTGTATCCGGTGGTGGATGCGGTCACGCACGAGTATGAGTTCGGAGGCGGCGACCACATGGCGTCGTCGCGCACGCCGCTGGACTGGTTCCGTTATCAGGTGGGCATGTATTCGTTTCGCGCGTTCGCTCAGGGGAAGGCGACGTGGATTCTCAATTATTCCTGGGACGGTGACAAGAATGTAGACCGGCGCGAAGCCATGATGAACCTGGCGATGTCCGAGGTGATGGCGGGAGCGAACTTCTGGGATGCGCCGGGACATTCCATGGCCGGATCGAACGATCTGCCGACGCGGAAGAAAATTTTTGAGTGGATCGCAGCGCATGAGAAGACGTTCTATTCGCCGCGCCTACCCGTCGATCCGATCGGCGTGTATTTTTCGCCAGAAACTCGGGATTTCTATGCGGACGAATTCCTGGCTTCGTACCGCGGTATTTTGATTCTACTGATGCAGAAGCACCTCGAATTTCAGATTGTGACGCCGCGAACGTTGGGGACATTTGAGGGACACACCCTGGTTTTGCCGGATGTGCGCGTTCTGGGCGACGTCGAAAGAAACTGGCTGAAGACTTTTGTGGCGCAGGGGAAAAGGCTGGTAATCACCGGTGCCGACGCCAGCGGACTCGACGCAGCGCCCAGCCTTATTCATATGCCAATGTGTCCAGGAAGGGCTTACAACGCCGCCTTGGAAAAAGACTTCGAGCATGTGTCACCAGATTCGAGGCAGGAATTCTTCGACTACCTGCGAGGCGGAGACGCCGTGCGGATTCATGCCGGACCGCAGCTGGCAACATCTATTTCGCGCACTTCGGAGGGTCACATTCGGTGTTTCTTAGCGAATTTTGCCGGGCTGCGCGGGGGATCGAATCCCGTTCAGACCCCGCAGACCGGGGCCGAGGTGATCATAAGGTCCGGATCCGAGGGTAAGGGATTTTTTCTTCCCTTTCTCGGGGAAGCACAGACGCTGACAGGAAAACGCCACGGCGATTCCATAATTTTTGCGCTGCCCCCCATTAGCAAGGGTGCGGTGTTCTGGTATGAACCGTAAAACCCCTAGGCCGTTGCGTCCCAGTTCTTCGATCGCGCGACGGCCTCATTCCAACGCGTGCGCAACGACTGAGCCATAGAAGACGGCATCTGAGGCTCGAAGCGGCGATCCTTCGCCGACCCGGCTCCACTAAGACCTGCCGTCCAAACCCCGACAGCCAATCCGGCCAGATAGGCCGCGCCCAGTGCCGTCGTTTCCGTGACGGCGGGACGCACGACCGGGACGCCGAGTATGTCCGCTTGAAATTGCATGAGGCTGTCATTGGCGGAAGCGCCTCCGTCTACGCGAAGTTCCTGCACCGCGTCGCCGGAATCGCGGCGCATAGCGTCGAGCAAGTCCGCAACTTGATAGGCGATGCTTTCTACTGCCGCGCGCGCGAGGTGTCCGGCGGTCGTTCCACGGGTCAGCCCGAAGATGGAACCACGAGCGTAGGAGTCCCAGTGCGGCGCGCCGAGTCCCACAAATGCCGGGACGAAATACACTCCACCGTTATCGGCGACCGACTTGGCCAGCGGTTCCACGTCGCTCGACGAACGAATCAATCCCAGGCCGTCGCGCAGCCACTGCACCACCGCGCCGCCGACAAATACGCTGCCCTCGAGCGCGTATTCGGTGGCGTCTCCGATTCTCCAGGCAACGGTCGTGACCAGCCGATTGGACGACGGAACGGCACGCCGGCCCGTGTTCTGCAACATGAAGCAGCCGGTGCCATACGTATTCTTGGTCAGGCCGGGTTTAGTGCAGCGTTGTCCGAATAGGGCAGCCTGTTGATCTCCCGCAATGCCGCCGATGGGAATTCCCTCGAGGCCTCGTACCTGTACCTCGCCGTATGGCTCACTCGAGGAGCGCACGGCGGGCATCATCGAAGCAGGAACCCGGAACAGTTCGAGAAGTTCGTGGTCCCACTCGCCCGTGTGAATGTTGAAAAGCATGGTGCGAGAAGCATTGCTGGCATCGGTCGCATGCACCTTTCCACCGGTCAGCTTCCAGACCAGCCAGGTATCGACGGTGCCGAACGCGAGCTTCCCCGCCGCAGCAAGAGAGCGCGTACACGGCACCTTGTCCAGGATCCAGGAAATTTTGCTGGCTGAAAAATACGAATCAATCAGCAGCCCGGTGCGCTGCTGAATCAGCGGGCCGTGGCCGGCGGCACGCAGTTGTGCGCAGAAGTCGGCAGTGCGGCGATCCTGCCAGACGATGGCGTTGTAAACCGTTTCGCCGGTCTCGCGATTCCACACGATGGTGGTCTCGCGCTGGTTCGCGATGCCGATCGCGGCAATGTCTTTCGCCGTCGCTCCTGCCTTGACCAAAGCGTCCAGAGCAACCGCAATCTGGGAAGAAGCGATCTGCTCCGGATTGTGTTCGACCCAGCCAGGCTCGGGAAAGATCTGATCAAACTCACGCTGGGCCACGGCGCGGACCGCTCCTTCGCGATCAAACAGCAAAGCGCGCGAACTGGTCGTGCCCTGATCCAACGCTAAAACGTATCGCACAGCATCTCCTCAGTCTCTTCCGGCCCTACTGGGGCTTCCGCAAGAATCGCCGAATGCCGAAGTCATATACGGCCGCACCAGCCAGACCGCCGGCCAGCGGTGCGACCACCGGAACCCACCAAACCCGATCACCGTCCGTCAAGCCGTTGTTGTGGAATCCAGCGAACACGGTGAATAGGCGCGGCCCAAAATCGCGAGCGGGATTGATTGGGTAACCGCAGATTCCGCCAAAGCTCATGCCGATGGCTACCACTACCAGGCCGATCAGCAGTGGCGCAAGATTTGCTCCCGGCGGCGAGTTGAATTCATCGGTTATGGCAAACACCAACAGTACCAGCAACCCCGTGCCGATGATCTGGTCGAGAAAGCCAGCTTGCGGCATCGCTGGAAACGCAGGAAAAGTAGTAAACACACCGGCAGTGTGATCGAGTTGCGGGTCCACCTGTCGAAATACCGGCAGATAGTTCCAGAACACCAGCGCGGCAGCGGCAAACGCGCCTGCCGTCTGAGCTAACGAGTATGGAATCACCTTGCTCCACGAAAATCCGCGAAAGACCGCGAGCGCGAGCGTGACCGCCGGATTGAGATGCGCGCCTGAAATCTTCCCGGCGACATAAATTCCCATCGTGACCCCGAGTCCCCAGCCCAGCGTGATATTGACGTAGCCACCGTGAATGAGTTCCCCAGGATTCTTCGTCGGGAACAGGACCACCATGGCTACGACGCCGGTGCCGAAAAGAATCAGCACAAAAGTTCCCAGGAACTCCGCAAGCAACTCTACGGGCAGGCTGAACTTCGAGGTCATCTCATGCTCCGAACTCGGACGTGAACTTCCAGGTCGGGGAGTAGTGTACCAAGGTCGGCGAAATACGAGTCGAGTCTCGAGCGTGACCTCGTTCCAGGTTACGGCTCCTGAAGCCAAGCGCGTGGCACTTCAATATAAGACCGATCCAGCGCTGAAACGGAAGGACAGCCGAGCAGTCGAAGGGTGCGCTCCACGTCAGATCGCAGAATGTCAAGCGCCCGTCGGACGCCGGGTTGGCCCGCCGCTCCCAGTCCGTAGGCATAGGCCCGGCCAATCAGAACGGAGCGCGCTCCGAGACAGAGCGCTTTCACGATATCGCCGCCGCGGCGAACGCCGCCATCCATCAGCACTTCGATCTGGCCCTTCACTGCCGCCACGATTTCCGGAAGTGCCCGCAAAGTGGGAGACACCGAGTCCAGTTGCCGGCCTCCGTGATTCGATACCACGACGGCCGCAGCCCCTTCATCCACCGCGCGCCGGGCATCGTCGCCCATCAGCAGGCCTTTTACCACGATCGGTCCCGGCCACTGTTGCCGAATCCAGCGCAAGTCTTCCCATTGGACAGTCGCCTGCGCCAGTGCCGCTGACACATCAACTAACTTCATCGGTCCCTGGCCCGGAATGACGATGTTCTCCAGTTTCGGCACGCCGCCATCGCGAAGAAACGATGCCAGCCATCCAGGGTGAGCAACGATGTTCAGGACGTACGGAATCTTGGCGAAGAGCGAACCGCTCAGGAGTTCCTTCATGCCGTTGCGCGGGTCGCGCTCGCGCATGCCGGCTACGGGCGTGTCCACCGTAATTACCAGCGCGGAATACCCGGCGCGGCGCGCGCGGTCCAGGGCGCCTTCGGCGGCTTCGCGTCCGCCGAGCAGATACAGCTGGTACCAGACCGGGCCGGGAGTAGCCGCTTTAACATTCTCCAGTTTGTGCCCGGAAATGGTTGAGAGGATATATCCCGTGCCCGCTTCTCCCGCCGCCGCAGCCGCAGCCACCTCGCCACCCGGATGCATAAGCCGGCTGTATCCGACAGGAGCGAGCATCGCCGGGAAAGCAAGTTGGTGTCCCAGAACGCGCGTCGTTAAGTCGCAGTCGCCTACCGCGACCGCACCGCGCGGGCGAAACGTCACATCGCGAAAGGCGCGGCAGTTCTCCGCCAGCGTGAGCTCAGCTTCGGCGCCGCCATCCAGATAATCGAACACCGACTTAGGGAGCCGGCGGCGGGCCAGGCAGCGCAGATCCTCGACGTTGACCACTTTTGACGAACTCAGTGCAGGAGCCATTCAGCACATACCTTCATTTCCAACTATTTGAATCTCTTCGGCCCGGTTCATTACGGCAACTCGAACTGCCGGGCGTGGGGGTGGACTGCCGACTTCTCTTAACCACCCGTGGGCGGCCCGCATACTTTCATGCCTCCAGCACATTCTTGCGACTGCTTTCCAGACGCTGCACAACCTTTTCGGCATTTTCCGGCATAACCCCTACTTCTTCCAGAGCTGCGCCAAAGTGCTTGAGAAACAAGTCGAAGTGCTGGTGGTTCAAACCGTGACCTCTGATGTCGGTGTGGGCGTCGTGAATGTCCTTGCCCGTATATACTCGTCCGCCGAGGAGCATGGAGACGAACATGACCTGCCGGGAGCGGAGGGACCCCATGTCAGTTCGTTGAAAGAAGGGGCGGAGGTTCTCATCCTCCAGAACTCTCTCATAGAAGCGTTCCGTGGCAGCAACGATGGTGCTGCGTCCCCCGATCAGCTCATACAGATTCTCAATCATGGTGTTCTCCCGGCACGCGTGCTGCAAGTCCTGCTCTGTAACGAAGATTCACGGCCCTCATTCTAATGTTCTTGAAGGCGCAGTCAACTCATACTTCCAACCCGCACCGGGCGCGGCGAAGGCAGGCAATGCAGCACTCGAAAGACCGGATGCCGCGTGGAGTTACGACGCCCGTGTCCGTTTTGCGGCTCTCCATGGGCGGAATGATTGGAATGTGGCTTGGGTCCACGCTCATGAACGCCTGGATGGATTGGTGCTTTGTAATACGGTATCCTGCATCGGCACGAGCGACACGTCGAACAACCGCATTGCAACTGTGAGGTGTTGAGACAGGAGTTCCGGCAAGACGACACGAGTAAAAACGCCAACAAGATCACTCCTTGAAAGGATCAGGAAAAGATGCGCTACCGGCAGCTGGGCCGAACCCCGTGGCAAGTATCGGAAATCAGTTTTGGAGCATGGGCTATCGGAGGATCGTGGGGAAATGTATCGGACGAAGAATCCATGGCGGCGCTGCACACGGCGCTGGACTGCGGGGTCAACTTCATCGACACCGCCGACGTCTACGGAGACGGGCGAAGCGAACGGCTGATCGCGAAACTCAAGCGCGAACGGAAAGACCCGATCATTGTCGCGACGAAGGCGGGACGGCGGCTCCCGAAACAAACCGTCGAGGGCTACAGCCGTCAGAACCTCAGCCTCTGGATCGAGGACAGCCTGCGCAACCTCGGGGCGGACTGCATTGACCTCCTCCAACTGCACTGCCCGCCCACGGCTTTGTACGACCACGCCGAAACGTTTGGGATCCTGGACGACTTCGTTCAGGCGGGCAAGTTGCGGTATTACGGGGTGAGCGTCGAAAAGGTGGACGAGGCGAGGAAAGCCATTGGCTTCCCGGGAGTCCAGACAGTCCAGATCATCTTCAACTGCTTTCGCATGAAGCCGGCGGAAAGGTTCTTCGCGGAAGCAGCGCGAAACCAGGTTGGGATTCTCGCGCGTGTGCCATTGGCGTCGGGACTGTTGACCGGGAAACTGCGCCCGGACAGTGTGTTCCCGCCGGACGATCACCGCAATTTCAACCGTCACGGAGAAGCGTTTGACGTCGGAGAGACTTTTTCCGGAGTGGACTATCGCACCGGATTGGCCGCTGTGGACCGAATCCACGCACTCGTTCCTGCAGGGGTCAGCATGAGCGCGTGGGCTCTGCGCTGGATCCTGATGTTCGATGCGGTCACGTGCGCCATCCCCGGCGGCAAGACTCCAGCGCAGGTCGAGGACAACTGCCGGGCCTCCGACCTGCCGCCTTACAGACAGGACCAGATGGAGGCGGTCGCCCGCATTTACGACGAATTGCTACGGGCCCAGGTGGCGGGCCGCTGGTAGGAACCCGCGCATTGACAAGGCGCAGGGGCATTTGCCATAGTGTCAAAGCGGTTAGCGAAAGCGGGTTGCCGTGGCTTCCCTGCAAGGTTCATCATGGCCATCACTACAGACCTGGTTTCGTCGAGGCAGCTGGCCGAGGGCGGATCGGGCGAGATTTTCCAGCTCTCGCGCCGCGAGGCGGGCTGGGAATGGATGAGTTTTTCTGTCCGGCGGCTGCAACCCGGGGAATCCTACTCGGCCGCCACATCCGGGGAAGAAGCGGCCTTCGTCCTCCTAGGCGGGCAGTGTGACGCGGATTGGGGCCAGGGCAGGCGTGCCATCGGGAAGAGAAAGAACGTTTTTGATGGCCTGCCATACGCCCTATACCTGCCAACCGGCAACCGCGTAACGTTCACCGCAACTACCGCGTGCGAAATTGCCGAGTGCCGGGTTCCGTCCGAGGCGCGGCGTCCCCCGCAGTTGGTGACACCTTCGGATGTGGCCAGCTATCTGCGAGGCGGCGGGAATGTTTCGCGCCAAATCGTGGACATCATGCCGCCGGCATTTCTGGCCGACAAGCTGATGGTAATCGAGGTCTACACTCCGGGCGGGAACTGGTCGAGCTTCCCTCCTCACAAGCACGAAGTCCACAATCCTCCGGCGGAAGTGGACCTGGACGAGATTTACTACTATCGCATCAACCATCCCGAGGGTTTCGCGTTCCAGCACTTATACAGCAGTGACGGCACGCAGTCGCGCGTCGTCAAGGCGCAGGACGGGGATGCGGTGCTGGTTCGCAGCGGCTATCATCCGGTGGTGGCCGGCCCGGGATACGATGTGTACTATCTGAATTTTCTTGCCGGTTCAGCGCGGGCGCTGGCGGTCACCGAGGACGCGAGGCATGTATGGGTGCGGTCCACCTGGAAGGAGACCGACTCCAGGCTGCCTTTGGTTCGCTGAGGCGACGCTCGGACTAATCGGTTAGACGTTTGTCCCCGACTTGCGACAAACCGGCGATTTTCAATTCGAGGGCGCAATTTCGATGAGCACTCGGCTCACAGTGGCGCAGGCCATCGTCGCATTCCTGAAGAACCAGTACTCGGAACGGAACGGCAAATCGCAGCGGCTGATCGAAGGCTGCTTCGGCATTTTCGGCCACGGTAACGTCGCAGGACTCGGACAGGCGCTCGAGCAGGACCGCGGCCTTCCCTACTACCTGTGCCGTAACGAACAGGCCATGGTGCATACGGCGGCGGCATTCGCCAAGGCCAGCAACCGCTTGCGTTGCCTAGCCTGCACCAGTTCGATCGGGCCGGGCGCGACCAACATGATTACCGGCGCCGCGGTGGCGACTGTAAATCGCCTGCCCGTGTTGCTGATGCCGGGCGACATCTTCGCGCGGCGCAATGTTTCTCCTGTGCTGCAGCAATTGGAGTCGCCCTCCACGCAGGATATTTCCGTAAACGATTGCTTCAAACCGGTCGCGCGCTACTGGGACCGCATCGAGCGCCCGGATCAATTGCTCACTTCCCTGCCTGCTGCCATGCGCGTCCTGACGTCTCCGGCGGAAACGGGTGCCGTCGTCCTGTCACTGCCGCAGGATGTTCAGGCAGAGGCTTTCGATTTTCCCGGGGAATTTTTCCAGAAACGGATCTGGACGATCCCCCGTCCGCGCTGCGACGGAGAGTTGCTCGCGTCCGCGGTGCAACGGATTCATTCGTCCCGCAAGCCGGTGATCATTGCGGGAGGCGGCGTAATCTACTCCGAGGCGACCGAGGAGCTTGCACGATTTGCCAGGGAAACCGGAATTCCGGTTGCCGAGACCCAGGCCGGCAAGGGGTCGCTGCGGTACGACCATCCGCAGTCCCTTGGCGCCATGGGAGTGACGGGTACACCGGGTGCCAACATTCTGGCGCGAGAAGCGGACCTGATCATCGGCATCGGCACGCGGTACGCGGATTTCACCACGGCTTCCCAGACCGCGTTCCAGAATCCGGACGTGAAGTTCATCAACATCAACATCGGTGAATTCGACGCAGGCAAGCAGTCCGGGCTGGCGCTCACCGGCGATGCGAAGGTCACACTCGACGAACTCTCCGCCGCGCTCGCCGGCTTCCGCGTGGAAGATGCCTACACCGCAAGGGTGGAGAAGTTCCGCCAGCACTGGGACCTGGAAGTTCAGCGGATTTATGACCTGCAAGTCGGGCCGCCCATCAGCCAGGGGGAAGTCATCGGAGTGGTCAACGAGGTTTCCGGTCCGCGCGATGTCGTGGTTTGCGCCGCTGGAAGCCTCCCCGGAGACCTGCACAAACTCTGGCGGACGCGCGATCCGAAGCAGTATCACCTGGAATACGGATACTCCTGCATGGGCTACGAGATCAGCGGCGGTCTGGGCGTTAAGATGGCAGCCCCTGACCGTGAGGTCTTCGTGATGGTCGGGGACGGATCCTACCTGATGATGGCGCAGGAAATTGTTACCGCCATCCAGGAGGACCGCAAGCTGACCATCGTCGTCCTTGACAACCACGGGTTCTCCAGCATCGGCGGACTTAGCCGGGCTTGCGGCAACGAGGGCATGGGCACCGAATACCGACACCGGAAGGACGGCAAACTGGCCGGCCCGCCGGTGGAAGTGGACTTCGTCGCCAACGCCGCGAGCATGGGCGCACACGCCGTCCGGGCACGCACGCGGGACGAGTTCCGCGCCGCGCTGAAAGATGCGGTAAAACAGTCAAAGACCAGCGTCGTGGTCGTCGAAACCTCGTATTCGCAGCGCGTCCCGGGATATGAATCGTGGTGGGACGTGCCGATTGCCGAGGTCTCGGAGATTGCCACGGTGCAGGAAGCCCGGCAGAAATACGTCGAATCCCGGAAAAAAGAGCGCTTGTTCTAGCCCGCACGCAGGAGTCTCGACGGAAGTCGCAGGGCGAGCCGGATTGCAGTCTTCCACCCTGATCTCCGGGGCGATTTGGCTTGCTGCCGGCGGAATCTACTTCGCGATCGCGACCCGGTCGGGACGCGGCGATGTTGGAGTTTGATTTTGGCGATTCCAGAAGCCGGGTCAATCCGTATCTAGCTTCCACTCACATGGCGGGCGAAACCGCAGGACTCCCGTATGCGAAGTTCCGGCTGGAGTTTGGTGAGCGCGGCCCTCTTCTGGTCACCCGCGAGCCGGGCAATCAGAAGCTCTGCGGCTTCGCTACCGAGTTGGTGCTTGGGAAGTTCCACGGTTGTCAGCCGGGGACGGAAGACGCCCAGCCACGGATAATCGTCGAAACTCACCAGACCAAAGTCCTCTGGGCATGACAATCCCATCTCTTCGGCAGCTTTCAGCAGGCCCACCGTCATCAGGTGGTTGGCCACGTAGATGCCGTCCGGACGGTGGGAAAGCAGCGCGTGCCCGGCCCGAAATCCCGATTCGATGCGGTAGTTGCCTTCGATGACCAACTGCGGATCGAACGGTAATCCCTGGGCCTTGAGCGCCTCCTTGAAACCCTGCCAGCGGGCAATGGCGTTGCTGACCTTGAGCGGACCGCTGATCAGACCGATTCGCTTGCGGCCCGAACGCGCCAGGTGGCAGACGGCATCGTAGGCTCCCTGGTAGTCATCCGTAATCACCGCATCCTTCGTGAGTTTTGGATAGGTGCGCATGACCAGCACGAACGGGATGGCGACTTCCCGGATCATCTGGCGCAAGGAAGGCCGGAAATCGCCGGCAGCTTTGGTGAGGAGAATGCCGTCCACACGCTTGGACAGCAGCAATTCGATCACCTGCTCTTCGGTATCGAGGGAATCGTCGCTGTTGCAGAGCAGGAGATGGTAGCCATGCCGCCGGGCGGCGTCTTCGGCTCCCCGGACCACGAGCGGGAAAAATGGGTTCCCGATGTCCGGGACGATCATTCCGATGGTGTGGGTCTTCTGCTTGGCCAGGCTGCGGGCGATGAGGTTGGGGCGGTAGTTGAGCTTACGGATGGCCGCTTCCACTTTCTCCCGCAGCTTTTTCCCGACATGGCTCTTGTTATTTACGACGGCGGAAACGGTAAAGACCGAGGCCCCGGACTCGCGAGCAACATCGTAGATGCTCGCCGCCTTCCTGGAAGCCGTCGATTTTGAGGACCGCAATGACATGAATGAAAAGCGCCTGGTGGATTACTTATACCTGATTTTGACCGTCCTGCCGCTTCGTGCGGATTGGTAAACCGCCCGAATAATGGCCACGTCCGCCATCCCCTGTTCGCCATCCGGCTCAACCGGGGTTCCCGTCTGAATCGCCTGCGCAAAGGCATCCAACTCCAGGGCGAATTCGTCGAGGACGGGAAACGTTCGCCGGATGCTGCGCCCGTCCACTTTGCCGACGAGCTGGCGCTCCTCTTCAAAAGTGAAGGCCGGCGAAAGCGACACCCATCCCTTTTCCCCCTGGACGTTCAGGAAAGAATAAATCGCCGCACTGTAGGTGGATGCCACTTGCACAACCAGCCCGCTCGGAAAGCGCAGGGACAAGGCGATGCCTTCCTCCACCCCGCGAAATCGTTTTCTGTTGTTGCGCCAGGCATGAGCCGTCACTTCCACTGGCAATTCGCCAGAGAGCCAGCGGCTCGTGTTCAGGCAGTAGACCCCGAGGTCCGTCAGCGGCCCTCCACCGGAGAGCTTCTTATCGAGCAGCCACGACGGCGAACGGCCAGGGCGGTACAGTTCGCTGAATGCCGTATGGATCATGTCCAGGCGGCCGAGCGCGCCCTCTTCGATCATGCGCTTCAGGTAGCGGGTCGATGGCTCGTAATACTTGCGGTATGCCGTCATCAGCATGACCTTGTGCCGACGACAAGCGCTCACCATGCGCGCAGCCTGGGGAAATGTCGCCGCGAGCGGCTTCTCGCAGAGCACGTGCTTTCCCGCCCTGGCGGCGCGGACGGTCAGACCGGCATGTTCGCCTTGCGGCGTGGCGATGTAGACGGCCTGAACTTCAGGATTGGCCAGGCAGTCGGAGTAGCGGTCGAGGCCATACGCACGGGGCGCCTGAAACTGGCGAGCCAGTCCGGTGGCTTTCTCGCGGTCCCGGCTGACGAGCGCAACCAGCCGCGCCCGCCGGCTGTGGGCGAATGCAGGCAGTATCGAGCCCTGTGCGATGCTGCCCATCCCAACCACGGCAAATCCGACTTTGGACGGCTTTCCCACCTTAGCTTTCGCGGTCCGCCCGGCTCAGCCGCTGATTGCGGATGGCCTTGTGATCCAGTCCGCGAAGCTGCTCGATGCCGGCCAGGACCTTATCGATGGCGGCCACGATGTCATCGACGTCCTTCTCCGTGCCGAGGAACAGCTGGTGCGGGAACCAGATGGCTTCGTGATAAGCCGCCTTCTCGGATTCCGGACAGGAGTACATGCTGCGCAGGTCCAGCGCCTTTTCGCGGCTCCAACTGAGGGCCGGAAAGTCGGCCGGATTCACCGGGAACAAGGAGCTCTTGTACACCGGCTCGTAGAACAGGCCGTCGCAGTGAATTCCCTCGAGTTGCAGTGCCGCCACGCATGCGGCGCGCGGGATGTCTTTCATCTGCGCCGAGAAGTACTTGATCACGTAACCGTAGGGCGCCAACCTGGTGATGCGCGGGTCGGGCTTCAGCAGGCCGATCCCTGGCTTGTTTTTCAGCCGCGACTCGAAATAGGCCATATTGTGATCGCGAGTCTTCGACTGTGCCGGAAGCTTCTCGATCTGCGCCCCGAGCACCGCCGCCTGGAACTCTCCGAGCCGATAGTTGAAGCCGATCATGCGGTGATGGAACTGGTCGGTGACGCTGGCCCGGCCGGCATTGATGTAGCTCTGCACCTTTTCCATGTATTCCAGGTTGTTGGTGATGACGGCGCCGCCTTCGCCGCAGGTCAGCAACTTGCTCGACTGGAAGCTGAATGCGCCGAGGTCGCCCATGGACCCCGCCCCCTTGCCTTTCCACATGCCGCCGTGAACGTGGGCGCAGTCTTCGACGACTTTGATGCCATGCTTCTGCGCGATGCGAAGGATTTCGTCCATGTCGGCAAAGCGCATGCCGAGATGGACGGGCAGGATGGCCTTCGTCTTCGGCGTGATGGCTTGCTCGATCAGCCGCGCATCGAGACAGTAGGTGTCTGGGTCGACGTCCACAAAGACGGGAACTCCGCCGATCAGGAGCACGGGACCGACGGTACCTTCCCAGGTGTAGGCGGGCGCGATGACTTCATCTCCCGGTTGCAGACCGATGGCCTTCATGGCCGCCTGAATCGCCACCGTGCCGGTATTCACACACTGGCCGTACTTTGCTGTGTGCATGGCAGCGAACTTCGAGGCAAAGGCGGCCGCGTGCTTCCCTGGAAAAGGTTGGCCGCCCCACCCTGTCCCCTTGAGCACGTCTTCCAGAGCCGCTAACTCTTCCTTGCCGCCATGCGGCCAAGGCGCAAAAGGAGACTTCCGTATCGGTTCTCCGCCGGTGATTGCAAGTTTTTCCACGAGTCGAGCCTCCTAGAGAATCAAAGATGATTTTCGAGAATTTCTGCCGTTCAATTCTTGTCGGGATTGGGGACCATGAAATCCCGCATCACGCCGTCCAGATCGTGGCACGCCGCAATGAACTGGCGCAGCGTCCGACGGGTGGGGCCGAAGGTGTCAAATTCGGCGACGGACAACCCGTTTTCGCTGCTGGCGCGCCGGAAGTCCGGGAACTTCCTGGTCAGCTCGCCGACCACTTCAGGGGAGACCGGTTCGTCGATCCGACTGCGCACCTCGATGTCGCTGGCGTTGAATCGGACCTGCCACGAATAAGGCGGTGAGATCACCACATCGCCGCCAATCAGCTCGCTCCAGTGCATGTGATTGCGAAAGGCTGCGGACAGGAGCCGAATGCGGTATCCCCGCTGGCGAAAGAGCTGGTAGGTCTTCTTGAACACCGCCACGCCCGCCCATTCCGTGTATCCGGGATCAATGGCGATGTTCTCCTTCTCGATGAGGACCTTTAGCCAGTCGTCGAGCCTTCCCACCATGATCGTGCACACCGGCCCCATGCTCACAATGTCCTTGCCCTCGCGCTCGCGCCGGGTGAGTCCGCGCTCCACCGCTTCGGCGACGGCGACACACTGCGGCAACGTGAAACTTACGGTCGCGTTAATGCTGACGCCCTGGAACGTCGCCTCCTCAATAGCCTCAATGCCCGCGCTCGTAACCGGGATCTTGACGATCATGTTCGGGGCCAACCGGCTGAACTCGACCGCCTGTCGCGCGATCGCTCGGGCATCACGAAACAGGCGCGGATCCGTCTGGATGGAAAGCCGGCCGTTTCTGCCGCCGTGTGCGTCGAACACCGTACGCAGAAGCTCGGCGCTCTTCATCGAGATGTCCCGGACTAGCTGCCACGCAATCGCATCCTCGTCGGCGGTGGAACGCTCGCGCACCAGCGTCTGGATACGGTCCTTCCACAGCGGCATTTCCTTCTGTAGCAGGCCGAGCACAATCACGGGATTGCAGGTCGCGCCCGTGGCCCCGTGCTCAATGGAATACGTCAACTCCTGAATCGACGCGGAATCGTTCCACAGGCACGTCGGCGTGGTCAGAGTCATCTGATGCAGAGGGCTCTTATAAGCAATCGCGCCGGTTGGATTCATGCATTCCCTCCTCGAACCGCCGTCAACCCGGCGTACTCAGAGCTGCCCGACCGCACTAGGTTGGCCGCTTTTGTGCGACCGCTCCGCGGCCACTGCGATCTCCAGGGACTTCACCCCGTCTTCGCCCGTAATCCTGAGCGGCTTGTCGTGCAGGACGTTGTGGACAAAATCCCGCGCCTCTAGAACGTAGGCATCGGCAAAGCGCGAGAGGAAGTGGTCCTCGAGCGCCTGCGTTCCGCCGTCCTTGCTCAGGAAGACTGCCGAAGCCTTGTTCACTGTACCGACAAACACGGCGCCCTTGGAACCGAGCACCTCGGTGCGCACGTCGTAGGCATATACCGCCTGCGCATGCGACTCGATATTTCCGATGGCCCCCCGCGAGTACTTCAGGTTCACAGTACCCGCAACCACATCGCCGTAGCGCGCAACCTCCGGACGGATGGCAACGGTCGAGTAGGTATGCACTTCGCTGACTTCATCGCGCATCATCCAACGGGCCAGATCAAAATCATGAATGGTGTTGGCGTAAAACAGCATGCCGTTGATACCCGACTGCAGCGCCACCAATGGTGGCTCATCGCGGTCGCGGCCGACAGACTTGAAGATCACCACCTTTTTTGACCAATCTCTTTTCGTGCGCGCCGCCATTCAAGGCGTGCTCCGCGAGGCGCTGATCGCCGCATGCCTCACCGCGGTCATGATTCTGCTGTTCTTGGGAAACTGGAAAAGTACCTTTATCATCGCGACTTCCATCCCGCTCTCGATCCTGGTCAGCATCCTTTGCCTCAGCGCGCTGGGCGAGACCATCAACATCATGACGCTCGGCGGACTGGCGCTGGCTGTTGGCATTCTCGTGGATGACGCCACCGTGGAGATCGAAAACATCAACCGCAATCTTGCGATGGGCAAAGAAACCGTTCAGGCCATTCTGGATGGAGCGCAGCAGATCGCGGTTCCGGCGTTTGTTTCGACACTATGCATTTGCATTGTGTTTATTCCGATGTTTTTCCTCTCGGGCGTGGCCAAGCTGATGAGCGGGGATCCGACGTGGCGGAATCTTTCGGCGCTGCGGTATCACTACTGGACGCAGCCGTTGCCCACGCCGTTG
>Ga0209415_10009725_pt1 | contig 16467 bp, 18 predicted proteins | sample PeaSoiSIISIP2007_FD_187696 | JGI IMG/M metagenome (GOLD analysis project Ga0209415, IMG submission 187696) | Peat soil microbial communities from Weissenstadt, Germany - SII-SIP-2007 (SPAdes) (version 2) | ecosystem: Environmental > Terrestrial > Soil > Wetlands > Peat | place: Germany...
GCGGTTTTTGGATTTGAAGTTCCTATGACGAGCGTGCCGCACATCTGATAGGAACTTCAAATCCACCGCACTAGCCTGGAGCGTTCAGCCGCCGACTGGGCCGGGCGAACCGCTGTCGTCGGCCCGGCCGGGCTTGCTCCTGCGGTCCGCATGCTTGTCGGCGCGCACATGGCCGAACAGCTGCTCGCGCTCGAGAAAGCCGCGCTCGGCGGTATAGAAGTCGCGCAGGAAGATCTCGGTGTCGTGGTCGGCCACAGCACCCGTCCAGCCGATCCGCCGGCAGATCTTGTCGCGGACATCGCGCAGGACGCGGGCCTGCTCGACACTCTCGGGCCGGCGCAGCAGCTCCTCCAGCACCTGGAGCTCGAACGCCCCGTAGGCCTGCAGCTGCCGCTCCGTGAAGGCGAAGCGCGCCTGCTGCTCGACGAGATCGCGCAGCAGCACCCGCCGCGGCAGCGACACCACCATGGTGCCGGCGATCAGGTCGCCGCCGCGCATGCGGTCGCGATTGAACAGCGGCAGCGCCGAGAAGAACAGCAGCCAGGCCGCGATCGACAGCTGCTCCCACAGCGGCGTGCCGCGGCCGCCCAAGGTCAGCAGGATGCCGAGCGGCATGAACGCCTCGATCTCGCGGGTCAGGTTGCGGGCAATCACCGCGACCGCGGTGAGCGGCCCGCCCCGGCGGTCGATCACCCGCAAGCCGACGATGCGCTTGCCCGGCGTCGCGCCCTGCCATGACAGCTCGAAATAGATGAAATACAGGTTGCGCACGAAGAAGGCGATGAACAGGATCGCCGAGGCGGCGACCAGCCGGCCGGTGCCTCCGATCGTCGCCAGCACCGTGATCAGCATCAGGTACAGCAGCAGCGTGACGCACAGCCAGATGAACAGGTCGATGGCGAACGCGGTCGCGCGCTCGCCGTAGTTGGCGATCTCGACCGGCAGCGGAACGCCCTCCGGAGTGACGATGTCGCGGCGGTTCGGCCGCACCCCTTCGAGGAACTCCGAGGCGCGCTCGTAGCCCGTGCTCATGATGGCCGCCTGCGGGCGCAGAGCACGACGTAGAGCAGCCAGCCGATGCCGGTCGCGGCGCCGATCGCGAACCGCCACGGCGTGCTCTGGATCAGCTGCCGGAAGCCGCCCTCCAGGATCGCCGCGACGAAGAACATCAGGACGGCGCCGACCGCGATCTGCGCCGCGATGCGGCCGTGGATGGCGACGCTCTCGACCCGGGAATAGCGCCCCGGGAACAGCAGCTTGTCGGCGATGACCAGCCCGGCGGCGCCGCACAGGATGATGGCGCCGATCTCGGTGACGCCATGGATCGCGACCCAGCCGAGGAAGTCGACCGACAGCTCGCGGTTGGCATGCAGCGCCAGGAACGCGCCGAGGATGAGGCCCTGATAGAGCAGCAGCAGGATGGTCGGTACGCCGCATGCCAGGCCGAGGCTGAACGTCAGGATCCCGACCACGGTGTTGTGGGTGAACAGGAAGTTCGCCATCACGGCGAACGACTCGACGGCCCCGGGCCAGGGCGCGAAGATCTCGTGGTCGTGCAGGTCGGCGCGCGAGCTCGCCGGGCCCCGCCCTGCCGACAGCCCCGTGGAGACCAGGGAGGAAAACCAGGATTCGTCGCCGATCGTCAGCGCGAAGCCGGCGATGCCGCCGACCGCGGTGCACAGCACGGCGATCAGCACATGCCAGCGCGCCGCCATGACGGCGGCGGGAAATCCGCGGACCAGGAAATCGCCGGCGCCGCGCAGCAGCGAGACCCGAGGGCCGTAGACCGCCAGATAGCCGCGCAGCGCCAGATTCTCCAGATAGAGCAGGAGGTTGCGATCGAGCGCGATGCTCCGGGCGACCGACAGCGACGACAGGGCGGTGCGGTACAGCAGCGGCAGGCGCTGCAGGTCGTCGGCCGAGAGCGCGCGGACACCGCGCGTCTCGATCACCGCGACCAGGGTCTCGAGGTCGCGCCAGCTGTCCTCGCGGCCGCGGCGGAACTCGCTGCTGCGCAGCGCGAGTCCGGGCTGCCCGCCGGCGGCCGGAGCGGAAGCCGCCGGCCCTGCGGCAGCCGGCGCCGTCACCTCGGTCATATCAGCCCCCGCTGCTTGATCAGCAGATAGCGGTTGATCAGGCCGGCCGACAGGCCGCGGCTCGGCACATCCAGGCAATGGACGCCGAGCCGGTGCAGCCGCTCCAGAACGATGCTGCGGTCGCGCAGGAAGTCGTGGGCGATCACCGCCTGGGCGACGGCGTCGAACCGGACCGGAGGCGCGTCGACGGTGCGCTGGAGGAACGAATCGCGCAACGTCACGAACATCACCATGTGGCGGTTGGCGACGCGCTGGATCGATTCGATCAGCAGCTCGGCGGTGACGGTATCGACGAAATCGGTGAACAGGATCACCAGCGCACGGCGCTTGAGGCGGGCGTTGAGCTCGGCGAGCCCGAGCGTGAAGTTGGTCTCCTGGTGATGATAGTCGAGCTCCGCGGTCGAGCGCTGGATGCGGGCAAAGCCGGACACGCCTCGGATCGGGCGGAGGTAGTGACGTACCGCCGCGTCGAATCCGTAGATGCCCACCAGGTCGCCGCTCTGCAGGGAAATCCAGGCCAGGAGCAGGCCGGCATTGATCGCATGGTCGAGGCGCGGCATGCCCTCGATCGGCTCCAGCATCAGGTAGCCGGTGTCGAAGGCGAGCACCACCGGGTGATTGCGCTCGGTGCGGAACTCCTTGCACAGCAGCTTGCGGTGGCGCGCCGAATGCTTCCAGTCGATGTTGCGGGGGTCGAGCCCGGGGACATAGTCGCGCAGCGATTCGAACTCGGCGCCTTCGCCCTTCTGCTGCTGGGTCTTCAGGCCGAAGATCGCCTCCTGGGCGAAGAACTGCAGCGCGGCGCCCTGCACGCCCTTGACGTTGGGCAGCACGTCGATCGTCCGGTCGACCGGGACCTTGCAGATGAACTCCACCAGCGCCAGCGGGCCGCGCCAGCGCACCCAGACCCGGTCGACCTGCACCCGGCCGCGCCGGCGCGGCGTCATCGCAAGCGCCGCCCGCGCCTCGCCGCCGGGTGGCAGCACCGCGGTGACGATCTCCGGCCGGTCGAGATCGCCGCGATGCTCGGACAGCAGGTCGAAAGTTGCGGTTCGGCGGTACCGGGTCGCTCCGATCGTCGCCGTGACGGCGGCGCGTTCGCCGATGTGGAGCCGGTCGGGCGTGGTGATCCGAACGGCGAGCAGCCGCGGCGGGAAGGCGAGGCCGGCGTCGATGATCATCGCCACCACCACCACGGCGGCGAAATCGAACGACATCGCCCACCAGGCCGGATCGTGGATCACCATGAACAGCGCCGCCGGAATGCCCAGCGTGAAGATCAGCACCGCTCTGCGGGTCGGCCGGATCATCGCGGCGCAGCGGTCTGGTCGAGGATCTCGCCGAGGATCCGGTCGGTGGTGAGGCCCTCGATCTCGGCGCTGGGCGACAGCACCGCGCGGTGGCGCAACGCCGGAACCGCCAAAGTCTTGACGTCGTCGGGAATGACGAAATCGCGACCCTGCAGGGCAGCGTAGGCGCGCACCGCCGAGGCCAGCATGTTGGCGGCACGCGTCGAGACGCCGAACTCGAGGGCGGAATGCTGCCGCGTCGCCCGCACCACGTCGACGATGTAGTCGATCAGGGTCTCGGACAGGCGGATGGACTCGACGCTCCTGCGAACCTCCCCGAGGGTCCCGCCGTCGACCACCGGGCGGATGTCGAAGTCGGCGAGCCGCGGCATGGCGGAGCGGTGGCCGTGGCGGCGGACCACCTCGCGCTCCTCGTCGCGGCCGGGATGCGAAATGACGACCTTGAACAGAAAGCGGTCGAGCTGCGCCTCCGGCAGCGGATAGGTGCCCTGCTGCTCGATCGGATTCTGCGTCGCCACCACCATGAAATCGTCGCCGAGCGGGTAGTCGCGGCCGTCGATGGTGATCATGCGCTCGTTCATGGCCTGGAGCAGCGCCGCCTGGGTCTTGGGCGGCGTGCGGTTGATCTCGTCGGCCAGCAACAGCTCGGTGAAGATCGGCCCCTTGGTCAGCACGAAGCTGTTGGTCTGGAAGTTGAAGAGATTGGTGCCCAGCACGTCCCCCGGCATCAGGTCCGGGGTGAACTGGATGCGGCCGAAGCGCAGCGAGAGCCCGGCCGCGAAGGCCTGGGTCAGCAGGGTCTTGGCGGTGCCCGGCACGCCCTCCAGCAGCACATGCCCGCCGACCAGCAGGCTGGTGAGCATCAGGTCGATGACGTCATCCTGGCCGATCACCGCCTTGCGCACCTCGTTGCGGATGCCGTCGGTGATCGTGCGAATCGCCGGAATGTCCATCGAGAATACCCCGCTTCCATTGGTAGATGTCGCGCGCCACCAGGGTCGTCTGGGAGCGCGCATCGCCGGCGGCGGCGTCGGCGCGGCGCAGCACCTCGGCGCAATCGATGCCGATCGCACGCGCCCGCCCGACCCGCTGCAGCCAGGCCACCAGCGCCGTCTCCGACAGGCCGCGGGGCGCGTGGATCTGGCGTGCGACGTCGCGGATGGTGGCGTGCACGTAGCGTTTCAGCATGACCTGCCGGTGGCCGGCGAACTCCAGGAGCTTCGCCGCGTTGTCGATCAGGCCCTGCTTGCCGGCATCGAGCGGCGGCGGCGCCGCCTGGGGCGCGCCGAAGCGCGCCAGCGTCGCCCACAGCAGCAGCGCGACGGCGATCAGCGCCTGCATCGTCACCACCACGAAGGGGAACCGGAACAGCAGCATCAGCGGGCTTGCCGGCGGCTTGAGAAATCCGTGCACCGTCTCGTCGAGCACCACCCGGCCGCCGGCCCCGCGCAGCAGCCCGATCAGCGCCACCGCCAGCTCGGCATTGCCGGGCTCGGCGAGACCGTGGTTGGCGATGACGTCGGGGTCGGCCAGCACCAGCAGCCGGCGGTTGCGTTCGCGGATCTCGCCCACCAGGACGCCGTCGGCGAAGGCCACCAGCGGCAGGAGCCGCCCGCCCTTCACCAGCTGCATCGGCGCCGCCAGCGTCGGGGCGGCATGCAGCTGGTTGACGCGGAGGTTGCCGGTCGATGGAACGCGCACCACCTCGCCGCGGTCGCCGATCAGTCCCAGCGCCCACTGCGCTTCGGCGAGCGCCGCCGGCGTCGCCTCGGTGATCCAGCCGCGGTGCCGCTCGCTCGGCTCGCCGCGCCATTTCGGCAGCACCAGCAGCACGGTGCGGGCGTTCAGCAGGTCGCGAATCCCGGCTTCCGGCAGCGCGCCGCGGCGCGGCTCGCCCACCACCAGCACGCTTCCCGGGCCGAGCTTGGCGAGGGAATCGTACTGGCTCTTGACCACGGATATGCCGAGCCGGCTCAGCACGTCGGCGAAGCCCGCATGGCCGATGGCAGAGCGCGAGAACGATCCCGGCCCGACATTGTCGGTGGCGCTCACGTCGCCGCCGCCGCCCATGAAATACAGCGAGCAGACAAAGGTCACGGCCGCAGCCGCGATCCCGCCGATCAGCAGTCGCGGGGAAAAGACCGGCTGTGCCGTCATGCGCGCCTGTCGCCGCGCGGCGCCTGCGCCAGCTCATTGAAGCTGTTGCGGCAGGCCAGGTAGTCGGCCTGGGCCGCCGGATAGTCGCCGAAATAGGTCCACTCCACCCGTGTGACCAGCTCGCGCAGCGACTTGCGCACCCGATCGGACAGCGGGACGCGCCGCAGGATCTCGCGGCTGGTCAGGGAATCAGCGATCGGCTCATCGAGGCGCTCGCGCAGCTCCGCCAGCGCCTGCAGCAGCAGCACGTGCATGGCCTCGACGAAGCGGCCCTGGCGTGCCAGCTCGTCCGCCGCGCCGATCACGGCGGCCGGCGCCCGCGCCGCGCCGCCCGCGGCCTCGCCGGCTCCCTCATCCCATCGATCACGGCGCGAAAAACGCCACAGCGGAATGACGTCCCGCAGATGATAGAGCAGCACCGCCGCGCCGGCGACCAGCATGATCCACAGCACCGGCTCCGGCACCTCGATGCGGAACCGCGGCGGCTCGGACGCGGGATCGAGCTCGGTCTGCAGATCGAGCCGGCGAATCGCTTCGGCCGCCGCATTCTGGATCTGCTCTGCGGTCTGCGCCCGCAGCGGCGGGCTCGTCAGCACCAGCAGGGTGGCGATGACCGGCAGGCGCCATCGGCGCGCGCCCGCAACCCGCGCCGCCGCGCGACGCCAAACACCCGGCTGCATGGCCGCGGCCCGGCATCCCGAGTGACGTCGAGGCGCTGATGGGAATTGCGGCGGCATTGTCGTCGACGTGAACCCGAACCCGCCAAGATCTGTGCAAGCAAAGAATGACGCTACCACGCCGGCGCTTCGATGCGAAGGCTGGCCGGCAACGGCGATGGCACCGCCATTGAGCTGTGTCAATTCACCCGGCCCTCAAGTCGTCGGCTCAGCAGAGTTTGCAATGGCGTGTGAAGCTTCCTGATCCCGACCCTCGATCGGGCTCGAGGAAGGCCGACATCATCGCGGATCTCGAGCAGGCGCTGGCGGCGTAGCGCCGTCGACAAACAGCATGGCGACGGTGACGTTGTCGCGGCCGCCCGACGCATTGGCGAACTCGACCAGGAACCGGCACCCCGCGATGGCCGGCGCTGCGGACGGCAGGCCGGACGTGCATGCCGCCAGGGCGGACGGGGTCGCCGCATAGTTCCACAGGCCATCGGAGCAGAGCAGCAGCCTGTCGCCGGGCGCCAGCGCGGTCGTTACCACATGCGGCACGGGCGCATCGTCGGGATCGCCGCGACACTGGACGATGGCGTGGGCGTTGGGCGAGTACATGGCCTCCTCCTCGCTCATCGCACCTTGCTCGACCGCCCAGTTCACCCAGGAATCGTCGCGGGTCAGGAGCCGCGGCCGGTCGCAGAGCAGTTAGGCGCGGCTGTCGCCGACCCAGCCCACGGTCGCGGCCGTCGAACCGGAGATCGCCGCCACGATCGTGGTCAGCGGACGGCCGGCCTCCGCCGCTCCCGCGGGCGCCAGGGCGCACACCGCGGAGGCCGCGTTGTCGGCGGTCCTGGTGTCGGCCATCGGTGCCTCTCCTCGAGGTGCGATCTCAATCGGGCGCAGCGACTGCCCGGACGGTGATCCAGGTCACACCGGATATGACATCAAAACGCCGAAGCCGTCGATCTCGTGACCGCTCTCTTCGCAAAGCCGGTTCGACAAAGCGCGGCGAAATAGTCCGGGAAGCTCACGGCTCGACCACCCCGGGAAGCCTGCCTCGATGGCCTGGTGGCGATCCGCACCGCCGAAGCACTCGACACGACCTCGCCATCAAGGGCCGCCCGAGCATAGCCGCCACCACGTTCGCGAAACCGGCGGCCAACGTCGCGCAATGGGACCCCGCCGGGCGAAACCAGGCCGAGCGTCGAAGCGGCGTTCCGAAACTTGGCTGCCGGATCCATGGTGGTCCTCCTCGGTACGGCGAATGATCCGTTCCTTGGTCCTGTCGGACACGACCTTGGTTCAACACGTACGCTCAGCCCTTCCTCAGCGTACGCGCCACGTAGTCCCGGATCCGCGCGGCGGCGGCCGGCGTCGACCAGATGCGGTCGACCTCGGGGTCGTGGCGCGGGCCGTCGGCCGCGACCCGGTCGGCCACCACCTGGCGGGTCTGGCGCTTGGTGAGCGCGAACGCGTCCGGCCCGAGCTCGCCGAGCTTGGCGGCCGCCGCGACGGCGCGATCGAGCAGTGCCGGCGGGTCGACGACCTCGTGGACGAGGCCGAGCGCGACACCCTCGTCGGGCGGATAGGTGGCGGCGCCGAGCACCAGCTCCTCGAAGCGCTGCGGCGCGACGGCGTGGCGCATGATCTCCAGCGCGATCACCGGAAACGGCACCCCGACCCGGAGCTCGGTGATGCCGATGCGGCCGCCGCCATGCGCCATCAGACGGCGGTCGGCCGCGCAGGCGAGCACGCAGCCGCCGGCGATCGCGTGGCCGTTGATCGCCGCCACCACCGGCTTCGGGCAGAAGAACACCGCCGTGAAGGCGCGGCGCAAAGCAGGAAGAAATTCTTGGAAATAATCGGCGCCGGCCCCAAGCGCGCGAACGAGATCGGCGCCGGCGGAAAAGATCCCGCCGTGGCCGGTCAGCACCACGGCGCGGGCCGGCGCGGCGGCGAGCTCGGCGAACCGCACGGCGATCGCCTCGCACAGCTCCAGGTCCATGGCGTTGGCGATGCGGTGGCGCATGGTCACGACGGCCACGTCGCCGCGGCTGACGGTCTCGATCACGTCGACCCCCTCCCCGGCCCGATCAAGCGGCGCGCACCATGCCGGACGAGGCCGACGCGGCCGCGCCCCGGTCGAGCGCGCGCGCGGGCCACAGCCGCTCGGCATGGACCACAGCGGTTGTGAGCACGACGACCGCCATGCCCTGGTGGGCGAGCGCCAGCGCCAGCGGCGCCTGATGGACCAGCGTCAGAATCCCGAGGCTCGCCTGGACCATCACCGCGGCGGCCAGCGCGAGCGCGCCGACGCGCGCCGGACCGCTCATGTGCCGCGCCACGTCGGCGGCGTGCAGGAGCACCAGGACGACCAGCAGATAGGCCGTCATGCGGTGGTCGAACTGCACCGTCAGGATGTTCTCGAAGACATTGCGCCAGGCTGGCTGCAGCACGCCGAGCTCGGCCGCCGGCGGGATCAGGCGCCCGTCGATCAGCGGCCAGGTGTTGTAGATGAGCCCGCCGCGCAGGCCGGCGAGCAGCGCGCCGAGATAGATCTGCGCCAGCGTCAGCACCACCAGACCGATCGCGCCGGCGCGGACGCGCGGCGGCGCCGCCCCGCCGGCGGCGCGCTCGCCGGGCGCCAGGCGCTGCGCCGTCCAGACGGTGGCGACGAGGATCAGGCAGGGCAGAAGCAGATGCGCCGCCAGCCGGTACTGCGAGACCTCGGTGCGCTCGGTCAGGCCCGAGGCCACCATCCACCAGCCGACCACGCCCTGCAGCGCGCCGAGGCCGAACAGGATCCACAGGCCGGCGCGCAGCGCCGGATCGATCCATCCGCGCCACAGGAACCAGAGGAACGGCAGCAGGAATGCGGCGCCGACCAGCCGCGCCAGCAGCCGATGCCCCCATTCCCACCAGTAGATCGTCTGGAACTCGGCGAGGCTCATGCCGCGATTGACCAGCCGGTACTGCGGGATCGCCTGGTACTTTTCGAGCTCGGCCTGCCAGGCGGCGACGCTCAGCGGCGGCAGCATCCCGGTGACCGGGCGCCACTCGACGATCGACAGGCCCGACTCGGTGAGCCGGGTGATGCCTCCGACCAGCACGATGAGACAGATCAGCGCGGCGACCGCGAGCAGCCACAACCGAACGGCGCGGCGCTGGAGATTCGGTGCGTGAGACGTCATCGGACGGGCTTGAGCCGGGACGAGCTTGAGCTTGCGGGGATGCGGCGCGCACCATATAGACCGGCCGGCCGCGTCGCAATCGACGCGCTGTCGCGGCCCGAAGGAGTTGCGGCGAGGGTTCGGGCGGGGCTGATCGGGCTGAGACGATGACCATTCGTACCCGCAAGCTGATCGGCGCCGTGGCGCTCCTGGCGCTCCTCGCGGTGTGGTCGCTGGGCGCGATGGCGGTCGCCCAGCTCGCGCTCGCCTCGGCCAATCACCTGGTCGCCGGCCTCTATTACGCCGCCGCGGGGATCGGCTGGCTGCCGCCGGCCATGCTGCTGGTCAGCTGGATGTCGCGGCCCGACCGCACGCCGGGCGCGTAGCCCGCGTTCGTCAGCCGTGCGGCTGCGACTCTCCACCGTGGGCCGCGTCGCGCGTTTCGGTCCACCGTCGCGAGTCCGCCACGCTGCGCCACAAGCTCTCGAGCATCAGATAGAAGTCGCGATCATGCCGGTCGACGGCATTGCCGGCGCGCGAAGCGCACTCCGCGGCTTTATCGAGGCATTCCTGACTGTTGCGACATTCGCTCATGACGAAGCCCACCATGCCGAATGCAGACCGGACCATCCGGCTGCGCCCGTGCCTCGAACGCCAGACACTCCACGACGCTCATTCCAAGCAAGTCACTGGCGCGACGCAACACCGCCACACCCGATCGGAGCAGATGCTCGATCGGCGTCCTGCCGGCGCTCGACGTGATGGGGACAGACTCAACGAGAATACCTGATCAGGATCTAATATATCGTATTCCCCGACGTCATCCGGTCGATGGAAGAAACCTGGGGATAAGGCAAACAGGACACGAGGAGATGCCACTTTCGTCCAACGCCGCGCCGTTCCTTGCTGACCGCGCTCGATCGACGGCACCGAGCCGCAGATGTTCCGGCTGGTGAGAAACCGCTGACGACCTTCGAGCCGACGGTCGTGAGCAAACCGTGAAGCCCGGGCCGACCCGGGAGCACATCCCGGTCGATAGACGACGAGCTGAATGACCGGACCATGCTCTTGATGATGCGCAGCCCTGCCCACCGTCGGCGCTTGCGCGGGGCACCGTTTCATGCAATTCTACAGAGAATAAATCCTAAATTGAAACGGGAGGAAGTCATGATCAGGTCGCATCATCGGGCGCTGACGAGACGCTGCTTCCTCGGCACCAGCGCGGCCGCGCTCGGGGCGAGCGCGCTGCCGCCCGCCGCGAGGGCGCAGGCCGCGACATTCCGCCGGTGGGAGATCACCGATCCGGCGATGCCGCCGCGCGTCCTCGACAGCTACAAGGCGGGCATCCGCGCCATGCTGAGCCTGCCGCCCACCGACCCGCGCAACTGGTACCGCAACGCCTTCGTCCACGTCTTCGACTGCCCGCATCAGAACTGGTGGTTCCTGGCGTGGCACCGCGGGTATCTCGGGTGGCTGGAGCAGACGCTGCGCCAGCTCAGCGGCGACAATCAGTTCGCCCTTCCCTACTGGGACTGGACGAAGACGCCGCGGGTGCCGGCCGCCATGTTCGCCGACGTGCTCGACCCCAACAACGCCGGCTTCATCCCCACCTTCGACGCCTTCAAGGCGCAGTTCGATGCCGCGGTCACGGCGCTGTGGGCGACGTTCTCCCAGGCGCAGCAGGACGTGCTGGCGGCGCGCGGCATGAGCGGTCCGGCGGACTTCTGGAATGCGGTCGCGGCCGCTCCCGCCGGCATGTTCTTCGAGCAGCCGAACGCCCGCGGCCTCACCGCCGACAACCCGGACCTCGATCCGACCACCCAGGTGGCGGTCTCGCTGGCCACCATCCAGAGCGCGCTGCGCACCCCGACCTTTGCGGGAAGCGCCGGCGGGCCCGATCCGGCCGGATTTGGCAGCGCGCAGGCGTCCAGCCACGACGACTCGAGCCGGGAGGGCATCCTGGAGGGCCAGCCGCACGACAACGTGCACGGAGCCATGGGAGGACCGGCGGGCGCCGCGTTCATGGTCCAGTTCCTGTCTCCGGTGGACCCGATCTTCTTCCTGCACCACGGCAACCTCGACCGGCTGTGGGACGTGTGGACCCGCCGGCAAACCGCGCTGGGTCGTCCCACCCTGCCGCAGGGAGACGACCTTCCGACCTGGTCGGCCGAGCAGTTCCTGTTCTTCAGCAACGCCCAGGGACAGCCGGCGACCAAGACCAGCGCCGGCGACTACGCCACGATGGGCGCCTTCGACTACGACTATTCGCCCGGCTCCGGCGAGGATGAGGTGCCGGCGGCCGGCACCGTCGTCGCGGCCGTGGCGGCACAGAGATTCGCCGCCCGCGTCACCTCGGCGGCGATCGGCGGCGGCGAGCCGGCCGGCGGGGTCGCGCAGGTGCCGGGGTCGGCGCTGGCGGCCCGCCCGCAGGCGTCGGCGCCGGTCGCCGAGGTGACGCTCAACCTCGGGCCGGCCGACCAGGGCCGCCGTTTCCGGGTGCTGGTCTCGGCGGCCGGCGCGCCGCCGGTCGTCGCCGGAGGGATCACGGTGTTCAGCCATCACGTGCACGGGCCCACCACGTTCACGGTGCCGCTGCCGCGCAGCCTGGCGGCCAGCGCCGGCAACGCCACGGTGCCGCTGCGGGTCGACGTGGTGCCGGTCGAGCCGGCGGGCGCCGTGGCGGCCCCGCGCGCGACCCGCTCGGGCCTGGCGGCGCCCCGGGTCGCCGCCATCACGGTGACGACGAACTGACGAATGCGGGCGCACCTGTCCATCGCGGCACTCATCCTCGGCCTTGCAGGTCCGTGGACCGGCGCGCGCGCGGCGGAGCAACCCGCGATGATCGAGCTCGTCGCCCCGCATCCGGCCGGCCCCGGAGACGCCGTGCAGCTCGAGATCACCACCGGGCAGCTGCCACGCGGTGCCCGCCTGGCCGTGATCGGCGACGGCGGCCAGACCCTCGGCGCACTTTCGCCCTACGGCCCCGGCACCGCCACCACCGCCACGGTGCCGGTGCCGCCGTCAGCATTGGCCGACGGACGGCTGCGGCTGCGCCTCGAGGTGCGGGAACCGGGGGCGCCGCCGCGCCCGCCGCATCCCGGCGAGGTCGAGCGCTTGCACCTGGTCGTGGTGCCGCACGGCAAATGATCCGCGGCGCGTCGGGAAGCGTTAGTATCTCGAGACACCGAGCCGATGCATCGAGCGGCTGAGCCCGGTCTGTCGTGGGATTTCAGCTGAAGCTGAAAAAGGCGTGATCGCGGCTCACGGTGGGTTTGCACACACCTCAGGGTCGCTGGTTGGCGACCCCACGGTGGTCGACCCGCGGGCCCCGGCCTTGACAGTGGATAGCGCCGAGCTTTTCCGATCGAACGTGCTCAGCTGCGTCACCGATGCGAAGCGGTGGAATGCCCCGCCGTCCACCTGGTACTCGTATGGGATGACATACTTGATAGATCCGGACGCGAAGGGCGCCGGCGTTGCCGGGTCGCCCGAACAGGCCTTGTCCTTGGCAAGGGTCCGCGTGCCCTTGCCGGCGACAACCTCGGTGGTGGTCCCGATTGTGTCCGGGTGGGGATCGTGCCCCTTGCCGTCGAACGGTTTGTACACCCCGTCGGCCACCGCGTTGACGTTCACCTCGTGATGCATCGTGTTGTAGAAGTTCACCGTGTCCGGTCCCAGGAAGGACGTCGTCTGGATCCCCGAATCGGGGCGGTCCTTGGTGTGGGAGACGCTGGTGTCCGGGAGGCGCTCCATGGTCACCATGTTCGGCGCGATGACCGTAAAGGTGATTGTCGCCTTCCCGGCGGTCACGGTGACCTTCTTTGCGGTATCGGGCGCGGTCAGCACGACGCTGCCGCCTTTTGCCGCCGAGAGCGTCCCGGCGGTGGTCGCCCAGGTGGTGTCGCCGGCCGAGTAGGTCAGACGAACATCCTCGCCCACACCGATGGTGGTGCGCGTCTGCGCGCCGGGCCCCGTCGCCACGGTCTCGCTGGTGATGGTGGCTGCCGCCGCAGCCGGCGATTTCGGGGCCGGTTTCTGGGGAGGGCCGGGGGTGGGCTTCCGACCGGGATCCTTGGGAACGGCCGGATCATCCCCACGCGGCAACCGGATCGAAGGGCGCGGTGAACCCTGCGGCTGGGTCCGCGGTGCGCTCTGTTCTTGAAACGGCTTCTCGCGGCTTGGGGAAAAGACCGGGATGTTGCGGAAATTCCACGACGGGCCAGGCGACCCGCTGTTGGCGCTCATGTTTGCCGGGCCGCCATCCTGCCCGGGACTGGCTTGCTGGTTCTCAAGGATGCCCGCTCGACCCTGCGGCAAGAACCGGAGCAGCTGCGCCCGTTCGGCATCGCCGTGCCGCCCAAGGGCCGCCGCGCGGCGGCGCGCCCATGTCGACGCGGTCGCCGCCCTTGGCCTTGAAACCGGCGGTGCAAACATCTTCCTCCTCTTGGACAAAAGCTGCCGAACCGAGGCCTTCACTCAGCCTTATCGTCGATCGGAACGCACATTGTCCAGGGGCCCGACTGCTATGTCGAAAATGGGCGGGCTTGGCGCATTGCGGGCGCCGGCATGGCCCTTGCGCTCCGGCACGCGGCGGTAGTCGTCGCCCGGATGGAGCAGCCCGGCCAATGTCTGATAGCCGTTCGGAACATCCGGCGAAGGCGCGACCGCCTGCCGCGCGGCCGCCAGCGCGGCCGCATGGGCGCCCAGGCCGCGATAGGCGATCGCGCACTCGACCTGCAGATGGGCGAGGTCGTCGCGGCGCGCCCGCGCTACGAATTCGAGTGCGCTGTCGTGCGCCCGGCGGACGTTGGCGGCCCGCGCCAGCACATGGAGCAGCCGCGGATCCTCGGGCCGCGAGGCCAGCAGCCGCCGGCAAATCCCTTCGGCCTCCTCGAGCCGGCCGCCGTTCAGCAACGCCGCCGCCACCTCCACCGGGTCGGTCATGCGTGAGGAGCTCCACCAGCGAGAACCGAGTTGCGGGGCATCTGTCCGCCGCCCGGACCGCGCGGCCCGGGCTCCAATCACTGGTGCATCAGATCGCGCCCGCCGTCCGGGCAAATTGTGACCACACCGAGACGTGACGCCGGGCGGTCGCATCGCGACGCTCGGTGCCCGACCGCGAACAATGCTTCGTGCGGTTCAGCTTGCGCTTCACCCTCCCCTGGAGGGGCCCTGGAGGGGGAGGTGAAGTACTGGCGGCACCGCAGACAGGAGCACTCATTCGCGGTCAGGCGTGACGTGACCGGATGCTACGCGGAGCGCCTTCAGGGAGAAGCTGAGCGGCAGACGCGGCTGGCCGGACGGAAGGCGCCACCGGCCGTCGGACCCGACGACCAAAGTGGGATACATCCGCCATGGAACCGAATCGTGCTCCCGCAGGTACTCGAGCGCGAGACCCGCGTCGATCACGGCCGTGACCGTCTCGCCGAGCGGGTGGGTCCAGTTGTAGAAGCGGGTGTTGACGAGCCTGTCCGGATCGCTCGTGTAGGTGACGTCCTCGTCCACCGCGATCGGCGCCGTCGAAAAGTAGTCGTCGACGACGCGGAACGACGCATCGTCGCGCTGCATCATCGCCAGCGCCACCGGGTGCGCCTCCAGCAGATAGAGACATCCTCCCGGCGCGACGAAGCCGGCCGCGATCTCCGCCCAGCGGCGAATGTCCGGCAACCAGCAGATCGCGCCCCAGGTCACGAACACGATGTCGAAGCGCCCCTCGATCAACCGCGGAGCATCGTGCACGTCGCCTTCTACGAAGCGCGCGTCGAGCGCGGTCTCGCCGGCCAGCTGCCGCGCCGCCGCGATCGCCTTGGGCGAATAGTCGAGGCCGGTGACGATGGCGCCGCGCCGCGCCAATTTGAGCGTGTCGAGACCGAAATGGCATTGCAGATGCAACAGCTTCTTTCCGGCCACCTCGCCGATTTCAGCCGCTTCGATGCCGCGCAGGTCGGCGCCGCCGGCGCGAAACTGCGCCACCCGATAGTCGTCGGAACGCAGGTGGATATCGACCACCTCGTTCCAGCGGCGCCAATTGGCTCGGACCAACTCATCCATGTCGCCGCACTCCACAATGGTCTGCCGGTCAAGCCGAATCAGTCCTCAATGGGTCGCACCCAAGCACTGTTGCAAGCCAGGCAGGTGATGGCCGGAATGTGGTGATGATGTGGCCGGGATATCCCGGCGGATCGTACGACCGCGCACCAGCCAAAGTTGCTCTTCCTGACCAAGGCGCGAATTATGCTGCCACGTCGATCTACGTCCAATTGCATTTGACCGATGTTTGATCGCATCAGGTCAATTTCCCTGCCGATCGAATGCGTCGCCCCAGGGGGTGTGGGGTTGTCGGATTTGCGACGTACTACCACCTGATTTCAACGGCATTCTACGCATGTCGTCGAGGCACGGGAGATATGACGGCTCAAGGCAGCGTCATATCCCTCTGGAGAGACGCATGTCCAAGCAAACCAAGTATCTCGTCTTTGCTGGTCTTCTCGCGGCGGTGCCATTGACGGCCCTTCCGGGCCTGGCGGAAGGTCCCGCCGGCGAATGCCACAGTGCGCCGAACCGTCAGTCTTCCGCAGGGGGTCATTGGTACTATCGCTTGGATCGGACCAACCATCGCAAGTGCTGGTATGTCGGGCCGGCCGGGAAGGCGCGCTCGGTCACGCGCAAGTCCGGACCGCACCGCGTACGGGTGACGCACCGGACCTCGAGAGCCGTGGCCGAGCCGGCCGCCGCGTGGGACGCCGAGCAACCCGTTTTGCCGACCGGCGCTGCGGTGCTGGTGGCGGAGAATGCCGACGGAACCGGCTCGGCCGCCAGCCAGCAAATCGCACAACCAAAGAACCGGAACGTCATCATTTCGGCCCGCTGGCCCGATCCGGTGACGGCGAATGGCAGCGCCCCCGGCGCCAGAGAATCGACGGACATCGCCGGAGCCCGCGCAGGCTCGACGGCCGGCTCGCAACGCAGCGTGGCGGTCAAGGGCACGGATCACTCATCCGCCCTGGCCGCATTGAGGGCGCCGGAGGCAGCGCCGGCGATCGATTCCCAGCGGACGCTTGCACTGGTGGCGGGC
>Ga0209415_10009726_pt1 | contig 16465 bp, 19 predicted proteins | sample PeaSoiSIISIP2007_FD_187696 | JGI IMG/M metagenome (GOLD analysis project Ga0209415, IMG submission 187696) | Peat soil microbial communities from Weissenstadt, Germany - SII-SIP-2007 (SPAdes) (version 2) | ecosystem: Environmental > Terrestrial > Soil > Wetlands > Peat | place: Germany...
CACGCCGGCGATGGCCGACGTGATGGCGACCGCCCAGGCCGGCCCCGGTCCCCCCCTCCCTTGCCCCAAACACAACGAAAGGGTTCCAAGGGCTCCGCCCTTGGTGGGGGTCCAGGGGGCAAAGCCCCCTGGCGGGGTTCGGGGCGGAGCCCCGACCTTGTTGGCGGCGGCGTGGAAACCATGCTAAGCGCCCGCATAGTCCCCGGACGGAAACGCAACTGTGGCCCATGCGGGCCCGATCAATACAGGCAGGAGTGGCAGCGCCGATGAGCGAGATCGCGGACAGGGTCAAGAAGATCGTGGTCGAACACCTCGGTGTCGAGGAAGCCAAGGTGACCCCGGAGGCGTCGTTCATCGACGATCTGGGCGCCGACAGCCTGGACACGGTCGAGCTGGTGATGGCGTTCGAGGAAGCGTTCAGCGTGGAAATCCCCGAGGACGCCGCCGAGAAGATCAGCACCGTGAAGGACGCCATCGACTACATCGAGAAGCAGAAGGCGGCCTGAGCCAGATTCGCCCGGGAGGACGACCTTCAATGCGGCGTGTGGTGGTGACGGGCATGGGGATTGCCTGTCCCCTTGGACTTGGGGTCGAGCATGTCTGGCGCCGCCTGATCAACGGCGAGTCCGGCATCACCGCGATCCAGTCCTTCAATACCACGGATCTGCCCTGCAAGGTGGCCGGCCAGGTGCCGCTTGGCACCCGTGCCGACGGCCGGCTCGACATCGCCGAGTGGATTCCGGTGAAGGACGTGAAGAAGATGGACCGGTTCATCCATCTCGCCCTGGTCGCGGCGACCGAGGCGGTGGAGGATTCCGGGTGGCTGCCCGAGGCCGAGCCGGACCGTTGCGCCACCGGCGTGATGATCGGCTCCGGCATCGGCGGGCTGCAGACCATCTTCGAGGCGGCGCTGCAGGTGCATCAGGGCAAGTCGCGGCGGCTGTCGCCGTTCTTCATTCCCTCGTCGCTGATCAATCTTGGTTCCGGTCACGTTTCGATCAAGTACGGCTTCAAGGGCCCCAATCATTCCGCGGTCACCGCCTGCGCCACCGGCGTGCACGCGATCGGCGACGCATCGCGGCTGATCATGTGGGGCGATGCCGATGTGATGGTCGCCGGCGGCTCCGAGGCCGCGGTGTGCGAGATCGGCATCGCCGGCTTCTGCGCCTCGCGCGCGCTGTCCACCGCGTTCAACGACCAGCCGGCTCGGGCCTCGCGTCCGTGGGACAAGGACCGTGACGGCTTCGTGATGGGCGAGGGCGCCGGCGTGGTGGTGCTCGAGGAGTACGAGCACGCCAAGGCGCGCGGCGCGAAGATCTACGCCGAGGTCGCCGGCTACGGCATGTCGGGTGACGCCTATCACATCACCGCGCCGGCGGAGGGCCATGACGGCGCGTTCCGCTCGATGCGCGCGGCGATGAAGAATGGCGGGTTCGCGCCGGGCGACATCCAGTACGTCAACGCGCACGGCACCTCGACGCCGCTTGGCGACGATCTCGAACTGGAAGCGGTCGAGCGGCTGTTCGGCGATGCCGCGCGCGGTCTGGCGATGTCGTCCACCAAGTCAGCGGTCGGCCATCTGCTCGGCGCGGCGGGCGCGGTGGAGGCGATCTTCTCGATCCTGGCGATCCGCGACGGCGTGGCGCCGCCCACGCTGAACCTCGATGAGCCCTCGCGCGAGAGCGTGATCGACCGCGTGGCGAACACGGCGCAGCGGCGCGACATCCGCGTCGCGCTGTCCAACAGCTTTGGCTTCGGCGGCACCAACGCTTCCGTCATCTTCCGCGCCGCCGCCTGAGGCCTTGCCGCCGGTCGAGCCGTCGCCGCCGGTGCGGCGGTGGGGGCGCGCGGTCGGGTTGGCTGGGCTGCTGGTGGCGATCGCCGCGATCGGGGGGGGGTTGATCGCGCGACATGTCTTCACCATGTCGGGACCGCTGCCCACGGCGCGCAATGTGGTCGTGCCACATGGCGGCGGGGCGCAGGTCGCGCAGACGTTGCAGGACGCCAACGTGATCGCCTCGCCGCTGGCCTTCCGTCTGGCCATGCTCGCCACCGTGCGCGACGGCAGGCTGCATGCCGCGGAACTGGCCTTCCCGGCGCGGGCTTCGTTGCGCGAGGTGCTGACCATCCTGCGCACCGCGCATACGGTAGAGCATCACCTGACGATTCCCGAAGGGCTGACGGCACGGCAGATGACCGCGCTGCTGGATCACGCCGACGCGCTGACCGGGTCGGTGAGCGTGCCCGACGAGGGCGCCGTGCTGCCTGATACCTATACATATGAGTACAGCACCTCGCGGGCGGCGCTGCTCGCCCGCGCGGAAGCAGCGGAGGGCAAGACGCTTGCGGCCGCCTGGACCGATCGCGATCCTGCTCTGCCGCTCGCTTCGCCACGCGCGGCGCTGATCCTCGCCAGCATCGTCGAGCGGGAGACTGCGAAGCCGGAAGAGCGGGCGCACATCGCCGCGGTGTTTCTCAATCGGCTGCGGCTGGGCATGCGGCTGCAGGCCGACTCCACCGTGGTCTATGCCGCGAGCGGCGGTCTCGGCACGCTCGATCATCCGTTGACGCGCGGCGAGCTGGAGCAGGACGGACCCTACAACACCTATCGCAATCAAGATCTTCCGCCGGGACCGATCTGCGCGCCGGGGATCGCCAGCCTGCGCGCGGTGCTGCATCCGGCGCCGAGCGACGACCTTTATTTCGTCGCCGACGGCACCGGCGGGCACGTGTTCGCCACGACGCTGGCGCAGCACGAGGCGAACGTGAAACGATGGCGCAGCCTGGAGGCGCACTGATCCCGCAGACTTCGTGACACCGCAGACTTCCTTGCCCGTATGACCGTATTGGTTCATCGTCCCTGGCGATCTCAATTCGTTCGGGAGATGTCGCCGGGAAGCGAAGGGCAGACGCCATGAATGGTGAAACGAGACGCTCCGGCACGCGGCGCTGGTACGTGCTGTTGCTGATCAGCCTGATGTACCTCATCACGTATCTCGATCGGGTGAACATCTCCACCGCGGCGCCCGTCATCAGCAAGGAACTCGGCTTCGACAAGATCACGATGGGCGTCATCTTCAGCGCCTTCGTCTGGAGTTATGCGCTGTTCCAGATTCCGGGCGGCTGGCTGGGCGATCGGTTCGGACCACGCGGCGTGCTGACGACCGTCGTCACCTACTGGTCGGTCATGACCGCCTTCACCGCCGCGGCCACCGGGGCGGTGTCATTCACGATCATCCGGTTCCTGTTCGGCATCGGCGAAGCGGGCGCGTTTCCGGTCGCGACCCGGTCCATGCAGCTTTGGTATCCGCGGCAGGAACGCGGCCTGGTGCAAGGTGTTTCCCACAGCGCGAGCCGTCTCGGCGCCGCCATCGCGCCACCCTTCGTGGTGGCGATCATCGCGACGCTGGGGTGGCGATGGGTGTTCTACATCTGCGGCGCGCTGGGACTTCTCTGGTCCGTGCTGTGGTATTTCACCTACCGCAACATGCCGGAAGAGCAGCCATCGGTGAGCCGTGCCGAGCTTGAGTACATCCGCGGCCTCGACGAGAAGGGCAACATCAAGCCACCGCCGACCGAGCACGTGGCGACCATGCCGTGGGGGGTTCTGTTTCGATCTACCAACATGTGGGCGATCATGTGCGCCTACTTCACCTATGTCTATTGCCTGTGGATCTTCCTGAGCTGGTTGCCGTCCTATCTCGTGGAGTACCGCCATTTCACGCTGCTCAAGGTCGGCATCTTCGCCTCGCTGCCGCTGTGGGCCGGCGTCATCGGCGACACGGTCGGCGGCCTGGCGACCGACTGGCTGCTGGTGAAGACCGGGCGCACGAAACTCGCGCATCGGCTGGTGGCGATCGTGGGTATGCTGGGCTGCGCGGTGTTCATCGTGCCGGCGGCGCTGGCCGACAACGCCTATACCGCCGTCTATTGCCTGACGGCAGCACTGTTTTTCCTCGAGTGCACCATCGGGCCTTCCTGGGCGGTGCCCATGCATGTCGGCGGCAAATATTCCGGGACCGTGTCCGGCGTGATGAACATGGCCGGGAACATCGGCGGCGCTTTGTCGCCGATGGTGTTCGGCATTCTCGTGCAATACGGCTCCTGGCAGGCGCCCTTCATCGTCGCCGCGGCACTGCTCGTGTTCGGTGCGGCGGTCTGGGCTTTCTGGCTCGATCCTGAGGTGTCGGTGCTCGAGCGGCGGTAGGTCTAACACCAGCCGTTGAAATCATTGACTCATGGTCCTTTCGGCCATGACGGTTCGAACGGCGACGCCGTGGTACGTCAATCCTTTCGGCGGCAGGTATTACGCGACCGGCGCCGCCACCAGCAGCCGCAGCACCACCATCCATGGATACCGCTGATCCAGCACCGACCCGTCCGGATTGGCCAGCTTGCCGTCCGGCGCCACCGGCACGTGCTTCAGCGTCACCGCGTCATCGACATTGCCGCCGACCACGGAAATCGTCCCCGGCACCTGGGTGTCCACGACGATATCGCAATGACCGGGGAACTGCCCCGCCGGCAGATCATCATAGCGCAACGACCGCGCCCGCCCGCGTCCCAGGCAGATCAGGTCGCCCGGCAGTGGCGCATAGCTCTCCGGCCGCTCGGCGCTGACGATCCAGCCGGAGGCAGTGCCCGTCGCCATCTGTTTCGCGATGTCGATATAGGTGAAGTGGCTCGCCGAATACGGGAACCCGCCCGCCGCGCCGGCGATGCGCATCACATAGGACACGAACGCCGCCGACCAGGCGTAGTTCCCATCGACGCTGGCGGGAAACACGTTGCCGTGCTCATCATGTTCGCCGGTCCACGCCGCTTCCGGGCTGCCGGCGTTCATCCCCAGCCACCAGTATTCGCCGACGCGCTGCCACAGGCCCTCCTCGCGTTCCGGCTTCGCATCCGGCGCCGGCGGCGGGCGGGAACCGGGCGGATCGTCATCCACCGGCGCGCCGAACAGCCGCCATTCGCGCAGCGCCACCGCAACGACCGAGGAGCGGCTGATCGGCGCATAGGGCACCCGCGCAAACGGCGGCGCATGCGCATCGGGCGGGGTCGGCGGCGCGCAGGCGGCCAGCGCAGCCACCATCGCCAATGGAAGGGCGCGCCTCACCGCCGCCCCGCGATCGCGCGGTTCTCCAGTCGGCTCAGCAACCGCACCGCCGGCCACAGCAGCACGAAATAGCCGAGCGCCGCCATCACGATCGGGGTGGGGTTGTAGGTCACGCTTTGCGCCTGCCTCGCCTGGTACAACAGTTCCGGCAGCGCGACGACACTGGCGATCGAGGTCAGCTTCACCACCTCCAGCGTGTTGGACACCAGGTCCGGCAGCACGTTGCGCACCGCCTGCGGCAGCACGACATAGCCCATGGCCTGCAGGCGCGACAATCCGGTGCTGCGCGCCGCCTCGGCCTGCCCGGCCGGCACGCTCTCGATGCCGGCGCGCAGGATCTCACCGTAATAGGCACTGGTGTTGAGCAGGAAGCCGATCGCCACGCAGCCGAACGCGTTGAGCTGGATGCCGGCAAACGGCAGCCCGGCATAGATCAGGATCAGCAGCACCAGCGGCGGAAAGGCGCGGAAGAAATCCACCCAGGCCATCAGCGGCCAGCGCACCGCCCGGTGATGCACGGTGGACAGCACGGCCAGGATCACCCCGCCGATCGCGCCGAGCGGCACCACCAGCGCGGACAGCAGGACGGTCATCAGCAGCCCCTGCAGCAGGATCGGCCAGGCCGCCGCAATGATCTCCGGGTTGAAAAAGGTCTCGATCAGCATCGCACCGCCCCGGCAGGTCTTGGTACGGCGCGACGATGTTGCGACTTCGTCATGGCCGTTCCCGTGACGAGCCCGGGGACGGCCATGACGGTGGGTGCGGCGGGGACTCTCACCGCTTCCATGCGAATCGCGTCTCGATCCAGCGGCCGAGCACCACCACCGGCAGGAACAGCACCAGATACGCCGCGGCGCCCAGCAGCAGCGGCGAGGGGTTGAAGCTGAACGACACCGCCGACTGCGCCTGCGACAGGATCTCCGCCAGCCCGACCACCGATCCCAGCGCGGTGCCCTTGGTGATGGCGATGGTGCGGTTGGTCAGCGGCGGAACGGTCAGCCGGATCGCCTGCGGCAGCACCACCCAGCTCAGCGCCAGGCGGAACGACAGGCCGGTGGACCGCGCCGCCTCCCACTGGCCCTTCGGCACCGCGGTGATGCCGGCCCAAAAAATCTCCTCGGCGAAGGCCATCAGCACCAGCGACAGGCTCGCCCAGGTGGCGCCGAACGCACCCGGCGACATGCCCACCGACGGCAGGCCGAAATAGATCAGCACGATGACCACCAGCGGCGGCAGCGCGCGGAACAGATCGACCACGAACACGATCAGCCAGGTCAGCGGCCGGATGGCCAGGCTGCGCAGCAACGCCAACGCCAACCCCGCCGCGATCCCGGCGATCACCACCAGGACGGCCAGACCGACGGTCAGAAAAAAACCGCTGACGATGTCGGGCAGGTATTTCGCCATCACCGCGGTGTTCAGGAACACCTCGGCGAAGCGCTGCCATGACAGCAGCGGCGCGCCTCCCATTCAGTGCCGCGCGACTTGGCGGATGAAGGCGCGCGTGCGCTCATGCTCGGGATTGCCCAGGACCTGCGCCGGCTTGCCCTGCTCGACGATCAGGCCGTGGTCGATGAACACCACGCGATCGGCGGCGGCGCGGGCGAAGCCCATCTCGTGCGAAACGACCACCATCGTCATCCCGCTCTCGCGCAACGCGCGCATCACCTCCAGCACGCTGCCGACCAGCTCGGGATCGAGCGCGCTGGTCGGCTCGTCGAACAGCATCACCCGCGGCTCCAGCGCGATGGCCCGCGCGATCGCCACGCGTTGCTGCTGTCCGCCGGAGAGCTGCCCCGGCGTGTGCTCCGCGCGGTCGGCCAGTCCGACGCGGGCCAGCGCCGCGCGGCCGATTTCCTCGGCCTCGGCGCGTCCCTTGCCCGCGACCTTGCGCAGCGCCAGCGTCACGTTGCCGAGCGCGGTCATGTGCGGATAGAGGTTGAACGCCTGGAACACCATGCCGATGCGCTGGCGCGCGTGGTTGATGTCGGTGCGTCGGTCGTCCAGCATGTCGATCCCGTCCACCACCACGGTGCCGGAGGAGGGCTCCTCCAGCCGGTTGAGGCAGCGCAGCAGGGTGGACTTGCCCGATCCCGACGGGCCGATGATGAACACCAGCTCGCGCTCGGCCACCACGAGATCGACGCCCCGCAGCACGTGCAGGGCGCCGAAATGCTTGTGCAGCCCGTGCGCCTGGAGGATCGGGCGCCCGGCGGATGGCGCCGTCACTGGTACTTGCTGCAATCCGGCTCCGGCGCGTTCGCCTCGTAGCCCGGATCGCCGGGAATGCCGTGCCCCGGGAATGTCACGTTTTCCAGATCGTCCGGCTTGGGCTTCGCGCCGAACCATTTTTCCGACAGCTTCGCCATGGTGCCGTCCCGCTTCATGCATTTCAGCACGTCTTCCATCTCGTCGCGCAGCGCCACCTCGTCCTTGCGGAACGGCGCCGCCCAATGCGCCTTGGTATCGCTCAGCTCCCAGTCGGTGACGAACATCGGGTTCTTGCTGGCTGCGTACTTGATCACCGTGTTGCCCGCGAGCGTGGCAGCGGCATGGCCGGACAGCACGGCCTGCACCGCATCGGGCTGGGTGTCGAACACTTCCACCGTGAAGCCATTCTGCTCCGCCATCTTCTTGGCGAGCTGCTCGTACGGCGTCCCCTTGTTCACCGCGACCGCCTTGCCCTTGAGATCGGCCCAGCCCTTGAGCGGCGCGTCACCCTTGCGGATGCCGAATTGGAAGGCGGTCCAGATGTAACCCTGGGTGAACAGCAGCGCCTGCGCGCGTTCCGGCGTGACAGTGGTCGGCGCGGCCAGAAAGTCGTAGCGCCCGGCCTGCAGCGCCGGGATCAGGCCGGAGAAGCTGGCGCCCTCGATGGTGATCTGGCGGTGCATCCGCCGCGCCACCTCCTCGAACAGATCAATCTGGAACCCCTGCAGCCCGCCACCGAGTTTTTGGAACGCGTGCGGCGCGTAGGTGGCATCCACCGCGGTGCGCAGCGGCGGCAGGTTTTGCTGCGCCAGGGCGGTGGTGGCGGTCAGGGCGAAGGCGGCAGCGAGCAGGGATCGGCGAAGGGTCATCATGGGTCTCCAGGAGTATGGGCGGCGTGATGCAAGCGCGGTGCCGCAACGTAGCGTTACGCCCGTTCGGGAAACAGCCCTGCCAGTCCGGCTGCACTCGCCGCGCACCGGCCGCGCTCGGTGATCAGCCCGGTGACCAGCCGCGCCGGCGTCACGTCGAATGCCGGATTCGCCGCCGGACTGCCGGCGGCGACGACTCGCACCGTGGTGATCACGCCGTCCGCGGTGCGCCCGGTCACGTCGGTGACCTCGGCGGCGTCACGTTCCTCGATCGGGATTTCCGCCACGCCGTCGCCTACCGTCCAGTCGATCGTCGAGGACGGCAACGCCACCCAGAACGGCACGCCGTTGTCGTGCGCCGCCAGCGCCTTCAGGTAGGTGCCGATCTTGTTCGCCACGTCGCCGGTCCGGGTCACCCGGTCGGTGCCGACGATCGCCAGGTCCACCTGCCCGTGCTGCATCAGATGTCCGCCGGCGTTGTCGGCCACCACCGTGTGCTTCACGCCGTGGGCGCCGAGCTCCCAGGCGGTCAGCGCGGCACCCTGGTTGCGCGGCCGGGTCTCGTCCACCCAGACGTGCACGTCGATGCCGGCATCGTGCGCGCGGTAGATCGGCGCCAGCGCGGTGCCCCAATCGACCGTCGCCAGCCAGCCGGCGTTGCAGTGCGTCAGGACGTTCACCGCCCGGCCAGGCGCCTGCGCCGCGGCCGCCTCGATCAGCGCCGCCCCGTGCCGGCCGATCGCCTCGCACTGCGCCACGTCCTCGTTGGCGATCAGCGCCGCCTCGGCGTAGGCGATTCGCGCCCGCTCCGCCGCCTCCGTGTTGCGCAGCCGCGTCAGCATGCGCCCGATCGCCCAGCGCAGATTGATCGCGGTCGGCCGCGTCGCCGCCAGCAGCGCCGCGTCGCGCTCCATCGCCTCCGTCGAGGCATCCGCGCGGACCGCCAGTGCCAGCCCATAGGCCGCCACGGCGCCGATCAGCGGCGCGCCGCGCACCTGCATGGAGCGGATCGCGTGCGCGACCTGCCCGACCTCGGTGAGCCGCAGGATTTCGACCGCCCAGGGCAGCCTGGTCTGGTCGAGGATGTGCACCGACCAGCCGTCCGCCTGATCGACCCAGACGCTGCGATACCAGACCCCGTCGACCCGCATCGGCCTCAGATCCCCCGCCTTGGCGTCAAACTCTGGCGTGCAGCACGCAGACCAGCGTGAACAGCCGGCGCGCGGTCTCGAAATCGATGGCGATCTTGCCGTCGAGACGCTGGCACAGCAGCGCGGCACCTTCGTTGTGCAGGCCGCGGCGGCCCATGTCGATCGCCTGGATGCGTGCCTCGCGGCCTTCCTCCACCGCCTTGATATGGCTGTCCACCAGAAGTTGGTAGTCCTTGATCAGGCCGCGGAACGGTCCGAGCGCTAGGCCCAGCAGCATCAGCTTGGCGCCGTTGGTGCAACGCACGTCGAACACCAGCCGGCCTTCCCAGATCGACAGGTGCAGCTCGTATGGTCCGGGCGGCGGCGGCCCGAGCTCCTTCTTTGCCGATTTCACCGCCACCGGCGCGAAGCGGCTGCCGGAAGCGAGGTCCGCCACCGCCTGCGCGCGGTCGGCCTCCAGGATCGGCGAGAGACGGGTCAGCGCCTCGCCGTCCAGCACGACCCGGGCGAGCCTGGCGTCTGGCGGCAGGGTCATTCCGGGGCGGCGGTGCCGTCCAGCATGCCCATCGTGACCAGCACCGCGAGCACGCCGCCCTTCACCGGGCGCAGCAGCCCGAGCGCCAGCACCAGGGTCAGCGGCACGAAGATCGCGGTCAGTTCCAGGCTGCTCGGGTCGGCCCATTTCTGCGTGAGCAGCATCGCCGGAATGACGATGTGCCCGGTGATCAGGATGACGAAATAGGGCGGCGCATCGTCGGCGCGCGCGGTGCCGAGCGGGGCGTGACAGGCCGTGCATTCCGGCACGATGCGCAGGAAGCCGGCGAACGCATGGGTCTGCCCGCAGGCCGGACAGCGGCCGAGGATGCCGCGGCCGAGCGCGGTGGCCAGCGGCGGAACCGGCCAGCGCGGCAAGCGCGGCGTCCGGTCCGGCTGCCAGCGTATCGGGGCCATTGTGATTTCCTTGTGGCGCAGCCTGTCTGCGGCCCGGCATAGCCCAGCCGGGACCGCCAAGCCATATTGGTCGTTGGGCCGTGACGGTCCTTGGACCATATCGGTCTTCTTGTCCGATCCCGCCAGACCCGTGAGACTGCGCGCAAAAGAGGATGGGACACATGGCACGTATTCTGGTGATCAACCCGAACCGGTCCGCCGACTGCACCGCCGGCATCGACGCCGCCATCGCGCGGTTCCGCCACCCGGGCGGGCCGACGATCGACGTGACCGACCTGCCGGAAGGGCCGCCGGCGATCTACACGTGGCGGGATTGGCACGCGGTGGTCGAGCCGCTGTGCCGGCGGATCGGGCGTGAGGCAGCCGACGTCTACGTCATCGCCTGCGCCTCCGACCCCGGCATCGAGGCCGCGCGCGCGGTGACCGCGCAACCGGTGCTCGGCGTCTTCCGCGCGGCCGTCGCGGCCGCCGTGGCGCAGGCGGAGCGGTTCGGCGTGATCGCCATCGTCGATGCCTCCACGGCGCGCCATCTCGCGGCGCTGCGCGCCATGGGCCTGGACGGCCGCCTCGCCGCCGAGGTTTCACTGAACGTCTCGATGGAGACCCTGCTGGAGCCCGCCACGGCGCGCGCCAAGCTGATCGAGGCGGCGAAGACCTGCGTTGCCGCGGGCGCTGGCACGGTCATCCTCGGCTGCACCGGCATGGCGCATCACCGCGCCGCGGTCGAGGCCGCGACGGGCGTAAAGGTGATCGAGCCATGTCAGGCGGCGGTGGCGCTGGCGCTCGCCACCGCCGCCGACCGCTGATCAAGCCGTCAGATTCACCGCGTGCTGCGAGCCGGAAGTCTCCTGCGCCTTCGCGGCGCTGGACTCGGCCGCATCGTTGTCATGGTCGCCGTCGCGGTCGACCGGTTTGGCCACCGGCGGCGCCTGCTGGATTTGCGGCGGGGATTGGGAACCGACCGAACCGATCGCGCTCATTGAACATACTCCACGTGTTGGGTGCTGGGCGTTTTGCCGATGGCGGGACCGTCGGACCCGCATGAGCCAGGGCTCGTTCGCACAGTGTCGCCGGTGAAGGTTGCCGAAACGCTAACGACACCAGGGCCAATTGCCGTCGCGCCGGCTACCACCGCCATCGCGTGAAAGAAGCAATGCCAAAGGCCGAGCCCCTGGCCTTGCTTCGTTCCGGCGATCGCCGTGGGCTGATCAGGCTGTCACGTTCAGCTTGCGCTGCGTGCTGGCCGCGCTCGGCGTCGGCGTCGGCGCCGTGCCGAGGTCGGGCGCGTCGTTGCCGCGACGTCCGTCGTGGTCGCTGTCGTGACTGCCGCCGTGATCGCGGTTGCGGTCGGATGGCGCGGCCGGCGGCTGCGCCTCTCGGAAGGGCGGCCGGCGCTCGTTGCCAACCGAACCGATCGTATCCATCGGACCTCCTCCACGTGCTGGGCGCATGGCATTTTGCCGATCGTGGGCGCCCTTGTGGGCCAAATTTGACCGGGCAGTGTCGGCGGGAAAGGTTGCCGAAGAGTTAACGATTCCGCCGCCGCCGCGCCCATCGCAGGCAAGCCGCCCGAGGGGAAGTGGCCCCAGTGGAAGCGGCCCCAGTGGAAGCTGCCTGAGGGGAAGTGGCCTCAGGGGAAGTGGCCTCAGGGGAAGTGGATGGTGATGCCGATCGACTTCAGCTTCTTGTTCTTGAAATCGAAGCTCACATCCGGCGCGATGGACACATCCTTGCCGAGTGGAATGCCCTTCTCCTTGATGATGTCCTTCAGCCAGCCCGGCAGCTTCATCACCTCCTTCTCGTTCGCCTGCGGCGGCACGTCGAGCAGCATCATGCTGGCGCGCAGGTTGGCCGAGGCGTGGTCGATCTGCTTCTGGATCGCGTCCTCCTGTTTCTGCAGGTCATCGATCTGCTTCTTGGTCGCCGCGTCGGGCGATTTCACCGCCTCGAGCTTGGCGAGTTGTTCCGCGATCGGCGCAAGGTCCTTGCCGAACTTGTCCATCTCCTTGCCCCACTTGTCGAGAAGCCTGGCCGCCGACTTCTTGTAGCTCTCGACATAGATGTCGCCCATGGTGCTCTCCTTCGACTGAGTGCGATGATCCGCGATGCTCGGCCGGCGCCTGGTCGCTGCATGGGTTTTGCAGCAATGGCACCGGCTCTTGAGACGGCGATCGCCGCCGTTGGATCAGATGGCCCCACTTGAACCGCTGACCACCCGGGATGCAGGCAGTATCACCGACTTGTGACCCAACTGCAACGAGGATCGGCCACCTTGGTGGGCGCGAAGTCCGTTCAGGCCATCACTTTTGAGCGACGACGTGCCATTCTTCGGCCTGCTTCGTCCACACCGGCGGTTCGACAGCACCGACCTGGCCGGTGATCCGCGCATAGGCCTCGGGCCTGCGATGCTTGTCGAACGCAAAGATCGTCGTGCGGCCCAGCGTGCACATGTCCAGATTGCAGTCGGCGGTGATCAGCTCGTCGTCCCAGCTTGCCGCCATGGCGATGATCTCGCCCTGCGGGTTGACGATGATCGAGTGGCCGAACAGCTCGCAGCCATCCTCGATCCCCGCCTTGGCCGTCGCCACCGCGAAGCAGGCGTTCTGGTAGCAGCCCGCCTGGATCGACAGGTGCGAGTGGAAGACGCGCAGATGATGTGCCTCGAAGCCGCCCGCCTCCATGTTCAGGCTCGGCGTGTTGTAGCCCAGCATCACCAGCTCGACGCTCTGCAGCCCGAGCACGCGCCACGCCTCCGGCCAGCGGCGGTCGTTGCAGATCAGCATCCCCATGTTGATGCCTGGAAGTCCGCCCATCGGTGCGCGGATCACCGGGAAGCCGAGGTTGCCGACCTCGAAGTAGCGCTTCTCCAGGTGCTGCACCTTGCGATGCGGGTCGAACGCGGCGTGCCCGGGCAGATGCACCTTGCGGTATTTCAGCACGACGTCGCCGTCGGGGTTCACCAGGATCGAGGTGTTGAACCGCCGCTTCTGCACCGTGCCGGTTGCGTCCGGCTCGTGCGCGATCTCGGCGTAGCCCAGATGAAAGCCGATGCCGTAGCGGCGCGCGGCGGCGAACAGCGGCGCCGTTTCGTTCGACGGCATCGTCGTCTCGAACCAGTGGTCCGCCTGGGCGATGTCTTCGTGATAGTGGCGCGGGAAGAAGGTGGTCAGCGCCAGTTCGGGAAACACCACCAGCTCGACGCCGCGCTGGTGCGCGCGCTCCATCAGCCGCAGCATCCGTTCGACGGCGACCGCGCGTGGCTCGGCCAGTTGGATCGGCCCAAGCTGGGCGGCGGCGACGGTGATGCTGCGTGCGGTCACTCGACTTGCTCCAGGATCATGATCGGGGCGATGCGGACCGTCACTTCATGCCGCTGTCCCGCGTCCGTCAAATGGCTGACGTAGCGCACCGCGCCGGGGATCGTCGTGCCGGGCGGCAGTGCGTTCCGATCGAACCCGGCAAGCTGCGCGTCGCACACGTAGCGGAACGCGAGATAGCTGCCCGCCACGGTGCGGATGTGCTCCAGACGCGTCGTGTCCGGCAGCTTGAAGTGATCGACGAGGCTGGTGTGCACCAGCGCGAGGGTGCGCGGATCGGTGCAGTCGGGCGGCGTGATGGTTCGATGATAGTAGACCGCGGCGCAGGTCAGCAGCACCGCGACCACGGCGATGATGGCGGACGGCCAGCGCCAGCCGATGCGTCGGCGTCGATCCGGCGGCAGATCGCTCAGTGGGCCTCGCGCCGGATGAAGCGTCCGTCACCCGGTCGCGCCAGCACCTGCGTGCCGTCCCAGATCAGCCGGCCGCGCTGCACCGTCGCGGCGACTCGCGCGCGCATGCGCCGTCCGTGGTACGGCGACCAGCGCAGCTCCGGCCGATCGACGATGGCGGCCTCGTCGAACACGAAATCGCCGCGCTCCAGCACGCAGAGATCGGCGTCCGAGCCGACGCGCAGCGCGCCCTTGCGTGGCCACAGCCCGTGCAGCTTCGCCGAACGCTCGGCGCAATACGTCGCCATCAGCGTCGGCGGCAGGCCGCGTTCATCCAGCAGGGTGAACATCAACGCGGCAAAACTCTGCATCCCGACCAGCCCGGCACCGCAGGCGAAGATGTCGGGCAGCGTCTTGCGCGCCAGCGGCCACGGCGCGTGATCGGTGGAGACATAGGCGATCTTGTCGTCGGCCAGCGCCGCCCACATCAGTTCCACTTCGCTCGCCGTGCGGAACGGCGGATTGCATTTGCCGCGGCCGCCGAGGCGGACCAGATCGTCCTCGGTCATGCACAGATACTGGATGCAGGCCTCGCCGGTCGCCTGCATGCCCATGCCGCGAAACGTCTCGGCGAGCGCAAAGCCGCGCGCCAGCGACGAGTGCGCGATATGCACGTGCGCGCCGGTCTGCAGGCCGATCTCGAAGATCTCCAGATCCGCCATCGTCTCGGCCAGCGGCGGGCGCGTGCGGCAATGCATGATCGCCTCGGTGCGGCCCGCCGCGCGCGCCTCTGCGCTCAGGCGCTCGACCAGCTCCTGATCCTCGTTGTGCACGGCCACCGGCAGGCCGGTCTGCGCGATCGCCGCGAACGCCTCGACCATCGTCGGATGGTCGATGCGCGGGAAGCGCACCGCGTCGTATTCATAGGTGGAGACCTTGAACGCCGAGATGCCGCCGGCGGCGAGCTCGGGAATCGCCGCGACGCCGCCGGTCTTCAGGATGGTGCCGTACAGCGCCATGTCGACATGTGCGGTGCGCTCGACCCAGCCGATCTTGTCGGCGAGTTTGCCCGCATCGGTCACCGGATGCGGCACGTCGTACGGCATGTCGACGCAGGTCGTCACGCCGCCCGCGGCGGCACTGCGCGTGGCACCTTCGATGCCAGGCCAGCCGATCGCCGAGCCGGTGTGCATGTGCCCATCGACCAAACCCGGCAGGATCAGCCTGCCACGATGATCGAGCGTCTGTGCTGCCGGCGGTGGCGCGCCCTGGCCGATCGCCGCGATGATGTCGCCGCGCACCGCGACATAGCCGTCGCGCAGCACGCGGTCGGTGCCGACGAGATCGCCGATGATCACGCGGTCGAATGCGTCTGACACTTATATATGGTCTCCTGTGCTCACGTCGGCGCAGGCGCCGCTGGTCGTCACATCGCGCCCCCCGCTTGCCGTTACGGCGGCGTGATCCTACGAAGGGCGGAGGAAAGGCTATACCGCGCAGACGCGGACGCCAACCGGAGGATGCGCATGATACTGCACGACGTCAGGGTTCACCCGTCGAAGGACAACCTGCGGCGCGAGGATCAGCTCGCGTGGAAGATCGCCGCCGTCGCCGCCGACAGAGTCGCGGTGGAGAAGGACGTGACGGAGATGATCGTGAACCGCATCATCGACAACGCCGCCGTGGCGATCGCGGCGGTCAATCGCCACTCCGCGGTGTCCGCGCGCGGCATGGCGCTCGGCCACGTCCGCATGGGCGGCGCAACGGTGTTCGGCGTCCCCGCCACCAGGCGCGTCAGTCCGGAATATGCCGCGTGGGCGAACGGCACCGCGGTGCGTGAGCTCGACATGCACGACACATTCCTCGCCGCCGACTACTCGCATCCCGGCGACAACATCCCGCCGATCCTCGCGGTGGCGCAGACCATGGCCCGCTCCGGGCGCGACCTGCTGCGCGGCATCGCCACCGGCTACGAGGTCCACATCGACCTGGTTCGCGCCATCTCGCTGCACAAGCACCGGATCGACCACATCACCCATCTCTGCCCCGGCCAGGCCGCCGGCATCGGCACGTTGCTGCGCCTGCCGACGGAAACGATCTACCAGGCGGTGCAGCAGGCGGTGCACGTCAGCGTCACCACGCGCCAGTCGCGCAAGGGCGAGATCAGCTCCTGGAAGGCCTACGCCCCCGCGCATGCCGGCAAGCTCGCGGTCGAGGCGGTCGATCGCGTGATGCGCGGCGAGGGTGCGCCGAGCCCGATCTATGAAGGCGAGGACAGCGTGATCGCCTGGGTGCTGGACGGCAAGGACGCGCACTACCAGGTGCCGCTGCCGGCGCCGGGCGAGCCCAAGCGCGCCATCCTGAGCAGTTTCACCAAGGAACACAGCGCCGAATACCAGTCGCAGGCGCTGATCGACCTGGCGTTCCGCATGCGCGGCAAGCTCGTCGATCTCGAGCA
>Ga0209415_10009727_pt1 | contig 16465 bp, 11 predicted proteins | sample PeaSoiSIISIP2007_FD_187696 | JGI IMG/M metagenome (GOLD analysis project Ga0209415, IMG submission 187696) | Peat soil microbial communities from Weissenstadt, Germany - SII-SIP-2007 (SPAdes) (version 2) | ecosystem: Environmental > Terrestrial > Soil > Wetlands > Peat | place: Germany...
CACAAACGACCCAGCAAGCAGCCCATCACCCGGCCGTCACCCGTATCCAACCTCATGTGCGAAGACCGGGTCTAGGGAACAGTGGCTGCGCAGTCGTCTAGCTACTCGATGTCATGATGGACGTGCTCAGGGAACGCGGGTCGCGGGGGTGCCAGGCGCCGCGGGCCACGGCGGCCAGGAAGCTGTCGGCGGCGCGGTTGAACACGTCCGGCTCTTCCAGGTTGGCGGTGTGGCCGGTGCGGGGCAGCACGGCCAGCCCGGCGGTGGGGATCGTCCGCTTGAGCATCAGCGCGGGTTCCAGGCAGCCCTCGTCCTCGTCGCCGACCAGCACCAGGACCGGGATGCGCACCTTGGCCAGTTCGTCGGTCAGCGCGTAGAGCGACGGCCGGGCGGCCTGGACGCCGCGCATGGTCAGCGCGCTGCCGAGGTCGGAATGCCCGGCCAGCGCCTCGGCGAACTCGGCCCAGCCGCGCGGGTTCTTGTTCTGGAACTGGACCCGGGCCGGTCCGACCGCGTACCGCTCGGCGACCTTGGCCGCGCCCTCGGCGGCGAACGCGGCGCCGGTGAGCATGGACTCGGCCCGGAAGGAGTCGGCGCGCTCGGGCTGGGCACCGTACCCGGCTCCGGCGACCACCGCCGACCTGACCCGGTCCGGGTGCGACAGGACCAGGTGCAGCGCGGTGAACCCGCCCATCGACAGGCCCACCAGGTGGGCCCGGTCGATGCCGAGCCCGTCGAGCACCGCGATCGCGTCGGCCACCGCCCGCGCCTGGGAGTACGCGGCCGGGTCGGTGGGCACGTCCGACGGCGGGTAGCCGCGGGCGGCGTATGTGACGCACCGGTAGGCCCCGGAGAAGAACCGGACCTGGGGCTCCCAGCTGCGGTGATCGCCGGCGAACTCGTGAATGAAGACCAGCGGCTCCCCCTGGCCGGCTTCCTGGGCGTGCAGCGCGACGCCGTCGTCGGTCACGATCGCTGCCATGGCGGCTCCCCGCGATATCAAAGGCCCGTCTCGGTCTCTTTTACCGGATCGGCGCCCATGGTGTGCTGGTATGTCCGAGCTCGGCTCGGGAGCCGCGACGGTGAAGCCGCGGTGGGTGTCGCAGACCAGCAGTCCCTCCGATTCCAGCCGCCGCATCGCCTCCCGCACCGGGGTCTGGCTGACGCCGAACCGCTGCGCCAGGTCCCGCTGGCGCAGCTGCTCGCCCGCGGTGAGCTCGCCGGTGATGACCTGCTCGCGGATGAGCGCGGCGACCAGGTCGGTCTTGCTGACGTAACCCGCGGTCACCAAGGGCCTCCCACAGCTCGCGGACCCGCGATGGCAAAAGCGGCAGCTGCCCGACGCTGCCCGCCAGGCCGAGAGCGTCCCGGACCGCGTTGGCCACCGCGGCGCCGACCGCGTTGACGCCTCCCTCCCCCGCGCCCATCACGCCGAGCGGGTTGCCCGGCGACGGGGCGTCCTCTGATACCAAGAGGTCGACCGGGGGGACTTCGGCCGCGGTCGGCATCCGGTAGTCGATGAACGTGGTCGCCTGAGGCTGGCCCGCGTCGTCGTAGCCGAACTCCTCGAACAGCGCCCCGCCCACGCCCTGGGCCACGCCGCCCCGCAGCTGGCCCTCGACCAGCATCGGGTTGACCGCCCGGCCGACCTCGTAGGCCACCAGGTAGCGCAGCACCCGGACCTGCCCGGTGCCCGGGTCCACGGCCACGACGGCGGCGTGCACCCCGTAGGGGTAGGTCATGTGGGCGACCTCGAAGCGCCGGCGGGCGGACAGGTCGGCCGGCTCGCCCGGTCGCAGGTACCTGCTGGCGGGTTCGGCGGCCGCCGCGATCTCGGCCAGGCTGACCCCCGGGTGGCAAAAGTCGCCGCGGACCACGACGGCACCGTCCCGGATCACGAGATCGTCCGGGGCGGCCTCGAGGATCCGGGCGGCCAGCTGGACGGCCCGCTCCCGGACCGCGGTCGCGGCGAGGTGCACCGCGCTGCCGCCCACCACCGTGGACCGGGAGGCCCACGACCCGGCGCCGAACGGCTGGGCCGCGGTATCGCCCGTGGTCACGCGGACGACGCTGGGGCCGACGCCGAGCGCATCCGCGGCGATCTGCGCCAGCACGGTCTCGATGCCCTGCCCGACCGAGGTGCCGCCGGAGTAGACGTGCACGGCGCCGGACTTGCTCACGGTCACGTCCGCGGTCTCCTGCGGCCCGAGGCCGCTCTTCTCCACGAACATGGCCAGCCCGAAGCCGCGCAGCATACCCGGCCCGGCGGAAGCGGCGGGCTTGGCCCGGTAGCCCAGACGGTCCGCCACGTTCACAGCGGCGGCAAGCAGGGCCGGGTAGTCCCCGGCGTCCAGGATCAGCTCGGTGCCGAGGGTGGCGATCGGGCGGCGGTGCGGTATCTCACCGGGACCAATCAGATTGCGCCGCCGCAGCTCGATCCGGTCCAGGCCCATCTGGTCGGCGGCCACGTCGAGCAGGTGCTCGCGAGCGGCGGTGCCCTCGAACCGGCCGGGGGCGCGGTAGGTGCCGCACGGTGTCTTGTTGGTCAGGACCACGCGGATCCGGCCCCGGTAGGCGGGCACCCGGTAGGGACCGGGCAGCATGGCCACGGTCAGTTCGGGCACCGCGACGCCGTGGGTACGGCAGTAGGCGCCGTTGTCGTGCGCGATCTCATCGTCCAGGGCCAGGATCCGGCCGTCGTCGTCGAAGGCGGCCGCGATGCGGTGATGCTGCTGGCGGGAGTGGTTGACCGCGACCAGGTGCTCGGCCCGGTCCTCGGCCCACTTGACCGGGCGGCGCAGGGTCATGGCCAGCCACGGGATGAGGAAGTCCTCGGGATAGAACTCGCCCCTGACCCCGAACCCGCCGCCGGCGTCGACGCCGTGCACGTGGATCAGCGCCTCGTCCAGGCCGAGCAGGCGGGCCAGCAGGTCACGATTCCAGACCGGCACCTTGGTCATGCCGAAGATGTCCAGCGACCCACGGTCGCAACGGGGGACCGCCAGCAAGCAGCGCGGCTCCAGCGGCACCCCGCTGTGACGGCCAATGGCGAGCTCGATGGTGACCAGATGCCGGGCCTGCCTGAACGCGGCCTCGACGTCGCCGTAACCACGGGTCAGCTCGGCCGCCGCGGGGCTGTCCGGGGTCCGGGCGTCGAGCACCGCCGGCCGTTCGGCGATATCTATCTCCACCAGTTCGGCGGCGTCCTCGCAGGCGTACGGATCGTCGCCGACCACGACGGCGAGCGGTTCGCCCACGTAACGGACCGTGCTCCCGGCCAGGACCGGCTGCAGGCAGCCGCTGAGATCGGGACCCGGCACGGCGAGGCGGACCGGGATGACCAGCCCGGGGGGAAGGTCGGCCGCGGTGACCACGGCGGCGATGCCCGGCGCCTTGGCCGCCACGGTCACAGAAAGGTTCTTGATGTCCCCGTGAGCGGCCGGAGACCGGACGACCCGGGTCCAGAGCTGGCCGCGGACGCTGATGTCGTCGCCGAACCGGCCCCGGCCGCGCAGCAGCCGCGGGTCTTCGGTGCGCGGCAGGCGGGCGCCGATCGAGCTCACGTGGCGTCCCCGCGCGCCACACGGGCCCGGGCGGTGGCCAGGAAGGCCGCCACGATGCCCTGGTAGCCGGTGCACCGGCACAGGTTCGAGGCGATGAGCTCGCGCGCCAAGGCTTCGGTCAGCTCCGTTTCGGCCTCGGGCTCGGCCAGGTAGGCCTCGATGAGCATGAGGAAGCCGGGGGTGCAGAACCCGCACTGCAGCGCGTGGTGATCGCTGAATGCCTGCTGCAGGTCCGACAGCACTTCCCCGTCGGCCAGCCCTTCGACGGTCGAGACCTCGGCGCCGTCGGCTTGGACGCCGAAGACCAGGCAGGCCCGGGCCGGCTGGCCGTCGAGGATGACCGTGCAGGCGCCGCAGATGCCGTGCTCACAGCCCAGGTGCGTGCCGGTGTAGCCCAGGTCGTGGCGGAGCATGTCGGCCAGCGTCCGGCGGGCCTCGACGACCAGTTCGTGGTGGCGGCCGTTGACCCGCACGTCAACGTGGTGCAGGTCCTTCACGGGCCGGCCTCCGCTTGCTTGAGTACGGCACTCAGGTCCTGCGGCAGCACCGGGATGTGGTCGAAGCTCACGCCGACGCTGACGAGGGCGTCGTTGATGGCGCCCAGGACGGCCGCCGGGGCGCCGATCGTGCCGCCCTCCCCCATCCCCTTGGCGCCGGTCTCACTGAACCGGGACGGCGTCTGCAGGTGGACGATGTCGATGTCGCATATCTCCGCCGCGGTGGGCGCCAGGTAGTCCATCAGCGTGGTGGTGACCGGCTGGCCGTCCGGGTCGAAGCAGACCCGCTCGTACAAGGCGGCCGCGGCGCCCTGGGTGACGCCGCCGCGGACCTGCCCGTCCACCACTATTGGGTTGATGACCACGCCGCAGTCCTCGATGACCAGGTACCGGTGCAGCCTGATCGCACAGGTGCCCGGGTCGATCGCGACCATCGCCACGTGGCAGGCGTTGGAGAACGTGCCGGGCGGGTCGAACGTGGCCCGGGCCTCCAGGCCACCGCGGCCGAACTCGGCCAGCCGGTGGGACTGGAAGTGGACCAGCCGGGCCAGCTCGGCGATGGGGATGGCGGCGTCCTTGTCCCCCCGGATCCGGGCGGTGCCCTCGGCCAGTTCCACGTCGGCCGGGCTGGCCTCGAGCAAGTGAGCGGCGACGCGTTTGAGCCGGTCCGCCACGATGTCCGCGGCGCGCCCGGCGGCGCCGCCGCCGATCACCACCGAGCGGCTGCCCCAGGTACCCCAGCCAAAGGAGCAAAGGTCGGTGTCGCCCTGGCGGAGCCGCACGTTCCCCGGGTGCACGCCCAGCCGGTCGGCGACGATCTGGGCGAACGTGGTCTCGTGTCCCTGGCCATGGCCGCAGGTCCCGGTGGTGACGATGACCTCGCCGGTGGGGTCCATCCGCACCAGGGCGGTGTCGTAGCCGGGGGTCATTCCCATCCGGCGCTGCGACATGGTGGGGGTGCCGTAGGCGGTCCGTTCGGAGAAGCAGGCGTAGCCAATGCCCGCAAAAAGTCCGCGCTCGCGAAGCCGGTCCCTCTCGGCCGGCCAGGCCCGCGCGTGGACAAGATCTTCGGCCAGGTCGAGGGCTTCGCGGTAGCTGCCCTCGTCGTAGGTGATCTGGTTGACCCCGGTGTACGGGAACTCGCCGGGACCGATCAGGTTACGCCGCCGCACTGCCAGTGGGCCGAGGTCGAGGGCGGCCGCGGCCTTCTCCATCAGCCGCTCCATGACCAGCACGATCTGCGGCCGGGACACGCCCCGGTACGGGGCGGCGGGGGCCTTGTTGGTGGCGATGGCCCGGCCCCGGGCCCGGTAGGCCGGCACCTTGTAGACCCCGGGCAGTTCGGTCGCGGCCATCAGCGGCTCGACCGCGCAGGTGAACGGGAACACCGAGTAGGCGCCGGTGTCGCAGTCGATCATGGCGTCCAGTGCGAGGATCCGGCCTTCGCCGTCGAAGGCGGCGCGGACCCGGTACCGCTGCTCGTGGCCGTGGAACGCGGCGGTCAGGTTCTCCCGCCGGTCCTCGGCCCAGCGCACCGGGCGCCGCAGCCGCAGCGCGGCGGCGGCCACGGCCACCTCCTCCCGGCCTACCACGCACTTCAGGCCGAACCCCCCGCCGACGTCCGGGGCGATCACCCTTACGCCAGCTTCCGGCAGGCCGAGGGCCTGCGCGACCCCGGAACGGACCTGGTGCGGGACCTGGGTGGAGGTGTGCATGACCAGCTGGTCGTCGCGGTCGTCCCATTCGGCCAGGCAGGCGCGTCCCTCCAGCGGCAGCGCGGCGACCCGCGCGCTGGCGAACGTCGCACTGACGGTCACCGCCGCCTCGGCGAAGATGGCCGCGAGCCGGTCGTCGTCGAACATCAGCAGGTCGACGAGGCGGTTGCGGTCGGCCTGCTCGTGCAGCCGCGGCGCGGCCGCGGCTTGCGCCTGCTCGATGCTGGTCACCGCGGGCAGCGGATCCCAGTCCACCTCCACCAGCTCGATCGCGTCCTCGGCCCGGTAGGGATCGTCGGCGATCACCACCGCCACCGGCTCACCCACGAACCGGGCCGTATCACCGGCCAGGATGGGCATCCGGGTGGGCCTGAACTCCTCCCGTTCCAGCATCGCGAGCAGGTAGGGATGACCGAGGCTGGCGGCGGTGACGACGGCGACCACCCCGTCGGCCTGGAGCGCGGCCTCCGTCTCGATGGCGGTGATGCGGGCGTGGGCGTGCGGGCTGCGGACGAACGCGGCATGCAGCGGGCCGGTCTGGGTCGTCGGGTTCAGGTCGGCCGTGAAGCGGCCCCGCCCGAGCAGCATCCGCCGGTCTTCCTTCCGCGGCATCGCCGCGCCCACCCACTGGCTCACGCGGCATCTCCGCTGCGCCCGGCCGCCTCGGCGAGGGCGCGGGAGACCAGCGTGGCGGCCAGCCGGCGGCGGTACTCACTCGTCGCAAAGGTGTCGTCCGGCGGGTCGATCTGGCTCGCCGCCTGCTCGCCCATGGCCTGCCACGTGCCCGGGCCGGCGGGCTGCCCGGCCAGGGCGCTCGCCGCGATCTCAACCGGCTGCGGGCCGACCCCGCCGAGCACGACCCGTCCCGACCGGCAGACGCCATTGTCGGCCACCACGGACACCCCGACGGCGACCACCGCGAAGTCTCCCTGGCGCGGGGCGAACTCGGTGAGCACCGCGTGCGGCTCCGGGCGCGGGAACCACAGCTCGGTGAGCATTTCGTCGGGGCTGGCCGCGGTCGTGTAGTAGCCCTGGAAGAACTCCGCGGCGGGGACGGTACGGTGCCCTTCTGGCCCGGTCAGCACGACCTGTGCGTCGAGGAGGACGGCGAGCAGGCACCACTCCGAGGCCGGGTCCGCGTGCGCGATGCTGCCGCCGAAGGTGCCGCGGCTGCGGATCGGGTAGTGCCCGATCCAGCGGGCCGACCGGGGCAGCACGCCGAAGCCCCTGGTCACCAAGGGGTCCCGGGTCGTCTCGACCGTGCGGTGCGTGGTCAGCGCTCCGATGCGCAGGCCGTCTCCTTGGACCTGAAGGTAGGACAGGCCCCCGATCCTGGTCACGTCGATCAGTGCGGACGGCCGGGCCAGCCGGAAGTTCATCATCGGGACCAGGCTGAGCCCGCCCGCCAGGATCTTGGCCTCGTCGCCGAGTTCGGCGAGCAGCGCGACCGCCTCGTCCACGCTGTGCGCTCGGTGGTAGGCGAACGGCGCTGGCTTCACCATGTGCTCCCGCGGTATCCAGGTCCATTTGGTATACCATATTTCAGACGCCCCGGGAGCCCCGCATGTCTCATCCGCATCTGCTGGTCGAGCACCGTCCGGCCGGCTACCGCTGGCTGCGCCTGGCCCGGCCGGAACGGCGGAACGCCCTGGACCTGCGATTCCTGACCGCGCTCAGGGACGCCCTGGCGGCCGAGCCCGGGACACCCGCCGTACTGGCCAGCGCCGACCCCCAGGTGTTCTGTGCGGGGGCGGACCTGACCATTTCTGATGCCGAACGGGCCGCGGTCTCAGATCACATTTACCAGACTTGCGAAACGATCGTGACCAGGCCCGGGCCGGTGATCGCCGTGATCACCGGGGCGGCGGTCGGCGGCGGGGCGCAGCTGGCCGCGGCGGCGGACATCCGGGTCGCGGGTCCGGGCGCACGGCTGCGGTGGATAGGGCCGCCGGGCGTGGACCTGGCGGTGGGCGCCTGGGTGCTGCCCGACCTGGCCGGCCGTGGCGCGGCCCTCGATATCACGCTGACCGGCCGGTGGGTGGAGGCGGACGAGGCGCTCGCCCTCGGCCTGGTGAACCGCGTCACCGACGAGCCACTGGCCCAGGCCGAGCGGATCGCCGCCGACCTGGCCGCGCGCGGGTCGGGGGCCGGCGTCAAGGCGGTGATGGCGGCCGGCGGCCTGCTCGACCGGCTGCGCGCCGAGCGCGAGGTCAACCGGGCGGCCTGGGCGCGGGTGAACTCCGTTGGTCCCCGATTATCACCAGTGGAGCCTGGCCGGCTGGCGGGAGCACCTGCCGGGGGTCGGCGACGCCCAGGGGTCCAAGGGGTCCAAGGGGGTCAAGGGGTTGGAGTCGTTCGCGGCGGGACTGGGCGGGGACACGATCCCGGCGCTGGCCGCCGCGTCGGCGGCCGCCCGGCCGGGACGGGTCGCGGTCACCGTGGACGGCGAGCCGGTGACCCACGCCGAACTGGAGGACGCCGCGGCCGGGATCGCGGGCTGGCTGGCGCGGCGGGTGCGGCCCGGCGACCGGGTGCTGCTCGCCGCGGCGGCCAGCGTCGGCTTCGTCCGCTGTTACCTTGGCGCCCTAAAGGCCGGCGCGGTGGTGGTGCTGGCCAGCCCAAGCTACCAAGCGGGCGAGCTGGGGCACCTGGTCGCCGACTCCCGGGCGGCAATGGCCTTCGCCGACCCCGGGCCGGGCCGGCTGCTGGCCGGGCTCGGCCTGCCGACGGTCGGCGTCGCGGACCACGGTATCGCGGGCGGGCGGGCTGCCGAGATCGCGGTCACCCCGGGGGACATCGCGCTGCTCGCCTACACCTCGGGTACCACGGGCCGGCCCAAGGGCGTGCCGCTGACCCACGCTCAGCTGGCAGTCTCGATCCGATCGGCGATGGCGGCCTGGCGCTGGAGCGCGGACGACGTGCTGGCGCACGCGCTGCCGCTGCACCACCAGCATGGCCTCAGCGGCCTGCACGCCGCGCTGATCGCGGGCGGCACGGTGCACATCAGGTCCCGCTTCTCCCCCGCTGACCTGGTGCAGACGATCCACGATTCCCAGGCCACCGCGTTGTTCGGGGTACCGACCATCTATCAGGCTCTCATGTCATCAAAGGACGTTGATGTCGCTCCGCTGCGGCGCCTGCGGCTGGCGGTGTGCGGCTCGGCCCCGCTGAACCCCGCGCTCGCGGAGCGGCTGGCCGGGGTGCTCGGGCGCGTGCCGCTGATCAGGTACGGCACGACCGAGACCGGCCTCAACGTCTCCAACGTGGTCGACGACCCGCGCGGTGACACGGTCGGGGTGCCGCTGCCCGGCGTGCTGGCCAGGATCCGCGCCGCCGACGGCGACGCCGATCTGGGCGCGGACGGCGAGATCCAGCTCCGCGGGCCGCAGGTCCTGTCCGGCTACTGGCAGGACCCGGCCGCCACCGAAGCCGCCTTCACCTCGGACGGCTGGTTCCGCACCGGCGACATCGGGGCCGTGGACCCGGCCACCGGGCATTTGACGATACGGGGCCGGACCAAGGAGATGATCATTACCGGCGGGCTGAACGTCTACCCGCGCGAGCTGGAGATCGTGCTCGAGCAGCACCCGTCGGTGGCCGAGGCGGCGGTGGCGGGCGTCCCGCACGAGCGGTGGGGCGAGCAGGTGACCGCCTGGGTGGTGCTGCGCGAGGGGCACGGGTTCGACGAGGCCGCCCTCATCGCGTACGCCCGGACGCGGCTGGCCGGGTACAAGTGCCCCAAGCAGGTGTTCCAGCGGGCATCGTTGCCCCGCAACCACGTCGGCAAGATCGTCCGGGGCGCCCTGCGCTAGGCGCATCACCGCCGCGACCTGACCCACCGCGACCACCCGCACCTCTGGGCCCACCAGATGGCCCAGCGGGGTCATTTCCCCAGGAACCGGGCCATACGTATATCGCAGCTACGTATCAGGGCCAAGTCGGGCGCCTCCGGGTAAGTTAAGACGCGGCAAATACCAGGTAACGGGGAACTTGCCTGGAGCCGTGCAACGGGGGAAAGGAACGGCTTCCGATGAACGGGAAGTATGTCGGTTACGTTGCGGGTCATGATCCACTGCACGACTTCCTGAGCAAGATCATCCGCGATGTCATGGATGTGCGCGAGTCGCGGCCGGCGTTCCGCGCCTTCCGGTTGTCCGGCAGCAACGTGGTCTACGCCTACGAGGAGAAGTTCAGCGGCATCAAGGTCATCTGCAAGTTCTACGGACCGAGATTTGCGCCTGACTGGGACAAGGCAGCCTGGAAGGCACGCCAGGAGTACGAGGGCCTCGAGACGCTGCGCCGGTATCACCTGGTCGGATCGCCGCACCACGTGATCCGTCCGCTGGGCTTCAGCCGCGACATCAACGGCGTGCTCGCTGTCGAATACTATTCCGGCGAGGAATTCAGTCACGCGATCGGGCGCGCGACCTGCCACCGGGACGACGCGCATCTGTTCTGGCGGCTGAAGGCGCTCGCCTACTTCCTGGCCACCCAGCACAACCGGACGGCCAATGGGACCCTGGTCGATTTCGATGCAGACTGCCGTTACTTCAGCACGGTCACGGGCAGGCTCAGGGAAACCCATCGCATCGGGCGGTGCGAGCTCGACGAACTCTCATCCCTGCGCGACCGCTGGCGGGACCGGCCGCAGATGTGGCAGGACCAGCAGGTCTGGCTGCACGGCGACGCGACTCCGGCGAACTTCCTGTTCGGCGACGGCATGGACGTCGCGGCGATCGACCTGGAACGCATGAAGCGCGGGGACCGGATGTTCGACGTCGGGCGGGTCGCGGGCGAGCTCCAGCACGCATTCATGCGCGATGCGGGCGACAGGCACCGCGCGGAACCGTTCATCGGGCATTTCCTCTGGGAATACAGCTGTCATTTCCCCGATCGCCGGCGCGCCTTCGAGTCGATTACGGCCCGCGCGCCGTACTACATGGCGCTGAACCTGCTGCGGATCGCCCGGAACGACTACATCGACGGGTACTACGGCGGAAGGCTCGTCCGGCAGGCCAAGAGGCTGCTTAAGGCCGCTTGAGCGCGTGGAACCCGTGCCTGCCGACCATGGCCCTCGAGTCGGGCAAGATGCAAACATGGACATCCGAGCGGTCGCGTTCGACGCGAACGGAACCCTGGTCAGGATCCAGACCGACGACGGCGCGGACGACGTCTTCCGTGCCGCGGCGCACTTTCTCACCTACCAGGGCATAGACCTGCGCCGAGAAGAGGTCAGGGACCTGTATTTCCGGATCATGTCGGAGCAGCAGCACGCGAGCCCGGAGGAGCATCCGGAATTCGACGCCGCCGGCATCTGGCGCAGCATCATCAATGCGCACAAGACGGCCTTCACCCGGACCCTGTCCCGGGCGAAGCTCAATCACATGCCGCTGTTCCTGGCCGAGATGTGCCGCGGCATCTCGCGCCACAGGCTCGGCCTGTACCCGCATGTCCGCGAGGTGCTTGATGCCCTGCGCGGACGCTACCCGCTCGCGCTTGTCACCGATGCGCAGAGTACATACGCACGCGGGGAACTGCACCGGGTCGGCCTGCTCGGCTACTTCGACCCGATCGTCGTGTCCGGCGACCACGGATACCGCAAGCCTGACCGGCGGCTCTTTCAGTTCGCGCTCGACGGGATGGCGGTGGCGGCCGAGAACGCGCTCTACGTCGGTAACGACATGCACCGTGACATCTTCGGAGCGCGGGAAGCCGGCTTGAAGACCGTGATGTTCGATTCCGATCAGGGCAACAAGGCCTACCTAGACTGCGTGCCCGACCACACGATCACAGATCTCCGCGACCTCCTGAACATCCTCGGGATCCGCGCCGTACGGTCGTGACCCGGCTCAGCTCCGGACGGGCCGAGCGGCCCAGCTCACTTGAGCAGGTCCTGCACCTCGCGGAACTTCGGGTGCCGCGAGTCGCGCAGCCACTCGAACAGCACCATCTCCGAGGTCACGATCTCCGCGCCGTGCTGCCGGGCCCGGTCGATCGCGGCGGCGCGGTCGGCCGGGTCGCGCGAGCCGACCGCGTCCGCGGCCAGCAGCACGCGATGCCCGAGCCCGAGCAGGCCGAGCACCGTCTGCAGGACGCAGACGTGCGCCTCGCACCCAGCCACGACGACCTCGCGGGTCCCGGTGGGCAGCAGCGCGGAGAAGCCCGCATCTTCCGCCGCCGAGAACGTGGTCTTGGCCATTGTCGACTGTGGGTAGGCGGCCAGGGCCGGCACCGTCTTGCCCAGGCCAGCGGGGTACTGTTCGGTCGCGCGGACCGGCACGCCGAGCAGCCTGGCCGCCGCGGCCAGCCGCGCAGCCCGGTTCACCACGGCATCGCCGTCGCAGATGGCGGGCATGAGCCGCTCCTGCAGGTCGATCAGGAGCAACACGGCACCCTCGGCGGTGAGCAGCACGCAATCGACGCTACTGCATCGGGCGCGGCGGCGTCATTGCCATGCGGGGGCCAGCGGGACGGCCTTGTGATGATGGGCCTCGAGGTGCCGGCGGGTCATCAGGAGGGCGGCGATCCCGTCCCCGACCGCGGAGCCAAGCTGCTTGGTCGACCCTGAGCGCACGTCGCCGGCGGCGAATACGCCCGGCATGGACGTCTCCATCGTGGGGCTGGTGACGAGGAACCCGCCGGCGTCGCGCTCGACGGCCTTGCCGAGGAACGAGTTGTTGGGCTTGAGCCCGATGAACACGAAGGCCGCGGCGGCCGGGAACCGGAGGGTCTGCTGGCTGTCCCGGTCGCGGGCCACGACGGCGGCGAACCGGCCCCGGCCGCCCTCCAGCTCGATGATGTCCACGCCGGTATGGATGACGAACTGCGGGTCGGACCGCACCCGCTCCTGGAGCACGGACGAGGCGGACAGGCCGGAACGGGCAAGTACCCGGACCCGCTTGGCGAACTCGGACAGGTGCAGCCCCTCCTCCAGGGCCGAGTTGCCGCCGCCGATCACGACGACCTCGTCGGCGCCCTTATAGAAGGGCCCGTCACACGTCGCGCAGAAGTGGACACCCGCGCCGATGAGGTCATCCTCGCCGGGCACGTCGAGGCGCCGGTACGTCGAGCCGGTGGCCACGATCACCGCGTGCGAGGTGAGCTGCTGGCGTGTGGATAGCGAGGTGACCAGGTCATCGTGATCGCGCTCCACGGCGGTGACCGAGACGGCCGAGACGAGTTCCACCCTGTACCGGCGGGCTTGGGCGACGAACCGGTCGGCGAGCTCACCGCCCGGGATGCCGTCGGGGAAGCCCGGGTAGTTGTCGATCCGGTCGCTGATCCCGGCCTGGCCGCCGAGGGCATTGGCTTCTATGACTATGGCGTCGATGCCCTCCCGGGCCGCGTAGATGGCGGCCGCCAGGCCGGCGGGCCCGCCCCCGACGACGACCAGGTCGTAGGCGGACCTGGTGGCCGCGCGGGTGAGGCCGATGCGGCGGGCCAGCGCCTCGTCGCTCGGGTTCACCTCGTGCGTGCCGTCCGGGTAGACCACCATGGGGATGATCTGCCTGCCATCCTGCAGCTCCTTGAGCCGCTCGATGGCCTCCGGCTGGGCGTCGATGTCGATATTGGCGTACCGGACCCGGTGCGCCGCCAGGAACTTCTTGACCCGCTTGCAGTGCGGGCACCACGAGGCCCCGTACACGGTCATGACCGGCTCTTTGACGTCTGTGATCATTGCCCCACCCAGCAACTCGGACAGCGAAGGCTGCGAGCATGCTAATGCAACTGCGGGGGCGTATCGCCACGGCCCGTTCGGCCAAATCGAGCCGGCGGCGGACCCACGCCGTCAGGTCCCGGTGTCCCCGGGTTCCCCGACGACCTTCAGCGCGCGGGTGCCGCCGTCCGCCGGGGCCTTTTGCGGCCGCGTGCCGATCGCCAGCGCGACCGCTGCCTCGCTGCTCAGCGTCAGTCCCTGCGCCCATATCCGGGCGACGGCGGGTTCACCGAGGTGGCGGGCGGGAGCGAGGTAGGTTTCGACCCGGGCGGGCGGCAGCGGCGGTACTCCGGCCGACTCGCGCAGCGCCGTGGCCGCGGCCGCGAGCTGCACGGCCCGCTCGGCCTGGTTGTCCCGGGCGTCCAGCGTGGCGAGGGCCTCGAGTCCGCGTGCGACGCCGATGCGGGTGCCGGTGGCCTGGCTGAGTTTGAGGCTCCGGGTCAGGTGGCGCCTGGCCTGCTCGACCGCGCCGAGGTCCAGGGCCACCCGCCCGAGGCCGGCCAGGCAGCGCGCGATCTCCGGCCGGGCGCCGACCTCCTCGAGGATGGACAGCGCCTCCACGTAGTGGTCGTGCGCCTGGCCTGGATGGGCACGCAGCCGGGCCAGGTCGCCGAGCCCGAGCAGGGCCCGGGCCACGCCCCACCGCTGGTCGATGCGCCGCATGACGGCGACCGAAGCGCTGGCCAGCTGTTCGGCCTCGCGCAGCTTTCCCGTCCGGGCCGCCATCGCCGCCCGGGTGCCGAGGGCGTAGCCCTCGTTCCACCCGTCACCGGCGGCCTGCGCGACCGACAGCGCCTGGTCCGCGCGGGCCGCCGCCTGGTCCGCCCGCCCCGTCTGCCAGGCGATCTCGCTGAGCAGGTTCAGCGCCACGGCCGTCCAGAACTGCTCGCCCGAGTCGCGGCACAGCGCGAGCCCTTCCTCGGCGAGGGTGCCCGCGGCGGCGGGATCCCTGACCGCGGCGAGTTGCGCCCGCGCCACCAAGGCGGCACCCCGGATCCGCGGCGCCGGAGCCACGGGCCCGTGGTCCAGGAATGCGTCCAGCCATTCGCCGCCCTCGGCGAAGAGACCCCAGACGAGCCAGCGCGGGCTGACCGCGATGCAGATCCGCAGCCCGATCTCCGTATCGTCGTAGGACAGGCACCAGGTCAGGACCTGGGTTATGTTGCCCTCGTCGACGACGTACCTGCGGGAGCAGTCGACTCGATCCGCCCACGGGACCGGGACCTGAGCCATCCCGATCGCCAGGCTGTGCTCCGCGGTGCGCAGCACGTAATCGCGGAGCGCGAGCTCGAGCCGGCTGGATTCCCCGGCGTCGGCCAGGCACGCCGCGGCGTACTCCCTGATGGTGTCGAGCATCCGGTAGCGGGCCTGGCCAAGAGCCTCGGGCTCGAGCACCACAAGCGACTTGTCCACCAGGGCGGCGGTCAGGCCGAGCATGTCGCCGACCGGGATGTCATCGTCGGCGCAGACCTGCTCGGCCATCTCGAGTGACCAGCCGGCGAAGACCGACAGCCGCTGGAACAGGGTCTGCTCGCGCTCGGTGAGCAGCGCGTAGCTCCACTCGATCGTGGCGCGCAGGGTGCGCTGGCGCGGCGAGGCGGACCGGTCACCGGTCGTCAGCAGCGCGAACCTGTTACCAAGGCGGGCACAGATCTGGTCCACTGACAGCACCCGGATCCAGGCGGCGGCCAGCTCGATCGCCAGCGGCAGGCCGTCTAGCGCGCGGCAGACCGCAGCCACGGCCAGGACGTTATCCGGGCCGAGGGTGAACCCCGGGCAGGATGCGGCGGCCCGGTCGGCGAACAGGAGGACCGCCTCGTTGTGGTTCGCGGCTTGCGCGCCGCCGCTCGTGGTCGCGGACATCGCGGACAGCGGAGGCACCCGCCACACCGTCTCGCCCGCCACGCGCAGCGGCTCACGGCTCGTGATCACCAGCCTCAGTCCCGGTGAGCTCGCCAGCAGCTGCCGGGATACCTCGGCGCACGCGTCGATCAGGTGCTCGCAATTGTCCAGGGCCAGCAGCAGCCGACGGCGCCGCAGGACGTCGGCCACGGTCTCCAGCAGGAGGCGCCCAGGCTCCTCGCTGACCCCCAGCACCGCCGCGACGCGGGAGATGACCAGATCGGGCTGCCGCAGGTCGGCCAGCTCGACGAACCAGGCCCCATCGGGGAACTCAGCCGCCACCGCGGCCAGCAGCCGCAGCGCCAGCCTGGTTTTGCCGATGCCTCCGGGCCCGCAGAAGGTCAGCGCCCGCGTTGAGTACACCAGGCGGCGCAGCTCATCGAGCTCGCGTTGACGACCGATGAAGCTGTTCGGTTCTTCGGGCAGCTGCGCTTGGATCTCGGCCCCCTCGTATTAGCTCGAGCGCGGACGAACACGATCAGACTAAACCTCAGCACACGCTCAGCTCGCTGGCGATGTCGCCCCGTCGGAGTACCGTCGGTCCCGAAATAGGCTGTACTTCCGAGGTGACGCCCGTTGAGCGCCGATGCGCCGTTCACGACCCCCAATCCCGCCGCGGTCCCGGGGCTGACCCGCAGCGACCCGCACGGGCCGGGGATCACCCGGGAGCGGATTGGCGGCGGGTTCCGGTACCGTGACCTCTCCGGAGCGGAGATCACCAGTCCCGAGATACTGCACCGTGTCGGCGCTCTCGGCATCCCGCCGGCCTGGAAGGACGTCTGGATCTCGCCCGACCCGCTGGGCCATATCCAGGCCACCGGCGTCGACAGCCGAGGCCGGACCCAGTATCGGTACCACGAGGTGTGGCGTGAACAGCGCGACGCCCAGAAGTTCGCGCACATGCTCCGGTTCGCCGACGCGCTGCCCGCGCTGCGGTCGGCTACGGTGGCCGATCTCGGCCGCCGCCACCTCGACCGTGAACGCGTGACCGCGGCCGCGGTCCGGCTGATCGACCTCGGCCTGTTCCGGATCGGCGGGGAGAAGTACGCCGAACTCGATCACCACTACGGG
>Ga0209415_10009728_pt1 | contig 16465 bp, 6 predicted proteins | sample PeaSoiSIISIP2007_FD_187696 | JGI IMG/M metagenome (GOLD analysis project Ga0209415, IMG submission 187696) | Peat soil microbial communities from Weissenstadt, Germany - SII-SIP-2007 (SPAdes) (version 2) | ecosystem: Environmental > Terrestrial > Soil > Wetlands > Peat | place: Germany...
CGCGACCGCTTCAAGATCTACATCGTCGACGAGGTGCACATGCTCTCGACGGCGGCGTGGAACGCCTTCCTGAAGACGCTGGAAGAGCCGCCGCCGCACGTGAAGTTCATCTTCGCGACGACGGAGGTGCACAAGGTGCCGGTCACCATCCTCTCTCGGTGCCAGCGCTACGACTTCAAGCTGATCCCGACGCAGGCCATCGCGAAGCGCCTTGGAGAGGTGCTGGCGCAGGAGAGCATCAAGGCCGACGAGGCGTCGGTGCAGGTGCTTGCGCGCGAGGCGGCGGGGTCGATGCGCGACGCGATGAGCCTCCTCGATCAGGTCATCGCCTTCAGCGGGACCTCGCTGACGGGGGAGGACGTGGCGCGCGTCCTCGGCGTGGCCGACCGCAAGATCCTGCACGAGCTGGCGACGGCGCTCGTCGACGGCAACGCGCCGGCGTGCCTCGGGGTGGTGGAGCGCCTCGCGCAGCAAGGGTTCGACCTGACGCACGTGACGAAGGACATCCTGCGCCACCTGCGGAACCTGGTCGTGGCCCGGGTGTGCGCGGGGCAGACGGCGGGCGAGGGGCCCGGGCTGCGCGAGCTGCTGGACCTCGCGGACGAGGAGTCGCGCGACGTGCTGGAGCTGGCGGCCCGCGCCGAGCCGGACGATCTGTCGCGGCTGTTCCAGGGCTTCTCGCGCGCGTTCGACGACGTGGTGCGGAGCGGGCAGCCGCGCATGGCGCTGGAGATGGCGCTCGTGCGGCTGGCGCGCCGGCCGCCGCTTCTGCCGCTCGACGAGCTGCTGGCCCGGGTGGGCGACCTGGAGCGGAGGCTCGGGGGCGCGCCGCCCCCGGGTCCGGCGCCGCGAGGCGGAGGTGGGGGCGGGGGAGGCCGCACGCTCGGCTCGCACGCGTCGGTGGTCTCGTCCCCCGTCACGCCGGATCCCACGTCGACGCGGACGCACGGCGCGCTCGCGTTGAAGGTCGTCACTCCCTCCCCTTCCCCGGTGGCGCCCGTCGCGCTCCGTCCACCGCCGGCGCCGGTGCCCGCGGCTCCTCCCGCGCTCGCGCTCGCCGTGGCGCCCGACGTGGACGTGTGGCGCGCCATCCTCGACCGCCTGCGCACGCGCCACCCGGCGCTGGCCTCGGTCCTCGACCACGCGATCCCGCTCGAGACGACGGCCGCGCGCCTGGTCGTCGGGTTCGAGCCGAGCGCGGCGTTCCTGGGCGCGAGGGCGAGCGAGCCGGACGCGCTCGACGAGCTGACGCGGGAAGTGCGGGCGTACTTCGGGCAGCCGACGCAGGTGGCGCTGGAGCTGTCGGCCCGGGCGCCGACGGGGACGAAGACCATCGCCTCCATCGACGCGGACCGCCGGTCGGCGGAGCTGGCCAAGGCGCGGGCCACGGTGGAGGGTCACCCGCTGGTGCAGGAGGCCGTCCGCCTTTTCGGCGCCCAGCTGCGCGACGTGAAGCTGCCGAGCGGCGAAGGTTGAGCTAATAGAACCAGCATGCAATTCCGCGGCGGTATGAACGAGCTGATGCGCCAGGCGGCGCGCATGCAGCGCAAGATCGAGCAGGCCAAGGCCGAGCTGAAGGACCGCGAGCACTCGGTGGAGGGGCTCGGCGGCAAGGTGAAGGTCACGGTCACGCTGGGGCGCGCCGTGAAGCGCATCGAGATCGACAAGGAGACGCTGAAGAGCGAGGACACCGATCTGGTGCTCGACGGCGTCTGCGCGGCGCTGACGCAGGCGATCGAGCAGGCCGAGAAGCAGATGGAGGTCGAGCTCGACAAGATCACGGGCGGGGTGAAGATCCCGGGGATGACCTAAAGTGCCTGCACGAATGTCAGCGTGCTACCTGCACGACGACGGGGCGAGCCTCGCGACGTGAGTCCGAAGGTCCAGCGGCTGGTGAAGCTTCTGTCGCGTCTCCCCGGGGTGGGGGAGAAGACGGCGCAGCGCTACGTGCTGTGGTTGCTGACCGCCGACGAAGCCCTGGCGCGGAACCTCGGCGCGGAGCTCACGGTGCTGCGCGACGAGGTCGGGCCGTGCGAGCGATGCGGCAACGTGGCGGAGATCCGCGAAGGACGGGCGGTGTGCGAGGTCTGCACGGACGGAAAGCGGGACGCGAAGGTCCTGTGCGTCGTGGCGCGGGTGCACGATCTCATGGCCATCGAGCGCGCGGGGTCGATGCGCGGCCGGTACTTCGTGCTGGGCAAGCTGCTCTCACCGCTGGAAGGGATCGGGCCGGAGGACCTGCCGCTGGCGCGACTGATGGAGCGGATCCGCTGCGACGGGGTGACGGAGGTCATCGTGGCGACTCCGCCGAGCGTCGACGGCGAGGCGACGGGGCTCCTGCTGAAGCGGGAGCTCGGGCCGCTGGGGGTGGCGGTGACGCGCATCGCCAGCGGCGTGCCGCACGGGGGGGACCTCGAGTTCGCGGATCCGATCACGATGGGACGGGCGCTCGCTGGCAGGCAGCGGATCTAGAGGGCCCGTTGTAGAGTGGTCGCATGAAGAAGGACGCCATCGCGACGAAGGACGCTCCGTCCGCCATCGGGCCGTACTCGCAGGCCGTGCGGGCCGGGGAGACGGTGTTTCTCAGCGGGCAGATCCCGCTCGATCCGGCGACGGGGCTGCTCGTGGAGGGGGACATCACGGCGCAGACGAAGCGCGTGATGGAGAACCTGCGGGCCGTGCTGACCGCGGCGGGGTGCGGCTTCGCCGACGTGGTGCGGACGACGATCTACCTCGTGGATCTGGGTCACTTCGGCAAGGTGAACGAGGCCTACGGCCTCTGCTTCGAGGCGCCGTTCCCGGCGAGGGCGACGGTGCAGGTGTCGGCGCTGCCGAAGGGCGCCCAGGTGGAGATCGACATGGTGGCGGTGCGGCGCGCGTAGTCGCGGCCCTACTCCCAGGGCATCGGGTGAGCGCCCATGCCGGCGAACTCGCGGAAGCGCCGGTGGAGGGCTCTCGCGATCGGGCCAGGAACGCCGGGGCCGATGGTGCGGTCGTCGACGCGGATGACGGGCATGAGCTCGCGAATGCTGGAGGTGATGAAGACCTCGTCGGCACCGTAGACGTCGTCGGGCGAGACGTCGCGCTCGGCAACGGGCACGCCGAGGTCGCGTGCGGCACGGAGGATGTGGGCGCGGGTGATGCCGGCCAGGATCCCGGCGGACTCGGGCGGCGTCGCGACGCGGCCCGCCGCCACGACGAAGACGTTGGAAGACGCGCCTTCGACGACGTACCCGCGCGCGTCGACGACGAGGGCCTCCTGGGCGCCGCGAGCGCGTGCGTCGCGCAGGGCGAGGAGATTGGCGAGGTAGTTGGTGACCTTGGCGCCGGAGGCTGCGGTGTCGTCGGCGGCGCGGCGCGTGGATACGGTGGCGAGGACGACGCCGTGGAGGTACGCCTCGCGAGCGGGGGGAACGACGGGCTCCACGAAGATGACTCGCAGCGGGTGGGTCGCCGTGTCGGGATCGAGCGAGAGAGGGCCGCTCCCCCGCGTGACGACGATGCGGACATACGACTCGCGGGATGCGTCCCCGCGGGCTGCGGCGAGGGCGGCCTCCACCTCGCGCCCGAGCGTGGCGTCGTCGACAGGCACGACGATGAAGACCCGCTCCGCCGAGCGGCGCAGGCGCGCCAGGTGCTCGTCGATGGCGAAGGGGCGTCCGCCGTACGTGCGGAGCACCTCGAAGACGGCGTCCCCGTAGAGAAAGCCCCGGTCGTACACGCTGACGGTGGCGTGCTCCGGGGTCCGGAGCGCCCCGTCCACGGCGACCACGCGTCCGCTCAAGCCGCCACCCGCGACGCGTTCAGCGCAGCCAGCGACCGCTCCACCGCCTCACGCGCGTCGAGGCGCTCGCGGGGGTCGATGGGCTCGCCGAGAACGACGTCGACCCGTGTGAAGGGCCAGGCGACCGCAAAGCGATCCCACGAACGCCTCATCACGAGCCCACGACGCATCGACCCGGTCATCGGCACGATCACCGCCCCGGTCGCGCGCGCCGCCACGAGGAGCCCGCCCTTGACGACCCCCACGGGCCCGCGCGGCCCGTCGACGGCGAACGCGGCGTCGAGGGCTTCACGCTTCATCGCGCGCACCATCTGCGCGAGGCCCCGCGCTCCACCCCGCGAGCTCGAGCCACGAACCACGCGCAGACCCTGCAAGGCCAGCGCGCGCGCCTGCATGGCCCCGTCGCGCGAGAGGCTGACCAGGACCACCGTGGGCCGGCGGCGTCGCCACGCCAGGAGCGGCCACTGCGTCCCGTGCCAGAAGGCCAGCACCCAGGGGCGGTCGAACACCCGCTCGAGCTCCGGATGCACGACGACATGCACGCGCAGCGTGGCGAGCCAGATGCGCGCGACGAGCCCGAGGACGAGCCCAAGCAGCGCGCGACCCAGCTCGCCGCGCGGCGAGGTCACCCCTTCAGCTCCGAGAGCTTCGTGCGGGCGCGCTCCAGGGCAGGATCGTTCTCGATGGCGCGCTCGAACATCTGCACGGCCTTGGCCCTGTCCCCCTGCTTGGCGCTGATCTCGCCTAGATAGTAGAAGACCTCGCCCTTGGAGATCCCCGAGCTCGGCTCGAGGCGTTGCAGCAGCAGCGCGCGGAAGGTCTTCTGCGCGCGATCGAGGTCGTTCGTCTCGTAGGCCAGGACGCCCAGGTCGCGCAGGACGCTGACCGAGCCGGGGTCGATCTTGAAGGCCATGTCGAGCTGAGCCAGGGCCACGTCTTTGTCCCCCAGCTGCGCGAGGGCGCGCGCCAGCCGGTGATGGTAGAGCGCGAGCTCCTTGGTTCGCCGGCTCCCGAACGACGCGATGACCTTCTCCAGCACCTGTGCCGCCTCGCGGCCACGCTCCGAGGCGTTGTACGCATCGCACAGCGCCAGGAGGAGCTCACGGTCGTGGGGCACCAGCTGGGCGGCGCGCTCCAGGATGGGGATGGCGTCCTGCGGGCTGGCACGCTTCATGAGATGGATGTCAGCCGCCACACGGAGCAGCTTGAGCTGCTCGACGATGGGCTGGGGCACGACCGGGGGCGGCGGCATGGAGCCGCCCTGTGGCATCCGCCCGGGAACGAGCGACGCACCCTTCACGGGGGGCTCCGGGGCCATCACCCTTGCGTCGGGGTTGGCCGCCGCGATGACGTCCGCGTCACCCACGAGCAGCGCGGCGAGCTCGGGCCACTTCTCCGCTTTCTCGTAGCGCACGCGAAGCATCGCCCGCAGCCCCGCGTTGCCGGGCTCGAGCTTCAACCCTTGCTGGAGCGCATCCTCCGCGCCGCTGGCGTTGCCCATCTTCTCGCGCGCCTCCGCCAGGCGCAGCGCCCACGCCACACCCGACGCATCGGTGGACTGCTCCACGATCCTCCCGAGCACCTCGGCCGCCCGCTCCCAGTCGGCGCGCTTCTCGCTCATCCGGGCCACCGCTTCCAGCCCACCGCGGTGCTCGGGATCGCGCACCAGGACCTGCTCGTACGTCTCCTGCGCGGCAGTCACGTCGCCGAGCCGGCCCTCCTGCAGGTCGCCCAGTCGCACCAGCAAGGACAGCTCGCCATCCAAGTCCCGGCGGTCGCGGGCCGCGTCGAGCTGACTCTTGAGGAGGTCGGCGAGCTCCGCGTCGCGTCCGGTCTGTTCGTAGAGGCGCGACAGGCGGAGCACGGCCTCGGAGTGCGTCGGGTCCTCGTCGAGCACACCGCGGAGCGTCTCGATGGCGTCGTCCAGGGATGCGAAGCGATCTTTCTGCAGCTCGGCCAGCTCGAGCCGCAGCGCTGCCCGGGCGTCCTGCGTCGCCGCAACGTCGACGAGGTTCGACAGAAGCTTCGCCAGGTCCTTGTACCGACCTGCCTCGGCGTAGAGCTTGCGCAGCTCCGCGGCGGCCGGTGCATCGGCCGGCTCGGATTCGAGGATCTCCTCGTAGAGCGAGGTTGCCCGCGTCGCGTCATTCAGCTTGTCCACCAGGACGCGCGCCGCAGCATGCTTGAGCGAGAGTCCTTCGCCCCCGTCGGTCACCAGCTCGGCTCGCCGCAGGAGCAGTCGGACCACCTCGGCGTCGTCCCCCGCCGCACCGCGCAACTTGGTCAGCTCCTCCAGCGCCCAGAGGTCGCCCTCGTCCTCCGCGACGAGGTCGCGCAGGACCGCCTCCGCGAGCTCGCGATCGCCGACCGTCCCCTCGGCCAGCGCCTTCGCCTCACGGAGCAGAACCCGCTTCGTCGCCAGGTCGCCCTCCAGGCGGGCTCGCGTCCTCAGCGTGTGAACGAGCTCGCGCTCGCGCCCCGGAGCCCGACGGATGTCCTCGAGCGACCGGAGCACGTCGACGTTCTCGGGATCGATGCCCAGCGCCCTGGCGAAGGCGTCCTCGGCGCGTCGCGCGTCTTGCAGCTTGTCGCGACGCCAGCCGGCCAGCCGCACCCACAGGTCCGTGCGGGTCGCGGCCGGCATCTCCTGGGCCGCAGCCTCCAGCGCGCCCCCCAGTGCGTCCGCCGCCTCTGCCCACGCCCCGTTCGCCGCCGCCAGCCGCTCGAGCTCCTGCAAGGCTTCGTCGTCGGAGGGATCCTCGACGATGGCCGTCTCGACGGCTCGCTGCGCCCGGCCCCGGTCCCCGACGCGCTCCTCGAGCACGCGCGCGAGCTCCAGCCGCGCATGGGTCTTGTCGCGAGTCCCCCGCGCACGTGTCACCCGGCGCTCGTAGAGCTTTGCCAGATCCTCGCTGAGGCTCAGCGCACCGAGCACGAACTCCAGTGCGTCGAAGGCGTCGTCGAAGAGGGCGTCGTCCTCGAGCAACTTCTCCAGCGCCGCCCGGCTCGGCCCGTGATCCGGCACGCGCTCCAGGGCCTGCCGCAGCGTCGCGAGCCCCTGCGACTTCTCCTTGAATTCGTCGATCTGCAGGCTTGCCAGACGATGCAGGAGATCGGCCTGCACGCTCGCCTGAGACTCGACGGCGATGCGCCGCTCCAGCACGTCCGCCAGCGCGCGCGTGTCGCCGAGCCGCGCGAACAGCCGGTCCAGCGCGCCGAGGACGGCGGGATCGTCCCCCATCCGCTCCGCCGCCGAGACGTACGCCTTCGCAGCTCGCCCTGCGTCGTCCAGCTTCTCCTCGCTGACCTTGCCGAGGCGCACGAACAGGTCGGCCCCGGCGACGGCGTCGAAGAGCGCGACCGCCCTCTCCTGGAGCGCGTCCGCGTAGCGTTTCCACCCCTCGGCCCCGGAGCGGGCCGCGAGGCGCTCGATGTCCGTGTGCAGCGCCGCGTCCTGCGGCTCCTCCGCGAGGGCTCGCAACAGGGCCGACTGGGCCCGGTCCGGATCCCCGAGCGCCGTCTCCGCAACCTCGGCCATGGCCGTCAGCGTCCTGGCCCTGTCCGCCGGCTCGGTCTGCGCCCGGAGGCGCAACTCGAGGACCGTGGCCAGCTCGTCGTGCCGCCCCGCTGCACGGAGCACGGGCTCGAGCGCGTCCGCCGCATCCCCGCGGAGCTCGTCGTTCGTCTCCCCGATGCTTCGAATGGCGCCTGCCGCCTCGGCGTCGAACCCCGACTCGAGCACGTCGCGATACGTCTCCAGCGCAGCCTGGGGGTCCTGCAACTCCACGGCGTAGAGCGCCGCGATGCGTTTCTTCAGGGCACGCCGCGCGGCGTCGTCGGACGCCGCGCTGGCCTGAAGCTTCAGGTTCTCCAGAAGCTCCGGCCAGAGACGCTCGTGAGTGTAGAGCCCGTCCAGCCTCCTCAGCACCTCGCCGTCGCCCGGGCGGACGGCGAGCGCCTGCACGAGCGACTCGATGGCCTCCCGCCGATCGGACAGGTCGTTCTCGAAGCGACCCGCTGCATCGACGAGGAGCTGGAACCGGAGGCCCTCGTCATCCTCTCCGCACAGCTCGACCCGCCGACGGTAGAGATCGACGAGCCGCGTAGCATCGTTCTTCTGCTCGTAGAGAGCGATGAGGTTGTCGAGGGTGAATGCGCTCGTCGCCTCGAGCTCCAGCGCGCGCTCGTAGGCCTCGATGGCGCCCGGCAGATCGTCGAGCATGTCGCGCTTGGCTTCGCCCACACGCCGCCACGTCGTCGCGCGGGTCTCGTCGTCCGGCAAGAGCTCGGCCTTGCGCGTGAGGACACGGACCAACGTCGTCCAGTCGCTGAGGAGAGTCGCTAGCGCGTCCATCTCTTCGAGCGGCTGCAGCTCCGTCTCGTCCAGCCCGAAGAGCCGGTCCCACGCATCGAGCGCGCGGCGCGGGTCGTCGCGCCGCTTGTCGTGAAGCTGCGCCAGCGCGGCGAGGAGCTCGCGCTTCGTCAGCCCGTCCGTCTTTGCGATGGCCGTCTCGTAGGCGCTCGCCAGGTCGTCCCATCGCTGAGTGGCGCCGGCCAGGCGATCCAGCTGCTCCCGAGCATCTCCGTCTTCGGGATCGCGCGTCCACGCCTCGCGCATCGCATCGAACGCCTTCGCGCGATCGCCTCCGCGTTTTTCCCAGAGCTCCGCCGTCTCCCGGAGGATGGCGATCCGCTCGCCGTCGTCGGTCGCCAGGGCGAGCCGCTCGCCGTTGACCTCGACGAGGTGCCGCCAGTCGTCGGCACGTTCGTAGATCGGTCGCAAGATGTCGACGATGCGAGCCTTGTGCTCCGGCTTCTGGAGCAACGCTTCGAGCGCGGCGACGGCCTCGGTGCCCGGGCCCGCAGCCACGGGTGGGGCCAGATCGACCACGATCTGCAGCTCGTCGATCCCGGCCTGAGGCTCGCCGAGCTGGTAGAGGAGCAGCTTCGCGAGCTCCATGCGGAAGCGCGCTTCGTCCTCCGGCAACGCCGTCTGCTCGGCGCGCCGCCGCGTCATGTCCGCCAGGTCACGCCATCGCTCGGTGCGCGCGTACAGCCGCGACAGCGCCTCGAGCCCGTGCGCATCCTCGTCGTCCACCTCGAGCGTCGCCCGGTAGGTCTCGATCGCCGCGGCGTCGTCGTGGAGCTCAGCCTCCTCGATGAGCGCGATGGTGTGCAGCGCTTCGAGCCGTTCGGCGGCCTCGTGTTTGGAGTCGAGCGCGTCGCGGAAGAGCTGCACGCGATCCTTGGGACGCCCCGCCTCCCGGAGGAGCCGATCGATCGCCTCGAACGTCCCGTTCTTCGCCTCTGGATCGAATCCATGGGCGCGGCGGTAGAACGAGAGCGCGCGGTCGATGTCCTTGTGCATCTCGAAGAGCTCGCCCGTACGCTGCGCGAGGCGGGCCGTCGAGGGCTCGTCGGCGGTGATCTTCTCCAGCTCGCCGGCGAAGATGGCCGCCAGACGTGCCTCGGCATTGGCGACGCGCGCGAACCGTTCCAGCTCACCCCACGTGCTCTCGTCGGTCGGGTCCTCCGCCAGGAGCTTGGCGGTCGTCTCCAGCGCCGCGGAGTAGTTCTCCTCCTGCTCCTCGTACATCTTTGCCAGGCGTCGCAGGAGCTGTCGCCGCTCGTCCGGATCCTGGCTGGAGTCGAGGCGTGCCTCCAGGGTCGCCATCACGCGACGCCAGTCGAGCCGCGCCAGGTACACCGGCTCCAGCATCTCTGCTGCCCGCGCGCCGTGCTCGCGCGCTGCCATCAGGGCCTCGAGTGACGCCACCGTGAGCGCGTGCTTGGGGTCGATGGCCAGCGCCGCCGCGTACTCGTCGAAGGCGCGATCGACCTCGTGCAACCGGCGCTCGAGCACGTCCCCGAGCGCATGGTGGAGCGCCGCCTTGCGATCGCCGGAGACTCCCGGGGCGGCGATCTGCCGTTCGTCGAGCGACACCAGATCTTCCCAGCGCTCGGCCTGCGCGTACAGACGCTCCAGCGCCGCGATCGCTTCCGGGTCGAGGCCGAGGTCGAGGATCTGTTCGTAGACGCCGATCGCGGAGCCGGCGTCCCCGAGCTTCTCATCGCTGAGACGAGCCTGCTTGAAGAGGAGCTGCTTGCGCTCCACCTCGCTCTCGGCCGCGTCCGCGCGGCGCTTCACCACGTCGAGCAGCGCGGGGTAGTCCTCCGTCTCCTCGTAGAGCGACTGGAGGGCCAGCAGGGCCCGCCGGTCGTCACCCCGCAACTCCAGCGCCCGCACGTAGTGCTGGCGGGCCAGGGCCGGGTCTCTCAGCTGCGTCCGCGCGATCTCCGCGATGCGGAGCGTGACCTCGAGCTGGACGTCCCCGTCGAGGATCTCGCCGACGACGGAGCGGAAGAGCTCCACCAGCTCGCCATGTCGCCCGGTCGCCGCAGCGAGGCGCTCGGTCCGCTCCAGCCACTGCGGAAGCTCGGGCTCCGCCACGGCTCCTCGCAACCCTCGCGCCGCGTACGACAGCGCCAGCGCGCCATCCCCCAGGGGCCCCTCGGCGACCTGCGCCGCCTGCGCGATGTTCGCCAGCTTCTCGGAGACGGAGTCGGCGAACTCCGCCTCGATCTCGAGCACGCGCAGCAGCTGCTGGTGCAGGCCGTCGACCTCGTAGAGGGGCCGCAGGATGGAGGCCGCCTCGCGACGCGCATCGGCGTTCTCCAGCATGGCTTCGAGCGCAGCCCGGCAACCGGCGTGCGACGGATCGAGGACCAGCGCCTGGCGGTACGCCTCGATCGCACCCGCGACGTCGCCCAGGCGCTTCTGCCGCACCTCGCCCAGGCGCGCGAGAATGGAGAGCTTGGCTGCGGGAGCCTCGGCCAGCGCCAGGTCCGCCTCCAGAGCCTCGGCGAGATCCTGCCAGCGATCGGCCAGCTCGTAGAGCGTCGCCAGGGAGGAGAGCGAGGCGCGATCGGCGCCGAAGTCGTCGATCACGGTGCGGTACGCGAGGATGGCCTCCGGCACGTCCGTGAGCTTGTCGGCCAGCGTCGTCGCGATGCGAATGATCAGCGTTCGTCGGGCGGCCTTGTCGTCGACCAGGCGCTCACGTGCGCGGAGCACGTCCACCAGGTCGCGCCAGCTCTGCGTCCTCTCGTAGAGCCGGTCGAGCGCGGACAGCGCCTGTGCGTCGCCCGGATCGTCCTCCAGACGCGCGCGCCACGCCTCGATGGCCCCTCGCGCGTCGTCGAGGATCGTCTCGCACAGCTCACCCAGCCGCCCGCGGAGCTCACGGCGAGCCTCCGCGTCGTCCTCGAGCTTCACCTCGATTCGCAGGATGTCGCAAAGCTGCCGGTTGTCCCCCGCCGTGGCGTAGATCCGCTCCAGCGACCGGCACGCAGGGAGCGCGATGGACGCGTCGTCCGGCGCGAGCTGCACGACTTGCCGGTACATGGCGTCGGCGCGCGCGACGTCGTCGAGCTGGTTCTCGTAGAGCCGCGCAACGTCCATCAAGATCTCGGCGCGAGGCACCGGGGCCGCCGCCGCCGCCGCCGTCGTCGTCAGAACGCCCGCTGCCCGCTCGTGGGCGTTCAGCCGGCGTGCGATCTCCAGCATGCGGTGACGCGCGCGCGCGTCGTCGGGGTCGAGCGGCAACAACCTCGCGAAGGCATCGAACGCGCCCGAGTCGTCCCGCAGACGCTCGTCGCGCAGCTCGGCCACACGGCGGAGCAGATCGCGCCGCTCGTCTACCCCCGTCGCGAACTCGAGGTGTATCTCGAGCACTCGCACGAGCTCCGGCACCTCGTCGCGCTCCGTGTACACCGCCTCGAGCACGAGGGCAGCGCGTGCGCGCAGCTCCGCCACGTCCAGGATCTTCTCCACCAGCTGCCTGGCTTCGGTCGCCGCCGGGCGCTCCCGCAGCACCTGCTCGAGATAGGAGAGCGCGGTCGACGCGTCCCCGATCTGCGCGAAGAGCAACGTTCCCAGCCGCTGCTGCAGGTCGAGCCGCTCGTCGCCCACCGCCGCCTGGAGCCGTCGCTCGAGGAGCTGGGCCAGTCGGTCCCACCTCTGCTCCGATGCGTAGAGACCGTCGAGCGCCCGAATCGCCTGCTCGTGGACCGGTTCGAGCTCCAGGATGCGCTCGTAGTATCCGATGGCACCGACCCGATCGCCGGTGATCTCCTCGGCGACGAGCGCCACCTCGGCGAGCAGCTCCGCGCGACGCGCCGACTCCGGCGTGGCAGCCACGACTCGTTCGTAGAGCGCGGCCAGATCGCTCCACTGCTCTCGAGTCGTGAGGATTTGCTTGAGACGCTGGAAGGCGCGCTCGTTGCTCGGCTGCCGGGCCAGCATCCGCTCGAGGTACGGGCGGGCGCGATCCACGTCGCCGAGCTTCTCGTCGAGCAACGTCGCGGCGCGCTCGGCCAGATCGAGCTCGACGCTCTCCGGCAAGCCCGTCTCTCCTTCCGGCGGCACGACCGCCACGATGGCGTCGACGAACGCGCGCGCGCGGCCCGTCTTCGAAGCCAGCAAGGAGAGCCGGTCCCACAACGGCAGTGCCGTGGCAAACTCGCCCGCCGCGCGCGAGACCACCTCGAACGCCGACCGGGCGTCGTCGAGCTTCGTCTCGCAAACGTCGGCCAGCCGGCCGTAGAGACCCATCCGGTCGTCGTGCGCCGCGGTCGTGGCGATGAGAACCTCGAGCACCTCGGCCTGGCGCTTGGCGGCCCCGGTCTCGTCGTACGCGCGCTCCAGGATGTGGGCGGCGCGAGCGCGTGTCTCCGGCACCGGCAGGAGCTGCTCCACGACCTCGATGGCGCGTGGATCGTTGGGCGAGAGCAGAAGCGCTCGCTCGCACGCCGCCAGCGCGTCCACGTACCTGCGCAGCGGGTCGACCAGCAGGCAAGCGAGCTCGATCTCGCGAGCCGCGCGCTCCGCCCCCTCGCGCTGATCGCGATCGAGCGCGATGACCTCGACCGCTCCGTCTGCGTCGCCCTGCGCTCGAAGCAGGCGAGCCAGCGCACGCAGCGCCCCGCCGTGGTGCGGGACGATGTCCAGCATCCTCCGATACAGCACGACCGCGCGCTCGGGAGCGCCGAACGCCTCCTCCTCGAGGATCGCCCAGTCGCCCAGCAGCTCGAGCTTCATCGCCGTGTTCGCGCGCTCGGCGCGCAGATCGAACAGCCAGCGCAGATCGTCTCGACGGTCGGACTCTCGGAGGATGCGGTCGAGCGTCTGCACCGCCAACTCGTCGCCTTCGTCCTCTTCGACCAGCGAGCGGTACGTCGCGACGGCCTCGTCGACACGGCCCATTTCCCGCGCGTACACCTCGGCGAGCTTCGCCCGGAGGAAGCGCATCTCCTCGCGGCGTCCGTTCTCGCCGTTCTCCTTCTCCCTCTTCTTCTTCTTCTTGCCCGAGCGCGTCCCGTCGACGCCGCCCTCGATGGCGGCCAGGCGTGCGTTGACGGCCTCGACGAACCCCGTCCACTGCGCGGCTGCGCGCGCCGCCTGCTCGAACGCCGCCAGCGCTCCCTCCCGAGACGGCGCCAGCTCGAAGGCCTTGCGAGCCCACGCAAACGCCGCCGCCCGATCCTGGAGCTGATGCCCGGTGACCTGGACGAGCTTCTCGAGGAGGACGAGCTTGTCGTCGATCTCCTCGGCGTGGCCGACGAGGATCTCGTAGAGCGACGGCAGCCGCCCCCACTTCTCCTCCTTCTCGTAGAGAGGCACGAGCGCCGCGGCGGCCCGCGCGTCGTCCGCGCGGACGGAGAGGATGCGCTCGTACGCGCGGAAGGCGCGCTCGGGGACGTTGAGCTTTTCGGTGTAGATCTCCGCGCACCGGAAGCTGAGGTCGATCTTGGTCTGCGGGTCGGTGGCCTTGTCGGCGGCGCCCGACAGGACGTCGACGAGACCCTCCCAGTCGCCGTTCTGCGAGTACAGCTGCGTCAGCCCGTCGTAATCGCCGATGGCCAGGTGGCTGTCGCGAAGCACTCGCAGCGCCTTGGCGTGCGCCGGCTGGATCTCGAGCACGCGCTTCCAGGCGCTCATGGCCTTGGCGTGATCGTGAAGCCTGTCCGAGTAGATGCTCCCGAGCTTCTGCAGCACGTTGAGCCGGGTGGCCTCGTCGGGCGCCACGGCGGCTCGCCGCTCGAGCACCTCGGCCACCGTTGCGAAGTCCTTGTCGCGCTCCGCCTGCTTCTCGAGCGCATCGAGCGCGCTGGACGACGACGGCTCCTCGTCGAGCACGCGCTTGTAGAGCGCCACCGCATGGGACCCCAGGTCGAGGCGCTCGGCGGCGAGCTTGGCCATCTCCGTCCACAGCTCGCGGCGCTCCGGCCCCGACGGCATCGCGTCCGCTTCTTGCGACAGCAGATCGTAGAGAGGCTTGTAGGCCCGCCGCTTGACGTAAAGCTCCTTGAGGCGCTCGATCGCCTCGCGATCGCGCGGGTCGACCGCGTGCAGCTTCTCGTACGCCTCGACCGCGTTCTGCACGTTGGAGAACTGCTCGAGCCACCTGCGCGCGATGGCGCGGAGCAGCTCCGCCTTCACGGTGGGCTCGGGCTCGAGCTCCGCCTGACGCACCTGCATCGTGAGCAGATCGCGCCAGCGCTGCAGCGCCTCGTACACCCGGACGAGCTCGCGCACGCTCGACAGATCGTCGGGGTCGAGCTGCACGATCTGCGTGAGCACGGTCACCAGCGCGGAGTCGCTCTTGACGTGCTCGCGGTAGATGCCGCCGACGTCCCGGAGCAGCGCCAGCCGCCCGATCCGGTCGTCCTGCGGGAGCTTGTCGAGCTCCTGCCGAAGGAGGTCCGTCAGCGCGTTCCAGCTCGCCGTCTGGCGGTAGAGGCGCTTGAGGGCGTCCCGTGCGTCCTTGTTCTTGGGGTCCTGCCGGAAGAGGGTGCGCCACTGCTCGATGGCCTTCTGCGCGTTCGCGCCCTCCTCGGCCAGGCGGGCGATCTCCGCCACCACGGCCGTCCGCTCCGGACCCTCGCCCATCGCGCGCTGCGCCTCGGTGAGGACCGTGGCGAGCTTCGCGCTCTCGCCCCGCGCGCTGCACCACTCGCGGAAGAACGACAGCATCCCCGGGTGGGCGGGCTCGAGCTTGCGCACTCGCTCGAACCACGGCTCGGCCGCCTCGGGCTTGCCCCGCATGCGCCAGTGCACCATCGCGATCTGGATCGTGGCGCCGAACTCCTCCTCCTTGCTGCGCAGCGCTCCCGTCGAGAGCTGGCCTTCGTAGAGCGAGACGAGGTGCTCCCACATGTCGCGCGAGGTGAAGTAGTTCGCGAGGAAGCTCGTCGCCTCCTGGTGACCCGGCGAGAGATCCAGCACGTGCTCGTACGCGCCCGTCGCCCGCTCCGGCGTCTTGGTCTTCTTCGTGAAGACGCGCGCCAGCCGTAGCCAGGCCGCGACCTTCTCTTCCTTCTGCGACGATTCCTCGGCGAAGCGCGCGATGTCCTTCGCCAGATCGTCCCACCGTTCCCCGTCGCGGAGCAGGCGCTCGAGGAGCATCTCGGCGCGACGGTTCTTCGGGTCCACGGCGAGCGCCTCGCGGAGCAGCCCTTCGATGCGAGGAGCAGCCTGCTCGTCCCCGGCCACGCGCCCGAACCGGTACGTGACCTCGGCGGCGGTCACCAGGAGCGAGCTGCGGAAGGTGGGGTCGGCCGCCTGCCGCGCCTCTTGCCCGTAGCGCTCGACGAGGTCCTGCCACTTGCCGCGCTTGGCGTCGGCCCGCTCGACCGCTTCGGCCGCCGAGGCATCCCCCGGGCGCAGCGCCGTCAGCAGCTCGTATGCCTCGCGTGCCCCCGTGTCGTCGAGGAGATCCTCGTCGCGCACGCGCGCCAGCTCCGCCACGAGCTCCGCCTCGCGCGGCCCTCCGCGTGCGGCCGCCGACTCGATGGCCAGCATCCGCCCGACCGCCTCCGTCTCACGGCGACCGTCGTGTGCTCGACGAGCGGCTTCCAGGAGCTTCCCCAGCTCCTCGGGGTTCATGCCCGGATCGCCCTCGACCTCGGCCTTCAGCTGTTGCCACGCCTGGCCGTGGTCCGGATCGTCCTGCAACAACCCGAGGGCGCTCTTGATCGTCTTCGCGCTCATCCATCACCTTGCAGAGGGTCTCGACACCGGCATGGGCCACAACAAGAAGCAGACACGTAAGCGGCACGAAAAACGTGCGCGAGAAAGAGAGTCCAAATGCACTCGAAACGCGCGAAATCCCGCAAGGAATCGGTGCTCGAGGCTTTGCCATGCTACGGAGGCCAATCACCGATAGCAAGGGTTGGCGAGCGCTGTTTCGGAGGTGCTTCTTCCTGCCCGCGGGAGCTTCTCGGACCCTCGCGACGACCCGCCGAGATGTGATACCTGACGCATACCGAGCATGGTGCCGAGGGCCGACGATGGGCGCTCCCCTTCCGAGCGTGCGGGCGCCAAGTCGCTCGTCCTTTCGCTGAAGAACATCTACGAGACGCTCGCCATCAGCGTCCCGACGATGGTCGACGCCTTCCGCGGTCGCATCACCAAGCAGCTCTGCGACGACCGGCTCGCGCGCTGGGCGCACCATATCGTCATCGACAACGGGCGCTTCGACCTCGAGGTGCTCGGCCGGGAGAACCTCCGGCCCGGCCAGACCTACCTGGTGATGAGCAACCACCAGTCGCACTACGACATCCCGGTCCTCTTCGAGGTCATCGGCTCGAACATCCGGATGATCACCAAGGAGGAGCTCT
>Ga0209415_10009730_pt1 | contig 16465 bp, 16 predicted proteins | sample PeaSoiSIISIP2007_FD_187696 | JGI IMG/M metagenome (GOLD analysis project Ga0209415, IMG submission 187696) | Peat soil microbial communities from Weissenstadt, Germany - SII-SIP-2007 (SPAdes) (version 2) | ecosystem: Environmental > Terrestrial > Soil > Wetlands > Peat | place: Germany...
GCCGGTTTTGGCCGATCCGAGACACAACGGGTCAATTCCGCGCCGAATCAGAGACCCCGTGAATAATCTGGGTTAAGGGTTCAAGGGTTCAAAGGTTCAAGGGTTCAAGGGTCAAAAAGTTCAAGGGAAAAACGGTTACCTTGAACCCTTCAGCCCTTGAACCCTTGAACGCCATCGCCAAATGCGATGGCCCTGCCCGACCCGCCCTCACTTTTCAATTGATTTTATGGGGCATTGCGTTAATCTTCTTGGCGAACTTTTTATCCCATCCTGCATAAACGATAAGAGTTTGGGGCCGCAAGAAGATCGAGGAACGTCCGGATGCGTCGCGTTGTGGTTGTTGGTTCAAGTTGCTCCGGCAAGACCGTGATGGCCGAATCCATCGCGCGGCGGTTGGGCTTGCCGCACGTGGAGATAGACTCGATGGTCTGGCTTCCCGGATGGTCGCTGCCTTCCGATGAAGCGCTGCTCGCGCAGGTCAGCAATGCCATCGCGCCGGACGCCTGGGTGATCGACGGCGTTTTCCCGGAGCATCGCAATCTCGTCTGGTCCCGCGCCGACACCGTGGTCTGGCTGAATTATCCCATGTCGGTGGTCTTCATGCGGGCGTTGCGCCGCACACTCGGCCGATGCATGAGCCGCGAGCGCCTTGGCGATCACAACGTCGAAACCTGGCGCAGGACGTTCTTCTCAGGCAAATCCCAATTGCTCTGGGTCATCCAAAGCTGGCGCAAACGCCGCCGCGATTATCCCAAGATTTTCCGCCGCCCGGAATTCAGCCATCTCCGTTTCGTTCAACTCCGAAGCCCCAAACAGGCCCACGCCTGGCTCGAAAAGCTCTCGGCCGCAACGACGCAGCCGGCCTCGCCGTCGGCGCAACCCGCATCGCCAGCCTCATGGCAGAATTATGGCTCAACCATCTCCCAAGTCCCCGCGTGAAGTCGCTCTGCTCTGCTGCGGGGATGACGGATATGCGATGCCGATCATAGTCATGCTCTGCTCGGCATCGGCCAATCTCTCGCCCGGCTGGCGATTGCGCGTTTATCTCATGGACGGCGGCATCGCCCCCGAATCGCGCCGGCGGATGGAACGAAAAATCGCCGGCTTCGGAAACGTCGATCTCGAATGGCACGGAATCGACCGCGGCGCCTTCAGCGATCTTCCCATCCTGCGCCGGCTCAACAGCACGATTTACCTCCGCCTGCTCATGGACGACATCCTTCCGATGGATCTGGAGCGCATCGTCTATCTCGACGGCGACCTGCTCGTCGAGGGCGACCTCGCCGACCTCCAACGCGAGGATTTCGGCGATACGACCCTCATGGCCGTTTGCGACTACGGAGCTTCGATCGTCCGCTCCGAATTGCCCTTGCCCGGAATCGAACCCGCCCAAAGACAAAACGCGCCCTATTTCAATTCGGGCGTGCTGGTCATCAACATGAAGCCCTGGCGGCAGGGCGGCGTCGGACGGGCCGTCCTCGATTACGTCCGCCAATTCAAGTCCATCGTCCGCTTCCCCGATCAGGACGGCCTCAACGCCGTCCTCTTCGGCAAGTGGCGGCAACTGGATCTGGCCTGGAACGCCCAGGTCGATAATCTGATCGACCCCACCCAGCTTGGCCAAACGCCAGTCGATCAGGAAATTCGACGCCGAAGAGAGGAACTTCTCTACCATCCGCGCATTCAGCATTATGCGGGAAGAAAGAAGCCCTGGAATGCCGGCCGGTTCAAGCCTGTCCGCTCGCGATTTTTGCATTATCTGCACGCCAGCCGCTGGCTCGACCCCGCGGATTTGATGAGGTTTCACCTGCGCTGGCTCGTTTCCACCGGCCAACTTGCCTTACGCGAGTTGCGCAAAAAGTTTTCCGCCAAGGTCTCACCGTAGATGGACGTTGTCGTCTTCATCGTCACCGCGTTTATCGCGCTGGACGGCCTGGTCTGGCTGCGGTTTCATTTTCTGCTGGGCCGGATGCGCCGCCGTCGGCTCTGGCGGGGAATCCTGGGCCTGCTGATGGTCGGGGCCGTTGTCTTCGCGGTTGTGCTTGGCGTATCGAATCCCACCGTGCTCCGATCGCATCGAATCATTCCCCAATGGATTCCCGCCGCCGTCTTCGTCTGGCACTTTCTGGTCCTGCCCGCCACGATTCTCGTCATCGCCGCCGACTGGGCCATCCTCCTTTTCCGCCGTTTTCTCATCCCCCGCCCTGAACGCTCGCCGGTTTCAGATCGGGCCATCTCCCGCCGCCGCTTCCTGACCGCCGCCGCGCTGGCCGTTCCTCCCGTCGCCTGTTTCACCCTGGCCGGTGCGGGTGTCGCCCAACTTGGCGCCTTCCGCATCAAACGATACGAACTGGCCATCACCGGCTGGCCCGCCGGGCTGGACGGATTCACGATCGCGTTTGTCGCCGACGTTCACGCCGGCGTCTTCTCGTCACAGAAAATGCTCGACGACATCGCCGACGCCACCAACAATCTCCGAGCCGAATTGATCCTGCTCGGCGGGGACCTGGTGAACATCTCGCATTCCGATTTGCCCAACGCGCTGGACATGGTTCGCCGAATGGAGTCTCCCAACGGCCTGTACATGGTTCAGGGCAATCACGACGTCATCGGGGGCGCCCAGCGATTCAATCGCGCTTGCGCCGCACGCGGCGTGCCCCTGCTCTTGAACGATGTCGTCACGCTCGTTCCCCGCGGCATCCCCATCCAGCTTCTGGGGACCATCTGGGCCCCTCCCGGCGCCGATCAGCACGCCGCCGTCCGCGACACGCTTCTTAAGCGCGATCCCGATCTCTTTCCCATTCTGCTGGTCCATCATCCTCATGCCTGGGACCTCGCCGCCGAAAACGGCATTCCCCTCGTCCTGGCCGCACATACGCACGGCGGACAGATCATGCTCACCTCGCGGATCGGCGCCGGCCCGCTCCGGTTCAGATACTGGTCCGGCCTCTATCAAAAGGACCGTCCCGCTTCAAACCTGATCGTCTCCAACGGAGTCGGCGATTGGTTCCCCCTTCGCATCAACGCCCCCGCGGAAATCGTGCATCTCACCCTGCATCCGCGCAGCAGCCTCATCTAAATCGCTCGCCAGATCCGGCTTAATTCGCCATGCCCATTTGCCGATATTCCCGCGGCCTTGGTTAGGCCTGTAAATCGCCTCGATTCTTCATGCTTGTTTCATCATGGATTTGTTACATATTCCTCATCATCAAGTCGCGGCTGGGTCAGCGGCAGGTTTCACCTCCGCAGAGGAGTGCAACATCAGCAGTGTTTTTGAAAGCGAAATACAGCCTCACGCCGATCCGTCGGCGGCGCCGCATGCGGCAGACACGCGGGATTCGATCTTCTATCGCCTCCTCGCCTGGGGGCTGGTCGCGCTGGGCATTGCCATCCGCCTGCGGATGTACCTCGCCGACCGATCTTTCTGGCGCGACGAGGCCGCCCTGGCGCTGAACGTCATCCACCGCTCTTTCGCCGGATTGTTCCAGCCGCTCGATTACGACCAGGGCGCCCCCATCGGATTCCTCATGATTCAGAAGCTGACGTTCGCGCTTTTCGGCGGCGGAGAGATGTCGCTACGGCTCTGGCCCGTCGCCGCCTCCATCCTGGCCGTACCGCTTTTCTATCTGCTGTGCCGCGAGCTTCTCAGCCGCCGCGCGGCGATTTTCGCCCTCGCCTTTTTCGCCCTCGCCGTGGATAAGAGCTTTTACTGGGCCGACTGCAAGCAATACTCCACCGATTGTTTCATCGCCATCCTCCTGATGTTCCTGGCCATCCGCGCTCTTAAATATCCGGCCGGCTCGCCCCCCCGCTACGGAAACCGCATCCTGGCCCTGGCGGTCGGCGGCGCGCTGGCGATCTGGTTCTCCCATCCCGCCGTTTTCGTCCTCGCCGGCATCGGCGTCGCCGCCGTCATCCAATGGATCGAAGACAAGCCGAACCGCCAGTCCGTTAACGTTTTGTTCCTCGCCGCCGTTTGGGTCGCCAGCTTCTTTCTGAACTATTGGTTTTGCCTCCGCAAACTCACCCACAACGATTATCTCCAACACTACTGGGCCGACGTCGCCGACGCGTTTGCTCCGCCGCCCGTCTCGCTCGATCAACTGATCTGGTACAAGCGCAACTTCCTCGATCTGTTCCGCAACTTCTCTGTGGAATTCGAGGGCTTGGCGGCCCTGACGTTTGTCGTCGGCGCGATCGCAATCCACCGTAGCAGCCGCCGCCTCCCGGCGCTGCTCCTGACGCCCCTCGCCGCCGCGCTGGCCGCTTCCGCCCTCCACCAATATCCTTTTGAATGGCGCCTGTTCCTCTTCGCCGCGCCCGCGATCACCATCATCGTCGCCGCCGGTTTGGATTTCCCTTGGACAGGCCAGGTGCGCATCGTCGGCGTGGCGGCGTTGTGTTTCCTGCTCATTTCTCCCATCAATAAGGCCATCAACACTCTCCATAACCCGCCCTCTGACTCGGACATGCGCCCCGCAGTGGAATTCGTCGCGGCCCACTACCAGCCCGGCGACGTGTTCTATCTCAACGACTCGGCAAGGTGCGACTTCGCCTATTATCAGCCGCGCTTCGGTCTATCCGGCGCGGCCGTCACCGTCGGTTCCCACAAATTTTCCGACCTCGGCGGCTGGGCGGATGAATTCTCGCAGTTCCGCGGCAAACGTCTGTGGGTGGTGGTCGAAAATCCGTACATCGGCGACCTTGCCGGAGAAAGCCATTTCGCCGCCGAACAACCCGTGGCCATGTCCGTCCTGGACAACATGGCAAAGCCCCTTTGGAAAAAACATACTTTCAACGAGTACGTTGCATGCTACGATCTCGGGGCCGGCTCCCAGGCTCTGGGCCGGGCTTGGAGCATAGTGCCGTCCGCGATGATCAGGGCAAATGAGTAACGTCTCCTTCCTTCGCTTCGCGGGACACCGATACCGAGAAGTCCTCGCTCATGTCCAAAGACTGTCGCAGCCCTCCTCCAGGCCGCGCGCGGTATTTTTCCCCTCCCAGATGCCCGCCGAAGGCGGCTCGGCCCTCCTTCGCGCTTTCAACGTGGCGGCAAAGCTGCGGACCCTCGGCTGGCGCACGACGGTCGTCCCGCCGCAATGCGAACTCGTCCAGCGCCGCCGAATCCTCCGCCTGGAAAAACCCGATCTCATCGTGCTGCAAATGCAGCGGCATCCCCTGAATCGGCCGAATCTCTACGACGGCTTTCCCGCGGTCTTCGACATCGACGACGCCGATTTTCTTGATCCCCGCTGCGCCCAAGCTGTCCGCGAATGCTGCCAGGCCAGCCGCGCCGTCACCGCCGGCAGCCGCTTCGTCGCCGATTGGTGCGCCCAGTTCAATCCCAACGTCACCGTGTTATGGACGGCGGCCCCCGTTCCCAAGGCGCGGCCCATCCCCCGCCCGCAAGACCGCGCTCCCGTCCTGACCTGGGCTCAATCCGCGCCCGATCGTTACCCCTGCGAGCGCGAACTGGTCAGCCAAATCATCGGCGGCCTCGGCCGCCGCGGCGTGAAATTCGAGCTGAGGCTCTACGGCGTGAGCGACCCGGGCGGCATCGCCGAGCTATTGTCCGCCGCCCAGCAGTTCGCCGTCCCCGTCAAGACTGATCCATTCCTGCCGTACCCCGAGTTTATCGATTCCCTCCGGCACGTCGCCGTCGGCCTACAGCCAATCGCCGTGGAATCCCCATTCAGCCGCGGCAAATCCTTCGGAAAAGTCCTGGCCTATTTAGCCGCCGACGTTGCCGTTGTCGCGTCCGATGCTCTGGATCATCCCCTCTTTTTCCGTCACGGTGAAAACGGCCTGCTGGCGCGGTCCCTGGAAGATTGGATCGCCCACACCGCTCGACTTCTGCAAGAGCCGGAATTCCGCCAAGCTCTGTGTGATAGGGCCTGGCAAGACTTCAGCCGCAATCTGTCCACCGAATCCGCCGCCCAAAAAATGAAGACGGTGTTCGAAACCGTGCTGCGCCCGCGCTGAAGGTTTTCTTAACCAAAGCGGCGGGACTTTCACTTCCCCCGTTCAAACTCCCGCAGTTTCTCCACGCGCCGGCTATGCCGCCCCTCTCCGCACGGCGTCGACAGGAATATCTCCACGATATGACGAATCTGGTCTTCGCTCAGCAGGTCCGTACCCAGGCAAAGCACGTTGCAGTGATTGTGTTCTCGCGCCCGATGTGCCGTGATCTCATCGTGGACCAGCCCCGCGCGAATGTCGGCCACCTTGTTGGCCGCCACCGACATCCCGATCCCGCTTCCGTCCAGCAGGATTCCCATATCGTGCGTTCCGGCGGCCACGGCCTTGGCCGCGGGAATAGCGTAGTCCGGGTAATCCACCGCCGCCGTCCCTTCGCAGCCGAAATCCTGAACCTCGTGCCCCAGCCTCTTCAGCACGGGGATCAATTTCCTCTTGGCGTCGAAGCCGCGATGATCGCAGGCAATGGCAATGTTCATCCTCGGTTCTCCCGTGTCACGGCACGATTCCTTGCGCCAGACGTTGTTCGATCAGCTTCTTTATCCGCTCGGCCACTTCGATGTAAAGCGACACCTCCCCGCCGATCGGGTCCTCGATATCGCCCGCGGGGTCCAGGTTGCTCACCTTGTCCGCAGCGCTGGGCACCAGCGATGCCACCGCCTTGGCATGATTCTGGCTCATGGCGTAGATCACGTCGGCCTGATGGATCAGCTCGACGCTCAGCGCCCGCGACCGATGGCGCGACAAGTCCAAACCCATCGTCTGCATGGTCTCGATCGCCGGCGCCGCCGCCCGCGTGCCCGGCATCGCAAAGCTTCCCGCGGACGCCACGATGATCCCCTTCGTTTCCAATTCCTCGGGCGTAACCGACAGCCGGTCCGCAAGATATCGCCGGGCGATCGCCTCCGCCATCGGCGAGCGGCACGTGTTCCCGCTGCAAACAAACAAAATCGTCGTCCGAAGCAGGCGATCGATGATCCGCTCATCATACACTCCCCCGCGCACGATCTCGTAAGAATTTTCCTTGACCCGAACCAGCGTCGAGGGTTTGGAAAACCGCGTCGGACCGGCGTCGCAAATCATTTCCACCTGAGAAAGAATCTCTTCCGGCAAATCGCCGGCGCGCTGCACTACCTGTCCCGAGGACGACAGCACCACCGGCTCCTTCACCCTGCCCACCACGTCCACAAAGACCGGATGATCCGGACATCGCAAGGTGATCGATGCCCCATCGTAAAGATCGCCCGGCTCCAGCCCCAGTCCCGACGCCACCTCCCGCCGCCTCGCCTCCGGCACGTCAAACACCAACCCGACGGGTCCGGGCCAGAGTTTGTGAATCACCCGCCGGGCAAAATCGTTCGTCTGGCCCAGATATTGCGCCGCATCCCCCGGCCGCGCCAGGTGGATGGTGAACGGCCTGTCGCTGGCCGAAGCCCGAATATGCGCCAGGCTCGAACGCACGTCCGCATTGGTCAGCACCCCCGCGACGCCATAAACCGTCTCGGTCGGCAGGACCACGAGCTTGCCCGCCGCCAGCAATTCCGCGGCGCGCTGGACCTCCTGCGGATAATCCGCCGCGCTCAGAATTTGCACAATTTGCGCCTGCATATCCAATGTCGCCGGATTATCCAGCCCTGACCACGTTTGTTCAAGGCGGGCAAAAACCCCGGTTTCTTTGCACGTTTGGCGACGCCAAACCGTCATTTCTCACAAGCGCCCATGTTCTTTTCTGGTAGAATGTGCTCATGACCGCCGCGACATCGGCTCTGCCGGATGTTCGGCCACTGGTGGACTTGCTCCTGAGCGAGGCCCTGCGGCAACGGGCCTCGGACATTCATGTCGAACCTGCCGCCGACTTTTGCGACGTTCGCTTCCGCGTCGATGGCGTGCTCGATACATACAAAAAGCTCGAACCCTCCGTCGGCCGCGCGGTTGTCACCCGCCTGATGGTCATGGCGCGGCTCCTGACGTACCGGCTGGACGTTCCGCAGGAGGGCCGGATTTCCGTACCCACCAGCGCGGAGAACCCCGCGGTGGAATTGCGCCTCTCGATCATGCCGACCATCCACGGCATGCGCGCCGCCGTCCGCATGCCGGCCGAGCACGTCCAGCCCGCAATCCTGGAAGACCTGTCGCTGCCCCCCTCGGTTCTCAAAGGCTTGATTGGCTTCGCGTCGGCCGATTCCGGAATGCTGATCCTCACCGGCCCCGCCGGGTCCGGCAAAACCACCACCATTTACGCATTGCTTCGCCATATAGCGCGCTTCAGCCCCGGCCTGAGCATCATCGCCCTGGAAGACCCCGTCGAGCGCGACGTGCCGGGCGTCACGCAAATCGAAGTCTCTCCCTTCGGCCAACTAACATATGAGAAAGCTCTCCGCAGCATTCTCCGCCAGGACCCGCAGGTGTTGATGCTCGGCGAGGTTCGCGATGCGGCCACGGCATCGCTGGCCGTTCAGGCCGCGTTATCCGGCCATCGGCTCATCACCGCGCTGCACGCGGCCATCCCGGCGGGCGCTTTGGCCCGATTGCTGGAGATGGGAATCGAGCCGTATCAACTCACCAGCAGCATCCACGCCATCGTCGCCCAGCGCCTCCTGCGCCGCCGCTCGACCGACGCTCAGGGATATCACGGCCGCGCCCCCATCGCCGAATTCGTCGCCATGGACCCGGCATTGAAGAAATGCCTCCTCCAGCGCGGCGACAGCGATTCCCTTGCTCGCGCTTACCAAACCCAACCCGGCTATCAAAGCCTGCGAGACGTGGGGCAATTGCTTGTAAAACAAGGGGTTACGGACATGGCCGAACTTGGCCGCGTCGTCGATCTCAAGTGCTCGGAGGACTCCAATGGCAACGGCCGCTGAAATTTCCCAGCCCCCTTCCGTCAATACGTTGGAGCAAACGATGGCGTTGCAGTTCGATACCATTACCCAGTCCGCCGCGGAGGCGAATCCTTCCGCAAAACTGCCCGCTACGGCCTTGGCCTCCCCGGTCGAGGCCAAAGGACACGAGGACGATTTCGCCCTTCTGCGGCGATACTCCGGGTTCGGCGATCCCCAGGCTTTTGCCCAGATCGTGCAGCGCTACGCCGGCTTCGTTTACGCTACCTGCCTGCGCGTTATCGGGGATGGGTCGCGGGCGGAGGACCTGTCCCAGGAGACATTTTTCCGCCTGATGCGCCGGCCGCACGAAGTCCGGCAGAACCTCGGCGGCTGGCTGCATCGTACTGCCACGCATCTGGCCCTGGATTGCCTCCGTAGCGAAAGCTCCCGCCATCGCCGCGAAATCGCCTACACCCGCGACTGCGACCACGAGGCTTCCAGTTGGTCCGAGCTTTCTCCTTGCGTGGACCAGGCCCTTACCGAGATGCCCGAGGAACTCCGCATCCTCCTCGTCAGCCATTTTCTCCTGGGCAAATCCCAGGCCCAACTCGCCGCGGAGATGGGGCAATCTCCCTCCACAATTTCCCGGCGAATGCACCACGCGCTGGATGAGTTGCGTCTACATCTTCGTCTCAAGGGCGTCTACGCACTGCCCGCCGCGCTGGCGGCGCTGCTTTGCCACGTCACGGCCCGGCAGGTCCCGGCATCCCTGGTCCGCGAACTGGGAAAGATGACGATGTACAGTGGCGCAACCGCCGCCGCCCGTACCGCCCAGTTCGGCTCCCCCGATCCCGTTCGCCATCCACCCAGCCCCAAGTTCTTCTCCGGCAAGCTATCGCCGCCCCTGATCCTGGCGTTTGCAGCGATGATCGGCATGTGGATCCTGCTGCAACTGGCCAATAGCTGGTTCTCAACCCGCCCGCCAGTCGATCCCGAACCCCAGTCGCACCTGAAATCCGCCCCGGCCAGCGCGATGGTGATTCAACACGCATCGTTCGCCGGCTTTGGCAACCAACAGGCGTCCGCCCCATGACCGATCAAAACCAAAGTCCCGAAACGTTTGCCTACCGTGCCCAAACGCGCGATGGCCAGGAAATTTCCGGGACGATTGACGCCCGCGATGCCGACGATGCCCGCCGCCGGCTGATTTCCCTCCAGCTTCAGAACATCCAACTCCAGCCGGGCGGGCGCCCGCCCCGCGCGGGCGCATTGCGTGGCGAGGATTTTCTCGTCTTCAACCAGCAGCTCGCCCAACTCGCCGGAGCCGGCTTGCCCGTCGAGCAGGGCCTGCGTCTTGTTGCCCGCGAAATGCGCCGTGGATCGATGCGGCAAACGCTCGATCTCGTCGCCGCGGAACTCGAATCGGGCAAAACGCTTCCTCAAGCCATCGCCGCCTATCGGGACAAATTCCCGCCCCTCTATTCGCAATTGATCGACGCCGGCATCCGCTCCGGAAATCTCTCCGGCATTCTGCTCAATCTCGGCGATCACCTGACTCTCATCCGCCGTTTGCAGGCGATCTTTTGGCAAACCTTCAGCTATCCCGTCATCGTGCTGGTGGCGTTTTTCGGCGTCCTGTATTTCATCCTCGTCGAACTCGTGCCGAAATGGGAACCGATGATCGGCGGCTTCGCGGGGACGCGATTCTGGGTGCGATTGGCCGGGAACTACACTCCGCAGATTTTCCAGTTGCCTTTTTACACGCGGGCGTTGTTCGCCGTGTCGGATTTCGTCGCCGCCGTTCCCGTGGCCGCGGTGGGCGCCATCGCGGCGGTTGTGGCCGTCGGGGCAATATTATTCCTGCGGGCCACCGGGCGTAACGAGGGATTCACCGAGCGGCTGATGTTGCCGATGCCGCTCGTGGGGATCGTGTTGCGGCGAAATCTGGTGTCGCGCTGGTGTCACGCGGTGGCGCTGGCGGTCGAGGCGGGATTGGATTTGCCCGCCGCCATCAAGCTCGCCGACGATGCCACCGCCTCTCCGATTCTCCAGGCCGACGGCACGGCCCTCATCGCCGCCCTCACCGCCGGGCAGCCCATCTCCTCCCCGCCACCGGGAAAAATCCTCCCCGGCACCGTCGTCGCCGCCATGGAAGCCTCCGCCCAGCGCGGCGATCTGAACCTCACCCTGCGCGCTCTTTCGCAAATGTATCAGCAACAGGCCGAACTTCGCCTCGGCGCCATTCAGGCCATTCTGGCACCCATGCTCCTGCTCGTGGTCGGGGTGTTCGTCGGCGGATTGATGGTCGCACTCTTCGCACCGCTCCTCAGTCTCCTCAACATGTTTTGAGTGGCCATGCCCGATGCCTCCGCCAAACTTCGTCCTTCCGTCCCCACCCTGGCGATCGCGCTGATTTCCATCGCCGATGCGTCCCTGATCGGCCTGATCTTCGCCGTGGGCGTCGATCTTCCGATATGGGTGTCGATGGTGTCGATCTTCATCGCGCTGGCCTTTATTGCCGGCATCGGTTTTCTCTGGGTTGTAATCCGCAAGATGGGGTCGGCCGCATCGCTTCGCCTTTTGGCTATCGCCGTCGGATTTTTCATCCTGGTCCTTGTAGCTGGCGCATGCATTTTCGCGCCCTCGGCAATTCCTCTGACCATTTACGCCGTGGCCTTCCTCGCCATTGTGCTGATGGCTTGGTCCGGCGCCACGCGAACCATTCGCCAGCGAAGAATGCTGCTTATCCTCGGCAACGTCGAAAAAGCGGTGCGCCTGCAGTTGCCCATCGCCCGCATGATCGAGGCCGCCGCCCAGGGAGAGAGGGGCCTGATGCGCCGCCGATTGCTTGCCCTGCACGATCGTCTGGACCGCGGCGAGCCGCTCGACCAGGCCTTGATTTATGCGGTTCCCGAGATTCCCGCCGGCGTCGCCCGCTCCATCGCCGCCGGCCAGCGATTGGGCTGCCTCGACCACGTCTTGGATGCGATCATCCGCCGGCGCTCTGATGAAAACGCCGCCTATCGTCCCAGCGCCGGGTTCTATTGGGCCTATCCGGTGATCCTGATCGGCATCGTCAGCTTGGTTATGGTTGTTGTGATTCCCAAGTACCAATCCATCTTCGCCTCTTTCCACACGGAATTGCCGGCGGTGACCCAGTTGCTCCTGGCGTTCAGCAATTGGTTTGCGACGGAATACGGCTGGGCATACTTGCTGCCGCTGCTTCTTCTAATTTTCCTCGGACGGATGCTGTCGCTCTTTCCCTACGTTCGCGCCGGTTCGCCCCTCTACGCACCCTTTGCCGATCGGATCGTCTGGTGGACGCCCGTCCTCGGGGGGCTTGTCAGCGACCGGGGAATGGCCGACCTCTGCGACATCGTCGGCGCCGCCGCCGGCGCCGGACATCCCCTCGATGAAGCTCTCCGCGAAGCGGCCGACGCCCAACCCAACTCCGTCATGCGCCGTCGCGCCGTTGCCTGGGCCGCAGCCGTCTCCCGCGGACAATCCATGCACGATGCCGCCCGCAACGCCCACATGCCCGAACTCTTCGCCGCCATGCTCGCCACCGTCCGCGGCGACGATTCGCTCCGGCAGGTTTTGGCGTTTCTCTGGCGGCACTATGAATACCGCTTCAGCCGCGCCCGCGCCGTTCTCCAGGCCGCTTACGTTCCTTCAATCGTCTTTTTCTTCGGATCGCTCGTCGCCTTCGTGGGAGTGGCCCTCATTCAGCCCATCGCCATGCTGATCCAGGTGATCGGAAGGTATTGAATCATGAGACGTAGACGTGGATGGCGCGACATATTCGGCAAGCCCTCTTCTTCCCCTCCCCTTGTACTCAGGGGGAGGGTCAGGGTGGGGGTTTCTTGGGCCAATCGACGTTCGACCTCCACCCCAACCCTCCCCCTGAGTACAAAGGGCGGGGGAAATCCTCCACAGCAAGTGACACGCATCCGCCGTGGATGGGTATTTCTGGACGTATTGATGGCGATCATGATCGTCGCCATCCTGACCGCGATTCTCGGCCTGGCCGTCGCGTCCCACCAGCGCGGCCTGAAGCATCTGGCCGATTCCCGCTCCGCCACCCGCCAGGCCGAATCCGCCCTGATCTCCATGCAAAGCGGCCAATCTCCGTCCATCCCCGCCGATGTGGAGGGCAAGCCCTCCACCTCCAATCTCGCCTTTCACGAGCTTCCCGTCTCGCCGGAGCTTTCCAGCAACGTCTGGATCGAAGTCGACGCCACCGTCAACGGCCGTCCGGCGAGCCTCGTCGGCCTGGTTCCCCGAAACTCCCTGCCCCATGGCGGAGGTTCCTGATGCGCGCCTGCTTCGAAAAGCCACGGAGGACCCTCACCCTAACCCTCTCCCGGCGTACCGGGAGAGGGGGAAAAAAAGGCTTCACCCTCACTGAGCTCCTGGTATCTCTAATCCTCCTCGTCCTGTTCTTTTCGGCCGCCGGAGAACTTTTCAAGTCCACTATTTTGCTCAGTTCCGGCAGCCAGGAATTGTCCAACCGCGCCAGCCAAATCGACTCTGCCCTGTTCCAGCTTCGCCGCGATGTCTGGAATTCCGTCCAGATCGCCGCAGCCGGCCCGCGGTCCGTCGATCTTTCCTCCCCGGACGGAACCAAGACCGCCTGGAGAATCGATCTCGGCTCCTTGACCCGCACCGACGCCGGCGGCCAGACCGAACGCTGGGAATCCGTCGGCGACGATTGGTCCTTCTCCACCGACGGCGTTTCCCTCACGATTTCCGACGCAGCTTCCGCCCCCACCCGCCTAGCCAGCCAAATCCTCCTAGCCGAAAAGGGGACATCCATGATTTCGGAAAGGGGACATCCATGATTTTGCGCCGCCGACGAGATTCCGGCTTCGCCATGATCACTGCGATCTTCCTGATGTCCTTCACCGTCATGACCCTGACCGTCCTGATGGCGACGATTGCCGCCCAGTCCCGCCGCGCCCAAATCCTCGGCCAGGATGCCCAGCTCCGCCAACTCCTGACCGCCGGCGCCGTCTTCGCCGACGCGAAGTTGCAATCGAATTCCTCGGGCCGATTCTCCGTCCCATTGCCAGAGGCTCTTCGCCAACTTGACGCTGAGTTGACCGTGGAAATCCAAACCCCTGCGGATGAAAAGACGACCGCCGAGATCGAAGCCTCCCTTCCGCATTATCACGTGTCGCAGCGACTGACCCTGTCCCGCCAGGAAGATCATTGGCGCATCACCGACGCGACGCTGGGCCAATGATGAATTGCGTTTAGGGAAATCCCCACGGCAGCGCCGTGGGCGTTCCACGCCCGATTGTATTTGCCTCATATTTCAAGCAAAATATGCCCTTGCATGCGCTGCAACCTGTATCTCGAAACCTTCGGCTGCCAGATGAACGAGCTCGACAGCGAGCTGGTCCTCGGCCAATTGCGCGCCCAGGGATACACTTCCGTTGAGGACCGCGACGAGGCCGACGTCATCCTCTACAACACCTGTTCCGTGCGCGAGCATGCGGAGCAAAAGGTCTGGTCGCGTCTGGGGGAATTGCGGAGCCGCAAGGCCGGCGATCCCGGGCTGATCATCGGCGTCATCGGCTGCATGGCCGAGCGCGACGGCGTCAAGCTGTTCCAAAAATTCCCCCACGTCGACGTCCTGTGCGGTCCCGGTGAACTGGATCGTTTGCCGTCGCTCGTCCACAACGCCGCCGTCACCAATGGGCATCCCCGCAAGCGGCAGGTCGCCCTGATGGGCGCGGCTGTCCGCCGCAGCGGTACCCTCGACGCCGCCGAGGACCGCCTGGAAATGCTCGACCTGTCCCGTAGCGTCTCGGCCTCCGACGACGTTTCCCAGGCATACGTGCGCATCACCCGCGGCTGCAATAAATTCTGCACCTACTGCGTCGTGCCCTACACGCGCGGCCCCGAAGTCCATCGGCCGCCGCAAAACATCATCGACGAAGTCAAAAAACTCGTCGCCGCCGGCGCCCGCGAGGTCACGCTCCTCGGGCAGACGATCAACCATTACGCCTACCGCCACGGTGATGGCCGCACCACCACCTTTGCACAACTTCTTTACGACGTGCACGAGTCCAATCCCGATCTGCCACGACTGCGCTTTGTCACCAGCTTCCCTCGCGATTTCACGAACGAGGCCCTGGCCGCCATGCGCGATTGCCCGCGCATTTGCCGGTATCTCCACGCTCCGGCTCAGCACGGCAGCGACCGAATCCTCAAGCTCATGAACCGCGGATACATCGTCGGACAATACCGCGATTTTCTGGCCCGTGCCCGTGAGCACCTGCCCGACGTTTGCATCGCCAGCGATTTCATCGTCGGATTTCCCACCGAGACCGAGGAGGATTTCGCCGCCACCATGGAGTTGACTCGTCAGTCCCGATTCAAAAACAGCTTTATTTTCAAATATTCCCCGCGCCCGGGGACGGTTGCCATCGAGCGTCATCCCGACGACGTTCCCGAAGACGTCAAGCGCCGCCGCAACAACCAGCTTCTCGCCGTTCAACAGGAAGTGTCGGCCGAATTGAACCGCCAATTGATCGGCCGGCGCGTCGAAGTCCTGGTGGAAGGCCCGAGCAAACTCCTGAGCCGGCCCGAGCCGGCGCCGATCAACGGCGTCGAATTGGCCTGGGAAAAACGAGCCGCCGAGCCGTCTACCGCGATTCAAATGGTCGGCCGCACCCGCGGCGACCAGATCGTCGTCTTCCCCGGCGATTCGTCCCTGAAGGGAACGATCCTGGAATTGGACATCGTCGATGCCCAAAGCATGACGTTGTTCGGAAATCTCCCTGTGTCCCGGTTCATTCCCGGCGTCGCCGCCGTGCCGAACCCCCTTGGCCCCCCAGATCGACGAGCGCCGCGATGACCACCAGTGCCAGCCATCCGCCGTTGACGTTGTGATGGTTGTTCAACATGGCCGCCATATACGCCAGCGTGGTGTACGGCATGAACAGGAACCCGAGGACCGGCCAAAGCACCGTGTGGAACGCCGCGCCGAACCAGGGCGTGAAGATCGCGATGCAGATCATCACGAACCGGGGAAAAAACACCGCGAGAATCGGGATCAGGCAAGGCATACGTTAATTATATCAGCGCGACGGCTGGAGTGCCCTGGGTGAATCTGACGACGCGCCACCATTGCGCGGCGGCACCCACATTCTATTCAGCTGCCACACTTGTGCGGCGTTTGCTGCGTTTCCAATCGGAAATCGAGACCGTAACCATGGAAATCTTGAATGTCCCCTTATTTCACTCCCCCTTGTCCCGTTCCCCCGGTTTGTCATCCGCGTCATACGCCTGATCGGCGTTCTCGCCGAGAACCTCGATGCGTTCGATCTTCAGCGCCCGGCCGGTTTCGGCGTCGATCTCGGCCAAGGCGCCGCACAGGCGCACGTCGCCGGTGGCAATCTCGAATGGGTGCGGCATGTTCGTGGTCATGTGTTTCAGAACACGATCCTTTCGGCGGCCCAATACCGAATCGTACGGTCCGCACATGCCCAGGTCGGTGATGTACGCGCTGCCGGCTGCCAGGATGTGGGTGTCGGCGGTGGGGATATGCGTGTGCGTGCCGAAAATTATCGAGCAGCGTCCGTCGAGCCAATGGCCCATGGCGACTTTTTCGCTGGTGGCCTCGGCGTGCATGTCGCAGACGCAGACGCGCACATTTT
>Ga0209415_10009731_pt1 | contig 16463 bp, 12 predicted proteins | sample PeaSoiSIISIP2007_FD_187696 | JGI IMG/M metagenome (GOLD analysis project Ga0209415, IMG submission 187696) | Peat soil microbial communities from Weissenstadt, Germany - SII-SIP-2007 (SPAdes) (version 2) | ecosystem: Environmental > Terrestrial > Soil > Wetlands > Peat | place: Germany...
CCGCTGTGCTGCCTTCTCGGGGGAGCGACCCCCCGTACCCCCCCGGGGTGGTGCGTCCCCGGTCACTGCTCGGCTCCGATCCGACCGGCCGTGGCAAGCACGCTGGCTGGCGCGCTTTGTTGCGAATATTCCAAGATCTCGCTGGCCGGGTTGTAGTAGCCGTCGGCCTTGACGATCACGCCGTCCAGGCCCCGGCCGCCGTCGGCCGGGCGCTTGGTGATGCCGAACGTGCCGTCGGCGATGGCGTTCAGCAGGCCGTCGTCGCAGATCCGGCGGAGCAGGTCGACCGACTCGGCGAGTACCTGCCTGGCGCGCAGGTCGATGAAGCCGCCGGGTTCCGGGCGGAAGCTCTCCCCCAGTCGGCCGGCCGCGTTCCGCACGTAGTGCGCGTTCTCCAGGGCCAGGTCCCGGTCGGACAGGAACGGGGTGTGGATGCCCTCGGTCATCATGCCGATCAGCAGGATCTCCTGCCCGGTCATCATCGCGGCGAGGTTGAAGAACGCGTCGAGCAGGTAGCCGGCGAAGATGTTGCCCGTCATGTGCTTGGTCGGCGGCATGTACTTCAGCGGGGCGTCCGGGAACAGCTCGCGGACCAGCTGCGCGTGGGCCAGTTCGAGCAGGAACGAGTCAGGGACATCCGGGCCGATCTCGAAGGCGTGGCCAAGGCCGAGCTGGCGGTCGGTCAGGCCGGCCTCCTTGCCGAAGAACTCGTTGAGCAGCTGGCTGACGATGACCGTGTGCGCGCCGTCGACCGGGTCCGCGGTGGTCAGGTAGTTGTCCTCGCCGGTGTTGATGATGATCCCTGCGCGGGCGTGCACCTGCCGGGAGAACCGCTGGTCGATCATGGTCCGCCGCGGGTTGATGTCGCGGAAGATGATCCCGTACATCGAGTCGTTCAGCATCATGTCGAGCCGCTCGAGGCCGGCCAGGGAGGCGATCTCAGGCATGCACAGCCCCGACGCGTAGTTGGTCAGCCTGACGTAGCGGCCGAGCTCGCGGGACACGTCGTCGAGCGCGGCGCGCATCAGAGCGAAGTTCTCCTGGGTCGCGTAGGTCCCGGCGAAGCCCTCCCTGGTGGCGCCCTCAGGCACGTAGTCGAGCAGTGACTGGCCGGTGGACCTGATCACGGCGACCACGTCGGCGCCCTCCCTGGCGGCCGCCTGAGCCTGGGGGATGTCCTCGTGGATGTCGCCGGTGGCGACGATAAGGTACATCCACGGCTTGCGCGGCTCGGCGGTCTCGGCGATCATCCGCTCCCTGGCGGCCCGGTTCGCGTCGATCCGCGCGAACCCGGCCCGCAGGGCCTGGCCGGCCAGCGTCCTGGCGGCGTCGGCGTCCGGTCCGGCCGGCAGCCGGAAGCGCACCCGGCCGGCCGCGGCAGCGGCCGCGAGCGAGCCAAGATCGGGGTAGCCGCCGGTGATCATGGCGTCCCAGGCAGGCAGCGCGACGCCGTGTTCCAGGCCAGTCTGCTCGCGGACCGCGTCGGCCAGGCGGTTCACCATCGGCATGCCGTCAGGGTCGGCGCCGGCCAGGCCCGCGAGCCGCAGCACGGCGCGCTCGACCGAGACGGTGGTATGGCTCCTGGCCATCTCGACGATCGGCTGGCCGGCCCGGCTGGCGAGCCGCCTGGCCTCGCGCACGACCTCGGGGTCGAGATTGAGCTTGGGCGTCCTGCTGTGTGCTGGCTGCATTGCTGTTCTCCCTGCCTCCTAACCCTGGCTGCTAACCCTGGCTGCTAGCCCTGGCCCGGGCGCGCCTGCACCGGGTCAGGGCGCCGGCCGGCGCTGCCCGCGTGCTCGGCGGCTGTGGTTGCGTGCTCGTCGATCCTGGCGTCGAAGATCCCGCGGACGCCCGGCTCAGACCGGATGAGATCGAGGGCCAGCGCGGCGTGACCGGGGGTGTACCCGTTGCCGACCAGCATGGTCACGTCGGCCGCGACGCCCTCGGCGCCGAGCGCGGCGGCGGTGAAGGAGGTGGCCATCGAGAAGAAGATCACGGTGCCGCCCTGCGCTGTGGCCAGGATCGCGCCGCCCTCGCAGCCCGGGACGTCCACGCAGACCACGGTGACGTCGGCCGGGCCGCCGGCCTCGCCCACGACGTCGGCGACCCGGATCGGATCGCGGGCGTCGGCGATCACCGCGGCGTCGGCCAGCCCGCCGCCGCCCGCCGACCTGGCCGCCCGCAGCACGGCCGCCTCGCCCTCGTGCGGCACCACGCCGATGACCCGGCCGGCGCCTGCCCGGCGGGCGGCGGCAGCGGACAGGCTCCCGCTCTTGCCCGCCGCCCCCAGAATCGCCACGACCGGGGCCCGGCGCAGGCGGCTCGCGGCGTCGGCCACCACGCGGTGGGTGAGCGCTGGCGCGCCGCACACGTCCATCACCGCGAGCGAGAGCGGGACGGGCAGGTCGTCGGGGAGCACGGCGGCGATCGACCGGCCGAACAAGATCGCGTGCCCCTGGCAGGGCACCTGCTCGGATGCCCCGTCCCACGATGCCAGGCCGTCGGTGATCACCAGCGGCGTCAGGCTCAGCGAGACCAGGGTGGCGATCCGGTCGCCGGGGCTGAGCCCGAGCGGCGAGTCGGGGCCGACCTCGGCTACGACGCCGGTCAGCATGCCGCCGGAACCGGTGACCGGGTTCTGCATCTTGCCGCGGCTGGCCACGATCTGGCGCACGGCGGTTCTGATGGCGCTGCCGCTGCCGCCGTTCGCCTCGTGCAGCTGCCGGAACGAGGCCGCGTCCAGGTTGAGCCGTTCCACGGCGACCAGCACCTCGTCTGGCCAGATCGCGGGGTCGGCGTCGAGCCGCCAGGCGGCCTGCGGCAGCACCCCGGACGGCTCAAGCACGCGATGCAGCCCCAGCGGCGATCCTGGCCGCAGGCCCGTTCCAGTCAACGCGTTCCTTCCTGCCCGAGGCGCCGCCGGGCGCCGCCGGGCGCTGCCTCGATCACCGGGTGCGATTCGCAGGCGGTGAGGTTAGACTATGTACTCGATTCAGTAGAATTTATCGTAGAGAACTATATAGACAATAGCTTCTTGCGTAGTCTGCCAGACTTGCAGGTTATCGTTCGGTTTGCAGCCTCAGGCTCTGGAGCCGGGAACGTCGTGGCAGGACTGTGCAGCAAGGTACGTGCAGCAAGGTACACAGAGGGGCGGTGCCGCAGTGCTCGAACAGCCGTACGTCTACCGGCATGCTGAGCTCGCTGAACCAGACTGGCGGCGCCTTCCCGGCTGGGCCTGCGTGACTGCCCAGGAGTGGGAGTCGGCCCAGTGGCAGCGTGCGCACTGCGTCAAGAACGTCCGCCAGCTGCGCGAGGTGCTCGGGTCCGGCGTCGATGAGATGTTCTACGCCGACCTGGTGCGCGACCAGGCCGAGCGGGCGACCATGTCCATGCTGGTGCCGCCGCAGATGATGAACACGATCGTGCCGAGACTGGCCCCCCGCGACCCCGGATTCACCGAGGCGCTCTATGCCGACCCGGTCCGGCGTTACATGATTCCCGTCTTCAGCGACCGCCGGACCGACTGGCCGTCGCACCCCCGCGCGTCCAGGGATTCCCTGCACGAGGCGGAGATGTGGGTGGTTGAGGGACTCACGCACCGCTACCCCACCAAGGTGCTGGCCGAAGTGCTGCCGACCTGCCCGCAGTACTGCGGGCACTGCACCAGGATGGACCTGGTCGGCAACCCTACGCCGATGGTCGCCAAGCACAAGTTCGGCATGGCGCGCGACGACCGCCTCGGCGCGATGATCGGCTATCTGAAGACCCATCCGGATGTGCGGGATGTCGTCGTCTCCGGTGGCGACGTCGCCAACCTGCCGTGGCCGCGCCTCGAGGCCTTCGTCTCCGACCTGCTCAAGATCGATTCGATCAGGGACATCAGGCTGGCTACCAAGGCGCTGATGGGCCTGCCGCAGTACTGGCTGACCGAGGAGGTCAGGTCCGGGATGGAGCGGCTCGCCGGAATCGCCAGGCAGCGCGACGTCGCCATCGCGATCCACACCCACGTGAACACCGCGCAGTCGGTGACTCCGCTGGTGGCGAAGGCAGCCAAGGCGATGCTGGAGACCGGCATCAGGGACGTCCGCAATCAGGGCGTGCTGCTCCGCGGCGTCAACACCACCGCGGAGTCGCTGCTCGACCTGTGCTTCGCGCTGCTCGACGACGCGAAGATCATGCCCTACTACTTCTACATGTGCGACATGATCCCCAACGCCGAGCACTGGCGGCTCAGCCTCGGGGAGGCACAGGACCTGCAGCACAAGATCATGGGTTATCTGCCGGGTTTCGCCACCCCGCGGATGATCTGCGACGTGCCCTACGTCGGCAAGCGCTGGGTCCATCAGGCGTCGAGGTACGACACGGAGCGCGGTATCTCCTACTGGACGAAGAATTACCGCACGACGAAGGACGTCAGCGCGGGTCTGACCCTGGAACGCGAGTTCGAGTACTACGACCCGATCTACACGCTGCCCTCGTCGGGCCGAGAATGGTGGCGGGCGCAGCTGGCTGAGAAGGAAATGGCACTCGTCAGCCACTTAGGTGCGGCGAGCTGAGCGCGAGTCGTAACCAGGCTTCCGGAGCCGGTTCTCGCTATGAGCCTGCCAGCCTGTTCCGGTGTGCCCGTAGCGCGTCCAGTAGCTTCAGGAAACCCGTTTCGAAATCGTCGCGCAGGTCGACCCGGAATATTCCGGTGAGTAGTTTCGGAATTTCACAGGTCTCGATCAGCACAGGAATTACGGGCACACTCTGGCCGCCAAGCTGGTCCATCAGCACTGAGCTAATCTCGCGATTGACCCATCCTGAGGTGACCGATCTCGGGCTGAGCACGACAATAAGCACATCGCTCGCGGACAACGCGGCCTGAATTCTCTCGACAATCGAATCACCGGCCTGCAGCTCCCACTCCGCATACCAGCTGCTATACCCAACTGCCTGCAGGCCCTTGGCGATACGCTCGGCTATCTGCCCGTCTGCCACCGCATGACTGACGAACACGTTAAATTCTGAACCGCGTGATCGATGAGACAGATTGCGACTGGCGGACCCTGCCTCTACCTCCACCTCCACCTCTAGGTCAAGCTGCTGCTCCTCCTTAGGCTGATCGCCGCGCACGGACTCCAGCACACCGGCCAGCCACCGCGCGATCGCTATGCCCTCGCGCATGACCGAGAAGGCCCGATCGACCATTTCCGCATCGGCCGCGTGCACAGCGCCATGCGCCCAGGAATTTCGTTCCTCGGCAAAGTCTCTGAGGCGATCAGTCCATTCTTCGGGCAAGTGACGCCGGGCTTTAGCGAACTTCTCATCTGCGACCGCGGTGTGAAACGCCTGGACGACTTTTCCGAGGCTGAGGCTGCGGATCTTAGGGGTCGGCAGCTTAAGCTCACGCTGAAATGTGCCGCGATCGCCGTAGACGGAGTAGGCCAGCTTGGACAGTAGCGTCCTCGAAAGCTCTTCGACCGCCGACGTGATCTCGATTACCGCGCCGGTGAGATTCGGGCTGCCGTCGGACCTGATCGACTCCCTGGCGAAGGTGGCGATCGCAGACCCGATTCTATGCTGCGTAGCCGAATCGAACGCCGTGTCATCGACCGACGCCTGAAGACCGGAGAGCGCCCGCAGAGCAGCCAGCTGGCGCTCGTCAGCAAGAGAGTTGAATGAGGTTCGCTCCTTGGGGTCCAGGCCATCGAAGACTCGCTGTGCCGTCCGGGCGATCGGCCCGATATCCGGCGCGACCATGAGGCTCGCGACATCGGGCTTGCGTACGAGCGGCAGTTGCTCGGAGCCTTGCGCGACGACCAGCGTCTCGCCTTCGAATCGTATTCCGCCGCTGGACGCGAAGGCGACCGCGGTCGTGGCTTTGTCGAGTTCGTCGACGCTCGCGCAGGCGATCTTAGCGAAATAATGAAAGGGCACTCCCTGGGCGATCTGAAAGAAATCGACCAGGCAAAGTCCGAGATCTTCCTGGCGCATGAGGATATCGAGTATCTCGCGGCCAGATACCGCCGCTCTCGTTCGAACTGATATGCCGATGAAAGCGGTAATTGGATATGGCAGGCGGGTGTCAGCTGTCAGTGTGGGGCCGACCAGAATGTTCGCCGCCAGCAGTGTGTTCTTGAGATCCTGCCGAGTTTCGCTGTCATAATTCAGGGCGAGATCATTGATATCCTCCGCCGCCGCATCCGGCACCGGCTGGAACTTCGCACGGATTCTATGGCGGTATGCCATCAGTACATCCTGCGCCACGAACCTGATCGAGTCCTCGTAGGCACCTTCGTCCAGCCTGACCATCAGCCGCGAGGCTTCATCTTCGGAACCATACAGGATGAGCAGCGAGTCCCAGTGGCCGTAGACGACGTACTGCGAGACACCGACTCTTGCGTGCTCGGAGTCCCGAATTACCTGGGTCAGCAGCCCGGGCCTGCCATTGGCGAGGAAAAAGTGGGGCCTGATCTCGTCTTGAAAAAGCCAGTGCGGGTTAATGACTCCGCGCTGGCGGAATCGTCCCGTGAGGTCGATCAGCCGATCCTCGAGTCCGGGATGTCCGGCGACGGCGGCGATGTGGGCGACCCGTCTCGCGGCGTCCTCGTGCGAGAGGGCCGGGTCGAACTCCAGGGTGCGGGCGAGAAGTGCCGTCAGCGTCCTGTCAAGATCCTCGATCACGAGCCCTCACTCTTGGCCGGAATGGCCTGAGTCTACGTGATCTTTCCACCGCTAGGTGGCTATCAACCTTAGGTGCGGGCAATTGGGCCTGACGAAGACGCGATCCACTAAGCCGGGCAATTAGGGCATTCCCGCGAAGATGCGCCTTTCAGGTGCATGCTCGGCGCCGCTGAGTTCAGCGGATCGCCGCGGACCGGCCCGCGCTGATGCGGCGTGAGCGGGTCGTGCCGATCGGCGTGGCTAGCATGAGGTGGTCCACTCGCGCAGATCGGAGGCACAGTGCCTACTCATGAGGCTGGTGCGCTGCACGGGCTGGGATACGGCACCGTAGCCACCGTGCCGGCCTGGCTCCGTCCGCCGGATGACGGCAACAGGCTGCTGCCCGGACTGTGGGCGCAGACCGTGCGCCGGGCCGGCGACGGGGCAGTGCAGGCGGGCGGGGTCGACGTCCGCGATCTGGCGGCTGAATACGGCACGCCGGCGTTCGTGCTTGACGAGGCCGATTTCCGTAGCCGGGCGGTCGCGTTTCGGGACGCGTTCAATATCGCGTTCGCCGATCTCTGCGGCGGCGCTGACGTGTACTACTCCTGCAAGGCGTTCCTTTGCACGGCAGTCGCCCGATGGCTGGCGGCTGACGGGCTGCGCTTTGACACCTGCTCCGGCGGCGAGCTAGCCGTCGTGCTGAATGCGGGGGTGCCCGCGGGGCGAATCGGACTGCACGGCAACAACAAGTCCGCCGCCGAGCTGGAGCGAGCGCTCGCGGCCGGGGTCGGCCGGATAGTGATCGACTCGCTGCCGGAGATCGACCGGGTGGCGGAGACCGCCGCGCGGCAGGGTGTCCGCGCGCCCGTGCTGGTGCGAGTGACTGTGGGTGTGGAGGCGCATACCCACGAGTACATCGCGACCGCTCACGAGGACCAGAAGTTCGGCTTGTCGCTGGCATCGGGGGCCGCCGAGCAGGCAGTCCGGCGCGTCCTGGCACGCCCGGAGCTTGAGCTGCGCGGCCTGCACTCGCACATCGGCTCGCAGATCTTCGATACCGATGGCTTCGAGCTAGCTGCCCGCCGCCTGCTCGGCCTGCATGCGCGAATCGGCGCCGAGCACGGTGTGAGCCTGCCTGAGCTCGATCTGGGTGGCGGCTTCGGCATCGCGTACACCAGTGACCACGATCCGATGCCCGTCGAGTCGCTGGCGAGCTCGCTGGCGGAGATAGTCAGGCGTGAATGCGGCGCGCTGAACATCGACGTGCCGCGGGTGTCGGTGGAGCCGGGCCGGGCCATCGCGGGGCCGAGCACATTTACGCTCTACAGCGCTGGGACGATCAAGGATGTGGAGCTCGAGCAGGGCACGTTCCGCCGCTATATATCAGTGGACGGCGGCATGAGTGACAACATCCGCACCGCGCTGTACGACGCTGACTACTCCTGCACCCTGGCCTCGCGGGCTTCATCGGCTACTCCGGTGCTGAGCCGGGTCGTGGGCAAGCACTGCGAGAGCGGGGACGTGCTGGTCAAGGACGAGTTCCTGCCATCTGACGTAGCCCCTGGCGATCTGCTCGCGGTGCCAGCCACCGGGGCCTACTGCCGGAGCATGGCCAGCCAGTACAACTTCCTGCCGCGCCCGCCGGTCATTGCCGTCCGCGATCGGGCGGCCCGCGTGATCGTCCGCCGCGAGAACGAAGAGGACCTGCTCTCGCTGGATGTCTCCTGATCTGACGCGACCGGTCAGGTCAGGCGCCCGCCACCGGGCGGATCTTTCAGTGGCTATCGCTGAAAGATCCGCCCGATCATCAACGAGCCCGGTCAGGGGACAGCCGGATGCGACACCTCGGGGCTGAGCAGCAGGTCGGCGCCTGCCCCCGCGGTGCCGGGCGCTGAGCCGGCAGGCGCTGAGCCGGTGTTGTCGCCACGGTGATCGCGCGCGTCGTAGCGCCACAGGGCAGGCAGCGCGAGCGACACGACGACGGCGCCGGCCAGGCTCAGCAGCCCGCCCGAGACGACCGCGATCCGCACCGAGCCGGTCAGGGTCGCGACCGCCCCGGCCTCGAGATTGCCCAGCGGCTCCCCGGTGGAGTAGCTGATCATCTCCAGGCCAGCCAGCCGCCCGCGGACCCGCGCCGGTATGGTCTGGTTCCACATGGTCATCCGGAACAGGCCGCTGACCGTGTCGGCGCCGCCGGCCGCCGCCAGGGCGAGCACCGCCAGCGGCAGGTCGGGCGCGACACCGAACGCGGCGATGGCCACCCCCCAGCCGCAGACCGCGAGCGCGATCGCCCGGCCGTGCCGGTGCACGTGCCTGGTCCAGGTGCTGGTCAGGCTGACGGCCATCGATCCGAATCCGGGCGCGGCGTAGAGCAGGCCGAGCACCGCCGGCCCGCCGAGCCCGGCCGCGACCTGCGGGAACACGGCATACGGAGCGCCGAAGAGCATCGCGCCGATGTCGATCAGGTAGGTGCCGAGAAGATCAGACCTGCTTGCCGCGTAACGCAATCCTTCGACCAGCCCCCGCACGCTAGGCCGGTCGGCGTCCGGGGCCGGTCGGCTGGGCGACATCAGGCTGAACGGCACGGCCGCGGCGGCGCAGGCCGCGCCGCCCACGGCGTAGGCCAGCGGCACCCCGCCGACCAGCAGCCCGCCAGCGATCAGCGGCCCGCCGGTGAACGCAACGGTCCCGAGCAGCGCCGACAGGGCCGCGGCGCCAGGCAGGTCCTCACGGCTGACCAGCCGAGGAACGAGCACCTCAACCGACGGACGCTGGAGCCCGAACGCCCCGGCGAGCAGGCCCGCCGCCGCGAACATCACCCACAGGTGCCGCCACGCCAGCGCGTTGGCGATCAGCAGCGCCGTGCAGCCGATCGCCGCGCCCTGCGTGATCAGGATCAGCCTGCGCCGCTCGATCGCGTCGGCCAGCGCCCCGCCGAGCAGCCCGGCCAGCAGCACTGGCAGCAGCTCGGCGCAGCTCAGCAGCCCGACGACCAGTGAGGACCGGCTGAGCTGGTACGCCTGGTACGGCAGCGCGACATAGCAGATCATCGCCCCCGCCGAGCTGCCGGCCTGGCCGAGGTACAGCAGCCGGAAGTCCCGCGAGTGCCTGATCGGCCCGAGGTCCGGGCTCAGCCGCCGCGCCAGCCGCCGGGCCCGCGGCAGCCCGTTCCCCCCGCCCGCCTGCCCGCCCGTAGGACCGCTTCCCTCCACAAGGCGACCATGCTGCCTGACCAGCCGCTGCATTGTCGAGGCATTTACCCTGGACGCGGGCTGCCCTGGCGCGGACTGCGGCCGACCAGACACGGACGGTGCACACGCCGGTTGTCTGCGGCCGGGAGAGGCGACATAGCACGGATTCCGTGGCCACATACCATCTTAAAACGGGTGTTAACATGACTGAAATCCGTGCTAAGTGCCCTCCGGCAGTGGCGAGGAGGGCGCATTCCTCGCAAGCCGGGCGCGCGAAGGGTGAGTCAAGGCCGCGCTGTGCGAGGTTCGACACACGTCACTGAGACGATCTCCGCTCAGACATGTCCCGCTGCGATGCGCCGTGCTTCATCCTCCGCTTGCCGCACCACACCTACCCCTGCTGCTCGGCCTGGGCGTCGGCGACGATGGCGCTGGCAGAGACGGCTGCGCCGTCGGCGCTGGTCTCGGCGGCGGCGTCGCTGGTCTCGGCACTCGGCTCGGTGCCTGCGGCTGGTGTGCTTTCTGGTGGGGTGTCGGTACTGGCTGTGCCGGTCTCGGCTGCCGTGACGGTGGCTGGGGTGCGCCGCTGGGTGATGATGAACCAGACGAGGCCGACGATGGTAAGCGCCGACGCGACGAACAGGTTCAGCCGGAGGCCGAGAATATGCTGGGAATAGTCGACCCGCAGTGTCTCCTCGAAGATGCGGAAGGCCGAGTAGCCGGTCACGTACAAGGCGAACAGGCCAGGCGGCCGGATCGTGCGGTGGTGGCCGAGCCAGACCAGGATCGCGGCGAGCGCGAGATCCCAGATCAGCTCATACAGGAAGGTGGGCTGGAAGGTGCGGACTCCCGGGTATCCGGCCTGCTGGGCGACGTGCGGCGAGATCATCAGTGCCCAGGGCAACGTGCTTGGCTTGCCGAACAGCTCCTGGTTGAAGTAGTTCCCTATCCTCCCGATGGCCTGGGCGACCAGCAGCCCGGGTGCGACGGCGTCGGCGACGATCGCGACGCCGCCGCCGCGGCGGCGGACCCGCCAGGCGCCGACCAGCGCCCCGGCCAGGACTCCGCCCCAGATGCCCAGGCCGCCGGACCAGACCGCGAAGACGCCGTACCACTCGTGCGGGATCTGGGCTGGAGTAGTGATGTCGAAGTAGATCCGGCCCCCGATGATGCCGGCGGGCACGGCCCAGGTCGCCATGTCAGCGATCAGCGTTGGGTCACCACCGGCGTTCATCAGCCGCCGGCGAGCGATGATCACGGCCAGCGTGATGCCGATGACGTACATCAGCCCGTAGTAGTGGATGAACAGCGGGCCAATGTGAATGCCGTTGCTCGACGGGCTCGGGATGAAGCTCAGCGCCGGAAGGCGGTGTTCGGCGGCCATGAAAGTCCAGGGTAGACCCGCTGGCGTAATGCTCGGAGCCGGTCTGGCCTCCCCTGTCAGCGCAGCTGCCTGCGCAAGCCGAGCCGCCGGGCGTGCCGCGCGGGCGATCGGCTAACGTCGGGCGAATGACCAGGAGAACAGAGCAGCTGAGCCAGGAACTGCATGACTACCTGATCGCGCACAGCACGCCGCCTGATCAGGTGCTGCGCGAGCTGGCCGACGAGACCGCCAGCCGCTTCGGCGCGTCGGTCGGCATGCAGATCGGACCCGAGCAGGGCGCCTTCATGACGCTGCTGGCCCGGCTGACCGGCGCGCGCAGCGCGATCGAGGTCGGCACCTTCACCGGTTACTCGGCGATCTGCGTGGCGCGCGGTCTCGCCGACGGCGGCAAGCTGATCTGCTGTGACGTCAGCGAGGAGTGGACGTCGGTGGCCCGCAGGTACTGGCAGCGGGCAGGCCTCGCCGACCGGATCGAGCTGCGGCTCGGCCCGGCCGCGCAGACCCTGCGCGCGCTGCCGGCCGGCGCCAGCTTCGACCTTGCCTTCATCGACGCGGACAAGACCGGCTACGTCGAGTACTGGGAGCTGATCGTCCCGCTGGTCGTCCCCGGCGGCGTGATCCTGGTCGACAACACGCTCTCGCATGGCCGGGTCGTGGACCCGACCGAGCAGGACGACGATGTCCAGGGGATCAGGGCGTTCAACGACCACGCCCGGGCCGACGCCAGGGTCGAGCTTGTCCTGCTGCCAGTCGGTGACGGGCTGACCCTGGCCCGCAGGCTCTGATCCGCGCCGGGCTGGCCCGGCTACCTGGCCGGGCCGTAGAGGTCGGTACGCCGGTCCGCGTGCGCGTCGTTGCGAGGGCCGGTCGTCTTGCTGCGGGCCAGGGACAGGTCGCAGTCGGCGAGCAGCAACGCCGGGCCCGCGGGCCCGGCCGGGCCGGGGGTGCTGGCCGGCCCGGCGACCGGATAGCCGTCAGGTCCCGCGATGACGCTCCCCCCGGTCCAGCTCACCCCGCGCTCGTCGCCGCACCGGCAGGCCGCGGCGATGAACATCCGGTTGGCGAACGCGGCTACCTGAATGTTCGTCGTGACCATCGGCCGCTCCCCGGCAGGCAGCGGCTCGGCCGGCCAGTTGGTGGGCACCGCCAGCAGCTCGGCGCCGGCCAGGGCGGGCAGCCGGACCCACTCGGGAAACTCCGCGTCATAGCAGATCATCATCGCGATCCGGCCGTAGCGGGTGTCCACGACCGGCGACGGCTGGTCGCCGGCGGCGAAGAAGTCGGCCTCGGCGTCCCACAGGTGAGCCTTGCGGTACACAGCCCGGACGCCGCCCGGGTCGACCAGCATGGCGCTGTTGTAGAGCCGCCCGTCCTGGCCGGCCTCGCTGAAGCCGCCGACGATCACGAGCTGGTGCCGGGCCGCCAGATCGGCCCATTGCCGGGCCGTCGGCCCGTCGGCAGGCTCCGACAGCGATCTTGCCTCGGCGAGGTCGCCGAAGACATAGCCGGACGGCGTCAGCTCGGGCAGGACGACAATCCGGGCGCCCCGGCCGGCCGCCGCGGTGACCGCGGCCGCGGCTGCGGCACGGTTCTGATCGAGCTCGCCCACATGCAGGCTGACCTGGCAGGCGGCCACTGCGACAGGCCGAGTCTCGACACGAGTCGGCACTATGCCACCCTAGTGCGCGCGGCTCGATACTATGTCGCGCTATGGCAGTGTTGTTTAGGAGGATCATCCCGATTCTCTTCGTGAGCGATCTGCGAGCTGAACGGGATTTCTACCTCCGCCTCGGGTTTCGCGTCACGTACGAGGGCCCCGAGTATCCGTATTTTCTCGCGCTCGGCCACGGATCGGTGGAATTCGGCATCGAGTGGCACGAGGGCTTCTCCACGGCTGGCCCGGATCGGGTGCTCACCTGGCAGTTCGGGGTGAGCGATCTCGAGCAGGCGAAGAAGCTGTTCGACGCCGCGGGCGTTCCGTACCGCGAGGAGCTGATGATGCCGAGCGCGGACTGGCAGTACCGCGTGCTGCATGCCAGAACGCCCAATGGCTATCACCTGCTGCTTGAGGAAGGCAGCGCTTAGGCACACAAATAGGGACAGAGCCGCGACGCCGGGACACAGCAGCTCCAGACGCATCTGACTTAACCGGCCGGCGGCTGGGGGCGTCCTGAACTTGCGAGATCACGGGAATCCCGCCGCCCGGTTCGGTGACAATGGCTTGCGATGTGCTGCGGAGACTGGCGGCAGCGCCGACGGATCACCAGGGAGCCGGGGCCATGGGCACCACAACAGAGCCGGTCTACCTGCGGGTGCTTGAGGACCTGCGCAGCCGGATTCGCTCTGGCCTGCTCGGGCCCGGAGCGCGGATCCCGTCCAGGAACGCGATCATCACCAACTACGGCGTCGGAGAGACGGCCGCAAAGCACGCGCTCCAGGTGCTCGCGACCGAGGGCCTGATCGAGGCCAGGCCGGGCTCCGGCTCCTACGTGCGCAAGGTGCCGGCGGCCAGGTTCCTCGAGCACGACCGGCTGGAGTTCCCCGGCTCGCCGTTCGGCGTACAGGAGACCGTGACGATCTCCGGCGACCGGACCGACGAACCGGTCCAGACCATGGCCCGTCGCCTGGCCTGGGAACACCAGACCGAGCAGGCGCCCGCGCCGCCGCGGATCGCCGAGCGGCTCGGCCTGGCCGGGGCCGCCGCGACGATGGTGACCAGGTACCTGCTCACCTCCGACGGCGAGCCCGTGCAGCTGGCGGTCAGTTACGAGCCGGCCGAGCTGACGGCCGGAACCGCGGTCGCCGTGCCCGAGCAGGGGCCGCTGGCCGGACGCGGAGTGATCGAGCGGATGCGATCGATCGGCGTGCTCGTCGACGAGGTCGTCGAGGAGCTGTCGGTCCGGCCTTCGCTGCGCGCCGAGGCCTCGGCGCTGGCCATTCCGGCCGGGGCGGCGGTGCTGGTCATCGAGCGAGTCCAGTATGCGGCCGGCCGGGCGGTCGAGGTCGGCGAGGTGGTGGTGCCCGCCGACCGGTTCAAGCTCAGGTACCGGTTCCCGGTGGCCGGGCCACCGTGCTGATCCGGCCCGCCGTGCCCGCGGACGTACTGCGGATCAGCGAGCTGATCAGGGAGCTTGCCGACTATGAGCGATCGCTTGACCGGGCCGTGGCGACCGCCGATGACCTGCGAGCCGCTCTGTTCGGGCCCGACCCGGCGGTGTTCGCGCACGTCGCCGTCGACGAAGGGGACGTGGCCGGCTTCGCGCTGTGGTTCCTCAACTACTCCACCTGGCTGGGCAGGCACGGCATCTATCTGGAGGATCTGTACGTGACGCCGTCGCGGCGCGGCCGTGGTATCGCCACGGCACTGCTCGGCGAGCTGGCGGCGATCTGCGTGGAGCGCGGCTACGGCCGGCTCGAGTGGTGGGTGCTGGACTGGAACGAGCCCGCGCTCGGCTTCTACTCCTCGATCGGCGCGGAGCCGATGAGCGAGTGGACGGTGCACCGGCTGACCGGCGAGGCGCTCACCGGCCTCGCCGCGACCGTAGATCATTCAGGTCGCCGCGTGCCACCATGAGGCATGCGGATCACCAAGGTTGCTTCGACCGATTTGTTCTGCGGTACGGCCGACAGGCCGCTTCAGGTGATCCGGGTCAGTCTGGCCAATGACGGTCCCGGCATGGTGCGCGACCCGACGGCCGTGATCAGCGTCAGCGTATCGGGTGCGGGGGTCACCACTCCCGAGCCGGCCCTGGTGACCGGCATGGGCCACGGCGAGCAGCGAACTGTCGAGGTGGCGGTCAGGATCGCGGCGCCGGCCGTGGCCGGCAGCCCGAGGCAGGTCACCGCTGCCGCGCTGAGCCCGTCGGGGCGAGGGCACCTGTCCGCGCAGATCACGGTTGCCGAGCCCGGCTGGACCATGTGGATGGTCAGCCATTTCCACTACGACCCGGTGTGGTGGAACACCCAGGGCCGGTATACCGAGAGCTGGCCGCTTCTGCCGCCGGACGACGGCAAGGAACTCGAAGTGCGGACCGTGTTCGAGCTGGTCAGGCTGCACCTCGCTGAGGCGCTGTCCGATCCCGACTACAAGTTCGTGCTCGCCGAGCTCGACTACCTGAAGCCGCATTTCGACGCCCATCCGCAGGACCGCGCTGACCTGCTCGCACTGATCGCGGCCGGCCGGGTCGAGATCGTCGGCGGCAGTTACAACGAGCCGAACACGAATCTCACCTGCGCCGAGTCGACCATCCGCAACGCCGTGTACGGCCTGGCGTTCCAGCGGGAGGTTCTGGGCGCCGATCCCACGACCAGCTGGATGCTCGACGCCTTCGGCTTCGATCCGGCCTACCCGGGGCTGATGGCCGCGGCCGGGATGTCCGAGTCATCGTGGGCACGCGGCCCTTTTCACCAGTGGGGCCCCGACCGCAACTCCGGCGGCAACACCCAGATGCAGTTCCCGTCCGAATTCGAGTGGCTCTCGCCCGACGGACAGGGCCTTCTCACCAGCTACATGCCGAATCACTACTCGGCGGGCTGGATTACCCAGCACGCCCGCGACCTGGCGACGGCGCAGAAGGACGCCTACGCCCAGTTCGCCGAGCTCGCCCAGGTGGCCGCCACCCGTAACGTGCTCCTGCCGGTCGGCGGCGATCACGTCGTACCCTCCAGATGGGCGACGGCGATCCACCGGGACTGGGGCGCCCGTTATGTCTGGCCGCGGTTCGTCACCGCCGTGCCGAGCGAGTTCTTCGCCGCAGCGCGCTCGGAGGCGACGGCGAGCGGCGCCTGGTTCATGCCCCAGACCAGGGACATGAACCCGGTCTACCCGGGCAAGGACGTCACCTATATCGACACCAAGCAGGCGCAGCGCGCCGCGGAGATAGCGCTGCTCGACGGCGAGCGCCTGTCGACGGCGGCCTGGCTGGCGGGTGCGGCCTATCCGTCCGCGAGCCTGGACAAGGCCTGGCGGCTGCTGGTATTCGGCGCCCACCATGACGCGATCACCGGAACCGAGAGCGATCAGGTCTACCTTGATCTGCTGGCCGGCTGGCGGGAAGCGTTCGAGCGCGGCGATCAGGCTCGCGGCCAGGCAATGAGCTACCTGGCAGGCCTCGCCGACACGGCGGCGACCGCTGCTGGGGCCGCCGCCTCGGCTGGGGCCGCCGGGTCGGCTGGGGCCGCCGGGTCGGCTGGGGCTGCCGGGTCGGCTGGGGCTGCCGGGTCGGCTGGGGCCGATGCTC
>Ga0209415_10009734_pt1 | contig 16460 bp, 13 predicted proteins | sample PeaSoiSIISIP2007_FD_187696 | JGI IMG/M metagenome (GOLD analysis project Ga0209415, IMG submission 187696) | Peat soil microbial communities from Weissenstadt, Germany - SII-SIP-2007 (SPAdes) (version 2) | ecosystem: Environmental > Terrestrial > Soil > Wetlands > Peat | place: Germany...
CGCCGGCGATGAAGTACGACATGTCGATCGCTTCCTGCACGTCGCCGCGCGCCTCGGCCAGGACCTTGCCCATCTCCTGGGTCATCACCCGCGCCAGCTCCTCCTTGCGCGCGACCAGCCGCTCGGCCACTCGGAACAAGACCTCGGCGCGGCGCGGCGCCGGCGTCTTACGCCATGACGGGTACGCGTCCGCCGCCGCACGCACCGCAGCGTGCACATCGTCAGGTCCGGACTCCGGCACAAACCCGAGGGTCTCACCGGTGGCGGGGTTGATCGACGGCATGACGCGGCCGGACTTCGCCGCCACCCAGCGTCCGGCGATGTAGTTCTTCGATACCTGGCCGTCCTGTGCGGTCATACGCTTCCTCCCACCGGCGGACCGGCGCGTAGGACGTGTTGGCTGCCGGGCTGGGGGTTCGCCTTGCAGCGCGGTCCGGTGGTCTGTTTCATTTCGGAACCGGCCCTTCCCTGTCGGACGTTCGGGCGAAGCCCGCCGAACGCGGCGCGCAGTCGCGACCCATGCCCGCACCGGGGAGGCTCAGGGTGCGCGTCAGGGCCGCCGGCGCGGGAGGACTCGTGGGCGAACCGGGCGGAATTGTTCGGTGCGTCCCGCCGCGGTCGGCGCCCGCGGCGACGCGCGGCGCCGTGGGCACGGATACCGGCGGGAGGCCGCGCGCGACGGTCGAGTCGACGGCCGCACCTCGCCGATGGGAAGGCCGCCATCCCGGCGGCAAAGGAGGACAGGCGTGAGCACTCTGGACGCGGAGCCCCTGTTCTATTGCGGCGATGACGTGCACCACGCCAAGATGCTGAAGATCCAGCGCGCGCTCCGCGGTCGAGGGCTTGACGGGCTCCTCCTGCTGAAGCACGATGCGGTTCGCTACGTGACCGAATTCTACGCAAAGGGCTATCGGCCGTTCCTCGACGTGGAGTACGCCGCGGTGGTGCCTGTCGGACGAGACCCGGTGCTGGGCTTTACCGTCGCCGGGGAAGAACGACGGGTGGCCATCCGCAGCCGCGTCACCGACGCGCGGCGCCTCCCCAGGCTGGCCGATTGGCCGCTGGCGCTTGCGGCGATCCTGCAGGACTACGGGCTGGCCGGCGGCCGAATTGGGTTCGACCTGATGCCCCATTTCATCTACGACGGCCTCCGAAAGGCACTGCCGCGTCTGGACCTCGTCGATGCCGGCGACGTGTGGGTGGACCTCGCGGCGATCAAGCACCCGCTCGAGGTGGCGTTGATCGAACACGCCCTGGCGATCGCGCAGGAAGGAACCGCGGCCGCCATCCGGGCCGTCGCGCCCGGCCGCACAGAGATTGAAGTGTCCGCCGAAGGGGAATACCGGATGCGCGTCCTTGGATCCGAGATGAACCCGTTCATCCCCGTTGTCGCCTCCGGCCCGAACGCCGCCATCTGGGAACGGGTCGCCACCACCCGGCGGATCGGGGCGGGCGAGATGGTGATCCTCGACTTCGGCTGCGTGCACAGAGGCTACACCGGCGACTTCGCGCGGACGATGATCGTGGGCGACCCGACCCCGCGGCAACGCGCACTCTACCGGGCGGCCCACGAAGGCCTGCGCCGGGCGATCGACGCCGCGAAGCCCGGCGTGCCGTGCTCCGAGATCGACCGCGTCGTGCGCCGCGTGGCCGAAGACGCCGGCCTGGCGCGGTACGGGCAGGGGTGGGCCACCGGGCATCAGCTCGGCTTCGGGCTGCACGGGGAGCCGTTGCTTGGCCCAGGCGTCGACGTCCCCCTGCAACCCGGGATGGTCATCAACATCGAGCCGTCGCTGTACACCTTTGATGACCCGTCCGTCGGGGGCGTTGAGCTGGAGGACACCGTGGTCATCACGGACGCGGGGTGTCGCCGGCTCACGGACTTCCCCTACGACGAGAAGCTCCTGAGCTGACCTCGGGGTCTGGAGACGCCATCGGCGGCGCGCGCACGAGCGAAACGACGGCCGGGGCGCCTCCCGGCAACAGCGCCGGGCAGTCGCCCCGGTGGACTCGAGAGACCGCCGCCCGCCCCGCGCTCGACTACTTCACCGCCTGGACGTTCCACGTGATCAAGAACAGCGACGGCTTGAACCCGACGAGCCCCTTGCGGCTCAGCATCAGGCGGGCAAACCCGCCCGTCCGGATGAGCGGAACCTCCTGGTACAGCAACCCCTGCAGCTTCGCCCACAGCTGGACGCGCTTCGCCTGATCCGGTTCGTCGTTGAACTGTGCAAACAGCGCGTCCTTCGTCGGCGTGTCCCACCACCCCGGGTACGCCGAGTTGAATACGGTGATCAGCGCGGGGTCGGGCGCGAAGCCATGCTGCGTCACGAACATGTCCCAGTCCGCAGGCCGGCTGCGGCGATCCAGCACGCTCGCCCAGTCCATCACCTGCAGGTCCACCTTGAACCCGGCCTGCTGCATCTGCGCCGACGCGACGACCGAGGTTTTGAAGTCCCACTCGTACTCCTGGGTCGTGAGCCAGCGGATCGGCTGCCCCGAGTAGCCCGCGGCCTTCGCGAGCGCCTTCGCCTTCTCCGCGTCGTGCAGATTGTACAGCGACGCGCCCGCCTCGGTGTACCAGGGCGTGCCCTTCTCGTAGATGCTCGGGTCGAGGGAGTAGAGGTTGGGGCTGCCGAACGTGGCCTGCATGATCGGCTTCATGTCGAGCACCGTGGCGACGGCCTGGCGCATCTTCGGGTTGACCATCATGCCCTGCTTCTGATTGAGGAAGAAGAAGATGGAGTTCCCCAGCAGGATGCCAACCTCGACGCGCGGATCGTCCGCGAGCATCGGATAGGAGTCGTGCTCGACGCCATCGGCGATATCGTAGGTGCCGCTCTGCACGCCGGCGATCCGCGTCGCCGCCTGGGACACCGGATAGTAGAAGATCTCGTCCGCCAGCGCGTCCTTCCGCCCCGCGTACCCGCTCGCCGGCTCCGTGCGCGCGGCGAACTGATCGAACCGCGTGAGGTGGACGTACCGGTCCGGCGCCCACTCCGCAAACTTGTACGGACCCGTCCCGATGATCTGCCGGAGCGGCTGGCTCCCGGCCGTATCGGCGACTTCCTTCGGCATGATTGCCGCCGGACCGTTCGGCCACGCCAAGTACGCCAGCAGCGGCGCGAACGGTGTCTTCATCTTCATGACCACCGTACCGCCCGCGGAGCCCGACACCGAGTCCACGTGCTGGTACACGGACGAGCCGAGCGGGCTCACCCGCCCCCAGCGGTTCAGCGATGCGACGACGTCGTCCTCGCCCATGACCTTGCCATTGTGGAACGGCACGTTCCTGCGCAGCGTAAACGTGTACGTCAGGCCGTCCTTGCTGACCGTGTACCCCGACACGAGACACGGTTGGGCCCGCGAGCTGGCGTCGAACGCGAACAGCTGCTCGTACACCGGCAGCGTAATCTGGGCCGTCGTGACCGCCATCGTGATCACGGTATCGAGCGTGGGTGGCTCGCCGGTCTCCGCGATCTTGAGCGTCCCACCGCGGCGCAGCGCCGGTGCGGCGAGCGCGGTCGCGTCCGTGCCGGACCCCCACCGGGACGCGGCCGCGGCCATCCCGGCCGCCGCGGCGGTCCCGAGCAGCGTCCGCCGGGTCATCCGCCCCACGCCTCTGCTGTTGTCCATGCTCCCCCACCCCCCAACGAAACTTGGTCGCCTCACCAGATGCGCCCTACGACGATCGGGCCCACCCCTCCCGATTCGCAGCCAGATGATATCCGGGCGTGTGCGCAACCTCGAGGTCCGACAACCCGCCCGCCACCAGTGCGGGTTTGAGCACTGCCGCAAACGGCAGCGCGTGCGGGGGAATCCCCTGGAGCGCGCCGACGGCAGCCGCGGTGCCGGCCACCTGGCCCATGCGCATCGCGACGACCTGATTCCGCGTCATCACGTCGATCCGATGGCTCACGGAGATCGATCGACCGGCCACGAGCAGGTGCTCCGTGTCTCTCGGCAGCAGGCAGCGGTACGGGACTTGGAACCGATGATAGGCGTGGGGCGCGCCGTCCGGGTTCCGCTCGATGGTGTCCTTCTCGGACCCCTCGATGGCCTCCGGCATGTGCACGTCAAGACGGGCGGTCGGGCCGGGCGTTGGCAACATCCCGCCGAAGGTCAGGATCGCATCGTCAAACGTCCGGTCGCCGAACATGTCGGCGTCGGTCAAGAAGTATCGCCCGATGATGCGTCGCGTTTCACGGATGCCGAGGGTGGGCGCGACGTCGACCACGAACGCGTTCTCGCACCCCGGAATGTACTTCCGCGCGAACTGGACGAGCATCCGAACCTGCTCGAGGGCGGCCACCTGCGCGCGGGAGAGATCCTGCGCGTTCGTCCCGTCGACCTCGTAAATGCGCGTCGTGTTGCAGATCGCCAACCCGCGTTCGATCCAGCAGTCTTCCAAGCGGAAGTAATGCAGGTCGGCGATCATCTCTCCGCGCCGCTTGGCCTCCTCCACCAACTCAAAGAAGCCGCTGATCCGCGTGATGACGTGCTCGCCCCCGACGCGCAACAACGTGCCGCTGCGGTGGGAGGGTTGAAGCTGGTCAGGGTGGGCCTGGCCCCAGTCGTACATCCGCCGCAGATCGAGCCCCCCGATCCGAAACAGCAGGGAAAAGGGCCGCATCCGGTGGTCGTCTTCCCGCCCCTTGTAGAAGGGGGCCCCACTGGCCGCCGCGAGGTCGGCGTCGCCGGTGCAGTCGACGACGTTCGCGGCCGTCAGCGCCGCACGCCCGGATTTGTTATGGATCTCGATCCCGCGAACGCCGGGCCCGTCCATGATCGGCCCGAGCACGACCGTCGAAAACAGCGGCACCACCCCGGCCTCTTGCGCCATCTGCAGCGCCACGTGCTTGTACGTCTCGAGGTCAAACGGCGTCGTCCGGGACCGGCCCGGGACGACGGTCCATTCGGGCGCCCCGCCGGCGGCGGCCAAGCGCCCGATGAGCTCGGAGGCGAGGCCCGCGGCCTGATCGGTGAACACCAGCGCGCCCATCATCCCGCCGGTGGCGGTTCCGCCCAGGAAGGAATTGGCTTCCACCAGCAGCGTTTTGGCGCCGGCCCGGGCCGCCGCGACCGCCGCCATGCACCCTGCGACCCCGCCGCCCGCCACGATGACGTCGGCGTGCGCGACCACATCGAGCGTCTGCGACGGCACCAAGACGACGCCCGCGTGGACGCGCGGCAGCCTGTCGGTGTGCCGGCTTCGAACCTCCGTCGGTAGCATCGATCACCCTCCTCACACGACCTCGATCGCCCCGTCACCCGGGGACGTGCCGCGGACGTCACCGAGTGCCGTCGAGCACCGCCCCCTGCGCGCGCAGCACCTCGCGCAACCGCCGCACGTCCACGGACCGGACGTCGCCGGACCATGCGTTCGCGGTCGCGCACAGGGCCGCGGCGGTTCCCGCGGCCTGTCCCATCGCCAGGCAGGTGCCCATGACACGCGCGGAGCTGAGGGCCTCTCGCGTCGAAGACACGCAGCGTCCCGCCACCAACAGGTTCCTCACGCCCCGGGGGATCAGTGCGCCGTAGGGGATGTCGTACGAGCCCCCCTCCTTGATCGTCCGACGCGTGTGCGCCACGCCGCTGCCGTGGATGTCGAGTTCGTGCGCCCCCTTCGCCACCCCGTCCTCCGGGCGCTTCCGGGCGTTCAGAATGTCCTCGCCGGTCAGCACGTACTCGCCGACGACCCGGCGCGTCTCACGGATGCCGATCCGCGGGGCCAGGCCCGAGTAGACGGCCTTCTCGAACCCCGGCACGTAGCGCTGCAGAAACGTCGCGCACTGCCAGACCTGCGCCACCAGATCGGGGAGCGCGGCGCTCAACCGGTCGGTGTCGGTCGCGTCGAGGTTACCGACGCGCGTCGTGTTCACGCTGACCTCCTTGCGGGCCAGCGACACCGGCGTGATCGCGATCATCGACGACCGGTGGAGGTCGCCGCGAACGATGGCCTGGCGCATCAGGGGTCCGTCGGCGACAAGGAACGCCTTCGCCAACCCCTGCGCGTGCAGGGCGGCGGCGGCGTCCGCCACGGTCATGCGCTTGTCGGCGTATTCCGCCAGGCCGAAATGCTCGGGGTGCGCGCGGACGAAATCGAGCAGCGGCCGGGCCTCCACGCCTTGCATGCGGAAGACGAGGCTGACGGGCTGGAGGTCGCCCGCCTCCGCGTCGCCGATCGCAAACGCCGCACCGGCGCCGATCGCGACGTCCGCGTCGCCGCTGCAGTCGACGACGACCTTTCCGCGGAGCAGCGCGCGGCCGGACTTGTTGCGCACCAGCACGCCGTCGACCCGAGTCCCGTCCACCACGACGTCGTCGGCCAGACTGTACAGCAACAGCGCGACGCCGGCCGTGCTGACGAGGTTGACGACGGCGACCTTCATGACCTCGGGGTCCAGGGCGACCACGTTGAGCGAACGGTAGTCGTTGATCGCGCCGATGTACCCGCCGAGCCGGTCGCACTCATCGAACAGTTCCCTGGCGACTCCACCGACGACCCATTCGCCGGCGGTGGAGAGGCAGCCGTCAATCGGGACCCCGGAGATCAGCTCGCCCCCGATCATCGGCCCTGCTTCGATGAGGATGGTGCGGGCTCCATTGTGCGCGGCGGCGAGCGCCGCGCCGATGCCCGCCGCTCCCGCGCCGATCACGACCACGTCGTAGTCGTCTTGCCTGATCCGCCGACCCATCGCGCGGTTCTCCCACTGCGCACGCAGGATGCGGCGGTCGTCACCAGCCGTTGTGGCAGGACCGTCACGCGACCGGGGATCGATCCGCCTCGGCAGTCCGTCTCGGGCACCACCGTCACTCGAAGACGGCGATGCCCAGCCTGACGTCGCATCCATCGCGGGCGCGCGACGCGCGCCCGCGTCGTGCGCACTCGAATCTCCCGAGTCACTCCGTGTCTCCACGGTAGCAGAGACCCGGCGACGGCTGCCATCGGGCGAACGTTGTATTCACGACCACGACTCGGTCTGCGACCGGCAGCTCGCACGGGAGGAATGCGCGGCGGGAGATCGCCCATCCCGCGCAGAAGGTAGCTGTATAGAAGGATGGGATCCCGCGGAACCCAGCTCCGCCTGTCTTCGGACGACGCCGTCGCGCGAGTCAGACCTCTGGGTCTGGCCACGCTGGCGACGCGACGGCACCTGACTCCGCACGGACACCAACGATGCTCTCCGGACAGTGCCGGAGAGGGAAAGAGTGATCGGCCGATGGCCCTCATGGCGAAGCGAACGCGCGACGGGACGCAGGCAGCCCCGTCCGTGGTGCGGTAGCCGATGCGAGTTCTCACGCACGACGTCCTGATCTTGGGCAGCGGTCTGGCCGGACTGCGGGCGGCGTTGGAGACGGTGCGTCAGGGCCGCGGCGACCTCGACGTCGCCGTCCTCGCGAAGGTCCAGCTGATGCGCGCGCACTCCGTCTGCGCCGAGGGCGGGACGGCGGCCGTCCTCTACCCGGAGAACGGGGACAGTCTCGAACTCCACGCGTGGGACACGGTCCGCGGGAGCGACTTCCTGGCCGACCAGGACGTCGTCAACCGGTTCGTCGAGCGGGCGCGCGAAGAGATCCTCCAGCTCGAGCACTGGGGCCTGCCCTGGTCCCGGCGGCCGGACGGCCGCCTGGAACAGCGGGCGTTCGGCGGGCACGGCTTCGCGCGGGCGACGTTCGCCTCCGACCGGACCGGGTTCTACGAGATGCACACGCTGTACGATACGCTCCAGCAGCACGGCAGCATCTCGCGATACGACGAGTGGGTGGCCACGCGTCTGATCGTCCGCGACCACGTCATGGCCGGGGTCACCGCCTGGGACATGACGACCGGCGAGTTGGCGCTGGTCCAGGCGAAGGCGCTGATCATCGCGACCGGCGGCTTCTGCCGGCTCTACGACTTCACGACGTACTCCCACCACGTCACCGGCGACGGTCTGGCGCTGGCGTACCGCGCCGGGCTGCCGCTGAAGGACTTGGAGTTCGTCCAGTTCCACCCAACCGGGCTCGTGCCGTCGGGCATCCTGATCACGGAGGCCGCGCGCGGCGAGGGCGGGCACCTGCTCAACGCTGCGGGCCAGCGGTTCATGGCGGAATACGCGTCCAAGGCGATGGAGCTCGCCCCGCGCGATATCGTCGCCCGCGCCGAAGCGACGGAGATCGAGGCCGGGCGGGGGTTGACGGACGCGGCCGGCGAGCCCCACGTGGCACTGGACCTGACCCACCTCGGCCGGGATCAGATCCTCGAGCGACTCCCCCAGATTCGTGAGGTGGCGATGAAGTTCATCGGGGTCGACCCGATCGACCGGCCGCTGCCGGTGCGGCCGGTCGCTCACTACTCGATGGGCGGCATCGACGGCGATATCGACGGGAAGACCGCCGCGGAGAACGTGTGGGTTGCGGGGGAGGCCGCGTGCCTGTCGTTGCACGGGGCAAATCGCCTCGGCACGAACTCGACGGCCGAGTGCCTGGTGTGGGGCGCGATCGCCGGCGCGGAGGCCGCGAAGTGGGCGACGGCCGAGCGACGCTTGCCGGAGCCGCCGCTGACCGAGGCGCGCGAAGAGCGCGCCCGCCTGGAGCGGTTGCTCGCCGGGGACGGGGACGTGACCCCGTACGAGCTGCGCAGCCGCCTGCAGCGTACGATGGATCGATACGTCGGCGTGTTCCGGGATGACGCCGGCCTCCGCACCGGGCTCCGAGAGGTGCGCGATCTTCAGGCCGCCGCGGACCGACTGCGCCTCCAGGATCGCAGCTGGATCTACAACACGGATCTGCAGGCGGCGCTCGAGCTGCAGAACATGCTTGAGCTGGCCGAGGTGGTCATTGGGGGCGCGCTGGCACGATGCGAGTCGCGTGGAGCGCACGCCCGGCGGGACTACCCCAAGCGCGACGACGCGCAGTGGCTGGTCCACACCACCGCGTACCGTACTGAGGACGGGCCGCGATTCGATCGACGACCGGTGCGGATCACGACGTGGATGCCGGTCGAACGGAGGTACTGATGGCGGCGGAACGATCTGCGGAAGGACGACCTCCGCAGCCCCCACGGCTGTCGCGTCACCTGGGGGTCGGCGGGTGGGCGTACGCAGGGCGCTATCCGGTCGAGCGCTATCTGTTCCTGCTGCACCGGATCTCCGGTGTCGCCCTGATCGTGTATCTGCCGGTGCACGTCTGGATCACCTCGCAGCGGATGGCCGGGCCGGCGGCGTGGACGGCGACGATGCGGGTGTTCGACCAGCCGGTGTTCATTGCCGGCGAGTTGCTGATCCTGGCCGCATTCATCTTCCACGCCCTCAACGGGATCCGCTTGGTCCTCGCTCACTTCGGCGTGACGCTGGGGAAACCGGTCATGCCGGTGTACCCATACCCGGTCGCGCTCCACCGCCAGCGCGTCCTCATGTGGGTCCTGATGGGGCTCGCCGCCGTCCTAATCGGCGCGGGAGCGGTGGAGACGTTGATCGCCATGCTGAGACACGGCTAGGAGGCCGGGATGGACGATCGCGGGTGGTGGTTGCTGTCGCTGCTGGCGGGCGTGGCGCTGGTCGCGCTCCTCGGCGTGCACATGGTGGTCCAGCACTTCGACGCCGTCCTGCGGGCGCTCGGATGGACGCAGGGACCGCCCGTTCGCAGTTTCGCCGCCGTCGCCGCGCGGAGCCGGAGCATGGCGTGGGGCGTCGGCTACGGACTGCTGCTCCTGTTCGCGCTCTACCACGGCCTCTACGGGCTGCGCGGCATCCTGCTCGAAGTCTGGCCTCGCGCGGCGCGCCCCCTGACGGCGCTCGTGATCGCAGGCGGCGCGGCGGTCGCGCTCTTCGGCGTCGTCACGGTCGTCCGCGCGCTGGGGGGGTCCTGACGTGAGCCCACGCGGGGCGCTGAAGCCCGGCGATCTCGTCACCGCCAGGGTCGCACGCTACGATCCCGAGCGCGACCGAGCGCTGCGCTGGCAAACCTGGCAGGTGGCTTGGAAGCCCGGGTTGACCGTGCTCGATCTGCTCCACCAGATCAAGGAACAGCAGGACGGTACGTTGGCGTTCCGCGAGGCCTGCCGCATGGGTGTGTGCGGCTCGTGCGGGATGTACATCAACGGCCGCCCCCGCCTCGCGTGCAACACGCAGGTCGGAGAGTTGGGGCGACGGGTTACGGTCAGCGCGCTGCCCAACCACGACGTCATCAAGGACCTGGTGTCCGACCTCGCCCCGACGTTCGCGCGGCACCGCGCCGTGCGGCCGTACATCATTCGCGACGATCACGCCGAGATGAACCAGCCGACCCGGGAGTACCGGCAGACGCCGGAGGAACTCGAAACGTACATCCAATTCTCCGGGTGCATCACGTGCAGCCTGTGCCTCGCGGCGTGCCCGATCGCCTCGACCAACGACTTGGCGTTCCTCGGGCCCCAGGCGCTGGCGCAGGCCTATCGGTACGTCGCCGATAGCCGCGACGCCGGCGTCGCGGCGCGGGCGCAGGTCCTCAGCGGCCCGCACGGGGTCGTTTCCTGTCACCTCGCCGGCGCGTGCAGCGAAGCCTGCCCGAAGGGCGTGGATCCGGCGCTGGCCATTCAGTTCCTCAACCGCGTGTTGCTGACCGGCCGCTCCGAGCGTACCGGCGCGCCGCTCGTCGAGGCCCGGCCACCAGCCGGCCCGCCGCCCGCCGACCGGCCGGTGGCACCCCCGGCCAACGTCAAGGCGGACCGGGGCGACGGCTCTCCGTGACGTGCCGCGTCGGGATTGCGTGCTGCGTCGGCGACGGACAGGCACGACGGGAGCCGAACGGCTCGCGAACCCTCGACCAGCAGCGGTAGGGACGCCGGCGGTGTCTCGATCGGCCGGGAAGAGCGCGCGTCGCGTGCGGACGCGAAGTGCCTTCCGGCCACCGCGGGACCGGTAGCGCCGCGCCGTCCCGGGCTGTCGGTGGCGGCTCGAGGCCCGCGCCCCTGCGCGTGTCGAAGGGGCTCGTGATCGTCCGAGGGATCGACACCGGCCGCAGGCGCTTGTCGAAGGTCCGCTCCAGCACGACCACGTGGAGCCGCCGCGAACGCGCCCCGTGCGGAACCGCAGATGCGGCAGGCGTCATGCGCGGCCTTGCGACGGAGGACCGATGGTTTCCACGTTGCAAGTGGTCTTGCTGTCCGCAGTCTACGTCCTCATCCTCGCCGCGTTCCTCGCCGCCTACCTGGCTCTGCGCCTGCCTCTCCGCAACCCCAAAACGGCCGTGGCGATCGTGGTGATCTCCGCCGCGGTGGTCGTCCTGGCCTTCCTGTTTCTCATGTTGGCGGGCGTCCGCCGGTGGATCCCATAGGGCTGGGACGACCGGTTCACCCGACGGCCAGCGCGGCCAAGCCGAGCAGCATCGCCGCCCCCGCGGCCAGCCGCCGGCGGACGTCCCCCTCCGCGAGGAGCCGCGCCCCCATGACGGTGCCGATCAGGATGCTGATCTCCCGCGCCGGTGCGATGTAGCTGACGCGGGTGAAGACGAGGGCCGTCAGCACGAGGATGTACGCGAGCGAGCTGAGCACGCCCACCCCGATCGCCGCGGCCCGGTGCGCCGCCCAGCAGGTGCGCACCGCCGGCCACCGTCGGGCCGCCAGGGGGGCCAAACACAGCGTCCGCCCCACGTTGGCGCCCCAGTCGTACAGCAGCGGCGGGATCAACAGCACGCTGACCGCGTACTTGTCCCACAGCGTGTACGCGGCGATCACGCACCCCGTGACGAGGGCGTACGCGGCGGCGCGTCGTGCGTGCGGTTGGCGGAGCATCGCCGGGTTGCCCGCGAGCAGCAACACGCCGCCCACGAGCAACACGATCCCCGCCATCGCGACCGGCGTCGGCCGCTCTCCGAAGAACACGATCGCGGCGGTCGCCGCGAGCATCGGCCCCGTGCCGCGCGCGAGCGGGTACACCAGCGACAGGTCACCGGACCGGTATCCTGTCTGCAGCGCGACGAAGTAGATCAGCTGCAGGATGGTCGACCCGACGAAGAAGAGCAGCTGCTCCGGGCCGAGCACGGGGTGCTGGAACACGAGGATCGCCGCCGCAAGCGGAGCGTACGTGACCGTCGACACCGCCGTGAACAACCAAAGGAACTCGACACCACCGCCCACGCGCTTCGCAAGCAGGTTCCAGGTCGCGTGCGCGCATGCGGCGAGCAGGACAAGGCCAAGCGCCGCCGGGGTCACCGGTTCATTGTAACAAACCAGTGCGTGACGCCCGACCCTCTGACGCTGGGGGCGAGCGGGCCGGCCGATGCTGTCCCTCGCCAGCGGCGGCGGCGAGCAAGACCCCGGAGCGTATCTCGTTGCGATTGGCCGCAACATTGGGGGGACGTTCGGCGTGTTCAATCAGCGCAGGCGCGTCCTCGCTGGTCGCGGGGTCACGTGGCAATCACTCCGCCCCGCCTGACGCCCCGGCCCGCCCGCGTCGCGACATCGTGAATGGTTGCTGACGGCGTTGGGTCGCGAGATCTCTTCCTCGACCTCCGGCCGCCGGCGCCCCGCGACGGATGCCTAGCCCATCCACACAAACCGGAACTGGTCCCCCGGCCGCAGGAGGTCGACGAGGACCCGATCCGCCGGGCGGACCCGCCCGACGCGGTTGACGCGACTGTCTGCGGGCAGGGCGCGTCGCGTGATGTGCAGCGTGCCCGCGAACCGCGGGTACTGATCGTTGTCAATCGTAATGCTGTAGGCCGGTCGGTCCAGGCTGTTCCGCCGGGGAATTCCCGACGCAGGAAGGCGCGCCGCGGGATTGCCGGTGCGCACCAGGTACGGCGCCACGCTCCAGCAGCGATGGACCGCCTCCATGACCTGCTGCTCTTGGCGGTTCGCCGTGCCGTCTCGTTCCGCGCGAATGTGCACGACCTCGCGCGCCGCCACGGAGGCAAGACGGTCGAGCTCCCCGACGTCCAGTGACGGGTCGCCGAGGAGCACGGCGTCGACCGCGTGGGTAGCAAACAGCAGCTCGGCGGCGGCGTCGCAGGGGATCTCCCGGAGGTCCTCGACGCTCGGGAGGCCCCCGAACACCGGCCCGCGCCGCGTGCCTTGCGACGCCGCGAACGCGGCGACGCGAAGCCCATACCGTTGCAGCACCACTCCACGCTGGATCACGGTGGTGAGGTCGATGCCGGTCTCCGGCCGCGGGTAGTAGTTGTGGAACGCCCACGTTCCCGCGAGCGCGCACCCGTGATCGATCAGCGCCGCCAGCACCTTCTCCTCGACGTCCGTCGCATTCGTCACGAGCGCAAGTTGCCGTCCGCGCGCCATCGCCGCGAGGGCGCCGGCGGGGAATCCGTAGTCCGGGCGGACGCCGTCGAGCCCCATCGACACGAGCGCCGACAAGTCCGCGGGGGTCGCGCCGAGCGTCTCGAGCGTCCGCGGAGACACGTCCGCCACGAACATCGCATGCGCGCCGCGCGTGCGTTCCGCGATCTGCCGGCACTCGTCGGCCGCTCGCCGAAGGTCCATCTCAGGAAGGTGCAGCGATGTCATCACCAGGGTGGCGCCGCGGCACAGGGCGGCCTCGAGGTACGGGAGCGCCTCGGCCAACGGGTGCTCCTCGAGGCCGACGAAGACACACGGTCCAAACCGGCGAGGCGCGTCAGCCTGCGGCACGGATCACGCCAGCCACCGGATGCGGGGCGCGTACCGGACCATGTGTTCCTGGTTCGCCGCGTCGCCGCCTGGGATGTTCGCGCTCGTCCATACCGGAGGCGTGATGCCCCGCGCGAGCAGCCGCTCGACCGTCTCGGCGACGAGCGATTCGAGGATAAACACGTTCAGGATGGTGGAGACCGGAGACACCCGGGGGGTGAGGCCGGCGAACTCGATGACCGCGTCGGTGAACGGCATCTTGTTGTCGATCGCCACATCGACGATTTCGAACAGGTTCTTCCCGCTCGGGTGTCGGGCGGGGTGGTCCCGCGGAACGGCCCGACTGAACGAGGGCGATGTGACGGCGATCGTCGGGACGCCGCGTTCCTTCGCCCACGAGGCCGCGTCGATCGAACACGCGTTGATGCCGTATGCGTTCGAGAGCAGCAGCGCATCCCCACCGGTGATTGGATATGTGCTCAGCACCGACCGCGCATACCCCGGCGTGCGCTCCAGCGCGCTCGCCCGCCTGGGGCCGAACAAGATGGAGATCCCCGGATCGAGCACGGGATAGACGGGCGCCAGACCACCCGCCCGCCGGGCCATCTCCTCTCCCGCCATGAACGAGTGCCCACCGGTGCCAAAGACGAAGATCAGGCCGTCCCCCGCAATCACGCCCGCGAGGAGATCGGCCGCCTGCCGGATCCGGCCGGTTTCTTCCTCCACGATGCGGGCCAGCAAGGTCGTGATCGCTCCGTGATACTGATTGATCGGGTCCACCCGTCACCCCCTTCGACTTGTTCCGCGGTCGGTCGGTCGTCCCCCAGGACACGTGTTCAGCCGGCGACGGCGGCGCACACCCGCTGGACGTTCAATCCGAGGACCGGCCGGATCTCCGTGTCGCCGAAAATCCCGGTCCACCCGCTTGCGGGTGAGATCCGGCCACGCGTCCCGGGACCGAGCGGCGGAGCGCTGTCGACGCCAGTGCATCCGGTCCGCTGGCCGCCTTCCCCTCCGTGTCGCCGGTGGATGTGACACCGCTGTCATGTTCTGTTCATGCGCGCCCTCCCCAGGTTCCTCCAGGCCGGCAGCGCCGACCGCTGCGACAGACAGGAGCAGCCGCTGCCAATGTCGCATTGGCCCAGGGGGAGGCATCAGGTGCTGTGCGCGATCAGGAGGTGGAGGCGTTCCCATGCCCCAGAGCTTGTTCCGCCAGACGATCATCGCCGTGATCTGGGACTTCGATAAGACGCTCATCCCGGGGTACATGGAGACCCCGCTCTTCAGGCACTACGACGTCGACGAGGATCGGTTTTGGAGAGAGGTGGACGGGCTCCCCGAATTCTACAGGAAGCATGGCTTGGAGCTGATCTCCCGGGACACCCTCTACCTGAACCACATCCTCACGTACGTCCGGAGCGGCAAGTTTGACCGCCTGAACAACAAGCTGCTGCGGCGTCTCGGCGCGGAGCTCGCCTTCTATCCCGGTCTTCCGGAGTTCTTCACGAGGATCAAGGAGCATCTCGCACGCAACGCGGAGTACAGCAAGGCGGAGGTCAGCGTCGAACACTACATCATCAGCACGGGCCTCCGCCAGATGATCCTCGGCAGCGCCATCGCGCCGTACGTCGACAACGTCTGGGGATGCGAGTTCGTGGAGACCATCGCGCCGCCCGGCTACCTGGAAGCGGAAGGACAGCAGGTCCTGTTGCGGACCGAGGCCACCGTCACCGCCATCGCGGACATGGGCTACGTGATTGACAACACGACCAAGACCAGGGCCATCTTCGAGATCAACAAGGGCACCAACAAGGAGCCCGAAATCGACGTCAACGCGAAGATGGCCGAAGAAGACAAGCGGGTCCCCATCCGCAACATGATCTACATCGCCGACGGCCCCAGCGATGTCCCGGTGTTCTCCGTGATCAGGCAGTTCGGAGGACAAGCCTATGCCGTGTACAAAACGGCAAACGCCGACGAGTTCGCGCAGGTGCGCAAGCTGCAGGCGCAGAGCCGCATTCACGCGTTCGGCCCGGCGGATTACACCGAGGGGTCGCAGACCTCCATGCTGATCTTGGACGCCATCGACTCCGCGGCCAGGCGCATCGTGGAGGAACGGCGCCGCATGGTCGACGAGAAAGTCGGGCCTCCGCCCGGGCATCTCGGCGGCCGTGACGACGCGCCGATCGAAGCCGACCCGGAGCCGCGCCAGCTCGGTCTCAACGGATCGGGCGACTCCGAGGCGCCCACCGCCTCGGCCGGCTCCACCGGGTAAGCGCCCCGCGCGCTGCGGCGCGCGACGGGGTCACGCCGACGCCGTCAGGAAGTGCAGCGCCGCCAGCAGCAGAACCTTGGTGCCGCGAACGATCTCGGAAAGGCGCGCGTACTCCGGCGTCGCGTGGCCGCGCTCGCTGTCGAGACCGCAGTAGACCGCGGGGACCCCGCCGTCGTTGTTGAACTGCGAGGCGTCGGCGGAGAGACGCATTCCGCCGAGCGGCATCACCCGGCCCGTGGCCGCCTCGTATCCCCACCGCACGGCGCGCACCACCGGTTCGCGCTCGGTGAGCCGGTATGGCTGTCCGCTCTTGATGACGTTGAGGTCCACGGCCAGCCCGAACTCACGCGCCACCTGGGCCGCGACCTCGTCAAAGTCCTTGCGGGCGTCTTCGAAGCTGCGCCCCACCGGATAGCGCCGCACGCCCTCCAGCCGGCACGACGTCGGAATCACGTTGTAGAGATGGCCCCCGTTGAAGACCCCGACAAAGAAGTACTCGGGGCCGACCAGCGGATCGTCGAGCGTCCAGGTGCGCGCGCGCGCCTCGAGCAGCGCGATGAACCGGTGCCCCGCCGCGACGGGATGGGGAATGGCGCCGCC